>Ga0335070_10001688_pt1 | contig 25590 bp, 23 predicted proteins | sample Lox_Sample_13_FD_206722 | JGI IMG/M metagenome (GOLD analysis project Ga0335070, IMG submission 206722) | Soil microbial communities from Loxahatchee National Wildlife Refuge, Florida, United States - Lox_Sample_1.3 | ecosystem: Environmental > Terrestrial > Soil > Wetlands | place: USA...
AGCGATGATACGTGCATTCTGGTAAAGGTGCTCCACTTGCGCGGGTGCGCTGCAAGGTGAGGAATACTTTTGAAGGTACCGGTTTGCGCGGCCAACATGCAGCAGACTCCTAAGGGACCTTGAAGTCGAACATATGGCAATAGTTGCAATAACTCTCGCTCTTCGCATGCTGGTGATGACATACGGTGCAATCCATGTTAGGTCCCCAGTGCGGCGAATTGTGCGGGTTTTCAGGTTTCACGTTGGCCGTCTTTTCCGTGAGCTTGGCTGGGTCATGGCAGGAGACGCATTTATCCATGGACACGGCCTGCGGTTTCTTGGTGTTTCCGTGGCAGCGCACGCAGGTCACCCCTGCAAGTTGATGTACGTGGCTCAGGGGTACTTTGCCGGCCAGCGTCATGTTAGCTTCCTTATGACAGCTCTGGCAGGTTTCCCAGTTAGCCGCCTTCGTATCGGTATGGCCATTCGGAATCACCTTCTCTTTCCCATGGCAAGCGCCGCAATCTCCGGCCTTCGCGTTAGGCACCGCTTTAGGCGCTGCTGCCACGAACTGCACTGCCGTGAATAGAAAGACACAGCAACCGATGATCAGCAAGGAAGCATTCATTTTCGTTCTTCTATGCATATTCTATCCTCCCTCTGTCGTCCAGAATGTTTTTACCCGTTTGAGGTTCAAGCCCAGGGCTGCTCTTTTGCCGCACTGCGACCGGCAATGCGTCCGAAGACAACACAGGTAGCCATCGCGACTGAACCAAGACGCACCGCCCCGTGGACCCCTCCCGTCACCTCTCCGGCCGCATACAGCCCTTTGACGGGTTTGAAATCGAGCCCCATTACCTGGGCGTTTTTATCGATGACCAGTCCACCCATGCAGTAGTGAACCCTCGGCCACAGTCTCGCCGCATAAAAGGGCGGCCTCGCGGTCGGTTTTGCATCGGGGAAGATCATACAATCGAAATCATCATCCTTCTTTTTCTCGACGAAGGAGTTCCACCGCGCGATCTCTTCCTTGAACGGGGCGAGAGGGATGTTGTGGTCTTTGGCCAGCTCTTCCAGGCTGCCAAACTTCTTGATAGCACCAATCTCCATCGCTTTCTCCAGGGTGATCGGGAGAACGTTCTTGGAAACCGCATAGGAATCACCGAAAATAATCACCGGCTCCCCGATAAGTATGATAGCGTCCGCCCGCACCTTCCGGTCACCTGTCTCCTTGATAAAACGCTTGCCCGTTTTGGGGTTGATCATCGGTGACCAGCCCACGATGCGCTCTGTGAACTGAGGAACCTGGCCGAAGCCCTTTTCATCCGGACTTGTCCAGGGGCCGAGCTGTATCCAGTCCATCTGGACGGTCATGGCTCCCGCCGTGCACGCAGCCAACAGTGCCTCACCCGTTGCGCCGGGATGGTTGGTGGAGGTGAATTTTTCGGTAATGCGCGGATCCTGTATTTGACGCAGCTTCAGATCCTGAGAGAAGCCGCCTGAAGTCAATACCATTGACCTTCGCGCTTTCAGGTAGGCAGGTCTTCCCGAGCTGTCATCGGGGAATGTATATCCCTTGCGCACTTCTATGCCGACAATCCGGCCATCCTTGTTCGACAGGAACCGTGTAAGCTTCGTGCGAAGCTGAACTCTCACGCCCAATTCTTTTGCCTTCGCCAGCATCGGGTTGACGAGTCCTGACCCGGAAGCATTGTCGGTCTGGACGGCTCTCCTGACCGAGTGGCCGCCCTGGTAGTTAAGCCGTGAAAACTTGGCGCCGATGTATGTTTGGCACCATTCGAGGGCTTCGGCCGATTGTTCGCAGACGATCCTCGCCAGTTCAGGACGGTTCAGGTAAGCTCCCGCTTTGAGCATGTCTTTCAACATGAGGTCCGGAGAGTCCTGAATCCCTTGTTCCTTCTGCCACTTATTCCCCGGAGCAGCAAAATCCCCGCCATTGATGATCGAGTTGCCTCCCCACACAGGCATTTTGTCGATGACAAGGACGTCCGCTCCTGCGTTCCTCGCCTCAATGGCCGCTGCAAGACCGGCAAATCCCGTTCCCACAACGATGATGTCGGCACTGGCATCCCACTTCTTGGGCAATGCACCACACTCCGCAGCAGCATCTTGGGGTGCGGCCACACCGCCGAGCGCCAGTCCAGTGATAGCGGCGGTTCCTCCTACTGATTTCAGGAAATCCCGTCTCGAGAGATTCTTGGGTAATTTTGTGTAGTCACCCATAGCAATGCACCTCCTTTATCTATTGGGAATTTAATGACAGCGATCGGCCATCCTTTTGTGAGCTCCTTCCGCTCCTTCTGCAAATCCCCTTCTCACTTGTACACGAGCTAGCGCAGCCAGAGCGCCAGTTGTGGAAAGGCAAGCAGAAGGATCCACATAAGACCGAGAGAAATCGAGAAGGGCGTCACACCTTTGTAAATTGTGCCCATAGACGCTTCCATCCGGAGGAGCTCCTTTCCGCTCTCGATGTGGCGCTCGTAGACACGATAGGGAGCAGTTGATGAACAGGCAACAATGAAAAACGCCAGACCCAAGATTCCCAAATCTACGACTTTCCGGTTACCCTGCATAATCCCTCCTAACTCGCGATGTACAACCCGGCACAACATCCGCCATGTTGCTATGCCCAAGCGTCACGATTTCTCGTCTGCCAACCTCCGGCTCTTGAGCGGCTCTTCGGCAGACTCTCCAGAGTGCTCAGGCGCCTCCGGTTGTTCCGATTTCTCCGGTTCTTCCTCGTACCCGGAGATCATTGCCTTCACGTGGGAGAAGAGCGACGTCCCCAAGAAGATAGCCATGTAGCTGTGGACGACGAAATACATGAGAAAGATGTAAGCAACCGCAATATGAATGGCGTCGACCACCCTCGGACCGCCGAAAACCGCGTATATAACGTTCCGGAAATAGAGGATGTCGCTAAAAAGTATGCCGGTAATCACGATGGCGGGTGTGAAGATGAACATCGTGGACATGTAGGCGATCTTCTGGAGTCCGTTGAACTTCGCTTCCGGGGAAGGCGTGAATGGGTTCGCCTCTCCTCTGAACACGCCGAACAAGTAGAATCGTGCCTGCTTGATGAGATGCGCGATGTCATATCGACGGATGACATAGTTGTGCCGCAGGTTGCCGCTCGCGAGGCTGTATCCGAACCAGAAAATAAAGGAGGCTGTCATCGCATACCCAGCGTATTTGTGGACCAAAACGACGGATCTATAAGAACCGAAGAGGGACATGTCAGGAACCCGCAGCCGGAGGGCCGTGATCGTAAGCACGATCACGATCACTGCATTGGCCCAGTGCCAGAGCCTTATCGTCCGTGTATGGAGAAATATCCTCTTCATCCACGCACCAGTATCTTTATCAGCAGATGGAGGAGCACAAGAACGAGAACCAGAAGGAAAAGCACGACACCTGCGAGGTCGATCCATTTGTAGCCGAGATCCTTGACATAGTCCGATCTTTCCTTTGACGGCAAAGCGAATAGCGCGTTCACGTCGGCCCGTTTGATTTTTTCATGCCCTATCAAAACGATGTCGATAGCCACACGGAGCGGGTAGCTCGACCACAGGGAGCCATGTATGGGAACGTAAAGCCTCCCGTATCTGTGCGGCAGGGCAAAGTACATGGAACGGTAGAACCGCGCCTGCTCCGAGTGGCACACGTGGCATGCCTTCTCCCGTGTGCTCTTCACCGAGTAGTCGTGGTAGGCCCTGGTCACAAGGAGAGACGCGTCAACAATGACGCGCGGTCCTAGGCGCTTGCGCAAATCGCCGAAGAGGGTGGCTATTTCTGCTGATCTGACACCCGTCTCCACTTCGCCAAGCTCGGTCATCTTTCCCGCAATACCGGGCATCGCCGCAAGATCCTGAAAAGTCAGAGGGAGGCTCTCCTTTTCTCCTCGCCTCGCGAAGAAAAAAACCATGCTCTTTTCGGAGCCGAGGCTGTGACAGGACGTGCATTCCAGGGAGTTGAAGTGAAGCGTTGTATTCGGAAGCCAGCGGTGCTTCTCGATGAAGTCTTTGTGGCAGCGCGAGCAGACGGCGATGCGTTCCCTCGCGGTGAGGTCCCTGTATGCCTCGATGTTGTGCGGATTGTGGCATTCGGAGCAGGAGGCCGCCCCTTTCTTCGCGTGGACGGAGTTGTCGTAAACCTCGTACGTCCGACGATGGCATCGGATGCAGACGGTACTGTCCACGGAGATGCCCGACGCGTGGCAATCGCTACAGACCACGCCGTGCTTACCGTGCACGGTCTCGGCGTACCGCTCAGGCGACGGGATGTCAGGGATAAGGATCCTCGAATCGAGCGGCAGCTCGTAGGAGAAGCCGTCGCGTACTTTCAGGAGAAACGTGCGGAGCCGCGTTCGTGCCTCATGGCAATCGTTGCAGGCGGCTGGCTTCGCTTTGATCCCGTGCGCGTCGCCCGTCGACGGGTACGTCTTTTCAATCGTGTAGCCGCCCTTGAACTCACTGTTCAGAAGATGCTGGAACGCATCCCATTCCGCGACGTCGAGGAGACCATTGCGATCAGGGTCGATCTCCTCCTTCCTTACGGTCTTTCCCTCGCTGAGCCTGAGTGTCATCTCCCCCTGTATCGTTGTGGTCCTGCCATGGCATGCGACGCACGGAAGCTTTTCAAGATGTCTACCAGCAGCCGGCAGCGCACGATGAGAGACGCTACTATGGCAGGAAGCGCATTGCTTCGCTCCCTGGTTGAGAAAGTGGACGTTATGGCACTCCCCACAGGTTATGCGTTTTTTTGCGTGCACGCTTGCACTGAAGCGCTTCGTCGCCGCATCATGACATTCCCGACAGGAAGGCTTTGACAGTTTTTCCGCGTGGGGGAGTTCGGCTATTCCTGTGTGACAGTCCGTGCATGAGACCCCCGCATGAATATATCCCTTGTAAGTGTCGTGGCACCCGAGGCAATCGTCCGACGTCACGGCTGCCTCCGAAAAGATGGGTAGACAGCATAAGAAAACGAACAGAAGAACAACTGTTCGTCTAAGGTCCCAAAAGAAGCTGGCATGGCACATCGCTCACGGACTCCTAGCCTGTCCTACATCTATCCATTCTGCCAAGAAGTTTGCGTAATCGGGCTCCAGATAAGCAGTGGAAAAAAGAAAGACCGTGCCGATGGAAGTGATTGTCTGTTGAATATCGTGGTATTGTTCTTGATCCGCCATGTTATCGAGGCACGAAGAAATCCCTTCGGTAGTCAGGCTGTAGGGGGAGAATTCGAACATACGGACAGGCACAGGACGCGGATAGCGGCGGGAGTTGTCACGGACCGTCTCCGCCATGAGCAGTGCCTCGTCCTGCCCTCTCCGGATGAGGATCGCGGCGTACGCGTCAGTCATGGTCCGGGTAGAATAGTAGTAGGCAACCGCCTTTCCATCCACGATCCTTTTCAGCTCTTCGTTCTGTTTGACCGTTTTTTTAAGAAGGGCCTCAAAGTCCGCACGTTGATTCTCTTTTTCCGTCAGTGCACCCATCTTCAGGAATGCATCAAGGATATCTTCAGCCGTAACAAGCTCCCCGGCTTCGCTCCTCTTTTGAATGAAATCTGGTATTGCGAGACTGGCAAGGTCTGCTTGGTTCTGCGTTTCCATTGGTGATTCCTTCTCTTTCTTCCCTCATCCGCACCTTACATACTTACCATGGCCGCCACCACTCAGGGCAAAAGGCCCTTCTTCCCCAGTTCCTCCGCCACGTATCCAAGCCCCAGTTTCTCATAGGTGTCGGCACTGGGCGCCCCTGTCGTCTCATCCCACCCGCACTCCCTGTAAAACATCTCCATGCCTTTCTCGATATCGGCATGATCCATGCGGATCGTCCCCTTGGTGAACGGCGCCTTGCCCGATTTGTCCTCAAACACCCAGTCGGGAACCGTATCATGCTTAGTCCGCATCTCCCTCGTCACCATGTCACGGATGGTGAGAGCCCGGTGGAGCAAGAAGATCCGCTCTCCAAGCTGGTCCAGCTCCTCACGACTTTTTTTGTCGCCTGTCGCGATGCTGTAAAGGAGCGATTCAATGGAGTCATCCCCGCGGTAGCCCCTTTCTTTTAGCGGTGAGGCAGCCCACGGTCCCATCCAGTTGCAGATAGAGAGAGAGTCGTGCAGTTCTTTTCGCACGAGCGCCCATTTCGCCCATTTCGCCTTATGCACATTCATGGGTGTGTATGCTCCGATGGCGTCGATTGCGTCCTCGGAGCCCCAGAGTTCTGCGCCCAGCCGCTTTTGCACATCGATGGGCAGCCCGTTACGGGTAAAGTTGACCTGGGAGTGGCACTGCGTATCCCGGTTATAGATCGTATTGATGATGACCCCGGACTGGCCTGCATCCTCGTTTGCGTGGTGCTTCGGGTGACCCAGCTTCCAGTAAACAAGATTGGGGTCCTTTTTCCACTCGGCTTCCGGAATCCCCCAGCGCTCAAGCATGTACCCAGTGCCAAGGCCGAGGGCTGTGCCGAGTTCTCCCTGCTTGTACGCGATCCTCGGCAGTATCTGAAAAAGAAAGCTCGGGTCTCCCTTTTCATACTTGTCCCAGGAAAAGATCTTGAACTCGTCCTCCGGGATCTTGTTCCTTATGATCCCCTCGTAGTGCATTTTGATGAAATCCCGCTCCAGCTGGCCATAGTTGCACCAGATACCCAGGTCATCAGCTAGGTGCATCCCGACCATCGCTGCTTCGATCGCCGTTTCTCCTTGTGGTCCGTCCGGGAAGCTCTTGTAAAACCAAGTGCCGAGCAGCAATCCGGCGCAGGTATTCTGCCCCCCCTCCGGAATCCCGTACTTTGTGGCCACGGAAGGAACTTTGAATTTAGTGTGGCACCGGATGGGACAGCCCGTACAGCCGTTCCCCCGCACGGTATACTTCCAGGCCTTGTCACCGAGGTAGAATGCTAGGTTGTTGGTACGGTACGCGATACGGTTCAGGTTGTGGGGCTCGCAGGTGCCGGTATCCACCGGAGGCTCGGCTGCCCCCCATTGCCGTCCCCTGGATGCGACCCACCGTGTTCCCGGGTTGTTATACTCGGCCCACGGCTGGGGGCTGGTGGGCACGACGTGCTGATTGTTCGCACCCAGGAGGGTCAGGTGATACTTGACTGCCTTCTCCCATTCGTCTTTGCCTCCCGCAATGTAAACGCTTCCCGTTCCCACGACGCCGATCGCCTTCAGGTTTTTTGAACCCATGACCCCTCCGACTCCGCCTGCGGAATGGGAATATGAGTTCATCACCACCGACATGGGCACAAGATTCTCCCCTGCCTGACCGATCGCGGCCACCACCACCTCGGGCCCCATCTGCTGGCTGATCTCGAGGGTCGTGCGCCGGATGCCTTGCCCCCATAAGTGGCGGGCGTCTTTCATCTCTACTGTGCCGTCTGCAATAGAGAGCCAGACAGGGCGGTCAGCCTTCCCTTCGATGATGACCGCATCATATCCCGCGTACTTCAGCGCTGCGGCAAAGTGTCCACCCATGTGGCCGCTCGCGATCAGGGGTTTCGGCCAGCAGGTCGGCCAGAGGGTGGTGACGGCTGTGCGCCCGTTGCAGGGCGCCCCCGTTCCGGCCAGGGGACCGACGCCGAAAATAACCTTATTGGCAGGGTCGAACGGCTTTGTGCCCGGAGGGACCTCGTCCCAGATGACCTTGTATCCTATGCCTGTTCCTCCTAAATAATCCTTGTATTTCTCAACCGTGTCTTCCTTTGTGATCCGGCCCGTTGACAAGTCCGCGCGAAGAACCTTACCGGCCCATCCTCCTATTCTCGCCATGGTCTCCCTCCTCCCCTTCTACCTTTTATGACACTGATTGCAGGCTGCTGTCTTTGCCGGAGCGACGATTGCGGTCGGCGTCACTCGTGGCGGGATCTTATCCGTCAGGTCACGCCATGGCGCATACGTCAGAGCTTCGGCCGGGCAGGCCTCGACACACCTGGGCTTGCCATCACAGAGAAAACACTTCGTCGCCTTGTTGGTATCCGCGTCGAAGGAGATCATCTCCCAGGGACAGGCTCGCTGGCACATTTTGCAGCCAACGCATTTCTTAAGATCGACCACCCTCGCGTTCGTCGGCGGCTTTACCACAATCGCATCGTTCGGGCAGGCATTCGCGCACGGGACGGGATGAGGGCACTGTTTGCAAAGGTCCTGCATAACCAGTCCCTTCCCCCACGTGCCCTGACCTCGCTGACCGGTGAAAACACTCTGCACCCCGTAATTGAGGTTTCGATTGACTTTTATCCTGGCTATGGTCGGGCAGGCCTTGCCATCGTTGAACTCGGTGCAGGCCAGCTCGCACCGGCGGCAGCCGACGCATCTCGTGGGGTCACCGATCACGATTCCCTTGGCCTGATCCATGATGATGAGGGGCGTCTCTCCCGCCTTTGCCGCGAGGGTCCAGAGTGCGGTCATGCCAACCACGGTTACCCCGCTCCACTTGAGAAAATCCCTTCGTGAACAGGATCCCTCCAGACTCACCGATCCGAGCATATCTTCCAAAGCCTCATGTTTTTCGTACTGATCACCCATGTCCTCCCTCCTTAAATCGGGCCCGTCGGCGTCTGATCGTTCCCAGCCGCGCTGCCCATCTACGTCAGGCTGCCTTCTCAGATGCAATTCTCGCTTTCAGGTGACGGTCATCGTCGCGCTCGCTTATTCTCCAGCCCCCCGTATCTGCATCTTGAACTTTTTATGGCATTCCAGGCAGTAAACCTTTGATGCAGCGTGGGCCTTGTGGCATACCGTACAGGCAACCTCCCCCAAATGGGATTTGTGAGGGTTGCGATCAGGGAACTCTTTGGGCTCGGTCTCTTTCGCCAGTTTTTCCATCGGGCCGTGGCATTCGAGACAGCGCTGGTTCTCAACGGTTGAATCCGCGAGAGGGACCTCTTTCCCATGGCATCCGGCGCAGACGATATTGCCTTTGGCATGAATATTGTCCATGTATTTTGATTTTGCCCAGGAGTCGAATGTTTCTCTTATGAGTTTCATGTCGTCTTTCGTCGGCGCTCCCCATGAGCCCTTCACTAATGCGAGACCGAAGCTTTTCCCCGGCATCCACGAATGACAGCTCGTGCATGCCACGTTGCCTTTGTTGAGGTGTGCCGTGTGTATCCGGGTGGAGAAAGCATTCTTTTCAGCCCTTCCTGAAAAATCAGGCTGGTGGCAGGAACTGCAGGAGGCGAAGTCGCTGCCTTTTACGGCCGGATGATTCTCAGGAAGCACGGAAGTGAAATCCCTGTGGCATGGCTTGCAGGACGCCTGTTTTGCCGGGGCAGTTCTTGCCGCCGCCGCCGATGCAGCGGTACGCTCTCCGGTTAAAAGCCCGTTCAACAAGAGCATCGACAATATTCCTATAAGCACAAAGATCCTTTTCATTTTCGTTTCCTTTTTAAAAGGGGGCCGTATCGGACGGCCCCGGCTGTTGAGCCCTATGCTTTCACGCCTGAAGTTTCAAACAAAGAGCTAAGGGCAAAGCTCTATGCCTTCCCGACTACTTTTTCTTTGGCCGCCTTTGTCCCTGCGATCCGCCCATAGACAATGCAGCTCGGCGTGGCGTTGCCGCCCAGCCTGTTGTCGCCATGTATCCCGCCCGTGACCTCGCCTGCAGCATAGAGGCGGGGGATGGGCTTACCCCAGATATCGATCACCTGCGCATCCTTGTTGATGCGGAGTCCGCCCATCGTAAAGTGTACCGCGGGCCACTGGGCGATCGCATAGAAGGGTCCTTCCTCCATGGGGATCATCACCTTCGTAAACTGACGGCCAAAATCAGGATCCTTGCCTTCCTTCATATACCGGTTATGCGTGGTGATGGTTTCCTGAAGGTCGTTCGCCGGGATGCCCAATTTCCCGGCCAGTTCGGCAATCGTATCGGCTTTGACGAAGCGGCCCTTGGCAATCCCTTGCTCCACTTCCTCTTTTGTGCCCATTTTGGGAATCATGGCCTCATTGAATATGGAATACGTTGGTTTCATCCCGGTAGCCATCTCGGCTCTGGAAACGACATCGCGGCGCTCCATTTCATTCACAAAACGCTTGCCGAGCTTGTTCACGTACACGATGCCAAAACCCGGTCCACGGAACGGGTAGACTGCCGGAGCATCCAGCATTCCTGTTTCGGGTTCCGCATAGGGGTACAGCTGAATGAAGCAAAGCTGGAGGGCATCCGCGCCGACAGCCTGCGCATACCGCAGCACTTCTCCCGTCGAGCCCGGATGGTTCGTGCTATTAAATTCGGGCACGATGCTCGGGTTGAACGCCTGCCGCATCTCTTTGTTTTGGCTAAACCCTCCGGCAGCCAGGATAAGTGCCTTAGAGACCTTCACGTTTCTTGTTCTTTTGCCGGTGGTGATCTCCACACCCAGGATGGGACTCTTCGGGTCGGCATCCGTTCTCCAGATCCAGGTTACTGCTGTGTTGAGACGAATCTTTGCCCCACGGCCTTCGGCAATCTTCTTTAAGGCCTCGGTAAAGCCTCGTCCTACTCCCTCGACGCACGTGTGAGTTCGATAGGCACTATGGCCTCCGGTTCGGTTCACGACTTCTCGTAGTTTCAGTCCCCCTTGGTCGATCATCCAGTTTAGAGAAGGGGTTGCCCCATTGACGAATATTCTGACCAGTTCCGGAAAGCCAAAGTAATCACCGCCCTTCAAACTATCTTTCTCGTGCAGTTCGGAGCTATCATCTCCCAGCTTCAATTTCTCACGCAGGTGAAATTCATCATCCCAGGAGTTGTATTCACCGCCGTTGATAATCGAGTTTCCGCCGTAGGTCGGCATTTTTTCCAGTATGACAACCTTTGCCCCTGCCCCTGCGGCTTCGGCTGCGGCCGCGAGTCCTGCAAATCCGGACCCGACGATCACCACATCCCATGCCTCGTCCCACTTCTGCGGCATTTTTCTCACTACCGCCTCGGCTGTTCCCGGTTTTGCAAGATTCAATGCTACGCCACCCACAGCGGCCATGGCGCCGAGTGCGGCTCCTTTGAGCAACGCTCGGCGGCTCATCCCTTTCTGTTCTTCTGCTTTCTTCTCGCTCATAACGAATCCTCCTTTCTTAAGCGTTTTAAGTTCTGTTTCTTTTCAGCTACCGTCCTTCTTTGAGTCTCGCGGTACCGTCTGAGGCTCTGACATGGCATGCCGGAAGCCTCTTATTCCCTTCCCGATCGCTCCTCCGATCTCGGGCAGCTTTCCCGCGCCGAACACGAGGAGCACAATCATCATGATTATGAGAAGCTCAGGCATTCCAAGACCAAACATAGCCTTCCCCCTTTCTTTTGTATTTCTTGCACAAGCTTCACGCATCGTCAGCGCGACCTTATCGATGCTCATCTCTTTACGTTCCTAGAGCAATTGGCCTGCCATCGTAAGTGCTTGAAATTACGTGATGGTACATTTCACAACCTCGCGCACTTTCGAGAACTAGCGATAATTCGTGAAAAGGTGATCCCGGTTTTGAGGAACGGGTAGTGCGGTACCGGGGCTCAGGAAGTCATGCTTATTTCAATTTCCTTGCCCACCCCATTCTTTCCCTCCCGCCGGTCATGAGAAAAAGAAGAGGAATTGAGACGAGAAACGTGAGTCCGAAGACGCTAAAGACGATGCTGAAACCGCTGGATCGGTCAGGGCTCACATGGAGGATCAGCGTAAGAAGAGAGACAGCAACTGCGCCGCCGATATTCCTGAACATGTTTCTCACTCCCGCAATGGTCCCCACCTTTTCGGGCAGTAACTCAATGCACGCATTATTGGCTGCCGGAAACACCGCACCCCCGGCCAGTCCGTTCAGCAGAAGCAAGAGCGTGAGTGTCTCCGCGACTCCCCACCGCGCGCCCATAATGCTCCATAACGACAATGTCGGCGCAAGAAGGATCGTGGTCAGCGCGATAAGAACGAAACCGATTATCATAGGTCACCGGTACTCCCATTTCTTCAAGAGAAAGCTCGTTACCGCCGCGGCAATAGCCATTGCGAGTGAGCGGGGGGGGAGGATCACCCCGCTCATGAGTGTGTGGGCTTTGGTCCTCCTCGTGCATGTACACTCTGTTAGGGGCTTCAAGACTCACGTCTTACCTCGTCTGTCAGCCCCACACTACCCGGTGTTTTCATGGTTCCTCTAATCTAGCCGCCCGGCAACCGAATACTTATGTCTAAGTTGAGAACAACTCCTGCCTTACCAGACCGGCTCTGTCCCTCCCTTAACACGCATTGCTTGCCGCTTTGCGCATTTCGGCGGCCTTCCTAGGCCTCAACGCGATAATTACCACTATGACGAGCGCAAGGATTGCATTGGTGCCGCAGATCTGGAATACGGTCCAGTTGAATCCCAGAAAGACAGCGCCTGCGAGCGGCGAGACTGTGGAACCGAGTCGACCGATCGCATAGGCCCAGCCGACCGCCGTGCCAGTGACGCCGCTGGGATAGGAAAGGGTCACCAGCGCCACGAGACCGGAGACTGTGCCGTTGATGAAGATGCCGTTAATCACGCAGATGGCCGCGATGATGAAGAAGGGACTGGTCGCGAAGTATCCGAAGGCCACGAGGCTGAAGAATCCGAGTATGAAGCTGCCCTGCAGGATCCGGGCGGGCTTCTTGGCTTTGTCCATCAACCATCCAATCGAGACCGTCGCTACGGCGGAACCTAAATTGATGAGGGCGAAGGCAAGGGAATACTGCTGAACAGTCGCGCCGCTCTTCTTCAGTAGCGTGGGCGCCCACGCCTGCATGAGATAGATCAGGTAGTAGCCAAGAAAGAAACAGAGCCACAACAAGATGGTAGTGACTGAACGTCCTTCCCGGAAAAGGTGCTTGACCGGTACGCCTGTCCGCTTTACCTCGGTCGAGCAAAACTCAATATCCTTATTGTTCGCGTAAATGGGTGCAATATGACCAATAACGCTGCGGACCTTCGCCTGGCCTTTCTCCCGCTTCACGAGGAAATTGATGGACTCAGGAAGGAAGAATATCATCATTATGGCGATCGCTATGGGTATGCCGCCTCCCAGGAAAAAGAGGGACTGCCAGCCTACATGGGGCAGTAACCATATTGCTGAAAGGCCGCTTAGGGTGGCCCCTGCTGGGACACCCGCGTACAGCGCGGTCGAGAGGGTTGCCCGGGAGCGGGAGGGCGAGTATTCGGCGCCGAAGGAAATAGCGGTTGGGACAGCCCCGCCCATACCGAAACCGCCTATGAAGCGTAAAAGGGCCAGTTGCCCTACGCTCGTGATAAACGCCTGGGCCACGGTAAACACACCGAAAACGAGGGCGCAGAAAATGAGCACCCTCTTGCGTCCCAGCCGATCGGCAAGCATGCCCAAAACGGCTGCACCGAAAAGGGGCCCGAACTGGCCGGCGCTGATTGCCAGGCCGAAAGCCTGTGGCTTGAGATGTAGATATTCGGCCATCTTGGGCACTGCCACGCCGATGACGGTCAGATCGAAGCCGTCAAGGAGCGTGCAGCAAAAACAGAGTATGCCCACCCATATCTGGTACGACGTGAAAGGAACAGAATCTATAACTTCCGTTACACTTACTGCCCTGCTCGCCATTCTTACACCTCCCTGAGAAGACCCATTCGACTACTCCAGGTAATGACCTTCCCTTTTTCAACGTCATCAATTCTCTTTCGAAACCATCATTATGGGCTGTCATGCAGCAATACGGATGCCATGCGTAACTCATTGAAACTACTTGATGGCACAAATCACAGTGTCGCAGGTTTTCGAGAATTTGTGATAAATCATGGAAAGGTGATACGGATCTTCAGGAGACACGCAGTGCCGTCGATCGTGGCCAACGGAGGGGAGGCGGGTCAAGCGTCCGGTGTGTCATTCGAACAGAGGAAAGCAGCAGTCCTGGACAGGATAGACCAGAGGGTGGCCCGTCTGCAAGAGGCGGGGGCATGCGTGTCGGCAGCAACCACTCCCGAGGCTCTTGGGGCTTGCATGCCCATGTCAGCAGGTCCAACGGGGCAGGGACAGGGCCGCCAGAGAATGGGACAGTTAGAAGTCCTGTTTGGCTGTTTAAGCTCTTTGTCTATTAACTGAATTGCTGGCACATGGCAAAAAGAAATAGCACTTGACAACGCGCTGCACCGGATCGGCTCGAAAAAGGCGCCTGCCTCTCGGTGAGCTTTGCGTCATGCGTAAATATGCAATGAAACGGATGGCGTGATTTTGGATCATATTCTCTACATCTTGCGCAGGAGAAGCTTGGTTATCAAATCAAAGACCTCCTCCGGTTCTCTGCCTTAAGCTGTTGAATATTAAATAATAATTATCGACAAAGAAAAGATTGGGTGCCATCAAGCGATGTGGCAAGTCCGCATGTGACATCCAACCCATTTCGATTCAGTTAGTTAAAATTCCTGTATGAGGCTTAGCCGCGTCCATTTATTTCGGCTTGGTACTGCAATACCTTTTCTTTTGTCAGATTGAAGCCGATAATTATCAGGAGCGCGCCTGCGATACATAAAATTCCAGGTATGACGCCGAATGCCAATGTCATACTCTGGCGTCCCGCTTCATCCAATTTAACGCCCTTAGCCCATCCGACAGATACAAGACAGGCCGAGACAATGACGCCGCGCAGGAAGATAGCAATTTTCAACGGCACAGTCTGAAGGCCCATGATCCAACCCGATGCATCCTTGCCCGTCTTCCAAGTCGCATAGGTAACGGTATCGGCATAAAGAGCAGGGGATGCAGCATAAGCCATGCCATAAAAGAACATTGCAATGGTCATTAGTATGATAACTGTAGTTGAACTGGCATACGCAAAATAGATTGCTATCATGAAGACCGCCATGCCCCAAAAAGCTATGATTATGGAAGTACGGCTGGTAAACTTCTTTGCGAAGTATCTGAGGGCATATGCACCGATAACTGATGAAATTCCAATACACAGCATATAAGGAGTCACCAGTTTAGGGTTGCCGGCAGCATCACGGAAATAGTAGATGGCTGAAGCGGCAGTGACAAACTTTACACAGTTCTTTGCAAGGTCGGCCAATATAAGAATGATGAGCTTGGGATTCTGGAAAAGGGATACGAACATTTCGTTGACGCTGGTCTTCTGTTTGCTTTGTTTGGAAGAATTTGAATCCTCAATCTCCTCATATCCTTTGGTCATCTTGAAGTGGGCAAAATAACCGACAACCATCAGTATTCCGAGGCAGAAAGCCGTTGCTGCAGCTTTGTAGGTTTGGCCGATCCAGCCTGCAAGCAGTGTGGCAAAAGGAAGGCCCATATACGAGAACAGGATGCCGGCGATATTGGCCCATGCTGCACGGGAAGATGACAAGGTGGCTTTTTCTTCAGGAGTTTTACCAACCACGCTTATAAGGGATACGTTTGCGACCCAACCGATATTCCAGACAATATGGCTTACAACTGCAGCTACAATAATTATTGTTGCTGAAAGGAATTCATTTTCACTTATCCTGATAAATTCGAATGCGTAAAGGAAAGGTACGATCCAAGGGGTAAGAATGAGCCATGAACGGTAACGGCCCCATCTTTGAGCTTTTGTTCCGTTAAGGATGCCTCCGTAAATCCAGGAAAGACAGGCATCGATGGTAGTGAACACTGAGTTGATTACACCTGCCATGATTGCTGAAAATGCAGCTATGTCGGTAAGGAAGGTCATAAAGAAGAATGTCTCGACGTTGCTCATTAGAGTAAATCCAGCATCACCAACGCCAAACAAGTACTTAAGTGTACCGGTGAGTCCCTTTGGAGCTTGTTTTGTTGCGGTTGAGTTCTCTGACATTAAATGCCTTGCAGTTGAGGTTTCTGACATTAGATACCCCTCCTAAATTGTGAAATCATATTTTACGGAACCTATAAGATCCGGCGGCGTGATTTTTTGTTGGCTCACGGCGCTTCCCCTGGAAAGCGGGATCATCACTTCTGGTAAATGCCGTATTCTTTGGCTGCCTGGACCATCGCCTTAACATTTGCCGGCTCCGCTCCCTGCATACCGGCACCGGTGGTGAATATATAGCCGCCATCTTTGCCCGCACTTTCAATTAGTTGTTTACAGTTTGCCCGTATCTCATCACGCTTACCCGTGATCAGGAGGTCAACGGGGAAGTTCCCTGCGATGCAGGCAACGTGTCCCAGCTTCTCCTTAGCCTTTTTCATGTCCGTTCGGTCAAACCACCAGACGACCTTCCCCTTCGGTACATCTGAAATTACATCCAGCCGCTGGTTGTAACCGCCCTCAGCAAAAAGCTGCGGGACGAAACCCTCATTTACCAGTCCGATGATGACCTTGCGCAGCGTCGGCCAGTAGAAGGTTTGGAACTGCTCATCTGATAAAAAGCCGTCCGCACCTTTGTGGAGCGGGATGAAGGGCATGATATGGCCGGAGGCCCGGCAGCTGTTCACCCCGTATTTCACCATGATGGGGGTGAGCCGCTCACAGGCCTCTTTCAGCTCATCCGGGCAGCGGAACATATCCAGCATAACCCCCCTGGTCCCCCGGAGGCTGTCGCCGATCACATCAAAGGGAGCCTTGGTGAAACCGCCGGAAAAGGCTGGAAATCCCCTCCCCATGACTTTCCCGCCGACCTCACCGAGCACAGCCAAGAACCCAAGCGTTTCTTCCCCGGCCTGGGTGAGGGCAGTCAGGGCCTTCTTCATCGGCTCCGTGCCAAAGGGCCTCGCAAACGGGGGTACAAGCAGTATTTCATTGATCCCTGGAAGGAGGGGGATGGTTTCAAACGGCTTTAGGGCACCGAAGATGCGCGGGAAAAAGCGATTAAGAAAAAAGGCCGTGGGATCGTCAATCAGGTCGTAGTATTCCCCCGCCTTCATGTATTCGTCCTCCACGAATTGATATTCGCGCTCCTTGGCTACGCCGTGTCCAGGCCACTGATAGAGCTTAAAGTCCAAGATTTCGAGGGCCTTGCCTGATACCATGGTCGGCGCATTATAGGCATCAAGCTCAAGGTCCAGGTGGTACTTCTCAACGGCCTTTTTGAGGGCCCCGTAGTCATACATGGCGTCGTACATGGAGATCCCGGCATACTGCATGGGGAAAAAACCCGCCGAAGGACAGACCGCGATCCTGCTGGGCTTCTTCTTGAGCTGGATTGCATCCTTGATCAAGGTGACCCGTTCCTGATAGGCGGCCTTCGCATCGGCACCAGCAAAAGGGATCGCTTCTCCTGCACGCCAGATAGTAAACCGTTCCTCTTGCTTCTGCTCTGCGTCGGGAGCGAGTTCTATAAATCGTTGTTTCATTTCATTTCCCTCCTGTCCACTCTTTAGCTATCTTGACGCCTGCTATCGCGTCGGGCGCATAGGCATCGGCGCCGGCATATTCCTTCACCTGCTCGGAACACTGCCCACCGCCGATCATGATACGAACCTTGTCCCTCAGGCCGGCATCTTTAATGGCCTGCACCGTCTTCTTCATGGAATCAAATGCAAGCGTCAATAAACCGCTCATACCGACAATCTGGGGCTGAAACTCCTTGATACCCTCGACGAAGTTTTCCGGCGGTTGATCGATCCCGATATCCTTTACCTCAAAGCCGTTCGCATGAAGAAGGAAAGTTACAATGTTCTTGCCGATGTCATGGATGTCACCCTTGACGGTGCCTATCAGATATTTGCTCTTACCTTTGCTGGACTTTCCTTCCTTGATGAGAGGCTTGATCATCTCAGATATCTGCCGCAACATTTCACCTGCCATCATGAGATGGGGGAGAAAGTACTCGCCTTTCTCAAAACGAGAGCCGACTCCTTCCATGGCGGCAGAACATGCCTCGAGAAGTTTCATAGGGTCGGTACCCCTATCCAGCAACTCTTTGGCCTTTCGAATCGCTTCTGCTTCCTGCATTTCTATGAGCGCTTTAACAAGTTCTTCCATGACCGATCTCCTTTCGGCGTGTTATATAGTAAAACCAGGAAACAAGGAGTGGATATATGCGTGCGCGTAACGTGAATCTTTCTCATAACTGCAATCACATTTTTGTGCCATGAGAGAACAACCTCATACTTCGAGTTTTCCTCCCCGATAGGCGTTGATGTAATTCATACAGAAATTATCTCTGCCGATCAGGGTTTCCGCGGCAAGGACGACGCCCATCATCTGCCTATCCAACGGGTCCATAATGGCCGCGTCCAGGCCCTTGGCAATGGCCATGGCCATAAAGGTGCGATTAAGGAATTTTCTCTGAGGGAGTCCAAAGGAGACATTAGAGAGCCCGCAAATAGTGTGGATGCCGGGAAAACGGGTCATAATTTGTGCGATGGATTCGAGAAACTCAGATCCGAATATCCTATCCGTTGCCACGGGCTGCACGAGGGGGTCCACATAGATATTTTCCAGCTTCAACTGGTGATCAAGGAGGAGTTTAATCAGCTCATCGGCGATCTTGAGACGGTCGGCAGCCGTGCGGGGTATGCCTGCGTCGCTCGTGCACAAGCCGACGATCTTGAGATCCTTCCCCGCCAGGACGGGAAGAAGTTTGTCACGGCGCTCCTTCTCGAGCGAGATGGAATTGATCATGGGAATCCCTTTGTGTACCTTGAGTGCGGCCTCGAGTGCCGCCGGATTCGGGCTGTCGATGCAACAAGGGAGGTCTACGACTTCCTGTACAATTTTAACAAGCCAAGCGAGGTATTCTGTCTCTCGACCTTGGAAAGAGCCGGCATTGACGTCAATATATTTGACGCCAGCTTCGGCCTGATCTCTGGCGATCTTCTGAAGCGCCGCCTTGTCGCCCGCTTCAATGGCGGCGCCAATCGACTTTCTGGTAGAGTTGATAAGTTCTCCGATGATGATCATTGCCTCTTTTTCCTTTCTTGCTTGTTACGATGTATCTTGTTTCAGTTTGTTCCCATTCCGTGCCAAGACCGGCAGCTGCCGACACATATTCTCCGATTTTTTGTCGCATGTCTGTACCAGGGTTTCGCACCACCCTATGACTTTTATAGAGCAATCGGGATGCCATCGTAAGTGCTTGAAAGTACATGGATGGCACAAATCACAACATCGCGCGTTTTCGAGAATTAGCGGTAATTCGCGAAAGGGTGATCGGCATCTTGAGGAGGGTAGCGCGGTGCCTATGCGTCGGAACCGTAAGCATACCGACGAATTGAGCTAGGCTCAGGTAGTCTGGCATACGAATTGCGATACGACGTTTGAGTGATAGGTGTGAGTTATGCGGATAAGAAGTTGACTTACACGGTCGGCGTACCTTCCCGAACACAGCAAAGGACGCGTGCCATGAAAACGCATGCATAGGCCATGATGCCATTGATCACGATATTCAGATCTATATTAGTGGCGAGAACCAGGTGCAGGAGGAGGAGAGGCAGAGCACGGTACTCAGCGAAGGTGATGCGATCACCTTCATGATGCTCGTTGCGGGCGGCTAAAGGGCCTCGTGTTGGGAGGCGTATCCTATGGAAGATAAAGCATTCCATCAACTGTTTGAAGAGGCGAGAGCCAAAGTGAGGGAAGTGCCTGCCAACCAGGCGCACCGCCTGCTCGAGGGTCAGGCTGTGACATTTCTCGATATAAGAGAACCCGAGCAGGTCGCTGCGGGCTACATAAAGGGCTCTGTCTTCATCAGAGGGGACGAAGTAGAGATGCACGCACGCCACCTCTTGCCGGACAAAGACAGGCCCATCCTCCTTTACTGTGAGGAAGGCGTACGCTCGCTCTTTACCGCGCTTACCTTGAAGGAGATGGGTTATAAGGACGTCTCGTCCCTGGCCGGCGGTTTCAAGGCCTGGGTGGAACTGGGATACGGCATAGAGGGCAATGGCCTTCTCACCAAGGACCAGCTCAATCATTACAGCCGCCAGATCATCCTCAAGGAGGTTGGCGTAGAGGGACAAAAGAAGCTGCTTGCTGCCAAAGTTTTAGTCGTGGGGGCCGGTGGACTGGGCAGCCCGGCGGGGCTGTACCTGGCTGCCTCAGGCGTGGGTACGCTGGGGATTGCAGACTACGATAGGGTGGCCGTGTCGAACCTGAACCGCCAGATCATACACGCCTACGACAACGTGGGAAAGCCAAAAGTTTATTCAGCGGTTGATGCTCTCAAGCGGACTAATCCTGAAGTGAACCTCATCGGCATCAATGAACGGCTTAACCCGAACAACGTTCTTGACATTGTGAATAGGTTCGATATCATTCTCGACGGTTCGGATAATTTCGCCACGAAATACCTCCTGCACGACGCCTGCTTCTTCACCGGCAAACCGTATGTGTATGGAGGGGCGACGCGGTTCGAGGGACAGGCGAGCCTATTTTATCCTGCCGGCGGCGGCCCCTGCCTGCGCTGTGTCTGGCCTACCCCTCCCAGCGATGGGCTGGTCCCTACCTGAAGTGAGGTTGGCGTCCTGGGCGTTGTGCCCGGGCAGATCGGCCTGGTCCAGGCCACGGAGGTGCTCAAGCTCATACTCGGCATCGGAAACTCTCTCGCGGGTCGCCTGCTAGTCTACGACGCCCTCGATTTGGATTATCGGGTGCTCAACCTGGGAAAGAATAGGGCTTGTCCGCTCTGCGGAGAGAACCCGACCATAACAGATGTGCAGGCACAACAGCCTGCCGTCTGCCCTGAATGAGACGCAGGATGAACAGCGATTAATTTTCGAATGCGGCGGACAGCATGGCAGCATGCAGGAGGTTTTCCGTCTGATCAGGAAAGTCGCGCCGGCTGACACGACAGTCCTCGTCTATGGAGAAAGTGGGGTTGGCAAGGAAATGGTCGCCAGGGCCATTCACCAGCTTGGCCGCAGGACCTCCCGGCCTATGCTCGCCATCAATTGCGCGGCTATCCCAGAGACGCTGCTCGAGTCTGAACTGTTCGGCTATGAGAGAGGCGCCTTAACGGGAGCTTACGGAAGAAAGAAAGGTCTGGTGGAACAGGCGTCAGGCTCGACACTCTTTCTGGATGAGATCGGCGACCTCGGTCTTCAACTGCAAGGCAAGATTCTACGGCTATTACAGGAGCGGCAGATCCAGCGGCTCGGCGGAACCGATACCATACGGGCGGATGTGCGAATCATCTCAGCAAATCTTGAGAAAAAATCTGGGCTGGATCAAAGGAAATTCGGCACAGAAATTGAGGATTGAAGATAACTGCGACGAACGCGGTACATTGGAGTACAACCTTGCCCTTGGGCAGAGACGAGCCGATGCGGCGAAGACCTATCTAATTGGCCTCGGTGCAGATGCGGCAGCGTTCGAGACCATCAGCTACGGAAAGGAGCGTCCGATGTGCACGGAACATAATGAGGAATGTTGGGCGCAGAATAGGAGAGACCACTTCGAGCCCGCGCAGAAATGACCTGAGATAACCCTGCTGCTGGAGGAGGGATAGAAGATGAACGTGGCCCAGCCTCTCCTTTATGACATTGACAGACTCGCTAAAAAGCTGTCTGACGAATTCGGCTCTCTTTCTTACGACAGGTTTACGGAAGACACGGGCAAGATCGAGTCCGCCATCCTTGGGTTTCTGATCATGAAGGAAGGGTGGACGTCGCTACCACCTGCGATGCGGCAGGAACCTCTCCCGATAGACTGGAACGCCATCATAGGCAGATGGAACCCGCATAAAAGGCGACACACGAACTTTGACCCGAAAAGACTGTGGGAGACCATCGTGCAGAAACTTCCCGAGCTGGTAAGGATGGTTCAAGAACTGCTCAACGGCACATGAGGCAGTCTTTCGATGTTCACGACGGCATGCTCTAATCGCCATTCGGTAATTTAGAGTCGCCGGATGGGAGGGCGTGTATGTAGACCCGAGCCATGTCAAGGCTGCCGGGGAGGTCAGTGGTGAGGGCGTGATGGCCGAGGGACAGAACTGGGTCACGAGGATACAGAAAGCTGCACCAGATACTGCGCCTAGGCAGGTCCTATCACGGAGTAGCAGCACGAGGGGCGAGGTGGTGAGAGGTCCGGCAAGAATGACTGAGCAATCAGAAAACGGTGAGCCGACCTCAACGCGGGAAACTCCGAACATCCTCTCCCTGCCATACAGCAGTGGGTAGGGGACTCGCTCCTCGTCAGTTTTCGTATCGGTCCAAAAGTCCGAAGAGGCCACATGGTTTCACCACGAGATACCGAGAAGCGCCTAACGAATGGTTACAGGTGTGGCATCCCGCCCGGGTGCGGAGGCTTCGCTGACCCAGATTGCCACAAGTTCAGGGTGCAAGTTCCCTGACAGGTCCACTTAAATCCGATGTACAAATATCTTGCATCACTTCCTAACTGTGCTAACCTATACCAGGTTCGGGGCTCCGTTACATGGCAACAAAGGACTTCTTCGCTGTTCTCGGTATAAGCTATAGCCCACGTAAGTGCGGCAACACGGATATAATGGTTCAGCAGGTGCTGACTACCGCAGAAAAGCAGCATACACGGGTTGAGTCTAGGCAGGTAGACATGAATATTACTCCCTGCTGTGCCTGCCGGACCTATGCCGATACAAGGACAATGCCATGTTCGGGACGATATACAAAGCAGTCTATTCAAAGCTCCGTGATGCCGATGGAGTAGTCCTTGGGAGTCCTCTGCATATACGGAGTCACTGGACAGGCACAGGTGTTTTTTTGACCGGACCTTCGCGCCCTGGCATTTAAAAGACTTTTGGGAAACGAGGCAGGTCCGGCTCGGAAAAGTTGTACCGGAGTGCGCAACAGTTGAGGAACTGATTAAGAAAACGTTCTAGGTGGCGCGGCGCAACGACGGAGGCAGCACTATGAGCAAGAAACCTACTCGTCAGACACTTCAACGTTCTGCACACCCTCCAAAAGAATCAAAGCGGGAGTATCGTCAAGCGCGCGACCTAATCGGGCTTAAACGGCCGCAGAAGGAACTTCACTCTCATCTCCGGTTCTTTCAGAACATGGACAGGATCAACCGGGCCATGCAGGGGACGAACGATCTCGAGCAGGTGATACGCGACGTTCTCGATATCATGCTATCAATCTTCGAGTGCGACCGGACCTTCCTGGTCTACCCCTGCGATCCGGATGCCCCTTCCTTTGAGGCGGTCATAGAGCGTACCCGGACGGACTATCAGACATTAGGGGTGGTCTCCATGAATCAGGATCTGGCTAGGTGTTTTAGAGCTATAGGTTCGTCAAGCGGACCTGTCGCATTTGTTCCGGGCGACGACTATCTCCCGGAAGGAAAGGACCTTCATTTTAAGACCGGAATTGCGATCGCTTTATATCCAAAAACAGGCAAGCCGTGGGTATTAGCGATGCACCAGTGCTCGTACCCGCGCGTCTGGACGCCGGACGAAAGGAACCTCCTGGAGGAGATTTCCCGCCGTATGGGTGACGTCCTGACCAGCTTGCTTGCTCACCGGGATCTGCAAGAGAGCGAAGAGCGCCACCGCGTTACGCTCCGGAAAGCCATGGACGGCTTCTTACGGGCAGACATCCAGGGACGAATCCTTGAGGTCAATGAGGCGTGTTGTCGGATGACCGGCTACAGCGAGCGGGAACTCCTGAGTATGAATGTTGCGGATTTATCGCCTGTGCTGACCGCTGAGAGGATCGCCGCCATTGTCAGAGGCCTGGCGGAAACGGGCCCCAATCGTTTTGAAATCATCGGCCGCCGGAAAGACGGCAGCCTGGTCGATGCCGAAGTGAGTGCCCAGTACCAGCCCCTTGCCGGTGATCAAGTTGTCGTTTTTGTACGCGACATGACCACGCAGAAACGCGCCGAGGAAGCGCTCCGGGACAGCGAAGAGCGGTTCAGGGGCATCGCTGGCAACCTTCCGGGCATAGTCTATCAATATTACGCAAGGGACAATGGGGAGCGGGGCATGTACTATGTCAATGAACGTGCTGAACATGTGTTCGGCGTGAGCGTCGATCCGCTGAACACGTGGTATGAACGCTTCGAAACATGCATCGTGCCGGAAGATAAAGAAAGATGGCGCAGCTCCATCGATGAAGTCGTGCGTTCGGTCGGCCGATGGGACATAGAGGTCAAATTGATCAAACCGGCGGGGGAGGAGATGTATGTACGAGGCATTTCCCAACCGAGAAGGCTGCGGGATGAAACGGTCTGGGACGGTATAGTGCTCGACATCACCGACCGGAAAAGAACCGAAAAAGCCCTGCGACGGAGCGAAATCTACCTGACCGAGGCGCAGCGGCTGAGCCACACGGGTAGCTGGGCTTTGGACGTGGCCCGCGACGAGTATGTTTACGTTTCCGAGGAATGTTTGCAGATCTATGGTTTCGATGCGCAGGAGCCTTCACCAACAAGGGAAGCAGTTTTGCGGCGAGTCCACCCAGAGGATAGGGACAGGGTGAAACGGGGCATTGAGAAGTCTATCCGCGAAAAAGTGGATAGCACCGATGGGCTGAGGATCGTGCTGCCCAGCGGAACGGTCAGGCATATTCAGGTGATCGGGCACCCTGTCCTGAATGATGCGGGGGATGTCGTTCAACTCGTGGGCACCACGATGGATATTACGGAGCGCAAGCGAGCGGAGGAAGCGCTTGAGGCAAAGTCCCGGAGTCTCGAAGAGGCGAATACCGCCCTTAAGGTCTTGCTCGAGCACCGGGACGAGGACAGAAGGGAGCTCGAGGAAAAGGTGGTGTCAAATGTGAAGCAACTCGTGCTCCCCTACGTGGAGCTGTTGAAAAAGGGTAGGCTCGACCCCTCCCAGAAGGTCGCGGCTGACTTCGTCGAGGCCAATCTCAAGCAAATCCTCTCCCCCCTCCTGAACAACCTGCGCAGTTTCCATTTCACCCCGCGGCAGCTTGAGATTATTGCCCTCATGAAGGAGGGCAGGACCACAAAAGAGATAGCGGCACTCCTCAAGGTGAGCAAAGAAGCCATTGATATGCAGAGATTCCTGATACGCAAAAGGCTGGGACTCACGAAAGGCAAGGCAAATTTGCGCTCTTATCTCTTATCCCTTGCCTAAATGCTAATTTTTCCATAATACTTTCTTAAAGTTTCCTTTAGCTTTATTTTCTTTACTCTTTAACTATCCTGTACCATTATTGAATAAGGGTTCCCAATGAAGTACTGAAATTAGATGAAAGAGCGGTTAAGGACAAGCAGAGTAGATAACCCGGACGAAGAAAATGACACGTACCCGCATAGCCGCAAACCGGACGTGCTTGCCCAGAAGGGGGTGAGGGATGGAAGAGAACACCATCGAAATCATTCTGGTCGAGGACAATCCGGCAGATGTGGAGATGACGCTTGCGGCGCTCAAAGAACATAATTTATCCAACAAGGTGCACGTCCTCAGGGACGGTGCAGAGGCCCTCGCGTACATCATGAACAATGTGGATTGCAGACCGGGGCAGGTAGAGCAGCACCATCCGAGGGTGATACTCCTCGATCTCAAGCTTCCCAAGGTGGATGGGATCGACGCGCTCAGGAGCATCCGCTCTGACGAGCGGACGAAATCGGTTCCGGTGGTGATTCTGACGTCATCGAATGAAGAACAGGACAGAATAGCAAGTTACCAGCTGGGAGTGAATAGTTATATTGTTAAGCCGGTTGATTTTAAAGACTTTGCCCGAGCGGCAACAGAGATAGGCTGCTACTGGGTGCTGATGAATAAACCACCCTA
>Ga0335070_10001689_pt1 | contig 25565 bp, 23 predicted proteins | sample Lox_Sample_13_FD_206722 | JGI IMG/M metagenome (GOLD analysis project Ga0335070, IMG submission 206722) | Soil microbial communities from Loxahatchee National Wildlife Refuge, Florida, United States - Lox_Sample_1.3 | ecosystem: Environmental > Terrestrial > Soil > Wetlands | place: USA...
GCGGCCACCTTGAAATCCTTGGCCACTTGCTGGCGATTGGGCTTGATGAGATCCAGCTCGTGCGGCGGGTCCGTCGCCCCGGCGGCGGGAAGCGCCAGGAGTCCGCCGAGCGCGAGCAGGCCCAGGACCCGGAGGGACCGGAACATGGTCATCGAGTATACATGCGCCGGAGCCGGCGCCCCGCGCCCTCGGCCCTTTGTGATAGCGTACGGGATCGATGGCCGTGATGATCATCGCCGACGATCTGACCGGCGCCTGCGACACCGGCGCCCTCTACGCGGGACGAGGTCCGGTCGGCGTCTTCGTCGCCCCGGAGCTGCCCGGCTCGGACTGGGAAGCCGCGGTCGTGGATACCGAGACCCGCGCCCTGCCTGCCGCCCAGGCGGCCCGGGCCGTCAGGCAGGTGGCCTCGGTCATGAGCGGGCGTCTCGCCGGCCGCACCGTCTTCAAGAAGATCGACTCCACCTGCCGGGGTCCCATTGCGGCCGAGCTCGATGCGCTCGTCGCGGGCATGGGCGCGCGCGCGGCGCTCGTGTGTCCGGCCTTTCCGGCCCTGGGCCGCACCATCGTGGACGGCCGCCTCTCCGTGCACGGCGTTCCCGCGCACGAGTCGGCCGTGGGGCAGGACCCCGACTACCCCGGGGCGACGTCGAGCCTCCTCGACATCCTCGCGCAGGGATCGACCCTCCCCATCTCGCTCCTGCCACTCGAGGAGGTTCGGGGCTCGCGCGATCGCCTGTGGCGCACCGTGGGCGAGCGGCGCGGGCTCGTGGCGGCCGACGCCCTCACCGACGCCGACCTCGACGCGCTCGCGGGCGCCGCATGCGGCCATGCCGGCGTCTTTCTCGCCGGCTCGGCGGGCCTGGCGCGCGCCGCGGCCGCGGCGAGCGGTCAGGCAACATGCATCGTGCCCATGCCGAAGCCGGGAGCCTGGCTCGTCGTGGCGGGGAGCCGGCATCCGGCGACGCGCGCGCAGCTGGCCCGCCTCGAGGCCTCGGGCGTGGTCGGGGTGACGGTCGACGAGGCGAGCGAGGCGGATTCCACCCGCGTCATCGCCGAGCTCCTCGCGGGACGCCCGGCGTTCGTGGCGAGCGGTGATGCGCCGCAGGAGCCACGCCTGCAGGTCGCCGACCGGCTCGCGTCCCTCGTGCGCGTTATCCTCGCGCAGGTCGTGCCCGCGCTCGTCGTCCTCACGGGCGGGGAGACCGCCATCGCCGTGATGCGGGCCCTGCACGCCCGGCGGCTCGAGCTCGACGGCGCGCCCGCGCCCGGCCTGGCGCTGGGTCGGCTCGTCGCCGACGACTTCACCCCCCTGCCCGTGCTGACGAAGGCCGGCGGCTTCGGCGCTCCCGATCTCTTCGCTTCGCTCGCGAGAGGACACGCGTGATGGCTTCCCGCCTGCCGCTGCTCGGCATCACCATGGGCGATCCGGCCGGCGTCGGGCCCGAGATCATCGCGAAGGCGCTGGCTGCGGGCGAGGTGACGTCGTCGTGCCGCCCCGTCGTCATCGGGGACAGATCGGTGATGGCGGCCACGCTCGCCCTCCTGCGCTCGGATCTGTCCCTCCGCGCTGTGTCCACGCCGGCCGAATGCCGGTTCGAGCCGGGCACGCTCGAGTGCCTGGACCTCGGAAATGTGGACGCGTCGACCCTGCCCCGCGCGCAGGTCAGCGCCGAGGCGGGCCGGGCCGCCTATGCGTACATCGAGCGCGCGGTGCGGCTCTGCCAGTCGGGCGAGATCGACGGCATGGTCACCGCGCCCGTCAACAAGGAAGCGCTCGCGGCGGCCGGGGTGCAGCATTCCGGGCACACCGAGATCCTGGCGAAGCTTTCGAACACCAAGGACTTCGCCATGCTCCTCATGGGTCACGATCTCCGGGTGATCCACGTCACGACGCACGTCGCCCTCCGGCGTGTGCCCGACCTCTGCACCGAGGATCGCGTGCTCCGCGTGATCCGGCTGGCCCAGCAGACCATGAACGGCCTCGGGCGGGCGCGGCCGCGCATCGCCGTGTGCGGGCTCAACCCGCACGCCGGCGAGGACGGCCTCTTCGGCGACGAGGAGAAGACGCAGATCATCCCCGCCATGGAGCGGGCGCGGCGTGAAGGCCTCGACGTGTACGGGCCGCTCCCGGCTGACACCCTGTTCTCGCGGGCCCGCGGGGGCGAGTTCGACATCGTCGTGGCCATGTATCACGACCAGGGGCACGTCCCCGTCAAGACGCTCGGCTTCACCTACGACGAGAAGCGCGGACAGTGGACGGGGCTCTCCGGCGTCAACGTGACGGTGGGGCTGCCCTTCCTGCGCGTCTCCGTCGACCACGGCACCGCCTTCGACCGTGCGTGGAAAGGCATCGCCAATCCCGAGAGCATGATCGAAGCCATCGACGTGTCGGTCAGGATGCTCACCGCGCGGGCCGACTGACGGCATCGGGCCCGCGTCGGGGCTCGCACCCCGATATCAACCAGGCGCCACCCGGCGCAGGAGACAGGCAATGGACGAGCGACAGCTACGCGATCTGATCGAGGACGTGCGGCGGAAGCGCCTCGGCCGGCGGCAGTTTGTCCAGATGATGGTGGGCCTGGGCCTCACGGCCCCCATGGCGGCCCAGATGCTCTCGGCCGCCGGCGTGGCGCAGGCCCAGCCCAAGAGTCCAGACTTCAACCCGACCAGGCGCGGCGGCGGCGGGCCGCTCCGCGTCCTCTGGTGGCAGGCGCCCACGCTCCTGAACCCGCACTTCGCCACCGGCACCAAGGACCAGGACGCCTCGCGCATCTTCTACGAGCCTCTCTGCTCCTACGACCCCGACGGCAACCTCGTGCCCGTCCTCGCCGCCGAGGTGCCGAGCGTCCAGCGCAACACCCTCGCCAAGGATGGGACGTGGGTGATCTGGAAGCTCAAGCGCGGCGTGACCTGGCACGACGGCAAGCCGTTCACGGCCGACGACGTCGTCTTCAACTGGGAGTTCGTGACCGATCCGGCCACCGCGGCCGTGACGAGCGGCTCCTACACCACCGTGGAGCGCGCCGAGAAGATCGACAGCCACACGGTCAAGCTCGTGTTCGGCAAGCCGCAGCCCTTCTGGTACGACGCGTTCTGCGGCTACCGCGGCATGATCATCCCCAAGCACGTCTTCGAGCCCTACAAGGGCGCCAAGTCGCGCGAGGCGCCCGCCAACGTGAAGCCGGTCGGCACCGGACCCTACAAGTTCACGGAGTTCAAGCCCGGCGACGTCGTGCGCGGCGAGATCAACCAGGCCTACCACGTGCCCAATCGCCCGTTCTTCGACACCGTGGAGATGAAAGGCGGCGGCGATGCGGCCTCGGCGGCGCGCGCCGTGCTCCAGACCGGCGAGTACGACTACGCCTGGAATCTCCAGGTGGAGGACGACATACTCCGGCGGCTCGAGCAGGGCGGCAAGGGCCGCGTCGAGATCTGGCCGACGGGCAACCCCGAGCACATCCAGCTCAACCAGACCGACCCGAACAAGGAAGTGGATGGCGAACGGTCGAGCATCAAGACCACGCACCCGTTCCTCACGGACCCGGCCGTCCGGCAGGCGCTCAACCTGCTCTCGGACCGGGGGGCCATCCAGGAGCAGATCTACGGTCGCGGCGGCAAGACGTCGCCGAATTTCCTCTCGGCCCCCTCCCGCTTCTACTCCCGCAACACCCGCTGGGAGTTCAACGTCGACAAGGCCGCGCAGGCGCTGGATGCCGGAGGCTGGAAGCGCGGCGCCGACGGCATCCGGGAGAAGGGCGGCGTCAAGCTCAAGATGGTCTTCCAGACCTCGATCAATGCGCCGCGCCAGAAGACCCAGGCGATCATCAAGCAGGCGGCGGCGAAGGTCGGCATCGACATGGAGCTGAAGTCGGTCGTCGCCTCGGTCTTCTTCGCCTCCGACCCCGCCAACCCCGACACCTATCCCCACTTCTACGCCGACCTCCAGATGTACAACACGACCATGGGGGCGCCGGACCCTCAGTTCTTCATGAACCAGTTCACCTCGTGGGAGGCCGCGTCCAAGGAGAACAAGTGGCAGGGACGGAACATCACGCGGTGGCGGAACGAGGAGTACGACAAGATCTTCCGGGCGGCCGAGGGGGAGATCGACCCGGTCAAGCGCGCGGCCCTCTTCATCAGGATGAACGACATGGTGATCCAGAACGTGGTGGTGATCCCGCTCGTGTGGCGCAACGGCGTCTCGGCCGCGGCCACGAAGCTCCAGGGCATGGAGCTCACGGGCTGGGACGTCACCCTCTGGCGTCTCTCGCACTGGTACAAGCAGGCCTAGACCGCCTTGACACCCGGGAGACCTCAAGCTTATAAAAGCGCAGCCCTTCGGTCACTGCCGACCTACCATACGGACACACCACGCCGCGCGGCCCTGCCCGCGGACATGACGGAGGCCTTCAATGGATGAGCACGGTCTGAGGGAGTTGATCACCCAGGTCAAGCGCGGCGCCCTGAGCCGGCGCGGCTTCGTGCAGACGATGGTCGGCCTGGGCCTGACCGCGCCGATGGCCGCCCAGATGCTGGCCTCGGCCGGTGTGGCCCAGGCGGAGTCGAAGCTGGTCTACAAGCCGACCAAGCGAGGCGGGGGCGGCGCGCTCAAGACGCTCTGGTGGCAAGGCGCCACGCTGCTGAACCCGTACTTCGCGGTCGGGACCAAGGACCAGGACGGCTCGCGGATCTTCTACGAGCCGCTGGCCTCGTGGGACCCGGACGGTAACCTTTCGCCCGTCCTCGCCGCCGAGATCCCGACCACCCAGAACGGCGGGGTCAGCAAGGATGGCAAGACCATCGTGTGGAAGCTCAAGAAGGACGTGCAGTGGCACGACGGGAAGCCCTTCACCGCCGACGACGTCGTCTTCAACTGGGAGTACGCGGCCGACCCCGCCACCGCCGCGTACAGCATCGCCACCTACAAGGACCTCAAGGTCGAGAAGATCGACAGCCACAGCGTCCGCGTCATCCTCCCGAAGCCGTCGCCAGCCTGGGCCGATGCTTTCGTGGGCGTGCGCGGCATGATCATTCCCAAGCACGTGTTCGAGCCCTTCAAGGGAGGCAAGTCCCGTGAGGCGCCCGCCAACCTCAAGCCGGTGGGCACGGGCCCGTACCGCTTCGTGGACTTCAAGCCGGGCGACATCGTCAAGGGCGAGCTCAATCCGAGCTACCACATGCCCAACCGCCCCTACTTCGACACCATCGAGATGAAGGGCGGCGGCGACGCCGTCTCCGCGGCGCGGGCCGTCATCCAGACGGGCGAGTTCGACTACGCGTGGAACCTGCAGGTCGAGGACGAGATCCTGAAGCGCATGGAGCAGGGCGGCAAGGGCAAGGTCGACATCGTGGCCGGCGGCGACATCGAGCACGTCGGGGTCAACTTCACCGACCCGTGGAAGGAAGTGGACGGCGAGCGCTCCAGCATCAAGACCAAGCATCCCTTCCTGTCGGATCCCGCCGTCCGCCAGGCCCTGAACCTGCTCGTCGATCGCGCGTCGGTCCAGGAGCAGATCTACGGCCGCACGGGCATCAGCACCGCCAACTTCCTGAACGCCCCGGAGCGATTCCGCTCCAAGAACACCAAGTGGGAGTTCAACGTCGACAAAGCGAACCAGATCCTGGACACGGCAGGGTGGAAGCGCGGCGGCGACGGCATCCGGGAGAAGGGCGGCGTGAAGCTCAAGATGGTCTTCCAGACCTCGATCAATGCCTCGCGGCAGAAAACCCAGCAGGTGATCAAGCAGGCCGCCGGGAAGGCCGGGATCGATATCGAGATCAAGTCCATCACAGCCTCCGTGTACTTCTCCTCCGATGCGGCCAACCTCGATACGTATCCGCACTTCTCCACCGACATCCAGATGTACACCACCACCATGACGCAGCCGGATCCGGAAATCTTCATGATCCAGTTCACCTCGTGGGAGGTGGCGTCGAAGGACAACAAGTGGCAGGGGCGAAACATCACGCGGTGGCGGAGCGAGGAGTACGACAAGCTGTACAAGGCGGCGGAAGGCGAGCTGGACCCGGTCAAGCGGGCCGCCATGTACATCAAGATGAACGACCTCACGATCCAGAACGTGGTGGTAATCCCCGTGGTCTGGCGGCCGCGGGTGCGCGCGATCTCGAGCAAGCTCAAGCTGGAGCAGAGCGGGTGGGACTCCGACTTCTGGAACCTGCAGCACTGGTATCGCGAGGCCTGAGCGGGCAGCGGGGCGCCGGCGCGGCGATGCCGGCTCCCCGCCCGCGCTGAGTGATGTCCAGGTACCTTCTCCGCCGTCTCCTCATCTCGATCCCCACCCTGCTGGGCATCAGCGTGGTGCTCTTCACCGTGCTGGCGCTGGCTCCCGGCGATCCCTTCGAGGAGCTGGCGACGAATCCCAACGTCCCGCCGGAGGTTCGCGCGAATCTCCGCGCCCAGTTCGGGCTGGACGATCCGATCCCCGTGCGCTACCTGCGCTGGGTCACGGCCATGCTCAAGGGTGACTGGGGATTCTCCTTCGTGAGCCGCATCAACGTCTCCACGCTCATCATGCAGCGGCTCCCCACCACGCTCTTCGTGCTGGGCACCGCGCAGCTCCTGGGCCTCCTCGTGGCCCTGCCCATTGGCATCTACTCCGCGGTGCGCCCGTACTCCTTCTTCGACCAGATCGCGACCACGTTCGCCTTCGTCGGCTTCTCCCTGCCCACCTTCTTCACCGGCCTGCTCTTCATCCTCCTCTTCAGCATCCACCTCGACTGGCTGCCGTTCATCTATCGTGCGGACATCAGCGCCACGGGCTGGCGCTGGGCGTGGGAGATGGCGCGCCAGGCCATCATGCCCATCGCCGTGCTGGGGCTCGCCCAGGGCGCGGCCATGACGCGCTTCGTGCGCTCCGCTGTCCTCGAGGTCGTCCGGCTCGACTACGTGAACACGGCCCGCTCCAAGGGGCTCTCCGAGAAGGCGACCATTCTCAAGCACGTGGTGCGCAATGCCCTCATCCCCGTGGTTACCCTGGTGGCTCTGCAGATCCCGGGCATCTTCACGGGCGCCGTCATCACGGAGCAGATCTTCCGCGTGCCCGGGATCGGCTCGCTCCTGATCAGCTCGATCCTCTCCAACGACACGCCGGTGATCATGTCCATCACGTTCGTGTTCTCGGCGCTCGTCGTGCTGTTCAACCTCGTCGCGGACCTGGTCTACGGGTGGCTCGATCCGCGGATCTCCTTCCGGTAGGCGACATGGCGAACGGGACGGTCACGGAAGTCGTGCTCAGCCGGCCGGCAACGGCCACGCAACGGCCCCCCGAGTCGCTCGCCGCCGAAGCGTGGCGCCGGTTCCGCCGGCATCGACTCGCGGTGTTCGGAGCGACCATGCTCGCCATCATGGTTGTCGCCGTGCTCGCGGGCCCGCTCGTCTACCGGGTGCCGATCAACGAGATCGACTTCAAGGCGAAGCTCAAGGGGCCCTCGTGGGCGCACCCCTTGGGCACCGACGACCTCGGACAGGACGTGCTTGCGCGCATGCTCTACGGCGGGCGGATCTCGCTCGCCGTGGGCGTGGCGGCCATGCTCATCGCCATCACGGTGGGCACCACCATCGGCGCCATCTCCGGCCAGGCGGGCGGCGCGGTGGACAACGCGCTCATGCGCGTGACGGATGTTTTCCTGGCCCTGCCCCAGCTGCCCCTGCTCCTCCTGATCGTCTATCTTTTTCGCGACGTGCTGCGACGAGCGCTCGGGCCCGAGGCCGGGATCTTCGTCATGATTGTGGTGTTCATCGGAGGGCTGCGCTGGATGCCCGTGGCGCGGCTCGTGCGCGCGCAGTTCCTCTCGCTCCGCGAGAAGGAATTCGTGGAGGCCGCGCGCAGCCTGGGCGCCGTGCCGATGCGCCAGGTCATCCGCCACATCCTGCCCAACGCCCTCGGGCCCGTCATCGTGGCGGCCTCGCTGGACGTGGCCGCGGCCATCCTCGCCGAGTCCACATTGTCCTTCCTCGGCCTGGGCTTCCCGCCCGACATCCCGACGTGGGGGCGCATCCTCTACGACGCCAAGGACAATCTCGACTTCGCGCCGCACTGGGCGATCTTCCCGGGCACCGCCATCTTCCTCACCGTGCTCAGCATCAACTACCTGGGCGACGGCCTCCGCGACGCCCTCGACCCCCGCAAGGTTCTCTAGCCACCGCCCGATCGCGTGCCACCGGCAATGCGGCCACTTCCCGCGGGGTCGTTCCACGCCATACCGGGGAAGCACTACGCGACGCCGAAGGAGCTCTGGGGGTTCCGGAGCGAGCGCGGCCGCGGCACGTCCCGCCGCATCGCCTGGGACTTCCTCGAGGCGAACCGCGGGCTCCTCGGGATCGAGTCCGCCCTCGACCGCCTGGCCTTCCGTCAGGTCCTCCGCGGCCTGGGCGCGGATCACGTCATCTACCAGCAGCGCCTGCGCGGCCGCCGCATTCACCGCGCCTACGTCACCGTGCACATCGGGAGAGACCGGCGCGTGTATCTCGTCAAGAGCCGCGCGGTGCCCGACGACATCCTGCGCTCGACGGAGGAGCCCCGCCTGAAGGCCGCCCGGGCGATCCGGCTCGCCCTCGCCGCGTGCCGGCGCGCCTCCGGCAGCGTGCGCGTGGTCGGGGTCCCGGAGCTCCTCTGGTATCCGGCGCGGCGCCTCCTCCATCCGGCCTGGCGCGTCCGCATCCATCGCACGAAGCCTCGCGCCGAGCTCATCACCTACGTCCACGCGATCACGGGCCGGATCATCGCCCGCGTCGACAATCTCGCCGAGGCGACCGGGCGCGCGCGCGTCTTCCTGCCGAATCCCATGGCTCGCGACCGGACCTTCGAGCCGCTCGGCCCGAAGGACCGGGTGCTGCGCCCACCGGAGGCCGCCTACGCACCGGTCGCGCTCACGGACCTCACCGCACGCGGCCGTCTGAACGGGCGGCGCGTCACCACCCGGCTGACGAAAGACCGCATCGTCCGCCCGAGTCTCGACTTCACCGTGGCCAACTACCAGAGAGGCTTCGAAGAGGTCTCCGCCTACTACCACGTGAACGAGGCCATCGCCTACCTGGAGCGGCTCGGCTACCGCGGCCCGCGGCGCCTCTTCGCCGACCCGCTCCGGATCAACGCGCGCGGCACGCGGGACGACAACTCGTGGTACAGCCCCGGCGAGCGGACCCTCACGTTCGGCACCGGCGACGTGGACGACGCCGAGGACGGCGAGACGGTGCTCCACGAGTTCGGCCACGCCCTGCAGGACGCCATCTGCCGGGACTTCGGCCAGTCTCAGGAAGCAGCGGCCATGGGCGAAGGATTCGGCGACTACTTCGCCGGGAGCTTCTTCGCCGCGCGCAAGCCCGCCTGCTATCTCGACACCGTCATGAGCTGGGACGGCGTCCACCTGGACGGCCATCCTCCCGGCGTGCGGCGCCTCGACTCCGAGCTCACCTATGAGAGCTTCGACCACGGCCCGCACGCCGACGAGCACGACAACGGGCAGATCTGGTCGGCCACGCTCTGGGACATCTGGAAGGCGCTCACGCGGCGAGTGGCCGACCGCATCATCGTCGACAGCCACTTCCAGCTGGACGGCTTCACCACGTTTGCGCGCGGGGCGCGCGCCATTCTCGACGCCGACCGTCATCTCTTCCGCGGCCGGCACGCGGCCACGCTCCGGCGCATCTTCCGGCAGCGGGGCATCGGCCCCGTGGAGTGACGGACCCGCGGCATTTTCCGCGCACCGGCCGGGCCGAAGTTGCTAAGCTCGGGCGGCTTCGAATCCCCCTCAGCGTCCATCGGAGGTCATCGTGGCTCCTCGCGATCTCTGCTTCACGCCGGCAACCGAGCTCCAGCGTCTCTACCGCCGCGGCGCCCTCTCCCCGCTCGAGGTCATGCAGGCGGTGCTGGCGCGCGTGGACGCCGTCAATCCCACCCTCAACGCCATCGTGACGCTGGCCCGGGAGTCCGCGCTCGCGGAGGCGCGGAAGGCCACGGCGGCGCTCAAGCGGAAGAACGTCAGGCTCGGGCCGCTCCACGGCGTGCCCGTCACCATCAAGGACCTGACGCACACCAAGGGCATCCGCACGACGTGGGGCTCCAAGGTCTTCGAGGACCACGTGCCCACCGAGGACTCGCTGATCGTCGAGCGCCTCAAGGGGGCGGGGGCCATCGTGCTCGGCAAGACGAACACGCCCGAGTTCGGCGCGGGCGGCAACACGTTCAACGCGGTGTTCGGCGCCACGCGGAACCCGTGGAATCCCGCGCTCACCTGCGGGGGCTCGAGCGGCGGCGCGGCCGTGGCGCTGGCCACCGGCATGGGCCCGATCGCCCAGGGGTCCGACACCGGCGGCTCGCTCCGCACGCCGGCGGCCTTCTGCGGGGTCGTCGGCTTCCGGACCAGCCCCGGGCTCGTGCCCTACTATCCGAAGCTCATCGGCTGGGACTCGATCGGCGTGACGGGCCCCATGGCGCGCACGGTGGCGGATGTCGCCCTCATGCTGTCGGTCATCGCGGGCGCCGACGACCGGTCCCCGATCTCCTACGACGTGGATACGGCGGCCTACCCGCGGGCCGTGCGATCGCCGTCGATCAAGGGCTGGCGGGTCGCGTGGACGCCGGATCTCAACGGCCTCATCCCCGTCGACGCGGAGGTCGCGCGCGTGGCCGAGAGCGCGACGCGCGTGTTCCGCTCCCTGGGCGCCCGGGTGGAGACGGCGTGCTGCGACTTCCGCGAGGTCAACGACATCGTGCTCGGCACCCGCGGCGTCGGCATGGTGGCGAATCACGCCGACAAGCTCCCGCGCTGGCGCGATCAGATGCAGAAGGGGCTCGTGTGGAACATCGAGCAGGGGCTCAGGCTCACGCCGGAGGAGATCGGACGGGCCGAGGCGCTGCGCACCACGCTGTGGCATCGCGTGCGCATCTTCATGGAGAGCCGCGACCTCCTCATCCTGCCCACGGTAGCCGTGCCGCCGTTTCCGGTCGAGCTCCCCTACCCGACGGAGATCAACGGCAAGGCCCTCGACAACTACACGCAGTGGTTCTTCCTGACCTACGGCATCACGGTGACGGGCCTGCCCGTCATCTCGGTGCCCTGCGGCTTCACGCAGGGCGGACTGCCCGTGGGCCTGCAGATCGTCGGGCGGCGACATCAGGAGGTCATGGTGCTGCGCGCGGCCGCGGCCTTCGAGGCGGCGGCGCCGTGGGCCGCGAAGATTCCCCCCACGGTCGCCGGCCTCTAATTTAGGCCTCCGGCGGCGGCCCGAGGAGCGTGGGCGTTCAGGCCTTCGAAGCGGCCGCCGCGCCGACCTCCGGCGTCCTCCGCACGGTCACCGCGACGCGCAGGCTCCCGGTGCCGCCGCCGCGCCTGAGCCCCTTGACGGGCGGCACGTCGTCGTAGTCGCGGCCGTGGCCGACCTTGACATAGCTCTGCCCGACCACTGCGCCATTGGTGGGATCGAAGCCCACCCATCCGCTTCCGGGCAGGTAGGCCTCGACCCAGGCGTGCGAGGCATCCGCGCCGAGCGTGTGCCCGGGCGCCGTCTCCAGGTAGCCGCTGACGTACCGCGCGGGAATGCCGAGCATCCGGCACACCGCGAGCATGGCGTGCGTGTAGTCCTGGCACACGCCGACCCCGGCCTCCACGAAGGCGGCCAGCGGCGTGTCGATCTCGGTGACGTCCTGCCGGTACGTGAAGAAGCCGTGCAGGTGGCGCGTGAGGTGCCCGAGATAGTCGACCACGTCCTCCTCGGAGGACAAGGGCGGCGCCTGCATGGCGACGGCCCAGTCGCGGTCCTGCGGCACGCGGCGCGTGGGCGCCAGGAAGTCGAAGAAGCGCGGGCGCAGCTCGGCGAGGCTCTCCGCGGCGACGGGCATCGGCGCCGGGCGCGGATACGTCACCACGCCGGATCGCGCCTGGATCGCGAGGCGCCGATGCGGCTCCGCGATGTGGAACTGGTGCACCCGGTTGCCGTAGTAGTCGACGTGATTGCGTACCGTCGCGTCCGGCGAGAGCTCGAGCTCGAACGAGAGCAGGCTCTGGCCCTGATCGTCGACGGGATAGAGCCGCGCCTCGTTGAAGGAGTCCCAGGCCGGCTCCGGATACCGGTACTCGGTGAGGTGGGCGACGGTCAGGTGCACCGGCTCGCCGGACCCTCCCGTCACGACGCCGCCTCGCCGGGCACCGTGCCCGGCTCGAAGGCGGCCGGCACGCCGAAGTACGTCGCGCTGATGGCGTCGGAGATCGCCGCCACCTCCTCGAGCAGCGTCTCGATGCCCGGCTCGCGGGTGTCGAGGATCGCTTCCACGCCGGGAAGGTACTCGAGCCGCGCGGCAAGCCAGCCTGCCTGCCGGGTGGCCGAGTCGGAGGCGCCGGGATTGAGGCGCTCGATGCTGCCGAGCGTGGCGTGGAGGGCAGCCAGATTGTGGCGCACGCTCCGGGGAAAATCCGGGTCGAGGAGCAGGAAGGCGGCGATCCGGCGCCCTTCGAGCGCGGCATGGTGGCGCTTGCGAAAGGCCTCGTAGGCCGAGACGGACTTGAGCAGCGCCATCCCGCGGTGGTTCTCGAGGCCGCGGGCCACCGGCTCGAGCCCGGCGCCCTGGCGCTGGCGGACCTGGAGGAGCCGGAGGACGTTGTCGGCGCGCTCGAGCTGCTGGCCGGCCTGGAGGAAATACCACCCGAGATCGCGCGGCAGGGTCGCGTGCGCGATGCCGAGGAAGAGATGGCTCGCCTCGCGGGCGGCCACGCAGTACTCGTGGAGCCCGTCCTCGTCGAGAACGCGGTCGGTGGAGAAGCAAAGCTGGAGATACGCCCGGTTCAGCGTCTCCCACATCTCGAGGCTGATCCGGTCGCGCAGCCCCCGGGCATCTTCGCGGGCGCGCGAGAGGCTCGAGCGGATGCTCGAGGCGTTCTGCGGGTGAAAGGCGAGCCACTCGGGCACCGTGCGCCCGTCCGCGCGGTCGAAATGCTCCCGGAAGGCCGCCTCGTCGCCCGTGAGGGCGAGGAGCGGCGCCCACTGCTCCGTGACGATGCCCTTGGCGCCGGGCACCACGGGCGCCTCCACGATGGCGTGGTAGTTCACGTCGAGCAGGCGCGCCGTATTCTCCGCCCGCTCGATGTAGCGGCCGATCCAGTAGAGGTTCTCGGCGATGCGGCTCAGCATCAACCCGACCCGGAGTCCGTCAGCACCCAGGTGTCCTTGGATCCGCCGCCCTGGGACGAGTTGACCACGAGCGACCCGCGCTTGAGCGCCACGCGCGTGAGCCCGCCCGGCACCACCGTGATGTCCTCGCCCACGAGCACGTACGGCCTGAGATCGATGTGGCAGGGCTCGAAGCTGCCCGAGTCGGAATAGAAGGACGGGTGCCGGCTCAGCGCGATCACCGGCTGTGCGATGTAGTTGCCGGGATCGACGCGCACCTTGTCGAGATAGTCGCGGCGCTCGGACGCGGTGGACTCCGGGCCGATCAGCATGCCGTAGCCGCCAGACTGCCCCACGGCCTTGATGACGAGCGACTCGGCGTTGTCGAGGATGTACGCGAGCCCCTCGGCCTCGCCACCCAGGTACGTCGGCACGTTGGGCAGGATGGGCTCCTGCCCGAGGTAGTAGCGAATCACGGCCGGCACGTAGCTGTACATGGCCTTGTCGTCCGCCACGCCGGTCCCCACGGCGTTCGCCAGCGCGACCCGCCCCTGACGGTAGACCTGGAGCAGCCCCGGCACGCCCAGCATCGAGTCCGGACGGAACACGACGGGGTCGAGGAAGTCGTCGTCGATGCGGCGGTAGATCACGTCCACCTGCTGGCGGCCCTGCGTCGTCCGCATCCAGACGCGCCGGTCCTCCACGTAGAGATCGCGGCCTTCGCAGAGCTCGATCCCCATCTGCTGGGCGAGGAACGCGTGCTCGAAGTACGCGCTGTTGTACTGCCCCGGCGTGAGGAGCACGATGGTGGGCTCCCGGAGATCCCGCGGCGAGAGGCTCCGCAGCATCTCGAGCAGCGCCGTCGTGTAGTGCTGGACGGGCCGGACGCCGCGCCCCTCGAAGAGCAGCGGAAAGGTGCGGGTCATCACCATGCGGTTCGCCAGCATGTAGCTCACGCCGCTCGGCGTGCGCAGGTTGTCCTCCAGCACCATGTAGCGGCCGTCCTCGCCGCGGATGAGATCGATGCCGCTCACGTGCGTGTACACGTCGTGCGGCAGGGCGATGCCGTGCACCTCACGGCGAAAGCTCGGATTGCCCAGGACGAGGGAGCGCGGCACGACGCCGTCGTCGAGCACCCTGGCGTCGTGGTAGATGTCCCGCAGGAAGAGGTTGAGGGCCCGCACGCGCTGGATCAGCCCCGCCTCGATCTGGGCCCACTCGGCGGCGGGAATGACGCGCGGGAAGAGGTCGAAGGGAAAGGTGCGCTCGGTGCCCGACTCGTCGCCGTAGACGGTGAACGTGATGCCCTGGTTGCGGAAGGTCAGGTCCGCGAGCGCCCGCCGCCGGCCGAACTCCACGGGCGAAAGCGAGCGGATCCGCCTGACGATGTCGGCGTAGTGCAGGCGGGGAGTGCCGTCGGGGTCGAACACCTCGTCGAAGAAGCTCTTCGCGTCGTAGTCGCCGAACACGGCCCACCCTCCGCTGCCGTGCTGGCCCGTCCCCGCCCTCACCGGGCCCGAGAGGATCGCGCCAGCCGCCTGAGCGGCGCGTCCTTGAGCCGCGTGATGATCCACTCCTTGTCGAGCCGCGCGCCGATCCGGCGATAGAAGCGGATGGCCGGGGCATTCCAGTCGAGCACGGACCATTCCATTCTGCCACAGCCGCGGGCCACCGCGATTCGAGCCAGGGCGCGGAGCAGCGCCTTCCCCGCTCCCCGCCCGCGCTCCCCGGGAAGGACCACGAGGTCCTCGAGCCAGAGAACGGGCTTGCCGAGAAAGCTCGAGTACGTGAAGAAGTAGAGGGCCAGCCCCACCGGCCGGCCGCCGCTCCGGCAGATGAGCGTCTGGAAATAGGCGCGGGGCCCGAACCCGTGGCGCCGGACCTGCGCCGGCGTGATCTTCACCTCGGGAAGCAGCCGCTCGTACCGCGCCAGCTCGCGGATCAGCATCACGATGGCCGCGGCATCGCGCGGCGTGCCGGGCCGGATGCCGAAGGCGGGCCGCGCCATCAGGCCGCGGCCGTGTCGAGCAGCATCTCCGTGTAGCAGCGGGCGCCCGCGCGCAGGTTCTCGACCGAGATGCGCTCGTCGTTGCCGTGGATGCGCTTCCACTCGCCCGAGTCGAGGACGAACGGGGCGAAGCCGTAGCCGTGCATGCCCACGCGCCGGAACACCCAGTTGTCGGTGAAGCCCACCATGATCTCGGGCGCCACCACGCAGCCGGGTGCGCGCCGCCTGAGCGCGTCGGCCAGCGCCTTGTAGAGCGCCGTGTCGGGGGGCGAGAGGTTGGGCACCTTGGGCGTGTTCGTGACGCTCACCTCCACGTGCGGATCGCCGACGACGCCGCGGACCCACTCGACGATCTCCTCCGGATCCTCTCCCGCGAGCATGCGGCAGTCCAGATTGGCGATCGCCTTGGGCGGAATCACGTTGCGCTTCTCGCTGCCCTTCAGCATGTTCACGGCGAACGTGGTGCGAACGAGGGCCGCGTGGTGGCGGTTGGCGAGGAAGCGCGCGCGAAATTCCGGCTCGCGAAGGGACGCCTCGAGCCGGTCGAGGCCCGCGCCCTCCGCGGCCGGGAGGATCGCCGCCATCTGGGCGAAGTACTCCTGGACCTCCGGGAGCACTCGGAGCGGCCGCTCGGCGCCCAGAAGCCGCCCGAGAGCCCGCACGAGCCGGTGAGGCGCCGTGTCGGGCCACGGCATCGAGCCATGGCCGGGCTCGCTGCGCGCGGTGAGCCGCAACGGCAGGCCCGTCTTCTCGGAGATGACGATGGATCCGAAAGGCGCCCGGCCCTGCGCGTGCCCATCTTCGATGGCACCCAGCTCGGACAGGGCGTACTCCGCGCCCGCGAGCCACTCGCGCCGGTTGTCGGCCACCCACTGCGCGCCGAAGCGGCTGCCCGCCTCCTCGTCGGCCGTGGCGAGGAAGACGAGATCCCGCGCGAGCGGCACCTTCGCGCGACGAAGCGCGAGGAAGGCGGCCAGCTGCACGATGCCGGTGGACTTCATGTCGAGCGCGCCGCGGCCGTAGACGTAGCCGTCCTGGAGGAGCCCCCCGAACGGGTCGACGGTCCAGTAGCGCTCGTCCGCATACACCACGTCGATGTGGTGGTGGAGGACGATGGCGCCGAGCGAGCCGTCGCCTTTCAACCGCGCAACCAGGTTCCCCCGCCCCGGCGCCGACTCCACCGTCTCGCTGGCGATGCCGGCGCCGTCCAGCACCTGCGCAAGGAAGCCCGCGCCCGCCGTTTCGTTGCCGGGCGGGTTCGTGGTGTTCACGCGCAGGTACGCGCGCATCAGCTCCACGGCCTCGTGCCCGATGGCCGACCAGTCCATCACGCGCGCGCCTGGGCCCAGTGTCGGCCCGGATTCGGCCGCTTGGCGAGACGGCGCTCGAGGAGCGGGCGCGTGTGCTCCGTCTGGCCGCCGCGCAGCGCGGCCTCCAGCAGCGTGTCGTGGAACACCTCGCGCTGGGCGTGGCTCCCGCCCACCTCCACGATCCGATCCTGGAGCGGCAGGATCCTGGCCACGGCCTCTGCATAGTCCCGCCGCGCGAACGCGTGGAGCCCCTCCATGAGGGGCACCACCACTTCGGGGAGCGTGGCGTTCCGGGACTTCTTGCCGCGCTCGCGCAGGCGACCCAGCTGCGTCTCCGCCGCATGCCAGTCACCGGAGGCGGCGAGCGCCATCCCGACGTGGAGATCGTGGAAGAGGAGAAGCGGCATCTCCAGCCAGGCGCGCGCGGCGGGCCCCAGCCGGGTCCAGCGCGTGGCGTCGGGCTGGCCGTAGAGATCGAGCCGCCAGGCCAGCGACACCGAGTCCTGGAGGTCCGAGCCGACCGCGATCTGGATGCTCCCGAACACCTCCTCGAAGAGCTGCCGCACGCGATCGTAGCGCCCCTCGGCCAGGTGCATGAGCGCCAGATGCCAGAGGAGGTGGTTCTTGAAGTAGCCCAGGTGCACGCAGGGCGCGATGCGCGCCGGCAGCCCCTCCACGCCGCGGGCGTTCTCGCCCCGCTCGTAGAGCACGTGCGCGACGGCGTGCACCGCCCACGCGTCCTGAGCGTTCATGGCGATGGCCCGCTCGGCCAGCGGCAGGGCCTCGTCGAAATGGCGGTTCTCCTCGAGGGCAAAGGCGTGGTAGCCCAGCATGAAGCCGTCCGCGTCGAGGGCGGGAAGGACCGAGCCCGTCAGCTCGAGCATCTCGGATGAGCGGCCCTGCCAGAAGTAGATGTAGTAGAGGCGCTGCATCAGGACGACGTCGCGCGGGTGCTCGGCCAGGATCTCTCGGATCATGGGGATCGCGTCGTTGGCCCGCCCGGCCACCCAGAGCGCGAGCGCCTCGACGTGGCGGCGCTCGCGAGCGGGCAGCGACGCGGCGGCCGCAGCGGCCCGATCCATCTCCGCCCGTCCCTCCGGGATCTTCTCGGCAAGGTAGAGCGACACGGCGAGCGCGGCGCGCGCCAGCACGAACTCGCGGTCGGCCTCGAGGGCGGCGCGAAAGCTGTCGATGATGTCGGCGCCGAAGCCGAGGAGTCCCCGCACGCCGCGATCGTACGCGTCCACCGCCGCGCGCGACGCCGACGACAGCTCGTTGCCGTAGAGGTCCCGGAGCACGGCGGTCATCCTAGCAGATGGTGGCGGAGGAACGCGAGGGCGCGCGCCTCGGCCCAGGAGCGCCGGCCCGCGAAGCCCTCGAGGAAGCCCGCATGTCCGCCCTGCGGCACGAATGCCGCCTCGAGCCAGGGCGACCTGGTGACGGCGGTCCGCGGCAGCGCCGAGGCCGGCATGAAGGGGTCGTTGAGCGCGTTGATGAGGAGGGTCGGTCTCCGGATGCCCGCGAGGAACTGGCCGCTGCTGGCGCGCGCCCAGTAGTCCTGCTCGTCCGCGAAGCCGTTGAGCGGCGCCGTGACGAGGCGGTCGTACTCGGCGAACGTCTTCGCCTTGAGCGCCGCAGACAGGTTCAGCACGTTGCGGTAGAGATGCGCCTTCTGGTCGAGCTTGGCCTTCATGGTCGCGAGGAAGGTGGCCGTGTAGAGCCGCCGGTTGAGCCCGCGGTCGAGCACGGAGGCGCACGCGGCCAGGTTGAACGGCGTCGAGATGGCGGCGGCCGCCGCCACATGGCCGGGGACGCGCTCGCCACGCTCGCCGAGCCACTTGAGGATGACGTTGCCGCCCAGAGAGACGCCGACCAGGCCCACGCGCAGCTGGGGCTCCCGCGTCGTGAGGCGGGAGAGCACGAACTCGAGGTCGGAGGTGTCCCCGGAGTGGTAGAAGCGCCGGGAGCGGTTGACCTCGCCGCCACAGGAGCGGAAGTGGAGGACGAGGCCGCGCCATCCGAGCTTCTCGAGCTCTCTGAGAAGGCCCAAAGCGTAGTGAGATCGCGCCGATCCCTCGAGCCCGTGGAGGATCAGGACGAGGGGCGCACCGCGCTCCCGGCCGGGCAGCCAGTCGAGGTCGACGAAGTCGCCGTCTGGCGTCTCGACCCGTTCCCGGCGCAGGGCGGGCCGGCGGCCGCGGCGAAGCAGCGGCCCCCACAAGGTCTGCAGATGCTTGCCCCGGTACCACCAGGGCGGCCGATAGCTCGAAGGCGCAGTCGACGGCATAGACGTCAGCGGCGGGAGCGCGCTCGGCGCCCCCGCCGCTCCTGATCGATCCTTATGCGTCCAGGGCGGGCGGCGAGGCTACTCCTGGCCCTGCAGCAGCAGCTTGACGATCTCGGGCACCATCTCGCGCGCCCGCTGGTCGAGCTGCGCTTCGGTGAGATTTCCGATCGGATGCGGCATGGCCAGGAACTTGTAGTTCGGCAGCCCCCAGCTCTGGGCCATGGCGTGGCCCGTGTTCTGGAAGACGTCGGTGACGATGGACGCCGCGGGAATGCCGTGCTTCTCGAACAGGATTCCGTCGAGCACACTGCCCGACGAGCAGGACCCTCAGTCTCCGACGCCGGCCACGACGCAGTCGACGCCGCGGCGGGCCTCGTCGATGATCTCGTCGTGCGCGGGCACGCTCGAGTTGTGCTTCCGCCAGAGGGTGTATCCGGCGGCGCCATATTCCTGCTTGAGGATCTCGCCGATCTTGATGAGGAGCTTGTCCGAGTTGAACTTGGTGTTCTCCACGAGGCCGATCCGCTTCCCTTCGAGGGAGGCGGGTCTCGCCACGTAGGTCACCGGCTGCTTCCGCGGCTCGACCGTGGGGTCGAGGACTTCGAAGCCTGCCATCATGCCCTCCTTTCCTGGATGAGCTTCGTGATGCTCTGACTCGACTTCTTGCCGCCGGCCCAGCCCGGGATGTAGCACGAGAAGGCGCCGGCTCGACCCCCTGCCGCCACCACCAGCACGTCCTCGGGGCTCGGCGCCACGGGCCGCATGGTGGTCTCGTCTGCCGGCGTGATCGCGCCGGGCAGGCGCTGCACGCGCTTGAGATGGGCCACGGAGTTCTGCGTGTTCTCGTAGACGAACTTCTGGATGTCCGCCTTCGACCAGCCGTCGCTGGCGATGGTACGCATGTGCTCGCCCGCGAGCACCACGACGTACTGGGGCTGGCCGTTGGTGCTGCCGTGGTGCTTCATGTCGTCGCACAGCGAGGTGAGCACACCCGCGGCCGTGGAGGAGAGCTGGTTGTAGAACTGGTGCGGCCCCTCCGCGGACATCACGGTGACCGTGCTCTGCTCGGCCTTGAACCCCCGCTGGACGTGGAGCGGGATCCACGGGCTCTCCCGCTCGTTCTCGGCGATCACGTAGCTGTACTTGCCCGGATGCGCCACCGTCCCGCGATCCAGCAGGCCCGGCAGGGTGCCGATGACGTTCCGCATGATTAGCCGGACCGCGCGGCCCGTGGTGGCATTGGCGCGCCACCCCGGCCCGAAGAGATTGTCCCCGGAATTGAAGTTGAGGCGCTCGCCGATGGGGCCGTTGACGATCATCAGCACGGCCGCCCCGCCCGTGGACGTGGCGGGCCCGTGATAGCCCCACGCCGGGTCGGCGAGGGCCTCGACGGCGGCCACGACGACGGGCATGTGCTCGGGCTGGCACCCCGCCATGACGGCATTGACGGCGACCTTCTCGGCCTGCACCGCCACCTGGCGATTGGTGATGAAGCAGATCTCCTGGCCCGGCTCGAGCCCCGCCGCATCCAGCATGGCCCGCACGGCCCCCTCGGTGGGCGGCACCACGGGCAACCCGTCGGTCCAGCCTTGCTGGTAGCAGAACTCGATGGCGTGGGCGAGGTCGTCGACCGCGTAGCGCTTGGAGGTCAGTTGGGTAGGCATGGCGGGATTCTATGAACGATCGCGGATCAAATGCAAGCCGGGCACGGAGCCGTCCTCACGGCCATGCCGCACGCCGAGGAGGGCTCGCCCAGGGGCCTCCTTATAACGTATGCTTTCGCCGTGCCGCCCCTCGTCGCCTACTTCTCGATGGAGTACGGGCTCCACGAGGAGTTTCACACCTATGCGGGCGGCCTCGGCATCCTCGCCGGCGACTTCATGAAGTCCGCCGGAGACCTCAATCGCCCGGTGGTGGGCATCGGCCTCCGCTGGGCGCAGGGCTACACCGTGCAGCGCATCGGCTCCGACGGCCACCCGTACGACACCTGGCGCGATTTCCCGGCGGGACCCCTGCGCGACACCGGCGTGCGGGTCCGCGTCCGCGTGGCGGCGCGCGAAGTCGAATGCTGCGTGTGGCAGGTCGGGCGCTATGCCATCGCGCCGCTCTATCTCCTGGAAGCGGTGGACGAGCGGGACCGCTGGATCACCCGCCGCCTGTACGATCCGGCGCCCGACTGCCGCATCGCCCAGGAGATGCTCCTGGGCATCGGCGGGATCCGCGCGCTGAGAGCCCTCCACCTTCCCGTGGACCTCTACCATTTCAACGAGGGCCACGCCGTCTTCGCGGGCATCGAGCTGATCGCGGACCGGATCGAGGCGGGCGCCGACTTCCACACGGCCTGGCAGGAGCTCCGGAAGCGCATCGTCTTCACGACGCATACCCCCGTGCCCGCGGGCAACGAGATCCATGCCATCGAAGACCTCCGCCGCCTGGGCGCGGGCTGCGAGCTCGTGAGCGCCGAGCTCTCCGAGATCGGCGGCGATCCGTTCAACATGACGGTGGCCGGCCTGCGGCTGGCCCACCGCGCCAACGCCGTCGCGCAGCTCCACGGAGAGACGGCGCGCGCCATGTGGGCCGGCGTGGAGGAGGCGGCGCCGATCATCGCCATCACCAACGGCGTCCACCGGCCCACCTGGCAGGATCCGCGCGTGGCCGCCGCGGCCGATGACGATGCGCTCTGGCGCGTGCGCCGGCAGATGAAGGATGAGCTCCTCGCCGAGGTTGCCACGCGCACGGGCGTGCGGCTCGATCCGGGAGCGCTCACCATCGGCTTCGCGCGCCGTGCCGCCACCTACAAGCGGCCCGATCTCCTCCTGCGCGACCCGGACCGCCTCGCGCCGCTCCTGAAGGACCGGCGCGTGCAGCTGATCTTCTCCGGCAAGGCGCATCCGGCGGACCAGGCGGGCAAGGCGGTGGTCGCGCTCCTCATCGAGACCATTCGCCAGTGGCCGGACTCCATCGTGTTCCTCGAGAACTACGACATGGAGCTGGGCCGCCTGCTCACCCGCGGGTGCGACGTCTGGCTCAACACCCCGCGCCGGCCCATGGAGGCGAGCGGGACGTCGGGCATGAAGGCCGCCATGAACGGCACACTGAACCTCTCCATCCTCGACGGCTGGTGGCCGGAAGGCTGCGAGCACGGCGTGACGGGCTGGGCCATTGGCGACGAGAACGTCGGGGCGGACCAGGATGCCCGCGATCTCGAGGCGCTCTACACGACGCTCGAGCAGGAGGTGCTGCCCGCCTGGGGAGACCCGGCCCGCTGGGCGCGCATGATGCGAGCCTCCATCCGCATGGCCGTCGAGCGCTTCTCGTCCGACCGTATGGTCGACGAATACTTCACCCGCCTCTACACCGAGACGTAGTCTTCCCCACCGGACTGCCGACCCGACAAGGAGACGCCCATGAACCTGAGCGCGAACACCCAGGAGCTGATCGTGGAAGTCCTCACCCGTTACGGCATGCAACTGCTGGCCGCCCTGGCGATCCTCGTCGCCGGCCTGCTGGTGGCGCGCTGGCTCGGCAACGTCGCGGATGCGCGGTTCCAGAAGACCCACATGGAGCCGCCGATGCGCATCCTCCTCGTCCGGGCGATCAAGATCGTCGTCTTCGTGCTCGCCTTCCTCACCGCCCTCGACAAGTTCGGCTTCTCCGTGGCGCCGCTGGTCGCCGGCATTGGCGTGGCCGGCCTCGGCGCCGGCCTCGCGCTGCAGGGCGTCTTCAGCAACCTGGTGGCCGGTCTCACCATCATCTTCACGAAGCCGTTCCGCGTGGGCGAGTACATCGAGATCGTGGGCGTGCGCGGCGACGTCTCCGTGATCGATCTCTCCACGACCACGCTCATCCAGGCCGATTTCTCGCGCGTCATCGTGCCCAACCGGAAGATCGTGGGCGAGATCCTGCACAACTTCGGCACCATGCGCCAGCTCACCCTGACCATCCGGGTCCCGCACACGACGGACCTGAACGCGGCGCTCCAGGCCGCGCAGCAGGTGGCGGCGCAGAGCACGAGGGTCCTCAAGGACCCGGCGCCGAGCGCGGGAATCGCCGCCGTCGACGACAACGGGATCAAGATCGCCGTCTGGGCATGGGTGAAGGTGGCCGACGTGGTCCCGGCCGAGCCCGAGCTCTACCAGTCGTTCGTGGAGGCGTTCCGCGCCCGCGGCATCGGCAACCCGACGGCGGCGCACGAGGTCCGTCTCCTCGACCGAGCCCACACGTAGAGCAAAGGGTCCAGGAGGCAGTTTTCCAGCGCAGGCTCCGCCTGCGCAATCCCGCTGTCGGGGGGAGGTTCGGAAGGGGGGCGAGAGCCCCCCTCCGAGTCTACTTGCCTTTTTCGATGGCCTCGGAAAGCTCGGCGGCGCGCCCGGCGTCGAGCGGCTTGAGGCGGTCGAGGATCTTGCGCGCATCGTCCATGCGGCCAAGCTTCACGTAGGCTTCGCCCAGGTACTCGAGCGCCTCGGGAAAGTTGGGGCGGAGCTTGAGCGCCTCGTCGTACGCCTGCAGGGATTCCGGGTACCGGCCCTGATTGCGGAGCGCGTAGCCCAGCTCGTTCCACGCTTCGGGGAAGGCGGGCTTGATGCTGACGGCCTTCTGGAACGACGCGGCGGCGGCCTGCCAGTTCTTCGCGTTCTTGGCGGTGAGGCCGCGGTTGTATTCCTGCTCGGCGCTGGGCACCGCCGCGGGCTGGGGCGGCACCGGCGCTTCGCGCCCGCTCCCGGCGGCGAGCGCTGGCCCCGCCGGCAGGGCCCCCAGCAGCAGCACGAGGGCCGCGACAGTCGCGATGGCTCTCATCGGTCGTCTCCTCTCTCGTCGGCGATCCGCCGGGTGACGGAGCGCGTGGCACCGAAGGTCGGAATCAGCGCCGAGTGCTTCCCGGCGCCGCCGGACACCACGACCATGATATCCCGCCAGTCGCGCGCGAGGTGTGCCACGGAGCCGGCCGGACGATCCTGGAACTCCTCGGGGTAGATCGTGGCGAAGCGGGCGATGTTCTCGGGCGCGAAGCGCGCCAGGGGCACGGCCGACCGCTCCCACAGCTGCCGGCGGAGCTCGTCCTTGCCCCATCCCGACGAGGCCGCGGTGGCCGCGTGCTCGGGTCCGAGGACCACCAGCGGCTCGCCTCCCAGATAGATGTTGTTCGACCCGACCGTGGCCATCACGCTCGCCACCGTGGTGACGATGGCGTCCGGCGTCGTCGACGCGTGGTCGTTGATGTTGTGGGGCGCCTCGGACCCGCAGACGGTCACCGTGCTGTCCGAGGCGGCAAAGCCCCGCTCGGCCGACAAGGACGCCCACGGCGAGGCGGCCTCGTTCTCGGCCATGCAGTACGAGAACTTCCCCGGGTGCCCGTGCGTGGCGCGATCTTCCTGGCCCGGTCGGGCGCCGCCCACGTTCTGGAGGATCAGCCGGACCGCCCGCCCGATGACGGCATTGGCGCGCGTCCCCTGGCCCAGCACGTTGCCGCCGGCGTGGATGCCGAGGCGCCGCGCGATGGGCCCGTTGACGATGACGAGCGGGGAGCACGGATGCGTCGTCGTCTGGATGGCCTGCAGGTTGAAGGCCGGATCGGCCACGGCCTCGACGGCAGCCAGGATCACGGGCAGATGCTCGGACGATGCCCCCGCCATCACCGCATTGACGGCGATCGCTTCCAGCGTGGCGCGGCCGAGGCGGGGCACGAGCACGGCCGCCACCTCGTCGGGCCGCCGCCGGCTGCCCGAGAGCATTCGAGCGACGCGCTCGCGTGTGGGCGGGATGGCCGGAAGCCCGTCGCCCCACCCACGCTCCATGAGCCACGACTGGAAGTCGTCGAGATCGCCCGGCGCATCGATCATCTGCCCGCTGCCATCCGTGGCGAGCGCGCCCGTGTCGGGCTCGGAGGTGAGGGCACGCAGCACCCGGTCCACGATGGCCTCGGCCTTGGCCGCCACGGCGGCCGGCGGAATGCCGCCGATCGGATGGGGCACGGTCACCACGGGCAGCCCCGGCAGGCCCTTGGCGCGGAGCTGGGCCCGCGCCAGCGGTATGAACTCATCCGTCCCGAGCACCACGCAGGCCACGCCCCGCGCTTCCAGCTCCGCGGCGTCGTGGACACTCCACGACGTGCAGGAGCCTCAGTCGGCGGACGCGGTGAGCGCGACCCGGGCAGCGCCGGCGATCTCCTCGAGCACGGCCGGGGAGGCGCCGATGGACGATCCCGGCTTGCCCCAGCCGCGCACGGCGCGCACGCCGCCGCGCGCGGCCAGCAGCGCGCCCACGCGCTCGAGCAGCACCGCGGCGTTCGGCTTCGAGTTGTCGAGCAGCGCGATGGTCACGCCCTCGAGCGAGCGCGGCCGGGGAGCGAGCGCCTTCACGGCGGCCGCGCTCGAGCTGGCAGGATCGACGATGTGCATGTCAGGCCACCATCACGGGCCGGCCGGTGGCCACGCCCGTCTCACGGGTGAAGGCGGCGCTGGCGAGCGCGAGGGCCTCGAAGGCCGCGCACGCCATGAACGCCGCCGGGAAGCTGCCGCTCACGTCGAGTATCTTGCCCACGAGCACGGGAATGAGCAAGCTCCCGATGAAGCAGAACGTGTTGACGACGCCCGAAGCCGTGCCGATCAGATCCGCGGGGAAGAGCTCGACCACCATCACGAAGGGCGTGACCATCCCTCCGAGCACGAAGCCCGTGAAGAGCGCCGCCGCCGCCGCGGCACCGGCTCCCCGCCCGGGCACGAGCAGCGCGAAGGCGACGCAGGCGGCCACGCAGAGGATCTGGCTCGACAGGTAGATCAGCTTCCGCCGGCCCAGCCGGTCCGACACGAAGCCCGCGAGCGGCCAGGAGAT
>Ga0335070_10001690_pt1 | contig 25565 bp, 25 predicted proteins | sample Lox_Sample_13_FD_206722 | JGI IMG/M metagenome (GOLD analysis project Ga0335070, IMG submission 206722) | Soil microbial communities from Loxahatchee National Wildlife Refuge, Florida, United States - Lox_Sample_1.3 | ecosystem: Environmental > Terrestrial > Soil > Wetlands | place: USA...
ACACCCATACTCTACTCCTTCCATTCAGAAGGACGACTGACGCGACGTGCCTGCCGAACGCGGGATTTCCCCAGGTTCAACGTGCCTTGTTATGATGCGTCGAGACAATCGTCCCTTCGATAATAATCTCTGGTTGTGTCGGCTCCTCTCACGAGAATCCTGACACCCCATTCAATAAAACAAACTTAAGCGTCGCCGTTTGACATTCAGTAACAGCCCCAATGAGGCCATTGTCATGATGGTCGCACTGCCGCCATAACTCATCAGCGGGAGCGGGATCCCGACAATCGGGAACATACCGGCAGTCATGCCGATGTTCACCACCACACAGAAACACAACATGCAAATAATGCCGACCGCGAGCAAGGCCCCTAATTGATCCTTTGCTTTGGCCGCAATCTCCAATGACAACCAGATGAGCGCCACGAACAAGATCAACAAGCCTAGCACCCCGAGAAAGCCCCATTCTTCCGCGAAGACCGAAAAGACGAAATCGGTATGGCCCTCGGGCAGAAACTTCAATTGGCTCTGCGTCCCTCCATAGAGGCCTTTTCCGAACAGCTCACCTGCGCCGATGGCAATTCTGGATTGCAACGCATGATAACCTTTGCCTCCAGGGTCATAGGCCGGATCGACGAAGGCCATAATGCGCTGCCGCTGATAATCATGCAAGGAGCCCCACATCACTTCCCAGGCGAAGGGAAACAACATCAGCGAAAACAAGAGAATGACGCCCAGTGCCTGGGACCGCATACCCACTATCAACAGCATCGCTGCATAGACCGCGAGAAAACTGAGCCCGCTCCCCAGGTCGGGCTGTTTCAGAATAAGCAACAGTCCCGGCAGCATCAATAGACCCGGCACTACCACACGTTGTAGCCAGCCGACTCGAGGCACTTTGGAGTAATAGTGGGCCAGCACGAGAATCAGGATCAGTTTGGCAAACTCCGACGGTTGAAATGCAAATGGCCCGATCGGAATCCATCGCTGTGCCCCCCGACTTGTTTTCCCTTCGACCAACACCACCGCCAGCAAGACGAGGATGATGACATAGGCAGGATAAGCCAAGCGGGCAATCCGATGATAGTCCCATACCAGCATGATCAAGAAGGCGACTGTGCCCAGTAGAATCCAGATGATCTGTTTGGCAAAAAACGGGATCCCCGGCCCTGTCTGATCATGCGTCACGCTGAAGATTGATAGCACTCCAATCGACAAAATTAGAAACACGAGGGCGATGAAACGGATGTCGAAATTGTCGACTCCCCGTGTGTCCATCATACGGTCAATCATCGGGTCACGACCTCGGCGACGGAAACAGCAGCACCCGATTCCAACATTGCTGTCAGAGCCGGCATTTGAGGCGACAGCTTTGCATACAGTTCGATCAGTTCTTTGGCCAACGGCGCCGCGGCCGATCCACCGTGGCCCATGTGTTCTGCCAACACGGCGACGGCAATTTTGGGGGATTCCACCGGCGCGAACGCGACGAACCAGGCATGGTCACGAAACCTCTTGGGAATGTCCTTCTCGGGACCGGTCCGGAGTGCTGCCGTTTGGGCTGTCCCGGTTTTTCCCGCAATCGTCACGATGGAAGATTTGGCCCTGGTTCCTGTGCCCTCCTGGACCACGCCGGCTAAGGCATCTTGAATGAGTTCGAGTGCCTGAGACCTGACCTGCAATTTCCGTTTCGGCGTGGATGGCAGCTGCTGCAACTGGCTTGTCGTTCGATCCATGATTCCCTGAACCAACCGCGGCCGGTACATCACACCGTCGTTCGCGACTGTGCCGATCAAACTCGCCATCTGCAACGGCGTCACGGTCACATAGCCCTGCCCGATGGAAGCGGAGATCGTTTCTCCCGGCAACCACGGTTCATGCTTCGCTCTCTGCTTCCATTCCGTGGAAGGAACGATACCGACTCGCTCAGAGGGCAGTTCGACACCGGTTTCTTCGCCCAGACCGAACTGGTGTGCATAGGAGGCAATGGTATCGATGCCCATCCGTTGCCCGACGGTGTAGAAGTAGACGTCGCACGAGTGGACCAAGGCCTGATGAAGGTTGACAGATCCATGACCCCCGGCTTTCCAATCTCGATATACACGTTTCCCAAACTGATACCCGCCAGTGCACTGTACGGTGCTCGAAGGACTTACGGTTTTCGATTCCAATGCCGCCGCCGCCATTAAGATTTTAAAAGTCGATCCGGGGGGATACTGTCCTTGGGACGCCCGATTGTTCAACGGACGACCTTCATCCTGAACGATCTCCACCCACTGTTTCGGCGTCAGTTCTCGCGAGAGGACATTCGGGTCAAATGCCGGCCGGCTGGCCATTGCGAGAATATCCCCGTTGGTCGGATCAAGTGCCACAATGGCGCCGGATTCCTCTCCCAAGAGCTTCTCGGCTAAAGCCTGGAGTCTGACATCGACCGTCAGATACAAATCGTTCCCGGCCTGCGGTTGGTCAACGACGACCGTCCGTTTTTCATGGCCCAATGCATCGACCTCAACGCTTTTCAGACCGGCCAGCCCGCGCACGTGGCGATCAAAAAATTTTTCAACCCCATATTGGCCGACGATACTCCCTTGATGGAGATCGGCGTATTCCGGCTTCTCCAATTGTTCAGCCGACACTTCGCCGACATACCCCAAGAGATGCGCGGCCGTGACTCCGCCAGGATAGTTACGTTGCGATTCGACTTGGATCATGACCCCGGGCAAGTCCAAGCGATGAGATTCGATCAGCGTCGCTTCGCGAAGCGTGAGTCGGTCCTTGATTTTCCGAGGAAGCTGCTTTCCACCACGACCAGTCAGTTTTTTCTGTACGACTGCGGGATCCAATCCGATGAGGTTCGTCAGCGCGTTGATTAAGGCCTCGCGATCTTTCACATCTTCAAGCGCTACGTACAGACTGAAACTCGGGACATTGTTCGCCAACAAGACACCCTGCCGATCGTAGATGAGACCACGAGCCGGCTCCAGCGTAACCGAGCGAGTGCGATTGTTTTCCGACAGGTCTCGATAATAGGGGCCTTCTCGGATCTGCAGGTGCCAAAGTCGGAACGCTAACAAGGCGACGACGAGCAACAGACCGATTCGCAACACGGCCAATCGTCGTTGCACTTCTCCTAATTCAGAATCGTGAAGTCCGATGCTCGCCATCATTCCGCCCGCTGTTGATCACGCGTCATCGCTTAGTACCGGTGTGCCATGCTGAATCGCTCTCTCATGAACCACTCGGAAACAATCCAATACAATCCTGCCGCAACAACAGCGTCATAACAGGCCTGTGGAAGCATGAACGACCACACCCGCCACCATGACTCGGAAAGGGATGTGAGAGTGAAGAGTTCCACAAGCCCGCTGAGGCATGACACGGCAAACACCCCAATTCCCATATGCGTCGGAGACACATACGTGAGATGCCGGCCCATCATCCCAGCACAGAATCCAGCCCCTCCCTTTGTTACAAGACTGATCCACAAGTCGCCGGCTGAAAAGAGATTCAATGCCCACCCGATCGCAAGTCCGACAACCACGCCCCGCAGTTCGCCTGCGAATAATCCGACAAAGCAGGCGGCCACGAGTCCCATATCAGGTTTGACTTCCCAGACAGTCACATGCAGAAGCAGTGTCGTTTGGAGTGGAATCAGGAGCAAGACCAAACCGATATAGATCAAGAGATTCATCGTGATGGCTCGGGACTCACCTAGCTCCTTCAATCTCCACTGGAAGACTGGCCGCGCGGATCCTGAATCACGAGCACTTCTTCGAGACGCCCCATGTCAACGTCGGGCATCAATTCCGCAGATTGAAAGAGAGCGCCTTCCGCTCTGTCGACCCCCGTGATCGTACCGATCGGCAATCCTCGAGGGAACCCTCCGACGAGACCGGATGTCACGACGCGATCTCCATTGCGTACGGTCGAGAGCAACGGAATATATTTCAATCTGGCCAGTCCCTGATGAGTGCCCTCCACGATTCCTTCATCCCTCGTGCGTTGAATGAGGCCGGCGATGGCATTATTGGGATCGGTGACCAACAACACGACGGCCGTCGCCCCCGTGGTTTTTACGACGCGACCGACGACCCCCACCGGCGTCACCACACCCATATCGGACCTGATGCCGTCGCTTTCACCTTTATTGATAATCACTGAGCGATACGAGTTGGTCGCGTCTCGTCCGATCACCTGTGCCGCGACTATCGCAGACGGTGCCTGCTCCTTGAACTGTAGAAGAGCCTTCAACCGCTCAGTGGCTGCAGCGGCTTCGCGAAGCTGACTATTCTGCCCTCGAAGGAGGTCCATGTCCTTTCGCAGCTGCTCGTTTTCTTCTCTAACCCCTTGCAGTGCGACATAGCCGGACCAGAGTTCGGAGATCCCGTGATCGATCGAGCTGATTGCCTGCAATGGGAGGCTCAACGCTTCGCCAAGCGGACTGCTGACATATTGTAACAGTCCTTGGCTTTGGCTGGGGAGCAGGAAGAGGGCCACCAATAGTAAGGCGACCGACGCCACTACCAGGCGTCTGGTCCCAGAGGGCGAGCGAAAATTGACCATCCACATGAAGGATGGAACCTTACCGGAAGGTGTTGGCTTGAGACATCACCGAAACTTTGGCGAGCAGATCGAGCTCATCGAGGATCTTACCGACCCCCAACACGACAGAGGTTAAGGGATCGTCGACCGTAATAATTGGCAGGTTCGTTTCCTCTCGGAAACGAGTATCCATGCCCTTCAGTAACGATCCGCCACCCGTCAGCACAATGCCGCGATCGATGATATCTCCCGCCAACTCAGGTGGGGTATTTTCCAACGCCACCTTAATTGCGTTGACAATAGTTCCGATGGGTTCCTGCAACGCTTCTCGAACCTCCGCGTCGTCGATCACCAGCGTTCGCGGAATGCCGGAGATCAGATCGCGGCCTTTAATCATCATCGTCTTACGTTCTTCGAACGGATAGGCAGATCCAATTTCGAACTTGATCCGCTCCGCCATATGTTCGCCGATGAGGAGATTATATTTTTTCTTAATATAGTTCATGATCGCATCATCCATGCGATCGCCCGCTACCTTAACGGATTCGCTATAAACGATCCCGCCGAGGGAAATGACCGCGATATCCGTGGTCCCGCCGCCGACGTCGACGACCATATTCCCCGACGGCTCGGTAATTGGGAGTCCCGCCCCGATCGCCGCAGCGACCGGCTCTTCAATGAGATAAACCTCTCGCGCGCCAGCCAGTTCTGCCGAATCTCGTACCGCACGCTGTTCCACCTGAGTGATCCGAGAGGGCACACCGATGATGATGCGGGGCCGTACGAACGCGCTCCGATTGTGGGCCTTCTGAATAAATCGCTTCAACATTTGCTCGGCCATCTCGAAGTCGGCGATTACGCCTTCCTTCATCGGTCGAACCGCAACGATGTTGCCTGGCGTGCGGCCCAACATTTTCTTGGCATCGGCCCCGACGGCGAGCACCTTCTCGGTTTTTTTCTCAACGGCCACGACCGACGGCTCGTTTAACACGATTCCTTTCCCGTGGACATAAACCAGTGTGGTCGCCGTCCCCAGGTCGATCGCCAGATCGTTGGAGAACCATCCGAAAATGTCGCTCGCAAACCCCACGATCAATCTCCCTTCCGTTTCAATCCACCTTGTTACTGTACAGATCAGTCAGGCAGCGCCAGCCGACCAGCATCGACGACCTGAGTACCGGCAACTTCATCACCGAGCCGCCGTCCCTGTTCATTCCCAATCACCAACACAGCTTCGAATGCCAGAATCGCCACCGATGCGATCCACCCTACATACGGCACCGCGAACGCCACTTGTGCGGCGGCAAACGGGAGATTGCGGATGATGGATTCCCGAAATCCTGCTGTTTCGCGTGTGCCGGGGAGGATCGTTTGGAGACCAATCAGCCGCTTCCCGATACTCTGCCCGCCGGCAAATCCATCGGCCACCAGGACATAGGCCAAGCCGGCGAGGAATCCGATCGGAGTCAGTACTTCACTCGCCGCACCAACGATAAAACAGTCGATGAGCTTGGCGATACACCGGTTCAGAACCTGCGCCTTGGGATAGACCGCAGAACCGGCCGGATGGATCCTGCCCACCTCCTCCGCCAAGGGCTCTCCTCGTAATTAGTAGCAAAGTATAACAAATCGCCCCATCGAGCACAAATAAAGACCGTTCTTTGTCATCTGGGCACTAGCCCCACCCATGCAGTCTCCCGCAAGTATGTCCGCAGTTCTTCGAAATCTGCATGATTAGATCGTCGTCTCTTGCGTTTGAAAAAATCCCTGAGTAAAATCCGCAGGCGTCGATTTGTCAGCGAACTTCTGCGAGAGCATGCATGATCAAAATTCTCCGCTATACCCATGATCGTTTTCCCTGGCTGCTGGCGGCCGCGATGGGGTTTATTGCCGTCACGTTCATCGTGGGGATGGGTTGGTGGGGCTTTGGCGAATCATCCGGCAACGTGGTCGCATCGGTTGGGGATCTCACCGTGTCCCGTGACGAATTCAGGCGCGCGTATGAAAACACCTATCGGGTTTATAAAGAAAAAGTTCCCGGAGAATTCAAGGACGAAACGATCAAGCAATATGTGGTGGAACAGCTCGTCGAAAACCGCCTGTGGCTCATTGTGGCCAAGGAAATGGGCTTGACGGTCTCCAACGACGAGCTCCGCGATGTGATCACGAGAATCCCTGACTTCCAGAAGAACGGAACTTTCGATCCGGAGATTTACCGGCGACTCTTGGCCGCCAACCATCTGACTCCCTCGGTCTTTGAGGCCATGGAGACGAAGGATATATTGACGACCAAAGCCAAAATGGTGGTCCGCGACGCCGTCTCATTGACCCCGAGCGAATTGGCGGAAGCCCAGGCCCTCATGCTTCGGCAGCCGGAATCCGAGCCTGCCAAAGCCGCGGCTGCAAAGGATCGTGCAATGCAAGATATGTTGTTTCAGAAACAGCAACGCGCGCTGATGGCGTACACTGAGGCACTAAAGACGAGACTTCCCATCACGATACATCGGGAACTGTTGTAAGCACTTCGCGCCGCCTTTTGCAGTCTCCTTCCGACGCAACGATACGACCCCTATTCGATCACCAGCATGGCATCCCCGTAACTATAGAACCGATAGCGGGCACGGACCGCCTCTTTATAGGCCTGCAGAAGCAGCGGTCTTCCTGCCAGAGCAGAGACGAGCATCAACAGCGTGGTGCGCGGCAGGTGAAAGTTGGTGAGCAGCGCGTTCACGACCTTGAACGGAAATCCCGGAGTGATGAACAAGCTGGTCTCTCCCCGATACGGTCGCATCTGCCCCTCTGGTTGAGTCGCAGTTTCTAGTGCACGGACTACCGTGGTTCCCACAGCAATCACTCTTCCTCCCTTCGACTTAGTTCGCTCGATGGCCTGCACCGCCTCAGGCCCCACGTCAATCCATTCGCGACCCATCCGATGGTCTTCGATCCGGTCCACTGTGACCGGCTTGAAGGTTCCTGGTCCGACGTGCAGGGTCACGGTTGTGAATCCTACCCCACGACTCTTCAATCGTCCGAGCAGGTCGGATGTGAAATGGAGCCCTGCTGTGGGAGCCGCAATGGCGCCTTCGTCTTTGGCAAAGACCGTCTGATACCAATCACGATCTTCGTCTGTCGGCAGCCTCTTGATGTAGGGTGGCAATGGCATCCGGCCATACAACCTGAAGAACTCTGGAATAGACTCTGCCGTCTCAATCCGAACCGTGGTCCGGTCAGCTTCACGCGCGATGACGACCACATGCGCATCTGGGCTGACCTCGATGGTCTGTCCCGGCGTCAATTTTCCTTTGACCATCACTTCCCAAGTGTGATCGGACAGTTCCCTTACAAACAACATCTCAACGGAGCCCCCGGACGGATGTTTCCATCCCGTCACACGGGCTGCACGAACTTTCGTGTCGTTGACAACCAACAAGTCGCCGGGATTCAACAGCTCCGGCAACTCCTTGATCGAGCGATGGGCAAGAGACTGGCCCGTCGTGCGAAGCACCAACAGTCTGGCCTGGTCGCGAGGAAGAACCGGGTGAGTTGCGATTAACGAGGCATCAAACGGAAAGTCGAACTCGGACAACTGCATCAGGAGGACGGTAGGGTCGGTGGCTTCGTCAGCGCCATGTTCTGCAGCTCGGTACCGGGATAATAATAGTTGAGGATTGTGGAATACGAATAGCCCAGTTCGGCCAGTTGCTTGGCCCCCCATTGGCACATACCCACGGCATGTCCGGCTCCATAGCCGGACAGGATAATATCTTGTCCGATCGAGTCGACCGTAAACTGCGTGCTCGGGACGAGCGAGTATCCAATCGCTTTCCGCAAATCCTCGCCACGCAGAACCAATTCTCCTCCGGAGTGGAGGATTCGGAGTGTCGCCACCCGACCAGCTCGGCTAAACGTCATCGGCGTCAGGGTTGCAATTGTCCCCACGGGAAAACCCTGTTGCCGAAGATTCTGTTCCAGCGCATCGATCTTGAACGACGCTTTCCACTGATAGAACGGCGATTCCAGATCAAACGGGCACTCCACGCCCTTGAGATAGGGAAGGTCCTTGGACCACACATTCATGGCATCTTCGGTCAGCCCGGCAGCAGTGGAAGAAAAGGCTGCATAGATGGGAGCATTTTGATAGGTGATCACCAAGCCGCGCGTCGCCTCCACCGCTTGCTGCACTCCGGCATCGATGCCGTGTCTGCCTCGATAGACTTGATCCTGCACAGTGGCGGCGACATCGTACTCCCGCGTCGCGCTCAACATCTGTTGATAGAGGGCATAGGTCCGGGCCGCGACCGCCTGCGACTTGAGCATCTCCGGGTGCCATGTCGAGTTGACTTCGGCCGGCACGACGCCTTTCACATACTCTTCCAGATCCACCTGGTTGATGAGCAGAAACCCCTTCCCTTTCCGGACCAGATGAATCAGTCCGCTGACCGGCACCGTTGTTCCCGGATCGCTTCCTGATCCAGTCACCCCATGACCATTCCCCATCTGCTTGCGATAAATCAGCGTGAGTCCTTGTTCTCCGGCCCTGAGAGTCAGCTGCTCGGTGGCAAGGCGCACGCCGTTCAGCAGGAAGCCGCTCCCGTTCGCGGTGATCTGTGCAGCCGACTTGATGGCCTGTCCGCGATCCTTGGAGTCCGTCATCCAGATGGGCCCCTCAGAGCGGACATCCAGTCGCTGTACCTCGGCGGACAGCAGGACGCGGATCGACTGAGCTGCTGCCACCCCGGAGAGGGACTCCATCAAGAGGGAACCGACCACCAGGGTCAGCACCAGCCTTGGCTTTACTCGATCTAGCGACGAAATAGCCATAATACTAAATAGAATACCAGACTGAGAACCACACTGAGTACAAGGCTGGTAACTATTGGAAAGTGGAAAGAGAACTGGTCCCGTTTAATGGATACATCACCTGGAAGCTTGCCGAACCACCCGAATAACGTGCCGATCCCTGGAATCCGGTCGTTGAGCACGATGAGCGCTCCGACCGTAGCTACAGCCAGCCCAATGGCGATCAAGATCCTGCCGAGACCTTCCCATTCCGTCATCGACCTCTCACCAAGCACTCAGCGATTTGCACCGCGTTGAGCGCTGCTCCTTTGCGGAGATTATCCGACACCACCCAGAGATTCAGGCCGTTGGCAATTGTAGGATCCTCCCGGACTCGCCCCACGAATACTTCGTCCTTTCCTGTCGCGTCCAACGGCATAGGATACAACTTTTTCCCAGGATCGTCATACACGATCACACCGGGCATCGCCGCCAGTGCTGCTCGGGCTTCGTTTGGATTGAGCGGCCGCTCCAACTCGACATTGATCGACTCGGAATGGCAGCGCATCACGGGAACACGCACGGTTGTCGAGGTGACCCGCAAGTGGGGCGCATCCAATATCTTTTGCGTCTCGCGCACGATCTTCACTTCTTCCGAACAATCTCCGCCCTCAGAAAATGATCCAATGTGAGGCAGGAGATTGAACGCAATTTGATAGGGATAGACCTCGGCTTTCACGTTGCGGAACGACATCAAGGCTCTCGTCTGATCGAGCAGTTCATTCATCGCCGCCGAACCGGTTCCCGACACAGACTGAAACGTCGTCACAACGACGCGTTTGACTCCTGCCGCCTCATAAAGCGGCTTCAATGCCATGACGAGCGGCGTTGTGGTGCAATTCGGTATCGAAATGATCCCGCGCGGGATTGTCTGCAATGCGGACGCATTGACTTCGGGAACGACCAGCGGCACATCTGCCTCCATCCGAAAGGTGCCGCTATCGTCAATGACGACGATCCCCCCTGCGGCCAAACGCGGACCATACTCCCGGCTAATCGCGTCGGTGGCCGAAATGAAGGCGATATCGATGCCGGCAAACGAGGAGGTTGTCGTCAATTCTTCGACCTTCCACTCCTTGCCTTGACAGGCCATCACTTCGCCAGCCGATCGTTTCGAGGCGAATAGGCGTAACGACTCGAGTGGGAACTTCCGTTCTTCCAGGATGTCGAGAGATTCCTTCCCAACCGCACCAGTAGCCCCGATGATGGCAACGACGTACGCTGATTTCTTTTTCAACATGCCTCTCAATCCTAGGGCTGTTCGATTTCTCTGATGCGGTGATTAAAGGTGTCAGCCACAAAGACATAACCAGACTGATCAACTACAATCCCAAATGGATAACTCAGACTCGCGTCCAAGGCGGAACCTCCATCCCCTCCGTACCGGGCCACCCCTTGGCCAGCCACACGTTCGAGCTGCCCGCTCGTACGAATCCATCGACGGATGAGGTGATTGTCCGAATCCGTAATATAGAGGTTGCCCTGCGAATCAAGGGCGATACCCGATGGGCGCGAGAGGCTGTGGGAAGTAGGCTCGGTCGGCCCCTGATACCGATATTCACCCCCATCACCCACGACGGTCCTGATCAGCCCAGTCACAGGATCGACTGCACGGATCCGGCCATTGAAAGTATCGGCAATGTAGAGGGTCCCTTCGGAGTCCAATGCCAAGCCGCTCGGTCCTGCAAGGCTCGCCTCGGTAGCGGGAATTCCATCTCCATTGTACGCGGCCGTTCCAGTTCCCGCGACGGTGCGGATCAACCCCGTGATTAAGTCCACTGCGCGCACACGATTGTTGCTTTGATCCGCAATATAGAGAATTTCTTTCTCGCCGATTGCCAACGCCGCCGGGTCATTGAGCGCGGCAACTATCGCGGCCCCGCCATCACCAGCATATCGTGAATGCCCTGTTCCGGCCACCGTCGTGATGATTCCGTTCATTGCATCCACTCGGCGAACCCGATGATTCATGGTATCCGCGATATAGAGATGTCCTGCTAGATCGACCGCCACTGCTGTAGGGAAATTTAATAGTGCCTGAACCGCTGGACCGCCATCACCACCGAACCGTTTCGCAACTGTGGCTCCATTGATAAGATATCGCACGGTCCCGCTCAGATCGGTTTGTTGGGCGAATTGATGGGACTCGGGTACTGTCCCCTCAGCCAAAGGGTCCGAGCTTTCAATTTCACCTGGTCCGGTCCCAATCCCCATCTGAGGGAGCGCCGTAGCTCCTTGGGGAGACCCGGCTATCGTACTGATCAGTCCGGTCATCCGCTCAATCCGCCGCACCACATGATTCTCGGAATCGGCGATGAAGACGTTTCCGCGGTTATCGACGGTGACATGCTTGGGCTCATTGAGAAGGGCGCCAGCCGCTGCACCTCCGTCACCAGACCATCCCGGATCCCCGATTCCGGCAACCGTCACAATCCGTCCCACTTTGCTTGCAGTGCTCATTGCGTTCTGCCACCAACCATCAGTTAAGACTTCGCAGAATGGCGTCACCCATTTCAGCCGTACCGACGAGGCGGGCACCAGGTCCCTGAATGTCCTTGGTCCGATAGCCGAGATCCAGGGTCTTCACAATCGCTAGCTCGATCGCCTCCGCTTCCTTCTCGAGTTGGAAAGCATACGACAACATCATCGCGGCCGACGCAATCGTGGCGATGGGATTCGCAATATTCTTGCCGGCAATGTCGGGGGCGCTCCCATGTATTGGTTCAAACAGTCCAACCTGTGCACCCAGACTCGCGGAGGGCAACATGCCAATCGAGCCGGTCAGCATGGCAGCTTCGTCGCTCAGAATATCGCCGAACATGTTATTGCACAGCAACACGTCGAACTGCCGGGGATTGCGCACCAGCTGCATCGCCGCGTTATCCACGTAGATATGGCTCAACTCGACATCGGGATAAGCTTTATGAACATCGATGACCACGCGCCGCCACAGTTCGGACGACTCCAGGACATTCGCCTTATCGACCGACGTCACTTTTTTGCGCCGCTTTCTCGCCGCCTCGAACGCCACCTTCGCAATGCGTTTGATCTCTTCCGTCGTGTACACTTCCGTGTTGATCCCTCGCTCATCCCCGTTCGGCAGCTTCTCGATCCCCTTGGGCTTCCCGAAATAGATGCCGCCGGTCAATTCGCGGACCACCAGGATGTCGATGCCATCAATGACTTCGCGTTTCAACGTCGAGGCGTCGGCCAACACCGGATACAACTTCGCTGGCCTGAGGTTCGCGTACAAACCCAAGTGCTCCCGCAAGCCCAAAAGTGCCCGCTCTGGCCGCAGGCTGTATTCGAGCCCTTCCCACTTCGGACCACCAACTGCCCCAAGCAGGACGGCGTCACTCTGCTTGACCAACGCCAGCGTATCCTGGGGTAGCGGAACACCGACCTTGTCGATCGCTTGGCCCCCAACATCGCCTGGTGCAAATTCAAAGCTGTGGCCAAATTTCTCAGCCACAACCTTTAAAACCTTGACGGCTTCGGGAACGATCTCTCGTCCGACTCCGTCACCTGCCAAGACTGCAATTTTGGCTTTCACAGATCCTGTCTCCCCCGTGTTTCTATGGCCAATTCACTATTCCAAGATCACTTCGTCTTCAAGCTTCCACGCAGGATCGACGAGGCAGAGAAACTCGATATCAATGGCTCCCGTATTCTCCAGTGACTGTGTCCCTCCAGGCGGCACATACAACGTCGTTCCGGCTTCAACCGAAAGGACTTGATCGTCGATCATGAATCGCCCTTGCCCGGCAATGAAATAATAGACCTCTGAAGAAGCCAAGACGTGCCACTTGGATCGTTGACCTGGTCCCAACGTCCCATGGGCAAGGCTATAGCCCAGTTTCAGCTGGTGCTTAGCTGGATGGAGGATCTCCCGAAGACGTGTATGGTCGCCGGCCAGAAACACTGGGCGCTCTAATGGTGTGACCTTGAACACGAGTGCGCCCTCTCACCTCTGCAGTAGCACTGCCCGAATTATTCGGTCACTCTACCGTGGCGCAACTTCTCAAATCAAGTTCACCTTCTGCTCGCCCTGGGCTTGCTTCGCCGCCAAATACGCCAGTTTGTTCAATGCGTTGAGATAGGCCCGTGCCGATGCTGCGATGATGTCCGTATCGGCCCCGTGGCCGGATACCGTACGCCCATCCTCTTGGACCCGCACCGAAACCTCACCTTGGGCATCGGTCCCCCCCGTAATCGCTTTCACCGCATACATGAGGAGCTTGCTCTTTGTCTGAGTCATCGCTGCAATGGTGCGATACACCGCGTCGACCGGTCCATCGCCTGTCCCGGTTTGCTTCACAGACCGCCCGTCGATTTCGAGTTCGACCATCGCAGTGGGCACACGATCCGTGCCGCTCTCAATGTGGAACGATTTCAGCACCATCCGCTCCGCCATCTTCGCCAACTCTTCAGAAACAATGACTTCAATATCTTCCTCGTAAATCTCTTTCTTCTGATCGGCCAGCTTCTTGAAGCGTTCGAATGCGTGGTTGATCTCCTCATCGGACAATTTGTATCCCAGCTCTTCAAGTCGCTGCCTAAACGCATGTCGTCCGGAAAGCTTGCCCATCACCATCTTGCTCTCGACCAACCCGATCGATTCCGGCCGCATAATTTCATAGGTCGTTTTGTCCTTCAGCAGCCCATCCTGGTGAATGCCCGAGGTATGCGCAAAGGCATTCGCACCCACGATCGCCTTGTTGGGCTGCACCACCATCCCGGTGATCTTGCTCACGAGCCGGCTGGTCTTGGAGATCTCTTCTGACCGGACCTTCGTGTCGGCATGGTAGAGGTCTTTTCTCGTCCGGAGTCCCATGACGACTTCTTCCAACGATGTATTCCCGGCCCGTTCGCCGATCCCATTGATCGTGCATTCTATTTGACCGGCTCCCTCGAGCACAGCTGCCAAACTGTTCGCGACAGCCAATCCCAAGTCGTTGTGGCAATGAACCGAGATCACAGCCTTCGTACTATTCGGCACCTTGTCGCGAATACCTCGAATCAACTGGCCGAATTCCTGCGGAATCGCATAGCCGACGGTGTCTGGAATATTGACGGTGCCCGCTCCGGCGGCGATCACCGCTTCGATGACCTCATAGAGATAGGCCGGATCGGACCGGCTGGCATCCATCGGCGAGAACTCGACATCGTCGACATAGCCTCTCGCCCGCTGGACCATCTCAACCGCGCGTTTCTTGGCTTCCTCCCGCGTCATACGAAACTGGTGCTTCAAATGGATGTCCGACGTGGAAAGGAAGGTATGAATGCGGACTTTGGGCGCCCCTTTGAGCGCGTCCCACGCTCGATCCACATCCTCCGGACGGGCCCGTGCCAAGCTGCAGATCGTCGGGCCTTCCACCTCCTGGGCAATCCGCCGCACGGCCTCGAAGTCGCCGGGAGAACTGTAGGCAAACCCGGCTTCGATAATGTCGACGCCGAGTCGGGCCAGTTGCTTCGCCACCATGATTTTCTCTTCTACATTCATGCTGGCACCAGGAGATTGCTCTCCGTCCCGCAACGTCGTATCGAAAATTCGTATCATGCGTGTCATGTCATACCTCCAACGCGACAAGCTGCTCAAAAAGTTCTTCCTTCAAGACCGCAGGGAGAGAGAACCCCGAGGCGTACATGTTCGCTACGTCGAGGGGTTCGAACGACTGAGAACGATGCAGGAAGGCTTTTTCAGCAGCTTGAAGCACAAAAGCCTCCATCCCACAAGACAGGGACGAAGGCTTCACGCACTCCGTGGTACCACCCTGGTTCGGCGATGGACGGCTGCTCTCGCCGTTCATCACCCTTCATTCGGCCCGTCACGAGGGCAAGACGGAATCCGCTACTCTCGGTTCACGGATTCGGCTCGGAGGGCGAGTTCCGCGCTCAACGGGCTGGTTCGCACCATCCACCAGCTCTCTCGATTCCGTCCGAGGCGCGTACTATTCCTCGTCACAGCCACTAAAACTTCGACTCGATAATCGACTGCTCGGCTCGTGCCGTCGGACGCTTGCCGATTACTTTGGCCACGAACCCGACGAGCCGCTCCACCGGACCGAGCAAGGCATATCCGGCAAAGGTTACAAATAACATAACTTGAGGCCACGCCGCTACTAGCATTAGGGCAAGAATCCCCCACACCAGATAGGTAAAGTGACGACCGCCTCGAAACTTCATATCCTTGAAGCTGCGATACTTGATGGTGCTGACCATCAAGAACGACAAAGACAGGGTAATGAACAACACGAGAATCGGCTTGATTTCTGCCCCCATCCGCACAATGTAATGATCGAAGATCACGAGCGATGCCACAACGCCCGCTGCAGCAGGGATGGCTAGTCCGGTAAAGTATTTGCTATCGGATAAGGCAACGGTTGCGTTAAACCGAGCCAGTCGCACTGCCCCCATGGCAACATAGGCGAACATCACCGCAATTCCAAAGGTCCCCTGACCGCTCAGTGCCCAGGAATAGATCAGCAGGCCCGGCGCCACGCCAAACGACACCACATCGGACAAGGAATCATATTCAAGCCCAAAATGACTCGTGCTGTTGGTCAGCCGGGCAGACTTTCCATCCAACACGTCAAACACCATCGCGACCAGAATTGCGATCGCGGCCGCCATGTAGTTGGCATTGAACACGGACAAGATCGCATAGACTCCACAAAACAAATTGCCTGTCGTGAACAGATTGGGGATCAGATGCATGGCATGACGTTGTTTTGCAGCTCGTCCCATTGCTTGACGCAACCCGGCAGTTTTCATCGCAGCACCCCCACGATCGTTTCGCCACCTTTTACCCGATCACCGACGGCGACCTTCAAGATTGTCCCAAGCGGAAGAAAGGTGTCCATGCGTGACCCGAATCGAATGAGGCCGAATCGTTCACCACGCGCCACACGGTCACCCGGCGAGAGCCAGCAGACGATACGCCGCGCAATGAGCCCCGCAACTTGGACACAGAGGACTCTCGCCCCCTGCGCAGTTCGCAGAAACAGAGCATTTTGTTCGTTCTTCAACGTCGCCTCCGGTTTGCTTGCCACCAGAAATGCTCCCGGCTGATACTGAATGTCTTCAACCACTCCTTCACACGGAATGCGATTCACATGCACGTCGAAGACGTTCAAAAAAATGCTGAGGCGAACGCTTCGATCCTTAATAAATCGAGGTTCAAACTCTTCCTCGATGGCGATCACTGTGCCATCACCTGGCGCGACAACCAGTCCAGGTCCTTGAGGAATGACTCTCGTTGGATTTCTGAAAAACCAGGCCGTGAAGACAGTAAGGCCTCCGGCCACCACTGCAACGACCGTCCACCCCAAATACCCTGCAAGTAGTGTAACGCCGGCCCCGATCCCAACGAAGGGAATTCCCTCTTTGACGATCGGCACGCCGACGGCACGGTCCGCCACAGGCTCCTCGATCCTCAGTTTTTACTCTTATCGACCAGCTGGTCCTTCTTGAGCCAAGGCATCATCGCCCGCAGCTTGGCTCCGACCGCTTCAATGGGATGGGCTTCGCCTTTGGCAAGCAGCGCATTGTATACGGGACGATTGGCTTGATTTTCCAGGACCCATTCCTTGGCGAATCGACCACTCTGAATTTCGGCGAGAATATTTTTCATTTCCTGCTTCGTCTGTTCCGTGACTACGCGAGGGCCGCGGGTGACGTCGCCGTACTTGGCTGTCGTACTGATGGAATACCGCATATTGGCGATGCCGCCTTGGTAGATCAGATCGACGATCAACTTTACTTCATGGAGACATTCGAAATAGGCCATCTCTGGAGAGTAGCCTGCCTCGACAAGCGTTTCGTATCCGGCTTGAATGAGGGAGGTGAGGCCTCCGCAGAGCACGACCTGTTCACCGAAGAGATCGGTTTCCGTTTCTTCACGGAAGTTCGTCTCGATCACGCCGGCTCGTCCGCCACCGATGGCACTGGCGTAGGCTAACCCCACCTGCCGCGTGGTGCCGCTCGGATCTTGGTGAATGGCCAACAAGCAAGGCACTCCACTGCCCTTCGTATATTCTGATCGGACGAGGTGACCAGGGCCTTTGGGCGCCACCATGAACACGTTTACGGAGGCCGGCGGCACGATTTGACCGAAATGAATGTTGAATCCGTGGCCGAAGGCAAGATACGCCCCCGACTTGAGGTGTGGGGCGATGTCCTGCCGATAGATCGTCGCTTGCGCCTCATCCGGTGCCAAGATCATCACAACATCGGACGCCTTCACCGCATCGGCGACAGGCATGACCTTGAGGCCGCTCTGCTCAGCCTTCTTCCAGGACGCGCCCTCTCGCAAACCGATGACCACATCCACGCCGCTCTCTTTCATGTTGAGTGCATGGGCGTGGCCTTGGCTGCCGTAGCCGATGACAGCAACTTTTTTGCTTCGAATCTGTTGAAGGTCTGCATCCTTATCGTAATGAATCTTCATCATCCACTCCTTACTGAAACTTATCCTGTTGAGAGTGCTGCCGAAGTGCCGAAGAACGTCGAAGTTCTATTCGCGAACCACCTTCTTGGGCTGGGCCGACGCGGATCGGATCGGTTCGCGCGCAACGGCCACCCGGCCGGTTCGCGTGAGTTCCTTGATGCCGAGAGGCTGCAACAGATTGATGATGGCTTCGATCTTCTTGGGATCTCCAGTCACTTCGATGGTGTAGGTCGCTGGTGTCGAGTCGACCACATTGGCGCGGAAGATGTCCGCGATCCGCAAGGCTTCCGCCCGATCTTCCGTCCGCGTATGAACCTTAATGAGAGCTGTTTCCCGCGATACAAAGTCACTTTCGTTCAGATCCACTACCTTGATGACGTCGATCAATTTGTTCAGTTGTTTGACGATCTGCTCGATGATCCGGTCGTCACCCGAGGTAACAATAGTCATCTGCGACATCGATGAATCGAGCGTTGGAGCCACCGAGAGGCTCTCGATGTTGAATCCTCGACCGCTAAAGAGCCCAGCGATCCGGGACAGCACCCCGAACTTATTTTCGACTGTGACGGAGATAATATGTTCCATGTTCGGGGTCGAGCTCTCACGCAGTCAACACGGTATCTTTGTCTTCCGGCAGAACTTTCCCTGCTGCAGATTGTTTCTTCTTCAATTCCGGTGGATCTTCGAGAATCATCTCGTGGTTGCAGCCGCCGGCTGGAATCATGGGATAGCAGTTCTCATAGGGGTAGGTCGGCACATCGACGATCACCGGTTTGTCGACGGCGATGGCTTCCTTCAGTACGTTGTCGAGATCTCCAACCTTGTTGGCCCGGAGACCCACTGCACCGTAGGCATCAGCCAGCTTCACAAAATCCGGCGTCGTATCCAGATAGCTGGAGGCATATCGTCCGTTATAGAAAAGGTCCTGCCATTGGCGAACCATCCCGTGGAATCGGTTGTTGAGGATAACGATCTTGACCGGCAGCTTGTGGACGACCGCGGTCGCCATCTCTTGCATATTCATCTGGACACTACCATCTCCGGCGATACACAGCACCAGTCGATTGCGAAACGCCGCCTGCGCGCCCATCGCGGCAGGAAATCCGAAGCCCATCGTCCCGAGCCCACCGGAGGTCAGCCAACGGTTCGGCTGCGCGAGCTTGAAATGTTGGGCGGCCCACATCTGGTGCTGCCCCACATCCGTCGAGACAATGGGATCCCGATCCTTCGTCAATTCATACAGCCGGTGGATCACATGTTGCGGCTTGATCGGTCCATCTGGCTCTTGCTGATACGTCAGGGGATGCCCCTGCTGCCACTCGCGAATCTGATCCCACCAGGGCTTGCGAAGCTCTTTCTGCTCACCGTTTACTGTCGCGCGCAAAATCTGATTCAACTCACGAAGCACCGCTTTGCAATCTCCCACAATGGGAATATCCACATTGATGTTCTTTCGAATCGACGTGGGATCGATGTCGATGTGGATAATCTTGGCATAGGGGCAAAACTCGGAAACCTTGCCGGTGACTCGATCGTCGAATCGCGCACCCACCGCAATCACAAGATCGGAATAGTGGACCGCCATGTTGGCTTGATATGTTCCGTGCATCCCCATCATACCCATTGAGAGAGGATGCTCGCCGGGGAAGGCCCCTAGCCCCATGAGGGTCATGTCCACAGGAATCTGTGTCATCTCGGCCAGTTCAAGTAACTCCTGTGACGCGCCGGAGAACACCACGCCACCGCCCACATACAGGATGGGCTTCTTGGCCTTCATGATAGCTTCGGCAGCCTGCTTGATTTGCCACTTATTCCCTTCGTATGTCGGGTTGTACCCCCGTATCGAGACAGAGTTCGGGTAGTGAAATTCCGTTTGGTTCTGAGCGACATCCTTCGGAATGTCGACCAACACTGGTCCGGGGCGCCCCGTCGTCGCGATGTAGAAGGCTTCCTTGATCGTGGTCGCGAGATCGTTCACGTCTTTTACGAGGAAGTTATATTTGGTACAGGGACGGCTCAGCCCGACATTGTCAGCTTCTTGGAACGCATCGTTGCCAATAAGGTGGGTCGGCACCTGACCGCTGAAACACACCAGCGGCACTGAATCCATATAAGCATCCGCAAGCGCTGTAATGACGTTGGTCATTCCAGGCCCAGAGGTCACCAACGCGACGCCGGCCTTGCCGGTAGCCTTCGCGTATCCCTCTGCCATGTGGCCAGCTCCCTGCTCATGGCGAGTCAGCACGACTTCGATGTCCTTTTGTTGATACAGCATGTCGAAAATCTTCAAGACGACGCCGCCCGGAAGCGCGAAGATGGTTTTCACCCCTTCCCGTTTCAGGCATTCGATGAAGATTTCAGCCCCCGTGAGCTTCATACCAACCCTCCTCTCCCTCGCCATTCCTGTATTCCTCGGCAGAGGGAATCACTCGACATGCGTGGTACACAATACAAACACCTTTCCCCCTATTTTTCAGAAGCGTCTGAAAAATCAAGGGGAAAGATGGGCGATCCTATCATCGCCCCTTATACCCGTCAATAGGATGGCGGGTTACGTATGCCGATCTCTCTTAGCCTCGTCGCCGCTCGTGAGAATACGTCGGAAAATATAAAAAGGACGGGCGGTGATTGTTTAAAAGCGCGCTGGAGAGAACCTATAAGCCGGATTCTGTCCCGTCTGGGCTTTGAGCCCCAAATGGGGGTGATCATTTCTCTGGGATTCGAGTTGCCTCGAACCTCAAGCGACCTACCCGAAGACCTCGGCCGGGCCAGCCGTTCCGCACGATCGCGAACGATCACGCGGGTGTCTTCCTATTTGGCCTTGCATCGGGCAACGCTTACCGTGCCAGTGATGTCACCACCACCGCGGTGGGCTCTTACCCCACCGTTTCACCCTTACCTGATCCGCAGCGACTAGAATGGGGTCCCATCGCCTTGGCCATCGGCGGTCTATTCTCTGTGGTGCCGGTGTCGGATCGCTCCGCCTGGGTGTTACCCAGCGCCCCGCCCCTGAAGTCCGGACTTTCCTCTCGCAGCGTCGCCGCCACGAGCGATCACCCGATCTTCTCCAACGCGCAGGATCAGTATAGAAAAGGTTCGAAGAGGTTGCAAGGGCAAGGCGAGAGCAGAACAACCAACAAGGGGCTCAATCTACCAATGTTGCGAGCTTCGTTTTTGGTTCATTCCACTTGTACCATACCCCTTCCAATTGCTTCTGTTGCCTGACAAAACGTGTCAGCCGGGTTTGGTCCTCCCTAGAAGAACGAATAAATTCTAGTCCCACTCGATTTTTTTCAACCCAGCGCACGACGGCCAGGGGAACACTCAACGGAATCTGGTGACCTGGTATGAATACACGGAGATGCACTGAATCCCCGCGTCTCATCGTCTTGTGGGCCCCTTCGAGTTGGCACCCAGAGAGGGAGACATTGCAGATCCGGCCTTTGCCGATGGCCAGTTCCCCCACATAGACGACAGTACACTCAAGCGGAACACGAGCCCCGGATCGAGAGGCCATTGGTACCTCCTAAGTGAGAAGAGTCATTTTGGATAGAATCTCATACCCTGATATGCCGGCCAATCCTACGAAAGACGGGACTTGCGCAGTACGAAAGGAGGTCTTTGCAGATCTCAGTTCCGGACGTAAAGGCCTCGAATACTTACACTTAGCGGGCAGATATGGCAGGTAGATCAGCCGCTGGAACAGGCTGGCGGGCTTGATAAATTCCCATTGCCTCCGGCATCCATTTCTTCAGTTGCGCGATTCTGGTTTCATGGCCTGGATGAGTCGACAAGAACTCCGACGGTCCCCCTCCGCCAGAAAGCTGTTCCATTCGTTCCCAGAGGTGGACTGACTCCCGTGGATCATAGCCCGCATCTGCCGCAAGTAATATGCCGATGTAATCCGCTTCAGATTCGTGCGATCGACTGAATGGGAGCAACACGCCAACCTGTGCGCCTGCCCCCAACGCCGCCATCGCACCCTGAGACAACGTGGGATTCATGCCACTGGCGCCTGCAGCCGCCCCAACCACTTGAAGCGCCGCATTCGTGAGTTCACCTTGGCTCATCCGCTCGGCGCCGTGACGTGCCAAGGCGTGAGTCACCTCATGTCCTAAGACTGCAGCAAGCCCCGCTTCGGTCTTCGCAACCGGAAAGATACCAGTATACACGGCAATTTTCCCGCCAGGTAGCGCGAACGCGTTCATCGTTTTGTCGTCCTTGATGACGGTGACTTCCCACTGAAATTGCTTCGCCATCTCTGCATATTTGGAACGTTTGGCCGCCTCGATGATACGGACCGCAACTCTCTTGACCGGCTCGACCTCACGAGAATCTTGCGACTGGTGCACTTTAGGATCATTTTTCACCTGTTGATAGGCCTGCGCCCCAAGCTGCATCTCTTCCGAGACAGAAGTCATGAGCAATTGAGACCGTCCGGTGTAGGGATTGGTTTCGCAGCCGCTCAGAACAAACGGCGAGGTACTGCTCAGGACCAACAGCACAAAGCGTGTGACCCACCTAGCCCTGATCATGGTTGATCCTCCCCGCTGAATACCCGCTTATGAGTTTGATCAAATTGACCGACCTTCGATGCTCTGCTAGATTACCGCGCCGCACCACGATTTTCTACTAGGGACACTTGCCTGTGACCGCCACCACTCCGCACCCGTCCATCGAACGCATCGGCATCGACGAATCCGGCAAGGGAGATTACTTCGGTCCACTGGTGATCGCCGCTGTCTTTGTCGATGCAACAACGCAAGGCGAACTTTCCCTCATGGAGGTACGAGACAGCAAGAAAATTTCCGACGGCCGCATTCTCGAAATGGCCCCAGACATTCGCACGATCTGCCCCCACAGCATCATTGCGATCGGTCCCCAACGATACAATGAACTCTACGACAAGATTCGCAATCTGAACCGCCTGCTCGCATGGGGTCACGCCAAGGCCCTGGAAACCCTGCTGGAGCGCGTCTCTTGCGACCGAGCCATCGCCGATCAATTCGGCGATGAGCGATTGATTCTGAATGCGTTGCAGGAGAAAGGTCGAAAGATAACTCTGGAGCAGCGACCCAAAGCGGAGATCGATCTCGCCGTTGCAGCCGCCTCGATTCTCGCACGCGCGGAATTCTTACTGAGACTGAAACGGCTCTCGACCGAGGTCGGCACCACCCTCCCCAAGGGGGCGTCGCCGGCCGTTGAACTTGCCGCCCGCATGATTGTGAAGAAGCACGGGCAAGACCGCCTGAGCACCGTCGCCAAGCTCCATTTCAAGACAACAAAGGCCGTGCTTGGAGCAGTGGCTCCTACCTAGACGGATTCGCCGACTTCGAGATCGGAAAGTTTGGCCTGATCCTGCGGTGGTTTCTGATCGGTCGACCCATCGCCATCCCAATACAACATTCGATGGCAATAGGGGCAGGAGTGCAAATCCTGGGAACGTTTCACTTCGGCAATCAGTTGCGGAGGAATTTGAAGCCGACATCCTGAACAGATGCCGCCCTGCACCGAGGCTAGTGCATGATCTTTTCTGGATGCTTTTAGTTTTGTGTATCGGTCAAGCAAGCTCTTATCAATATGAGCCGCCCGTTCCCGTTGTTGCACCTCAAGTTCGGCCAGCTCTTGCATCAGCTTCTGATCGCGTTCCTCCAGCACCTGCTTTTCCTGCGCGAAGGACTTCTCCGCAACCTTAACCTTGTCCTGCGCTTCCTTCGAAACTCGCTGTAGTTGTTCGATCTTTTCCATGCAACCTAAGATCTTGTCTTCGATCTCAAATTTCTTTTTGTTCGCCAACTCCACTTCGAAGAGGTGGGCTTGGTATTCTTGGTTGGTTTTTAATTGCGAAGCCCGCTCCTTCAATTTTTCAACGCGATCTTCGTGAGCTTCAAGATCCTTTTCGTAACTCCTCCGCTCTTTCACCAGCGCATCGACGGCGGACGTCGCGTCGTGCAACACCCGCTTTGCCTCCTGCAGCGGAGCCTCGACTGCTTGAAGCCGTTGTGGGATGTGTCGACGTTCGTCTTTGATCTCCATGATGCGGAGATCAAACTTTTGTAGCTCGATGAGGGGAGAAAGATGCGAGTTCAATGCACTCCTACATATCTGAGGCCGTACAGGCAGCCTGACTCTGCTGCGAACTGGCCTCGCTGGTGGGCCCACTAGGACTCGAACCTAGGACCAGCTGATTATGAGTCAGCCGCTCTAACCACCTGAGCTATGGGCCCCATCAGGGAGTCTGCGGTTGACCCATCGCGCCTGACCCGCAGACACGAGCGGTTGATTGTAGGACGCTACCGAAACGGAGTCAATTGACGCCGGCACCCGGCTACATGCTTTCGACAAAGCTGCGCAACTTCTTGCTGCGGCTCGGATGGCGTAACTTGCGCAAGGCCTTGGCTTCGATCTGACGGATACGTTCGCGCGTCACCTCAAAGTCTTGACCGACCTCCTCGAGTGTGTGATCCGTCGCTTCGCCGATGCCGAACCGCTTCCGAAGCACCTTTTCTTCCCTCGGCGTCAACGTTTCCAGCGCGCTATTGATCTGCCGCTGCAAGTCATAACGAATCGCTGCTTCCAAGGGTGAGATCGCCTTCTTGTCTTCTATGAAATCGCCCAGATGGCTGTCTTCCTCTTCACCAATCGGTGTTTCGAGTGAAATCGGCTCCCGCGCAATCTTCAGGATCTTCCGAACCTTATCAAGCGGCAAGTCCATCCGTTCCGCGATTTCCTCCGGGGTCGGTTCACGTCCGAGCTTTTGTACGAGATGCCGTGAGGTCCTGATCAGTTTATTGATCGTCTCGATCATGTGGACAGGAATGCGGATCGTCCTGGCTTGATCCGCGATCGCTCGCGTAATCGCCTGCCTGATCCACCACGTGGCATAAGTGCTGAACTTATACCCGCGCTTGTATTCGAACTTATCCACGGCCTTCATCAAGCCGATGTTTCCCTCTTGAATCAAATCCAAGAATTGAAGCCCGCGGTTCGTGTACTTCTTGGCGATACTGACAACAAGCCGCAGATTTGCCTCAACCAATTCGGCCTTCCCCCGCTTGACCTTTTCTTCCGCCACGTCGAGATGTTTGACAGCATCCTTGATCTCATCGGCGGACACCAGTGCTTCTTCGCTTTCCAATTGCCTGATACGGGTCTTGGCCGCCTGAAAGATTTTTTTGACGTCGAAGAGGGTATCTTCTGAACAACCCGACTTGCGCTTGACGGTGAGAAAACTCTTGCGATCCCGGCACAGCTTTCTGAGCGCCTCCGCGCCTGCTTCACCGCCGATCCCGAGCCGCCGCTGACAACTGACGATCTCCCGTTCTGCCGTCCGAATCTGGATCGCCAAGTCGCGCACGCGCTGCACCATACGATCCTTGAGCACGCCGTGAAGGTTGACGGACTCCATCCTGTCGACGATCTGTTCACGGATCGTGTCGATCTGCTTTTTGATTTTCTTCAACTTTGTCGGATCGCCGTTGACATGGCGAGACTTCTCGTACAGACCCTTGAGTGAGGTCGAGATTTTTCGAACGGAATTCAAGCCTTCGAGTGTCTTAAGCCGAAGCTCCTCGTAATCTTTCTCGACTTCCTCTTCTTCAAAGTCTTCCTCGGTCTCCTGGATTGGCACAATCTCGCGGACGTCGATCTTTCCATTCTTGAGCTGCTCGCGCAACGACAGTACAAACTCGATCGTCATCGGCATCCCATAGATAACCGATGCGATGTCGCGTTT
>Ga0335070_10001691_pt1 | contig 25562 bp, 23 predicted proteins | sample Lox_Sample_13_FD_206722 | JGI IMG/M metagenome (GOLD analysis project Ga0335070, IMG submission 206722) | Soil microbial communities from Loxahatchee National Wildlife Refuge, Florida, United States - Lox_Sample_1.3 | ecosystem: Environmental > Terrestrial > Soil > Wetlands | place: USA...
TCGGGCTGGCAATCTGCTATCGCATCGTCGCCAACCATCAGGGCAAGATCGAGGTCGAGAGCGCGGTCGGGAAAGGATCGACCTTCCGCATCACCTTGCCGGTTGGTATGAGGTCCTGAGTGCCGAGGGAGAGGAGAGAACAAAGATGAAGGTTCGATGGGTGTCGGTTGCAGCGGTAGGGGTTGTGATCATGGTCACCGCAGCGGTGCCGGGGCGCGCCGATGAGAGTCCGCTCGACCTGATGAAGCGCATGCGCGCCGCGGCCCCGAAGGCCGCGTTCGTTGCCAAAGGGAAGATCGTCTCGGACCGCGGCCTGACACGCGAGCTGGAGCTGAGCCACAAGCACATGAACGACGGCGTCGAAGCGAGTTACATGGAGGTCACCGCACCCATGGACCTCAAAGACACGCGTTTCCTCTTCCTCGACCATGAGACCGGACGCGATGTCCAGTTCATCTACGTGCCGGCGGCCAAGCGCGCCATCCAGGTGGGCGGGCAGACACGCAAGCAATCCTTCCTCGGCTCGGAATTCTACGTCGGCGACTTCGCCCAGCCGGAAGTCGACGCGTTCACCTACAGCTTCGTGGGTGAGGAGAACGTCGGCGGCCGGCAGTGTAAGCTGGTGCAGGCTGTGCCGAAAAACACCGAGGACATGCTCTACAGCAAGACCATCGCCGCCGTTGATCCCAATGACCTGGTCGTCATGCGCACCCAACTCTTCGACGACAAGGGCGAACTACAGAAGGTGTGGACGATCGAGAAGATCGAGAAGATCGACGGCAACTGGACCCCGCTCAAGCAGAAGATCGAGGACGTGCAGGAGAAACACTGGTCGGAGCTGGAAATGAGCGAAGTCAAGTACAACGCGCAGCTGCCCGACGAGATCTTCAACAAGTCGTACCTGACGCGCTGAGGCTCACTCCCCGGTGGTTGCATCGCGCGCTGCAGCAGTGACCAATACGGAATGCCCCGCGCCCACGTGCTGCAAGGCCGATGTTAGCCCGCACTGACGACACTGCGCCTGCACCACCACCGTCGGTCCCACCGACAGGCGAGCGCGTCTCGCTGGGGATCAAGCTCGCCTACGGTGTGCCGAACCTCGCCGGTGCGGCAATGCTCGTGCCGATCCTCATCCACATGCCGAAGTTCTACGCCGACGTCGTCGTCGTGCCGATGGGGTACCTGGCGATCGCCATCGCGTTCGCGCGCGCGATCGATGCGCTCAGCGACCCGTTCATCGGCTGGCTGTCGGACCGCACGCACAGCCGCTGGGGTCGGCGCCGGCCCTACATGGCTGCCGGTGCGCCGCTGTGCGCGCTGGCTTTCTTTGCGCTGTTCACGCCGCCAACGATGTTGTCGCAGCGGCAGGCGGCGTTGTGGTTCGGGGCGACTTTCATACTGTACTCCATTTTTCATACGTTGTACGCGCTGCCGCACTACGCGCTCGGGCCGGAGCTGACGCTCGACTATCACGAGCGCTCGCGGCTCTTCGGCGTGCGCGAGGCGTTCACCATTCTCGGCACGATCGGCGCCGCGGTCGCCCCCGGCGTGTTGGTCGGCGTTTTCCATCTGAGCGAGCGCCGGGCGTTCTCCGCTCTCGGAATGGTGATGGGCGTGCTGCTCGTCGTGCTCTACGGTGTGCTGGTGCTCGTGGTACGCGAGCGTCCAGATTTCGTGGCGCGCGAGTCGAATCCGTTCGTGCCAGGGGTGCGCCGCGCACTGCGCAATCGGCCATTCCGCATCCTGTTGTTGACCTATGTGGTCGGCAGCATCGCCGGGGCGATTCCGGGCACGCTCATGCCGTTCTTCAACTCCTACGTCATCCGTCCGGAGAACGAGGCGCGCTGGCTGGCGATCTTTCTCGCCACCTACTTTGCATCCGGCTTCCTGTGCCTGCCGATCTGGGTGCTGCTGGCCCGCCGCTTTGGAAAGCGTTCCACCTGGCTGGCGAGCTTTCTGATGGGAATTACCGGCGGCGGAGCGATGTTCTTCCTGGGCCAGGGCGACTCCATCCCCCTGCTGCTCCTCATCGCCTGGGCCGGATCGAGCTTCGGGGCCGGGCTCTTCCTCGGGCCGGCCATGCAGGCCGACGTCATCGACTACGACGAGCTGCACACCGGCAAGCGGCGCGAAGCGCAGTACAGCGCCTTCTGGGCGATGCTGCCGAAGTTCGTCGCGATTCCCAGCGCCGCCATCCCGATCGCAATCCTCGGTTCGATCGGCTACGTGCCCAACGTCGTGCAGACGCCGCAGGTCGTGCTGGCGATCAAGGCAATCTTCGCGCTCACACCGGCGTTCTTCTCAACCCTGGCATTCTTCATCGCCTGGCGTTTCGCCATCGACGAGGGTGCGCACCGGAGCATCCTGCAAGGGATCGCGCAACACCAACGCGGCGAACCCGCCATCGACCCGCTCACCGGAGAGGTGCTGGCACCCCCAGCGGCGCGCGCCGTGGAAGAGAGGACCAGCTGGTTCCTGGATCACTTCTCGCGCCGTGAGCTGACGCGCTTCTTGCGGCGCGACCGACGCAGTATCGTGTACGACGTCTGGTGTGCGGTGGCGGCGGCCGCCGGCATCTGCGTCGGGGCGGCGCTGCTGGTGGCCAACAAGGTCACGAGCCTCGAGGTCGATCCAGGGCCGGTGCCGGTCCTCGCAATTGTGACGGCGGGGTTCGCCTTCGCCGTTGGCGTGTTTCACGTTTTGCGCCTGGGCGCGGCGCGGCAACTGGCGGCCGGGGCTGTCCCGGTCGAGGTGATCCGCGCCCACCTGGATGCGTGGCGGTAAACGACGGCCGGCGCCTCCCCTCAGACGTTGGAGCGCAAGCCCAGGATTTCTGTTGCCTGCCGCGGTGTGGCAATCGGCCGGCCGATGCGCCGCGCCATGCTGACGATGCCGCTGACCAGTTCGGCGTTGCGCGGCTGCCCAGGCCCAGCATAGTCCTCCAGCCCAACGCGCACGTGCCCGCCGCGAGCGATGGCTTCCTCGGCGAGTGTGGTGCTGACGTCGCCGCCGAGCACACCAACCATCCATGGGAGCCGGCTGCCGTCGAGCATGGCGAGGTATGCAGCGAGACTCGCTGTGGTCGGCGGCAAGCCAAACGGCAGCGCCGCGCCGCCGAAGTACAGTTGGATCTTGACACCGGCCGGCAACCGACCGGCGGCGCGGTACGCGAGCGCCACACGTAGAAAGCCCGGCTCGAAGATGGAGATGTGGGCGCCCACGCCGCGAGTGCGACACACGTCCATCATGTAGCGGACATCGGCGAAGGTGTTCTGATAAACGAGGTCGATCGCCGCCGGTAAGCCCTCCGCGTCAAGGGGGCCGAGGCTGACGGAGCCGGGATCGACCAACGCCATGCGCAGAACACCGGCGTCGGCAAGCTCCGCGACGTGTGCATAGCGTTCTTGGATGGTGGTATGCGCGCCGCCACCACCCATGGTCGGATAGAGCACCGCATCCGGATGGCGTTCATAGATGCGGGTCCATGCCTCGCGGTAGGGGTCGGCGGCGTGTCGCCCTTGAAGCAAACCGTCGTCGTTGTGGTGGTGGATGATGGCTGCCCCCGCCGCGATGCACAGGCTGGCGTCTTCGACGATCTCCGCCAGGCTGCGCGGCACGTGTGGATTCATCGCCCGCGGCGTAGCGCCGTTGATTGCGGCCTCGATAATGAGCGGGTGCATACCCGCCCCTTCTACAGCGTTGTGCACGCCGACGGCAACGGTGCGTGTAACGGCTGCTGGCCGCTGGCGGTCACAGCACGGGCCAGACGTCTGATGGCTGCTTGCGAAACATGGCGGTCAGCAAGGTACGGGCGGTGTCGTGGCGCACGAGGCAATCTGGATACGCGTATTGCAGCTCGTCGAAGGACCGATAGCCGAAGAGGAGCTGCAGGAACGTGCCGAGCTGAAGCGCTGCATCGGCACGCTCGGCCGTGCTCGGGACGCCCTTGTCGACGCCCGCCAGCCCAAGCGGCACCCGCCACGCCGCGACCTCCACGATACGGCCGCGTTCGAACCCCAGGCGTACGCCGTCGCGATAGAGACTGATGCGTAGCTGTCCCGTGAACTCGGCTAGCGACGATTGCGCCAGGCGGCGCTCCAGCACCGGCGCAACGTGGCGCAGGAAGGCGGGCAGATCGTGGACGCGGACCTGCCAGGCGTAGGCTCCCTCGTCGCGCGGCGCGAGGTGCTGGAGCGCACCATATACTGGGTGGTTGCTGCCCAGACACAGTCCAATGCGCTCACAGTGCGTGCCGGCGCTCGCACCGTATTCGTCCCCCATCCAGCGCAAGTACTGCAACACCCTCGGTGTCACCGCCTCCCACGTTGCTGACGGGACCAGTTCGTAGGCCGTCAGTGTCAAGAACGTCCCGAGCAGCCGCGGCCGATGCGCCAGGAAACCGACCCGTGAACCGTCGAGCGCCTCGATGACGGCGAATGCGGCCCTCGGCTGACTGTCCCTGCTGCGTCCGTGCAGCTCATACCGCCACAGCGTGGCGTCGCGGCACGCGGCGACCAGATAGCGGCCGTGAGCGCCATCAGCCGTGTCGGCGATGAACGCGACATCCGACTCGACGGCTGGCCGTATGCGGTACGGCATGCGGGGAGCGATGGTGTCGCGTGCGAGCGCGGCGGCGTCGACGCTCAACTCTCCATGCAGTGCGAGCGCCATCTCGTAACCGAATTGGCGATAGAAACCGGGAATGCCATCGAGTGCGAGCAGCTGCTGGCCACGCGCGGCGCTCCACCGATGAAGGATCTCGAACTGCCGGCGCACGAGTCCCTGGCCGCGAAAGTCGGGATGCGTGCCCACCAGCTCCGGCTGGCCAACCGCGAAGGCGATACCGCCGTAGGACCACGTCTGCGAGATCAGGCAGACCGACGAGGCGATTTGTCCGGAGCGCCTGTCCTCGACCAGGCAGAAATCTTCCAACCCCACATGGGGATGACGGCCATCGAGCAGATCTTGCGTCCAGGCGGCGACCGCGTCGTCCGGCTCGGCCGCGTCCTGGTAGCGCAGGACGTCGGCGTTGAAGGCGATCAACGCCTCACGATCCGCACGCGTGGCGCGGCGGATGAGGAAGTGGAAGTGCGTCATTGAGCTCACTTCCTCTTGGCGCAGAAGATTACCTCCGAGTGCCGGTCGGTTGCGAGGATGTCGCTGTAGTCCCCATAGGCGGCGATGTCGCTGAAGCCGCACATTTCAAGCATCATCTCAAACTCGTATTTGTGGTACCAGCGCAGCTGCTGCGTACGCATCTCGCTGTCGATCAGCCGACCGCTTTGGTAGACCTCGAAGCGCAGCCAGATGGTTTGCTCCTGCTCGAAGCGGTTACTGCGCGTGCACTCGTAGATGTGGATGAGCGCCCCGTCCGTCGTGCGCGTGCCGGAGCGGCGCAGCCGCCACTGGTTTTCCAGCCGGAAGTCGGTCCACGGCACGAACAAGGCGATCAGCACTTGCCCGCCGGGCTCCAGGTGTGCGTGGAAGCGGCGCAGCGCCTCGAAGGCCTCGTCGCGGCGCACCAGGATCTGGAACGACCCGAATGGGATGTAGATCGTCGCGTAGCGGCGCGGCACGTCGAGGTCCTGCATGAGCTGCTCGTAGAGCACCGGTCTGCGGCCGTACTCCAGTGCCTTGCTCCGGCAGAGTGCCAGCATCTCGGGAGAGGAGTCGACCCCCTCGACGTCAAGGCCGTCGCGCAAGTAGGGGACGAGCAGACGCCCTGTTCCGCAGGCGATTTCCAACGCCGGGCCGCGCGCCGCGATGATCCGGCGCTGGAAGAACGCTTGATCGACGAACGGCTCCTTCCCGAACCATAAGTCGTAACACTGCGCGGCGAGGCCCGTGTAGTGCCATTCCGACTTGGTCATGGCTGCGGCCTACAGACATGACGCATGCCGCGCCGGAAATCCAGCGCGGCACAGCGGCCCCAATCCGCGATGCACGGACCCGCGGCGCCCGGTCTGGACAGGCAATGCGCGCTGGGCCTCAAGTTCCCGTTGCCGTCGAGTGGGCCGCGGTGTATGTCCGCCTCACTCGCAGCGTGTCGGAGGTGACGATGGGCAGACGACGGCGGTTGGTTACGCGTGTGGCTCGGGAGCTGTTCTACGGCCAGTGCCGCCAGGCATTGTGTGTGGTGTTGCTCACCACAGCGCCGGTGCTGATGGGCGCGCCGGCCTCTGCCGCACTGGCGCGGACCCCGGAGACCGCGGGCGCGGCGGCCGTGTGTGGAAACGCGCTGACAGAGTCGGGCGAGGACTGCGACGATGGCAGCACCTTCGGCGGTGACGGGTGTGCGTCGAACTGCACCTTCGAGACCGAAGCCGCGTTTGTGCTCGACAGCGCGGAGCTCTCGCCGCGCTCGGGTGCGACCGTACAAGCGGCAAGCTTCCGTGTGACGCTCACCTTCTCCGGCAGTCAAATCAGCCGCATCGGTAAGCCGGGGCCGGACGGCGTCATTCCGGTAGCTCTGCGCGCTGACGAGACCCTGTTCAATCCCGTCCCGGTGAGTGGGTTCGCGTGTATCTGCTCACGCCCCGTGCCATACCCACCCTTCGGTCCCGGCAACGCCGGTGTCGGGCAGATCGGTTGCGGTGCACAAGGCTTGTTGGGGGTTGACGCCGATACCGAGGTCGACCATGAGATCGGCGTTGTGGGGGAGAAGGGATTCAGCGAAGCCGATTGCCAGGCAGCCGGCGGCTTCGTCGAAGACGGCTCGCCCAAACATCCGCACATGGGAAGGTGCAATGGCCCGATACGGACGACGCGCTCCGGCGCCGGGCCGCAAGGGTCGGCAGTTGTGACGGTCTACACCAGCTTTGATCTCATTTTCGATGACGGCACGTGTCGCGTCGAGACGACGACGAAGATTTGCGAGGGGGGATCAAACCCGGGGGTCTCGTGCACCCACGACGCTAGCGTCTGCATGGGTGGCACGTGTGTTCCAGCCAAGGGAAAGAATGGGGTTCCCTGCGATGATGACGATCCCCCCGCCGTGCGCAGCACGCCGCAATTGGTAGTCACGACGACTGGCAACGCACGAGTGGCCATCCGCGACGCCAATGATGTCCCCAAAGCCAGCATTGCTGACGGCGAGAACTGCGGCCTCCAAACGTGCGTCGCGTCGGCCACGGGATTGTTGTTCGACTGTGGCAACATCTACGCCGGTAAAGGTGGAGGCATTCTGGTGAGCGCGTTCCCGAACCTCGACGCGTTTGTTGCCGGCGACACCGCCAATACGGTGGTTCTCGCCGATGTGTCAGCCCCCACGTTCACACCGACCATCACCCCCACCGCGACCGTTACTTCGACGCCGACCGAGACCCCCACCGAAACGCCGACGGAGACTGCCACCGCAACTCAAACTCCGACCCAGAGCGCAACCGAGACGCCGACCATCCGATCGATCTGCATCGGCGACTGCGACGGGTCAAAGACGGTCACGATCGACGAGTTGGTGAAGGGCGCGAACATTGCGCTCGGTGAGGCCGCGCTCACCGAGTGCGACGCGTTCGACACGGGTGACGCTCAATCGGTTACCATCGACAAGCTTGTGCGCGCGGTCGGGAATGCCCTCAGAGGTTGCCAGCAAGGACCATAAAACCCGTGGCGGGCACTCCTAGGGAAGCGCTCTCGACTCTCGGCTCTGAACTCTCAACCCCGGGTGAGTCTAGTCGGCTGAGCGCTCGAGCCGTGCCCTCAGGACCGAGACCATGGCCGCATGCAGGTGGCCGTTGGAGGCCAGCGTATGCTCACCGTACAGGTCGAACGAACCGCCGCGGAAATCGCTCACCTTGCCGCCGGCCTCGCGCACGATGAGGGTGCCGGCAGCGGTGTCCCACGGGCGCAGGTTCCACTCAAAGAAACCGTCGAAGCGGCCGCAAGCCACGTAACAGAGATCGAGCGCAGCCGAGCCGGCGCGCCGGAAGTCCTGTGCCTGGCGCATGAAGTCGCGCACAAAGCTCAGGTAGAAGTCGGTGCGGACCTGGCGGTCGTATGCGAACCCCGTGCCCAACAAGGCGCGCTGCAGGTCGTCGACCGCTGAAACGCGGATCGGCTCGCCGTTCAATGTCGCGCCACGGCCGCGGCGGCCCACGAAGGCTTCCTCGCGTACCGGATCGTAGACGATGCCGAACAGCACTTCCGTGCCTTGCGCCAGCGCCAGCGAGACACAGAACTGCGGGTAGCCGTGCGCGAAGTTCGTCGTGCCGTCGAGTGGGTCGAGGTACCACACATAGCGGTCATTGGCGGGTGGGCGCAGGATCGTACCCGCAGAGGCTTCCTCGGCGACTATCAGGTGATCGGGCAAGGCGTGCCGTAGCCGGTTGACGATCAACTCTTCCGCCTCGCGATCGGTTTCGGTGACCAGATCGACTGCGCCTTTGTACTGGACGGTCTTGGTCCCTCGCCAGCGCGCCCGCAGGAGTGTGCCCGCCTCGGCGACCGCGGTACGGGCGATTTGTTCGAAGTCCATGGCGTCGCTCGTGCAGCGTAAAGCGGATCTCTTCAGGGTGTTCCCACGAACGACACTTCAGGAGGTCGGCTTCACGTCTTCGTTCTTACGAACTCGCCGATGCGGTCGATCGCCTGGCGGCCCTCGGGCAGCATTGAGGCGAAGGCTTGGAAGACGTGGATCATGTCCTCCCACGGTTCGAGGCTCACCTCCACTCCCGCCTTGCGGGCGCGCTCGGCGAGTCGGGTGGAGTCGTCGAGCAGCGTCTCGGCGGTGCCGACCTGGATGAGCAGCGGAGGCAAGCCCGAGAGGTCGGCATACAACGGTGCGGCCAGCGCCGTCCGCGGGCTCTGACCACCGAGGTAGGCAGCGGCCATCTTTAGCAAGCCGTCGCGCTGCACCATTGGATCGACCGCTGCCTTGGTGACCATCGACTCGCCAAGGCCTTCGAGGTCGACCCAGGGAGACAAGCACACCCCCGCTGCTGGCACAGGCAGGCCCACATCACGCACCGCCACCAACGTGGCCACGGTGAGTCCACCGCCGGCCGAGTCGCCGGCGACCACCAGGCGAGACGGGCTCACGCCCTGCGACAACAGCCAGCGGTACGCGGCGACGGCATCGTCGACGGCAGCCGGGTGCGGGTGCTCAGGCGCGAGTCGATAGTCGATGAGCAGTACGCGCGCTGCCGCAGCACGCGACAGGTGCGACGCCAACTCGCGGTGCGTGTTGATCGAGCCGAGCACGTACCCACCGCCGTGCAGGTAGAGAATCACCCGTGCACGGTCCGCATTCTCGGCGACCACCCACTCGGCCGGCACGCTGCCGGCACTGACTGGCTCGCGTTGCACATCGGCGGGAATCAGGGCGGCGCCGGCGGCGGCCTCGATGCCGGCGCGCATCTCCTGGATCGTCGGCTCGTTCGCCGGCCGCATCGACTTCAACAGGTTCACCACCATGGACAATTCCTGGCTCGCCATGCTGTCACTCCTCAATCTCGAAATGGTCCCAGAAATTAATCTGAGATACGCCGCTGGTGCAAGAAGACACCGCAGGTGATCGTCGCGTGGCAGGTGATTGTCAAGCGACGATGGTGGTCTGCGCGACGAAGCGATGGCCGACGTTGTCGACAGAGACGCCGAATCCCTCGATCGTACGAACGCCCAATAGAGTCATGTCGCCCGGCTGTGCGAAAACCACTTCGTCGGTGGTCTCACAACCCTCGGCGGCCAAGATGGCATAGCCGATGTCCCGAATCACCGTTTGCTTGGTGGCCGTGACGAAGGTGCGCTTCCGCCGCGGTGCGATGCCGATCTGAGCCAAAACGTCACCCGGTAACCAGCTGAGCTCCGAGTCCGTGTCCACCAAGGCTTCGAGCGGTGTCGTCATCCGCTGTTCGTCCTTGGGATTGCGTGCGACAACGTTGACTCTGAACAGACTCACCGGTGCAGCATAAGGACTTCCAAGAGTGCGAGCACGCCGAGGCACGCCGCGGAGGCCCGCGGGCACCCACGAGCCTCGACCGCCATCTTCCCATGAGCGACGGCATGTGGTTTCTGTGCTCGTTAGAATGGCGTTGCGCTTGTTCTGTCCCGTCGGCGTGTGGGTCGTGGCCCTCGCGCTGCTGTCGGCCCTGAGTACCCCGGCGCACGCCTTCATTCCACTCGGTGAAGGCGTCACGCTCGTTCCGGTGCCCGAGATCATCACGGATCCGAACGAGGGGCAGACCGTCGGCGTACTCGCGACTGTGCTGTTCACCGACGAGTCGCAGCGCATCCGCCGCATCATCGCGCCGGACGTGCGCTACAACCAACACACCGGCGTCTACCCCATGTTTCGCTGGTACGAGTACCCCTCGGACCAGGAGCGCTTCAAGCTGCAGGCGGGCAAGGCGACGACGACCGGCGAGTTCTTCGAGGGGATATACAGCGGCGAGCATCTGCGCGCCGGCTGGTTCGACGTGTGGCTGCGTCTCTTCCACGAAAACGATCCGTTCGAGCGCTTCTATGGTTTCGGCAACAACACGACGAGCGCTGACGAAACGAACTACACTTCCGACACCGGCTTGGTGCAGGGCTACATCGGCGTCAATGTATACGACACCGTGCAGGTCGGCACGCAGACGCGCTGGCGGGTCGTGCGGGTGCGAAAGGGGCCACTCGACTCGGTGACCCAACTGGTTACCGATCCCGCCTTCGCTGGAACCCCCGGCATCGACGGCGCCACCATCGTCGGGCAACGCTTCAACCTGCGCTACGACTCACGCGACGACATCTTTATTTCAACCGAGGGCGCGTTCGCCGACGCCGGCTTCGAGGTTGTCGATAAGGCGCTGGGCAGCTCGGCGTCGTACCTGAGGTACGGGCTCGAAGGGCGGTCATTTCTGCCGCTGCGGCGCGACAAGCGCTTCATTCTCGCCAGCCAGGCAGCGCTCGACTATATGCAGCACGGCGACCAAGCCCCCTTTTACGATCGCAGCCCGTTGGGTGGCGAACACAGCTTGCGCGGCTTCGGCAGCAACCGGTTCATTGACAACGATCGCTTTTTCGCGCGCAGCGAATTGCGCATCAATGTGTGGGAGCCACGCTGGATCAACGAGACCTTCAACGTGCGCGGGCACTTGGAGGTGGCGCCCTTTCTCGAGATCGGCCGGGTATTTGCCTCGTCACATACCTTCCCGCTCGACAACCCACACGTCGACGGCGGACTTGCATTGCGCGCCGTCATCCCGCCGACGCTCGTCGCCTACCTCGACGTCGCCAGCGCTGGCGGCAGCGCAACCGTGTTCACCGGAGTGGACTATCCGTTCTGAGGGTCGGGCTTCCCGCCAACGCGGTCACCGGGGGCACGTCTGTCACTTGGCACGCAGGGAGCGCAGGACATACTGCAGAATGCCGCCGTGGCGGTAGTAGGCCAGCTCGTCGACCGTGTCGATCCGACAGCGAACGGTGATGGTGTCCGCCGATCCCGTGGCGCGTGTGATCCGCACCGGCAGATCCGCGCGCGGCTGCAACCCGTCGGCGATGCCGGTGATGGCAAACGTCTCACTGCCGTCGAGATGCAGGCTTTTGCGCGTGGTGTCGTCCTTGAACTGCAGCGGCAGGACACCCATGCCGATTAGATTCGATCGATGGATGCGTTCGAAACTCTCGGCAATCACGGCCTGCACGCCGAGCAGGTTCGTGCCTTTCGCGGCCCAGTCGCGCGAGGAACCCGTTCCGTATTCCTTTCCGGCGATGATCACGAGCGCCACGCCCTCCCGCTGGTACTGCATCGCGGCGTCGTAGATGGCCATCTGCTGTCCGTCCGGCATGTGCCGCGTGAAGCCACCGGTGGTCTCGGGGACCATTTCGTTGCGCAGCCGGATGTTGGCGAAGGTGCCGCGCATCATCACCTCGTGATTGCCGCGGCGCGCGCCATACGAGTTGAAGTCGGCCACCGGCACGCCGTGCGCGATGAGGTACTGCCCGGCGGGACTGTCCTTCTTGATGCTGCCGGCCGGCGAGATGTGGTCGGTGGTGACGCTGTCACCGAGGATCGCCAGCGGCCGTGCACCGGTGATGTCGTGCAGCGCCGCCGGTTCCGCCGGCATGGCCACGAAGTACGGCGGGTGCTTGACGTACGTGCTCTGCTGGTCCCAGGCATACGTGAGGCTCGACGGAGTGTTGATGGCCCGCCAGCGTTCTTCACCCTGGAACACGTTGGCGTAGCGCTTGCGGAACATCTCCGCCGACAGCGTGCGTTGGATGGTTTCCCCGATCTCGCGGTTCGACGGCCAGATATCCTTCAAGTAAACCGGCTGGCCGTCGCGCCCGGTGCCCAGGGGCTGCGTGAGCAGATCGGTGCGCAGCGAGCCGGCGAGCGCATACGCCACCACCAGCGGCGGCGAGGCCAGGTAGTTGGCGCGCACGTGTGGGTTGATGCGGCCTTCGAAGTTGCGATTGCCCGACAGAACAGCGGCCACGACGAGGTCACCCTCCTCGACGGCGTGCGCGATGGGTTCGGCGAGCGGGCCGGAGTTGCCGATGCACGTCGTGCAGCCGTAGCCCACCAGACTGAAGCCGAGCGCGTCGAGGTCCTTCTGCACCCCGGCAGCTTCCAGGTACTCGCTCACCACTTGCGACCCGGGCGCCAGTGACGTCTTCACCCACGGCTTCACCTTCAGTCCCTTCGCCACCGCATTGCGCGCCAGCAGGCCGGCGGCGAGCATCACCGAGGGGTTGGAGGTGTTCGTGCAACTGGTGATTGCCGCGATGACGACGTCTCCGTGCGTCAGTTCGTAGCCGTCCACGGGCGCCGTACGTCCGCGATGGGCCGACTCGCCGCTGCCGCCCAGCATCTCCGGCAAGGCGCGCTCGAACTCGGCGGCGCTTTGCGACAGGTAGACCTTGTCCTGCGGGCGTTTCGGTCCCGCGAGTGAGGGCTCCACGGTGGATACATCGAGCCCGATGGTGTCGGTGAACAGCGGCTCCGGTGTGCTGGTGTCGCGCCACAGCCCTTGCGCCTTGGCGTAGGCTTCGACCAACGCAATGCGTTCCGGCGCACGGCCGCTGAGGGTGAGATAGCGGACGGTCTCCTTGTCGATGGGAAAGAAGCCGCAGGTGGCACCGTATTCGGGTGCCATGTTGGCGAGGGTGGCGCGGTCGGGGAGGGCGAGGTGCTCGAGGGCAGGGCCGAAGAACTCGACGAACTTGCCCACGACGCCCTTCTTGCGCAGCATCTGGGTCACCGTGAGCACGAGATCGGTGGCGGTCGCCCCTTCCTTGAGTGCACCGGTGAGTTTGAAGCCGACGACCTCGGGAATCAGCATCGATACCGGCTGGCCGAGCATCGCGGCCTCCGCCTCGATGCCACCAACGCCCCAGCCGAGGACCGCCAGCCCGTTGACCATGGTGGTGTGGCTGTCGGTGCCCAACACGGTATCCGGATAGGCGACGGCGCGGCCACCGTTCTGCGCTACCCAGACGACTTGTGCCAGGTACTCGAGATTCACCTGGTGGCAGATCCCGGTGCCGGGCGGCACGACGCGAAAGTTGTCGAAGGCCTGCTGCCCCCAGCGCAGAAAGACGTAGCGCTCGTGGTTGCGCTCGAACTCGATGGCAACGTTCGTTTTGAACGCGTCGGCGCTGGCGAATGCATCCACCATGACGGAATGATCGATGACCAGATCCACTGGCACGATCGGATTGATGCGCCGCGCGTCGCCGCGCATCGCCGCGAAAGCATCGCGCATGGCGGCGAGGTCGACCACGGCCGGCACGCCGGTGAAGTCTTGCATCAGCACCCGGGCGGGCAGGAAGGCGATCTCGCGGTCGGAGCTGCGCCGCTGCAGCCAGGCAGCAATGGCCTTGATGTCGTCTGGCTGGATGCTGCTGCCGTTCTCATGGCGCAGCAGGTTCTCGAGCAAGACCTTCAGCGAGACGGGCAAGCGTGACAGGTCGCCGAGTGTGCCGGCGGCGGCTTCCAGGCTGAAGTAGTCGTAGCGCTGGCCGCCCACCGTCAGCGTGCGGCGTGTGCGGAGACTGTCGAGACTGGGCGCGGACATCGTGGCGTTCCTCCCGGAGGTTCGTTGAGCTGCATCATAGGATGGTGACGGCGCATGTCCAGTACGGCCCCAGAAAGATGGACAGCACAGGCGTGGAAATCCTTCGAGATCGTTTCAACGCATGAGGAACAGTGCCGCGCCACCGCTCAAGAACATGGCGACGAAGCCAGGGGTGGCCGGCAAAGCAACCGCGCGGTTGCCGAACACCCAGAGGAGGGCGCACTTGACATCGGCCTCGCTGAGTCGGCGCGCAAACTCATGCAGCGGTTTCTTGATGGAGAGTAACCCGGTCATCACGATGGTGACCGCGACCGCGGTTTGCGCGGCACCCTGGACCATCGTCACGCCCACGAGGAACGTCAGCAGGCTGACCACCTCGGTCGTCAGACCAGGGTCTTCGCTCTGCCGCACGACGTGTGACACGCTCACCAGCACCACCAGGCCGACGAAGGCGATGCCTGTCACCCACCAGCCGAGTTGTTGATTGAGCTGGGTGGCCAGTGCTCCGAGCAAGGCGATCAGCGTCAGCGTGCGAACGCCGGCGAAGGAGGGGTGGGGCTCCCGCTGGCCGACGAACTCGCGCTGCATACCGATCAAGGCCCCACACTGTATCGCCCCCATCAATTGCCACGCCGCTTGCAGCGACATCAGTCCGTTGGTCCTCCCCTGTCTCCAACGGATGTAAGCTGAAACTTGCTGCAGTGCGAGTGCAAGGGCACGCCCTGCCGCCCGCGTCGGTGCGGTTTGGCATTCGGGCCGCACGGTCGTCTGCCCTGGTTGTGATGATGGACCCTTACATGAGTTGCGTGGCGCGGACCGCTTCGCTCATGCGCTCCATGAAGGCGCACATGCACTGAAGTGCGGCATCCGGCCAGCTGCCGCCTTCAGCGAGGGCACACAAGGCCATGAGCACTGCGCAGCGGACAACCGCTTCCGCTTGCGGATGATCGAGGGCTGCTTGCAATGCGGGGCCGCTGGCTGCAACGTCAGCTGTGATCCACCCTTGGTCGTCGCTCACAAACAATCGCGTCATATCGCACCGCCTGTAGTGCAGTCATTGGCGCTGCTCGGTTTACTAGGCTACACCTCGTCCCAACCTGGCAATCCCTTGTCCAGCCGCTCGATTGCGTCCACGCGCAACTTGCGCAGGGCCCGACGCTCGATGCACCCCACCGTGCGACCGGACACGCCAAGGACACGCGCAACCTGGTCGCGGGACTGTGCGCTCCGCAGGCTACCAAAGCGTAGCCGGAGCACCAACTCTTCTCGAGCATTCAGAAGCGGCTTCATCCTCCTCATCCGTCCTAACCGCGGCCCCACACTTTGCTGTTGTTGTGCGAGGTGAGCACCTGACAGAACGATAGCAACGAGTGTGCCTACAGACGCTCGCGAGCGCTGTAGTTGCTTTCAGCGACACGGGCGCTTCGCTGTATTGAGAACTGCACAACCGCGACGGACATTGCACAGCATTTAATACAGTGGGTGCCCGCACAGGGGTAGGGGCGATCACGCCGGCTGCCGGTCAAGCGCCGCGAGCAAGCGATCAATGTCCTCTTCGTTGTTGTAAAAGTGCGGGGCGACGCGGATACCAGCGCTGCGTACTCTAACGACAAAGCCCTGACGGATAAGTTCAGAGCAGAGGCGCTGCGGGTTGTTGCCGAGGCGGAAGACGACGATGCCCGAGCGCGCACCGGCGTCCCACGGGCTGAGGATCTCGGCGCCGCGGGCCTGCAGGCCGCTCGCCAGCCGGTCGGTCAGTTCGAGCAGACGAGGTTCGATGCGTTCGGGTCCCACGTCAAGCAGCAGATCGATCGCAGCCCCCAAAGCATAGGTCCCCAAGACCGAGGGGCTTCCGGGCTCGAATTTGGCGGCGTCAGGCCGTGGGGTGAAGTGATAGGGCAGGTATGTGTCGGCGTCGGTGACGCTCTTCCAACCGTGCAGGACCGAGGCGACGCGGTCGGCGACGCGGCGGGAGACAAACAGACACCCGTATCCTTCCGGCGCGAGCAACCATTTGTGACCGCCGACGGCGAGGCAGTCGATTCCGGCGCGCTCCACGTCCAGCTGGACGGCGCCCACACCTTGGATACCGTCGACGCAGAAGATGATTCCGCGTGTGTGGCAAAACTCGCCGAGAGGCGACAGGTCGGTGCGCGCGCCTGTGCTCCAATCGACGAAACTGACGGCGATTAGGCGCGTGCGTCCGTCGGTGAGCGCTTGAACGTCCTCGACCAACACGCGTCCGCGTAGCGGCCGCACCAGTCGCGTCTCCACGTTCCACCGGCGCAATGCGAACCACGGATAGACGTTGGACGGGTACTCGCCGTCGACCGCGATGACGTTGTCGCCGGGACGCCAGTCGACACCGGCGGCCACCAGCGACAGTCCTTCGGACGTGTTTTTCACGAACGCGATCTCGTCTGCTTGCGCCCCGACGAGGCGGGCGAAATTGGCGCGCACCTGTTCGCAGCGCTCGCTCCAGCGACGCTGTATGGTGGTGTCAACCCGCGTGGCGTCGGTGACGAATTCGGTTACGGCTGCCGCAACGCGGCGCGACACCGGGGAAACGCCGGCGTGGTTGAGGTGCACGAGCCGTTCGGTGATCGGAAACTGGCGGCGCCAGTCGTTCCAGTCCATGGCGCCTTCCATATATGCTAGGGAGTCAGGGTTCCAGGGGCCGCGAATGAGAACGGTGACGGTGCCGGCAGCCGCCAGCGGAATGCGGCTCGATGCGTTTCTGGCCGGGTACGCGCCACAGTGCTCGCGGCGCACGGCGCGGCGTGTGATCGCGGACGGCGCCGTACGGGTCAACGGCCGACGCGTCCGGAAGGCGCACGTGGTTGCCGAAGGCGATGCGGTGGAGTTGCCCGACGCACTCTACGAGTCGCCGCAGCTGCAAGCCAATCCACAGATCGTCGTTCCGGTCCTGTATGAGGATGCTGCACTGATTGCGATCGACAAGCCGGCCGGCATGCCATCGCACGCACTGCGCGCCGATGAAAGCGATACGGCCGCGAACTTTCTGTTGGCGCGTTACCCGGAGCTAAGCAGCGTTGGAAGGACCGACCGCGAGGCGGGCATCGTCCACCGTCTCGACACCGACACGTCGGGGGTGCTGCTCGCCGCCCGCACTGTGGCGGCGTACCGGGCGCTGCGCCGACAGTTTTCGGCGCGCCAAGTAGGAAAGGAATACGAAGCCCTGGTGCACGGCGACCTGGCGGTTGCTGGAGTTGTGCGCAACCCGATCGCGCACGACCGGCACAACCGGCGCAAGATGCGCGTGTGCCGGGGCCCCGTACCGCGCAGTCGCCCCGCGATCACACGCTATCGTCCACTCGAACGTTTCGGGGCGTACACCTTGGTAGCAGTCGAGATACCGACCGGCGTCACACATCAGATCCGGGTGCACCTGGCTTGGCTGGGGCATCCGGTTGTCGGCGATCGGCTCTACGGCGGCGACCGATGTGAGCACGATCCGTCGCGGCACTTGCTGCACGCCCGTCGCCTGACGGTAGTCCATCCGCTGACGCGGCGGCGGCTCACCCTAGAGAGCCCACGACCGAGTGACTTCGAAGCCTTCGTGCGTCGCCAGCCGGCGAAGCGGCAGGCTGGCACCGGGAGAATCCGGGAGACCCGGCATCAATAGCGAGAGCAGCCCGTCGCCGCGGGGCGAGACTGTTCCGCTGGCTCAGGCAGCCGCTTGCTTGCCTTTGCCCTTCGTCTTCGAGCAGGCCGCGCACACGTTGCGAACGTTGTTGGGGTCCTCGACGAGGCCCTCGTCCATGTTGTGGCAGACTTTCTTGCATTCGGCGCAGATGAAGTAGACGCCCTCGATCGTCTTGTTGATGCGTTCGCGGTTGAGGATGCGGCCTTTGAGTTTCTCGACGCGAATGCCCAGGAGATCCTCGTACTGGCGCTTGATCTTGCGGCGACCGGCTTCGTCTTTTGGAAGTTCGCCTTCTTCGTCGACCTCACCGCCACCATCATCTTCGAAGATGCGCAGTCCCTTCTTTGCTTTGTCCTTCTTTGGCGTCCGGCCCATGCAGCCCTCCTGAATGGTCAGTGCGTCCGTTCAACGTATCCGCAGTTCTTGTCGCACACCCAGAAGTACCCCTTGCGGCCGAACCCGGTGAAGTAGTGCACTCGGCTATCGCTGTTACAGCTCGGGCACAGATGCTTCGTCTGCGCCGCACCCGACTTCTCCGCCGTCTTGGCCTTCTTATCAGCCATGTTACCGTTCTCCTTTGCTCAATCGTGATCTACGTGGTTGCCTGACGTGCCTCCGGCCATGCCCGCTACGCCGCCCCGCCCAAAAAAAAACCGGCCGAGCTAAGGATCTGCTTGACCGGATCTACGCACCGCACCGGTTAGCGTATAACGGACGCGCATGGCTGTGTCAACGTCCGGTGAAACTCAGTACAATTCGTTGACTCGGCCCCCCAAAGCCGCTAGGAGCCGAGGCCACACGGCCAACGGGCAGGTAGCTCAGTCGGTAGAGCAAGGGACTGAAAATCCCTGTGTCGAGTGTTCAATTCACTCCCTGCCCACTTTCTTTTCTGTCCGGCCGCCGGGGTGATGGCTGTCGACCAGTGACGGCCAGCTACCGTCAGGACTTCGGCCGCGGAATGACTGCGACGGATGGGATGCTGGCGCTGGCACCGCACCGCAGCACGGTCTCCACGACGCGCACGAGCTCGTCGACCTCGAGGAGCGTCCCGCTGACGTAGTTGCGTGCAACCCACACGGGCATCACCTCGGCGGCGAGCTCGCCGTCCCAGCCGGCTGTGAACTCGGTCATCGACGGTCCCTCGCCGCCGGCGCAGTCGCCGACGATCACCCGCGTGAACCCGACCGCCGGGTGCTCCACGCGCCAGGCCTCCACCAGCTTGTCGAGCGCGGCCTTCGTCACGGTGTACGCCGCGAGGCCGGGCCACGGTGGTGTCAGCGACGCACTGACGGAAGTCAGGTAGGCCGCGGCGCCGCCTGATGCGGTGAGGTGCGGGATCGCCTGTGCCGTGATGAGCGCCGCTCCTGTCACGTTGGTCTCGAACGTGCGTCGCCAGGTGTCGGCGTCGAGGTCGACGAGGCGCCGAAGGGGACCGACACCGGTGGCGTACACCAGGGCGTCGATTCCGCCTAGGCTCCTCGCTGCCGCCTCGATGGCGTCACGGCACGACGACGGCCGGGTCACGTCACACGCGATGGCGACCGCCCGCGGACCCGCCTCCTTCGCTGCCTCGACCAGTCGGTCCTGACGCCGCGCCAGCAGGGCGACCCTCGCGCCCCGTTGGCCGAGGCCGACCCCGATGCAGCGGCCCAGGCCACTCGACGCTCCGACGACCACGGTTCTCATCGCTACAACTCCCCCTTCGAGATCTGTCACCGCGCGCTCCGATCAGGACATGACCTTGTCGTCCGGGCAGCCCAAAGGCGGTGAGGCGGCGGGCGCGAGGCCGTAGAACCGGAGAGCGTTCTCGATCTCGCCGGCGCTTTCCACGGCGACGGGCGCGCCGGGCAGGGTCTGGGGATCCGTGGCTTCGCTCATCGGCGTGGCGTTGCTAGGGGCTGTGGCCAGCGTCATTTCTATGGCCCGCTCCCGTTGGTCGCTGCAGGCTTCCAAGTCCGACGCTAAAAGACACGGACCGGGAGCCGATGCCATCCGCGGACGGTGCTGGTGCGCACGCGCTCGGCATTTGCCTCATCGACCTCCCAGCGGGGAAAGCGCGCCAAGACCTCCTCGAGCGCGACACGGCCCTCGAGGCGCGCGAGCGCTGCCCCCAGGCAGAAGTGCAACCCATGCCCGAAGGTGAGATGGTGATCGATCTTCCGGCGGACGTCGAAGCGGTCGGGATCCGCGAACCGGCGATCGTCCCGATTTGCCGAGGCAGTCAGCAGCAGCAGGATGGAACCTTCGGGCACCGTCGTGCCGTGTAGTTCGGCGTCACGCGTGACGAAGCGTGCCTGTACGGGCGACGGCGCCTCGTACCGCAAGATCTCCTCGATGGCGCCCGGAACCAGGCTGCGATCCTTCACGAGGAGCTCGCGTTGCTCGGGGTGCTTGGCGAGGAGATAGCCGGTCCAGCCGATCAGGCGGGTCGTGGTCTCGTTGCCGGCGGCGGCCAGAAGCGTTGTGTAGTTCACGATCTCCTCTTCGTCGAGGTGGCGCTCCACGCCGTGCTCGTCGACGAAGGTGATCGTGACGAGGTCCGTCATCAGGTCGTCCGAGGGGTGCCGTCGGCGGAAGTTGATGTAATCGAGAAACCGCGCATGGTCGGAGAGCACGGCAGTTGCGTCGATCTCGTTGGACCGGCCGTCCTTGTCGATGCGCAGGCCTGCGTCGATCCGATCGCGCACCGCTTCCTGGTCGACCTCGGGAATGCCGAGCATCTCGCTGATGACCCGCATCGGCATGTCGGCGCCGAGATCACGCACAAAGTCGAATCCGCCGTTGCCCACGAGGGGGTCGAGGGCCCGGGCGCAAAACTGTCGAATGCGCCCCTCCAGCGCGGCCACGCGCCGGGGCGTGAACACGCGGCTCATGAGGCCGCGATGCAGGTCGTGGATGGGTGGGTCCTCGAAGATGAACATGCCGCGGGGAGCGGTGATGCCAGCGCGGATCATTTCGAGGACCGTTCCCTTGCCGGAGATGAAGGTCTGCCAGTCCCGCGAGCATGCCTCGACGTCAGCGAACCGGCTCACCGCAAAGAAGTCAAAGCGCTCGTTGCGGTAGAGCGGCATCTCGTCGCGCATGCGTTTCCAGATGGGGTACGGATCGTCGTCGATCTGGAAGTCGTACGGGTCGTAGTAGATCTCACTCGAGCCACGAGCCATTTCCTGCCCCTTTGTTGGCACTTGCAGCGCTCCTCCCAATGAACAGATCGGTACACGAATCGTGGCGCCGCTGCCAACGCCTGCTTACCCTTCGACAGGCTGAGGATGACCGGGGGCGAAATACGTCGCCATAGTTATGATGCCTATGAGTACAGGCTGTTGCACATTGTCCGTCGCTGGGGTCGGACCCTTGACCCGCTCAGCGCGGGAGAATATGCCTCTACCAATCAGAGAGTCAAGCTTGCAGACGATCATCGAGCGCGCCGCGCCGCCCCTCAAATGACCGGTCGAGCGACGATGGACTTTGCGTTCTTCTCCCCAGCCGAGGGGGCGCTCCGCGCGCGTGCGGGCGCGAAGTGCGCCACGGGGGCCTCGGCGCGCAGCCGCGTCCATCGACTCCCTCGTCGCCACGCTCGGGTGCGCGGCACCGGGTCCCGTACCGTTTCGATCGCTACGGTCGCGGTGTGTTATGAATGTCGATTTGGTACAATATGATTCTCGTAGGTCGACGGCAGGCTGCCGTCCCCCCACGGAAGAGCACTCCCTACCCACGTTGCTTTTGCCAGCGTCATTGACACCGCCACGGTGCGGCGGATGGCAAGGCGATCATGCCTTCTCCCGCTTATCGACGCGCACCCAACGCCGGCACGTATCACACCACAAGAAGTTCGCTCGCAGATCGGTTGGCCCTTTGTGGCCGCATTCAAGATCCATTGTCATTCACCTCACGGGTCGACAGTGCCGAGAGTTCCGTGCAATCCTTCGGCCACACGGGGCATGATGAAAATCTGGGTGCCGTTTGGAGAACCGCCGCACGGCGTTAACGCACAACGCGTGCGGACAGCCGAATAGATTGGCTGCACCTGGCATGGAGCGCTTGATTTCAGCCACTGTGATGCGCGTGCAGTGACTGGTTGTCGTCCCCCTAACCGGTCTCGCTCGACGACTGGCGAGATGTCGTCGCAGCTGTCACGGCGGCGTCACGGACTTCTCACCGATAGGAGCGTTCGCTTCTTGGCAGAGTGCCGCCCCCCGGTTTGACGGCTCGGAACGCTTAGGCTAGGTGCTGCGGGCAAAGACCGACGGCCTGTTGGTCGAGCTGAGCGCGAGTAAAGCAAAGGTGGAGTGGAGGCGAGGTGGATGTGGAAAACCTGCCGCGCATACAACCTGAATCAACGGCTGTTGTTGCCCCAGGGCGAAAGTTGCGGTGCTCCGCCATCTCCTCAGGCGACGACGGTGACGGGCTGCCGTCAGGCCGCGGAAATTGTGGGAGCGTTGGGTGCGTTTGAATGGCATCGATCTTACAGATTCGCGCACTGGTTTGTCGCGCTCGGACTCTTCACCGCCGCGATCAGCGCTGCGTTGCCTGCGCCCTGTTGGGCGTTCGACCTCCTGTTGCGCTGGAAAGTCCCGCCGGAGTCAGGCCTCAGCGGCTACCGCGTTTACGCCGGTGAAGCGTCACGAGTCTACAGCGCGCCGCTAGACGTTGGGCTCCTCCCAGGTGCTACCACGCTGGATGGCACCGTTTACTACCTCTACCGCAACGTGCAGGCGGGCACCGCCCACTACTTCGCCGTCACAGCGTACAATACGGCGGGGCTGGAGAGCGACTACTCGAACGAGAAGCTGATCATGCCTTCCACCGCTACGCCGCCGGTGGTCAACGCCGGCCCCAATCTCACCGGTACCGTCGGCCAGGTGTTCAGGCTGGGACCTGCGCCCCAAGCGGGCATCAGCTATGTTTGGCAACAGACGGCTGGTCCACCCGTCACACTCTCCAGCCGCACGACCAGTAGCACCCAGTTCACCGCTTCGAGCGCTGGAGCGCTACAATTTGCCTTGACCGCATACGACGCACAGGGAGTAGCGACGCAGCAAGTGATGAGTGTAGTCGTGAGTGGGTCAGCGATGTTGCCCCCAACATCCGTTGCGACGTCGACCGCGACCGTGACGCCGTCTCCGACAGCGCCCCCGGGGCCCGTCTGCATCACCATTCGGCCCAACGGGCTCGGTGCGTTCCCTCCGCAGAACCAAACCGCGGGCTGCAGTGAGGGCTGGCAATGCTTGCAAACCGAGGATGGGGACGCCTCCTACGTGTTCAGTCAGAGCACGGTGAGCAGCGGGCCGAAGACGGATATCTACGCCCTCGAGGACGTGCCGCCGCGAATGGAACCCATCAGTTTTGTGATGGTCAACAGTACCAGCCGCTCGGTCAGTTCCGGCGGCGGCAGTACGGTAACACCGCAACTCAAAGTTGGCACGAGCCCGGCTCTGTTCGGCTTCGGCCCCTTGCGGCTGCCTACGACGCCGAGCTACCAACCGGGTTCCACCGTCTACCTCAACAACCCGGCGACCAATGGTCCGTGGTCCTGGTCGGACATCAACGCGTTGCAAGCTGGTGTGCGCCTGCAAGTCGCGGCGGGCGACGAGGTCCGCACGACGAGCGTGGCGGTCTCGGTGTGCTTCAATGCATCCGGGTGAAGCGCCCCCGGTCGAGTTGAACGGTACTGAGCGGTTGTACCGGGCCGCGGCAACAGCCGCCTTCGGGCTGCTGTGGATTGGGGCACGTGCGGCCGGCGTCTCCGCAGACAGCCTTCGTTGTCGCCGTGGAACCCTGCCGGCGGCAAACGGTCCGCTGTTGTGGTTTCATGGCGCGTCAGTCGGGGAATTGGGCGCGGCCTGTGCGCTCGCCACGCTGCTGGCGCAGCGCGGATATCAGTTCACGGCCGCGTACACGGCCAGCAACCAGTCGGGGGTTGAATTTGTCGCCCATTCGGGCACTGCAAATTCAGTCGTCGCCCTCGCACCGTGGGATCATCCACGCTGGGTCGCCCGTGCCCTCGAACAGTGGCAGCCGCGCGCGCTCTTCCTGGTGGAGACCGAGCTGTGGCCGACGTTGATCTTCGAAGCTTGGCGGCGCAAGGTGCCGGTCTTCTGTGTCAGCGCCCGCATCTATCCGCGCGACGTCGCCCGCTATCGCCTGATCCGCAGCCTGGTCGTGCCGATGCTCCGCCGTGTCACCGCCGTCCTGGCTCAGAACGATACCGAGCGCGCTCGGCTTGTCGCACTCGGTGCCGATCCGGAATGCTGCAGCGTCGCGGGAAACTTGAAATATGTTCTTACCGAAGCCGCCCACATGCGCGATAGCTCCTGGCGGTCCGAGCTGGGCTTGCACGGTGCCGAACCGGTCGTGGTCTTCGGGAGCGTCCATGGGGACGAAGTCCCTCTCATCTTTGCCGCATTGGAACAGTTGCCCATGCGGGTCTTGCGCGTAATTGTCGCACCGCGGCACGCACCGGCCGTGGCTGCGGTTGTGCGTGCGGCGCGGCAGCGCAAATGGCACGTGCACCGGCGAACAGCGGGGCCGCCCCCACGGGACTGGCAGATTCTGGTTCTCGACCGGATGGGGGAATTATCCTCCGCGTATGCTATGGCATCCGTGGCCGTCGTCGGAGGCGGCTTTGGGAAGCATGGTGGGCACAATCCGCTGGAGCCGGTCATGGTTGGGGCGCCCGTGATCTTCGGAGAACACTTCGATCATTTTGCGCAGGAAGTGCAGGCGCTGCAGGTGGTGACGCCGGAGGCCCGCGTCACGGGCGCGGTTCTGGGGCGCCGCCTGGCCGAATGGTTGAACAGGGCGGCGGAGCGCCAGCGTATCCAGGAGTTGCAGCGCCGCTGCCTTCCGGACGGGGCAGCGATCGCGCAGCGATACCTTACTATTCTGTCGCCGTGGCTTGGGGGTAACGCGTGACCTCGAACGGCAGATGCCCGACGATTTGTTTCGTGGCAGCCGATGTGTCCGGCGATCAGAATGCCGCCAGATTGGCGGCTGCGATCCGCGAGCGCGCGCCCGAGGTGCGTCTACTCGGTGCCGGCGGTGCCGCCATGCGCGCAGCCGGCGTCGAGGTTGTTGTCGAGACCACCGATCTGTCGTTCATCGGCGTGCTCGGGTCGTTGCGGCTGCTGCGGCAGCTGATCGGGAGATTTCGTCGTGCGCAGCGCAGCATCGCTGCCGCGCGTCCGGACCTGGTGGTCCTGGTCGACGCCGAGACCGTGAATCTGCCTGCGGCCATGTGGTTTCGGCGCAAACGCGTGCCGGTCGTCTTCTTCTTTCCGCCGCAAGTCTGGTTCTGGGGGCGCTGGCGCCTGCCGGCGATCGTTCCGCTTGCACGCCGCGTGCTCTCTGCCTTTCGCGACGAAGCCAAGCTGTTCGCTGCCGCCGGCGCGGACACGGTGTGGGTTGGGCACCCGCTGCGCGACCTGATGCACGTCGGAGAGAGTCCCAAGGCCGCCTTGCAATCGATCGGGCTCGATCCATCACGCCCGCTGATTGCCCTGATGCCCGGGAGCCGACGCAATGAGATTCGGGCACTCGTGGCACCGATGCTCGGGGCGGCACGATTGCTCCAGCAGCGCGATCCGACGCTGCAGTTCGCACTGCCGCTGGCCAGCGAGGCTTTGCGTGACGAGGTGGAGCACCGGGTGCGCGAGAGTGGCGTGCAAAACGTCGCAATCTACCACCATCCGAAGTCCTACGCAGTCTTGAGTCAGGCGCGCCTCGTTCTGCAGTGCTCCGGCACCGCAACGCTCGAGGCCGCGCTGCTGGGTCTCCCAGCGGTGATCGTCTACCGCTGCCATCCAGTCGAGTACGTCGTCGCGCGTCACTTGCTGCTCGCGGTGCCGTTCATCGGCATGCCCAACATTCTGCTCGGGGAGATGGTGCAGCCGGAATTC
>Ga0335070_10001692_pt1 | contig 25539 bp, 19 predicted proteins | sample Lox_Sample_13_FD_206722 | JGI IMG/M metagenome (GOLD analysis project Ga0335070, IMG submission 206722) | Soil microbial communities from Loxahatchee National Wildlife Refuge, Florida, United States - Lox_Sample_1.3 | ecosystem: Environmental > Terrestrial > Soil > Wetlands | place: USA...
CACGACCACGCGCACGCTCCGGACCCGGCCGCCAGCGGTGTGACGGCCTCCGCGACCGCGGAGAGTCCCGTCCGTCACCGGGTCGACGTCAGCGTCAGCGCGGAGCGGGTGGATCGCGAGTACGAGCGCGCGTACCGCGATCTCGCGAAGCACGCCCGCGTCAAGGGTTTCCGTCCGGGCAAGGTTCCGCGTTCGGTGCTCGAGCGCCTGTACGGCGCATCGCTCGCCGAGGAGATCGAGGACGCGCTGGTGCGCCAGACGCTCTCCGACGCGATCGAGCGCTGCTCCCTCGAGCCGATCAGCGAGCCCCAGGTGGATGCGTCCCCGGCGCGACCCGGCGAGGAGTTCCGCTACAGCGCGCGAGTCGAAGTGAAGCCGGCGATCGACCTTCCGGTCCTCGAGGGGCTGCCGGGCCGCAGGCCGGCGGTCGCCGTCCGCGACGAGGACGTGGAGAACGAGCTCGAGCGACTCCGCCACCGGAATGCTCCCATCGTGGAGGAGCCGGAGGGGACCGCTGCGGCGAACGGCCACGTGCTCAGCATCGACTTCGTCGGCCGTATCGACGGCAAGCCCTTCGAGGGGGGCTCCGGGCGCGCGGTCGAGTTCGAACTGGGATCGGGGCACTTCATCGAGGGCTTCGAGCAGCAGCTGATCGGTGCGCGGGCGGGTGAGGACCGCAGCGTGCAGGTGCGCTTCCCGGACGAGTACGGCAATCCGGATCTCGCCGGCCGGCAGGCGACCTTCGACGTGCACGTCGCCGAGGTCAAGCGCCGCCAGCTGCCTGCGATCGACGACGAGTTCGCGAAGGACGTCGGCGATTTCGAGAATCTCGACGGGCTGCGCGCGCGCATTCGCGCGGATCTGCTCGAGCTGCGCGAGAACCTCGCGAAGGCGGCGCTGCGCAGGAGCCTCGTCGACGCGCTGATCGAGCGCACGCGCTTCGAGGTGCCGGCCGGGCTCGTGGAGCGCCAGCTCGAGCGACAGCTGCGGCACGCGGCGGAGCGTCTGCAGGGCGTCCCCGAGGACGCGGCCCGCGCACAGCTCGCGCGCTGGCAGGAGGAGTGGCGCGCTTCGGCAGAGCGCGACGTACGCACCATGCTGTTGCTCGACGCCGTGGCCGCGGCGCGAGGGCTCGATCCCGCGAGCGATGCGATCGCGGCTGAGACGGAGCGCATGGCGGCGGCGCAGGGCGTGTCCGTGGCCCGGCTGCGCGAGGCGCTCGGCGAGGATGCGGTCCTGCGCATGGCGCGCGGGCGCCTGCGCGAAGAACAGGCGCTTGATTTCCTCGCCGCCACGGCTAAGGTCGAAGAAATTTCGGACACTTAGAGCCGCAGACGCACACCGGGCCGGCGGACCTCCCCGGCGGACCGGGCCTCACCCCCGGAGGCAGTTGCAGCGGCTCCCCGAGCGTGAAGTGGCGATGGGGCATGGGGGCAAGCGGGCGATCGGGAGGCGCGTGGAAGGCTGCGGGTGGCGCGAGCGCGGGACGCGCTGGCGCGACCTCGGCGCCTCCCGCGGTCGGGTACTCTAGGGTCGCTCGCGCGAGCCGCGCGGCGAGCGAGGAGAGGTCGATGGCCCTGATTCCGATGGTGATCGAGCAGAGCGCACGAGGAGAGCGCTCGTTCGACATCTACTCCCGGCTGCTGCGCGACCGGATCGTGTTCCTCGGGCACGAGATCGACGACGATTTCGCCAATCTCGTGATCGCGCAGCTGCTGTTCCTCGAGGCGGAAGATCCGGAGAAGGACATCTCTCTCTACATCAACTCGCCCGGCGGATCGGTGACAGCGGGGCTCGCCATCTACGACACCATGCAGTACGTGCGGCCGGACGTCGCGACGATCTGCCTCGGACAGGCTTCCTCCATGGCCGCGTGGCTGCTCGCATCGGGGGCCCGCGGCAAGCGCATGGCGCTGCCCAACGCCCGCATCATGATCCACCAGCCGATGGGTGGCGTGAGCGGTCAGGCGACGGACATCGACATCCACGCGCGGGAAATCCTGAAGCTGCGCACCCGCATGACGGAGATTCTTGCCGCACACACCGGCAAGCCGATCGCCGAAATCGCACGCGATACGGAGCGCGACTACCATATGTCGGGCGCCGAGGCGCTTGCGTACGGTCTGGTGGATCGAGTGGTCGAGCACCGCGAAGTCGCGTCGAAGGTGAACGGTGGCAAGGCACCGCGGCCGGCGCCGCGCGGGGGCAGCGGGGAGTCATGAAGAAGCGGGACGACGACGCGAACCTCTCTTGCTCCTTCTGCGGGAAGAGTCAGCGAGAGGTCAAGAAGCTGATTGCCGGGCCCACCGTCTACATCTGCGACGAGTGCATCGAACTCTGCAACGACATCATCGCCGAGGAGTACGGCCACGAGGAGCCGCCGTCCTCCAGCTCGCGGGTCCCCAAGCCTCGGGAGATCCGCGCGGCGCTCGACGAGTACGTGATCGGCCAGGACCGGGCCAAGAAGATCCTGGCGGTGGCGGTGCACAATCACTACCGCCGCATCGAGAGCCAGACCTTCGTGGGCGACGTCGAGCTGCAGAAGTCGAACATCCTGCTGCTCGGCCCCACGGGCTCCGGTAAGACGCTGCTCGCGCAGACGCTGGCCCGCATCCTGGACGTGCCCTTCACGATCGCCGATGCGACCACCCTCACCGAAGCGGGCTACGTCGGCGAGGACGTCGAGAACATCATCCTGAACCTGCTCCAGGTGGCGAACTACGACGTGGAGCGCGCCCAGCGCGGCATCATCTACATCGACGAGATCGACAAGATCGCCCGCAAGAGCGAGAACCCGTCGATCACGCGCGACGTCTCCGGCGAGGGCGTGCAGCAGGCCCTGCTCAAGATCATCGAGGGCACGATGGCCAGCGTGCCGCCGAAGGGCGGGCGCAAGCACCCGCAGCAGGAGTTCCTCCAGGTCGACACCACCAACATCCTGTTCATCTGCGGCGGCGCCTTCTGCGACCTCGAGTCGATCATCGAGCGGCGCATCGGCGTGCGGGGGATGGGCTTCGGCGCGGAGATCCGCGCGCGCAAGGACCGCTCGCCCGGCGAGATCCTGAATCAGGTCCAGGCGGAGGATCTGCTGCGCTTCGGGCTGATCCCGGAGTTCGTGGGCCGGCTGCCCGTGATCGCCACGCTCACCGAGCTCGACGAGAAGGCGCTCGTCGACATCCTGACCGAGCCGAAGAACGCCCTGGTGAAGCAGTACCAGAAGCTCTTCGAATTCGAGGACGTGCGCCTGCGCTTCTCGGACGGTGCGCTGCGCGCGGTGGCGCGGCAGGCGCTGGCGCGCAAGTCGGGCGCGCGAGGCCTGCGCTCGATCCTCGAGAACGTGATGCTGGAGCTGATGTACGACCTCCCGTCGCGCGACGACGTCGAGGAGTGCGTGATCAACGAAGAGGTGATCGAGCAGGGCGCGAAGCCGCTGCTCGTGCTCAAGCAGGAAGCCGAATCCGCCTAGAGCGGGGGAGCGCGATGGGGATCTTCCGGAACGACGGCGACGATTCCGAGGGCAGCGCGGAGGGCCGCAAGGTCCTGCCGCTCCTGCCGCTGCGCGACATCGTCGTCTTCCCCGGAATGGTCGTGCCGCTCTTCGTGGGGCGCGCGCGTTCGATCCGCGCGCTCGACGAGGCGATGGCCCACGGCCGCGAGCTCCTGCTGTGCGCCCAGCGAGAGGCGGGGGAGGACGAGCCGGGCGCGGGCGACGTGTTCGAGACCGGCACTCAGGGCTCGATCATCCAGCTGCTGCGCCTGCCCGACGGCACCGTGAAGGTGCTCGTCGAGGGCAAGGCGCGCGCCCGCATCGTGCGCTTCGTCCAGGAGGACAGTCACTTCGCCTGCGAGGTCGAGGTGATCCGCGAGCCGGCGGGCGGCGGCGTGGAGGTCGAGGCGCTGGTGCGCACCGTGCACGGCACCTTCGAGAACTACGTGAAGCTGAACAAGAAGGTGCCGCCCGAGACGCTGAACACCGTGGTCGCCATCGACGACCCCGGCCGCCTGGCGGACACCGTGGTCGCGCACCTGAACCTCAAGCTCGAGGAGCGCCAGGAGCTGCTCGAATCGATCGCGCCCGCCAAGCGCCTCGAGGACGTGTATGCGCGCATGCAGGCGGAGATCGAGGTGCTCGAGGTGGAGCGCAAGATCCGCGGCCGCGTGAAGAAGCAGATGGAGCGCTCGCAGAAGGAGTACTACCTCAACGAGCAGATGCGGGCGATCCAGAAGGAGCTGGGCGAGCGCGACGAGTTCAAGAACGAGATCGAGGAGCTCGAGGAGCAGCTCAAGGGCAAGCGCATGCCCGAGGAGGCGCGCAAGCGGGCCGAGAAGGAGATCAAGAAGCTCAAGATGATGTCGCCGATGAGCGCCGAGGCGACCGTCGTGCGCAACTACATCGACTGGATGATCTCGCTGCCCTGGGAGGACTACAAGCAGGAGTGCCGCGACATCGGCGTCGCCGAGCGCGTGCTCGAGGAGGATCACTATGGGCTCGAGAAGCCCAAGGAGCGCATCCTCGAGTACCTCGCCGTGCAGGCGCTCGTCGACCGGATCAAGGGTCCGATCCTGTGCCTGGTCGGTCCGCCGGGCGTCGGCAAGACGTCGCTCGGCAAGTCGATCGCGCGGGCCACGGGGCGCGACTTCGTGCGCGTGTCGCTCGGCGGCGTGCGCGACGAGGCGGAGATCCGCGGCCATCGGCGCACCTACATTGGCGCGCTGCCCGGCAAGATCCTCCAGTCGCTCAAGAAGGCCGGCTCCGGCAACCCCGTCTTCCTGCTCGACGAAGTCGACAAGATGTCGATGGACTTCCGCGGCGATCCGTCGGCCGCACTGCTCGAAGTGCTCGACCCGGAGCAGAACCACACCTTCAACGACCACTACCTCGATCTCGACTACGACCTGTCGCGCGTCATGTTCGTGTGCACGGCGAACGTGCTCAGCCAGATCCCGCGGCCCTTGCAGGATCGCATGGAGATCATCCAGATCCCCGGCTACGTCGAGAGCGAGAAGCTCGCAATCGCGCGGCAGTACCTCGTCAAGAAGCAGCGCGAGGCGAACGGGCTCAAGCCCGAGCACATCGAGTTCAGCGACGCCGCGATCCTCGAGCTGATCCGCCACTACACGCGCGAGTCCGGCGTGCGCAGCCTCGAGCGCGAGATCGCCTCGATCTGCCGCAAGGTGGCGCGCGCGGTGGTGAAGGCCGGCCCCGCGGCCACCCTGACGCGCATCACGCCGGCTCGGGTGAAGCGCTACCTCGGGGTGCCGAGGTACCGCTTCGGGCGCGCGGAGGAGGGCGACCGCGTCGGCGTGTGCACGGGGCTCGCCTACACGGACGTCGGCGGCGAGCTGCTGCAGACCGAGGTCTCCGTCACGCCGGGCAAGGGCAAGCTCCAGGTCACCGGTCGCCTCGGCGAGGTGATGCAGGAATCGGCCAACGCCGCGCTCTCCTACGTGCGCTCGCGCGCGAAGCAGCTCGGGCTCACGCGCGACTTCTACTCGAAGGTGGACATCCACATCCACGTGCCCGAGGGCGCGACGCCCAAGGACGGCCCTTCCGCGGGCATCACGATCGCCACGGCGATCGCCTCGGCTCTGACCCGCGTGCCCGTTCGCGCGAACGTGGCGATGACCGGAGAGATCACGCTGCGCGGCCGCGTGCTTCCGATCGGCGGACTCAAGGAGAAGCTGATCGCCGCGCTGCGGGGCGGGATCGACACGGTGCTGATCCCCAAGGAGAACGAGAAGGACCTCGCCGAGATCCCGGCCAACGTGAAGCGCGGGCTGCACCTGATCCGCGTCGAGCACATGGACCAGGTGCTCGAAGCGGCGCTGGCCCTGGTGGATCCGGGAACCTTCCTGCAGGCGGGCGATCACGACTTCGACGACATCCACGAGGGAGCGCCGCCGCCGGTCGAGCGACCGGTCGCATCGGTCCCGTCGCCGGCCGAGATCAACTAGCACGCTCTCGCCGGAGCGGAGCGGCGGCATTTCGCGCGCCGCGGCCGTTCGCGATACTGCGCGGCGGGCGCGTAGCTCAGCTGGTCAGAGCGCCTCGCTTACACCGAGGAAGTCGGCGGTTCGATCCCGTCCGCGCCCACCATCTTGCGGCCGCGCCGCTTCGGCGGCCGAACCATGCGGGCCTGGAAGCTCCTGGTGCGTTCCGCCACGCGGGCGCTTGCGCGCGCCACTACCCGGAGAGCCCGTCGGCCCGTCCCGCGCGCCGCGCGCAGGAGCCGCGGGTCGGAGGTCCCGCGTGTCGACACGGGTGTGCGTCTGGCTCCTGCTCGCGACGTGGGCGCTTCCTTCCGCGGCCGGCGCGGGCGAGCTGCTCTACGGCACGGAGGGGAATCGGCTGCATCGCTTCGACGTCGACACCCTCGGCAATCCCAAGGTGCTCGCCGACGTCTTCATCGAGCGTGCCTCGCCGGGCGAGACGGGCGGGCCCGGCCCGACCACGCCGGGCGGACGCGACATCAACGGCATGATCTGCCGCTTCCCGGATGGCAGCGGGCGCTTCGTCGCGGGCGAGGACACCGGACAGGTCGCGGTGCGTCCGGGCTGGGGCGTGTTCGATGCGAATGCGAACCAGGTCGGGAAGCTGACCGCGACCTATCTCGAGAACCCGAACGACGATCGCGTGGGCGAGCCCTACGGCTGCGCCTTCGATTCGCAGGGGCGCCTGTTCACGACGAGTGTCGGCGAGCAGGCGCTCGGCGCCCACACCGGTCAGCTGATCCTCTGGTTCCCACCGTACGACCGCTTCCCCGGCGCGCCCGGCAGCTATCCGAACGGCGAGATCAGCACGGGCTTCTGCAAGATCGACGTCGCCATCGGCACCGCTTCCGGAATCGTCATCGACGCGCAGGACAACATCTACGTCGCCTCGCCCGCCTCGTTCCAGGTGCTGAAGTACAGCCCTCCGTTCCCCACCGGCGCGGACGCCCAGGGCGGCTGCGGCAGGACCGACGTGACCGGCCAGCCGCTCGCGGACGAAAGCCGCGCGAACCGCTCCGTGTTCATCCAGGGCGCTCCCCTCGAGACCTTCACGGGCCTCGCCCTCGCGAAGAACGGCCACCTCTACGTGGGCCAGGTGCTGCGGGGCCTGATCGAGGAGTACGACTTCGGCAGCGATCCGAACCGCGCGCCGCTGCGCACGATCGTGTCGCCCCCCGGCAACCCGTGGGAGACGACGGGCACGCCCCAGGGACTCGCCGTCGGCGCGGACGGCACGCTCTACTACGCCGATCTCAACATCCTGCCGACGCTCCAGCCCGGCCCGAGCGGGAAGTTCTGGCGCGTGCGCTTCGACGCGAAGGGGAATCCGCAGCCGCCGGAGGCGATCCTGACGGGCCTCGACTTCCCGGACGGCGTCGCGCTCCTCCCCGGCGACTTCCAGGTCGATCCGAAGCGCGAGTGGCGGACCTACGCGGGCGGTCCCGAGCGGCGCTTCCACAACCCGGACGAGTCGATCCTCACACCGAAGAACGTAGGCCTGCTGCGCGAGCGCTGGCGCTTCGCGACCAGCGCGGTGGTCACGGGGTCGCCCGCGGTGGCGCTCGTGGATCTGCCGGGCGAGGGGCCGACGCAGGTCGTGTACTTCCAGTCGTGGGACGACCACGTGTACGCGGTGCGTCTCGCCAGCGGCGGCCTGGTCTGGAGCTACGTCACGGATCACCAGCCCGGTGCCGCCTATGCCAACGCCGCGTCCGCGCACGTCGAGAAGATCGCGGGGCGCGACACGGTGCTGATCGGCGCAGGCGAGGTGATGTACGCCCTCGATGCCATCACCGGCGCGCTGGTCTGGCGCTTCACCGCGGGCACGGGCTGCGCAGACGCGCTCGGCAATCCGCCGGGGCTCTGCGGCTTCGGGGGCGAGCGCAACCAGATCGAGTCCTCCGCCATCGTCGCCGACGGCAAGGTCTTCTTCGGGATGGACGTGAACGACGCGGCGTTCGGCAAGGGCGGCATCTACGCCGTCGACGCCGCGACGGGCCTGCTCCGCTGGTTCTTCGACCTCGAGAGCGGCAAGACCTGCCATACGCAGGCGGGAGACGCGATCACGCACTTCGACGGCTATCACAGCGAGGCCGAGCTCGGCCTGCCGCCGGGCTTCCGTTCGCGCCCGGACTGCGACTTCTCCTTCGCGCGCACCGGCTGCGGCGACGTCTGGTCGTCGGCGGCGCTCGACGCGACGCGGGGCGCGCTGTTCATCGTCTCGAGCAACTGCGACACCGACACGAACCCCAGCACCGGCGAGCCGGACCCGCCGATGCCTCCTTTCGACGAGGCGATCTTCTCGCTGGACCTGGACGGCACGCCGCGCTGGGTGTGGAGGCCTCGCGAGGTGGACAACGCCGACCTCGCCTTCGGCGCGGCGCCGAACCTGTTCTCGATCGCGCAGGGCGCGGGCCAGATCGACGTGGTCGGCGTGGGCGGCAAGGACGGCACCTACTACGCGCTCGACCGCGACGGCGTGAACGCTCGCAACGGCGTCGCCTGGGACGACGCGGATCCCCACGCGCTGCCCTACTGGTCGACGAAGGTCGTGAACGGTGGCTCGCTCGGCGGCGTGATTGCCACGGCGAGCGTCGACGTGGCCAGCCGCCGCGTGTTCTTCGGCACCGCGCCGGGCAACAACCAGCTCGACGTGCTTAATCCGCAGCGGCCCACCGTGCACGCGCTGGACATGGACACCGGCGCGATCGTATGGGACAACGGCTTTGCGACCGGGCCGGACAACGACTCCACGTTCTCGCCGACCAGCTCGGTGCCGGGGCTGATGTTCACGGGCAGCGTGCTGTCGTCGAGCCTGCGCGCCTTCGAGTCGCTCGGCGACAGCGGCGCGATCCGCTACCGGCAGCGCCTCTTCGTGCCCCAGCCGCCGTACAGCTTCGGCGACGCCGTGGCGTCCGGGGCGGTGGTGATCAACGGCACGCTGCTCGTCGGCACGGGGGTGGGCTTCCGCGGCCCGAACCCGAACGATCCGGGCGACCTCGTGTCCCACATCCCGTCGCCGCTGGTCGCGCTCTGCGTCCCGGGCCAGCCCGGCTGCGACATCCCGACCTGGATGCTCTCGGATCTCGACGGCGATCGCGACGTCGACGACGCGGACCGCGACCTGTTCCTCTCCTCGCTGGGTCGCGCGCGCGGCGCGCAGGGGTTCCTCGACCTCGCGGACCTCGACCGCGACGGCGTCGTCACGCTGGTCGACTACCAGCTCTGGCTCGCGGGCCAGCGCGAGTACCAGGCCAGCCTGGCGTGCGGCCTGCTGGGAATCGAGCCCTTCATCGTGCTCGGGTTGCTGCGCGTCGCGCGGCGGCTCCGCGCTCCTTCCGCGAGGTAGAGGTCGCCCATGCGCTTCCGGATGCTCGTACTGTCCCTCTCTCTCCTCGTCGCGGACTCGGCGCGTGCGGACGTCGTCGCCCGCCTGGTGACGCCGGGCTTCTCGCCGGGCGTCGGCAGCAATTTCGACGTCGCGATTCGCGCGACCCTCGGCCAGCCGACGCTCGGCTGGGGCCTCGACCTGGCCTTCGATCCGGCGATCCTGCAGCTCTCGGGCGCGCCGACGCTCGGCCCCGACTGGATCGGCTTCGCGACGCCGGACGGCGACGGCCTCGGCGGCATCGCGCTCGGCGCGGGGCTCACGGGCAGCGACGTCCTGCTGGCGACCCTGCACTTCGAGGCGCTGTCGCTCGGCACGAGCAACCTCGCGCTGTCGGCGACGCCCTCCGATCTGACCGAGGGCTTCGCGCTCGATCCCATGGGCTTCGACGCGAACGCGGTGTTCCAGGACGCTCAGGTCGTGGTCGTGCCCGAGCCGGACAGCGGGCTGCTCGGTCTCGGCGGGCTGCTGGTGCTGGCCGCGGCGCGGCGCCGCCGCGAGGCTGCTCAGAGCAGGGCGAGCTCGCGCTCCGAGACGACGCGCCGGTAGTAGCAGCGCGCGCGCGGCCGCCCGTCGGCCCCGCGCGTGTGGCAGACGCCGCCGGTGCGTGGCCGCACGCGGTAGAGCAGGGAGTTCTGCTCGCAGTTGACCCGCACCTCGACGAGGTCGAGGTAGTCGCCGGACGTGGCGCCCTTGTGCCAGAGCTCGTTGCGCGAGGTCGACCACAGCACGGCCTGGCGGTGCGCCAGGGTCTCGCGCAGCGCGAGATCGTTCGCATAGCCGACGAAGAGCACGTCTCCGGAGTCGGCGTGCTGGAGCACCACCGGCACGACGCGCTGTCCGCGCGCGCCTAGCTTCGCGAGCTTGTCCCAGTCGAGAGCGAGCGCGGTGCCCTCCTCGAGCTCGTTGGCAGCCGACATCGCGATCCTCCGCAGGACGGGAGGGCGGACGATAGGGCTGCGATAGACTGCGCGCCCGCTGCGAGGAGGAGCCATGCCTGCATTCCCTGCGTCTCCCGTGTCGCCCGCCGAGCTGCTCGAGCGCTGGCTGCCGCGAGCCTTCGCGGAAGCCGACCTCCCCGACGACGTGAGGCGCAGCGACATGATGCTCGGCGTTCGGCTCGAAGGTCCGGGCGGCGGCGAATGGGTGCTGCGCATCGAGAACGGCGCGCTGCGCGTGGCTCCCGCGTCGCGAGCGGACACGGCCTTCACCTTCGTGCAGAGCGTCGAGGACTGGCGCGGCGCGCTCTGGGAGGGACGCGGCGGTGCGATCGGCCGCGCCGCGGCCGGGCTCTTCCGGCCCGGCGAGGGCGCGGCGGCCGCGGCGGGTCCGCCGGGCGTCGGCGCGGCGCCGTCCGCGGCGGCCCTCGAGCAGATGCGCAGCCTGGACGGGCTGGTCCGCATCGTGGTGCACGGAGGGGAGGGCGGCGACTTCGCGGTGGGCTTCAAGCTCGGCCCGGGCGCGATCCCCGAGCGGCCGAGCGCCACGCTCTCGGTCTCCGCGAGCGACGCCGCGGCGATGGAGCGCGGCGAGATCGATCCGCTCGCGGCCTTCATGGCCGGCCGCATCCGCGTCGAGGGCGACATGACTCTGGTGATGCAGATGCAGGCGATCCAGATGCAGGCGGCGCTGGCGGCGAAGAAGCAGGCGTAGCTCTCGGCTCCGCTCGCCTTCGGCTCGCTGCGCGCGGCTACGCCGCTTGCCCGATCCGATCTCCGCTCGCCTTCGGCTCGCTGCGCGCGCCTTCGGCGCTTGCTGCCTCTCGCCGCGGAATTTGCTACTCGAACGCCCTGCTGTGGACCCGAAAGGGACGCGGCCGTCGCCTCGCAAGAGGCCGACGCGGATGGTCTGGGGCGGTAGTTCAATCGGTTAGAGCACCGGCCTGTCACGCCGGAAGTTGCGGGTTCGAGTCCCGTCCGCCCCGCCATCGACGCGCCGGCGTGTCGTTGCGCCGAGATCACGCTGCGGGGCGCCCGCCGCGCGGCGTGTGGTGAGCCGAGGGCGCGCGAGGCTGAGATCGGATCCGCGGATCTCGCTACCGTGGGGTCCAGGGACGTGAGTGCCGAGCCGGAGCGCTTCGACCGCTCCCCGCGCGATCGGTGAGCCCGGCCCCGGGCGTCTCTCCGAGAATCGAGGTGCATGGTGATCGCGCGCGGCCACTGCCACGTCTACTTTGCGTTCCTCGCTGCCTCGCGGGTCGATCTCGAGCGGGCGCAGGAGATCACCCGCACGTGGCCGACCGAGCGCAGCCGCTTCCAGCGCAATCGACGCGCCCCCGCCTACCTCGATTTCGACCCGCTGCCTCTCCAGATCACGTTGCCCTGTGAGTCGGTGCCCGTCGGCGCGGGCCGCTTCGCGACCGAGGCGCAGGTGGACGTCACGGTCTTCGACTTCGGCGCCTTCTCCGTCGACTACCGCATCGTCTTCCAGGACACGTTCGAGGAGCTCGCGCGGCTCTCGTCCGCACTCTACGACCACGCCGGCCTGCTCGAGCACGCGCGCTCGCGCGTCGACGACCTGATCGAGGCGCTCCGGCCCGCGCTCGCGGGTGAACGCGATCGCGACGTCTACGAGGAGTACGTCGTGTTCGACTTCGCGGCCCTCGAGCCGGGCCTGCCGATCCGGTCGCTGCTCGAGAAGGCGGAGCTGCGGCACGCGCTCGCGCAGATCCTGCTCGCCGAGGAACGGCCGCTCTCCGAGAGCCGCGTCGACGAGGCGCTGCGACTCGCGATCTCCTACTCACCCGACGATCTGCTCCTGGTCGAATGGAGCACCGCGGTCGCGTTGGGCGGCTCGGCCGACGAGCGGCTCGTGCTCGAGTTCGCGAATACCGAGCTCCTGCTGCTGCGCCGCCTCGACAAGCGGCTCGACGGGGATCTCGAGGAGGCGAGCCGCACGCTCTCGCGCCCTCGGATCCGGATCTTCGTCGGGGCGGATCTCCGCAAGATCGCGCGGCTCCAGGTCGAGAGCGCGATGCTGTACGAAGGGGTCAACAACGCCGTGAGTCTGCTCGGCGACCAGTGGCTCGCCGACGTCTATGGCCGGATCGCCGAGCGCTACGACCTCGAGAAGTGGGAGATGAGCGTCGCCCACAAGCTCGCCAGCCTGGAGAGCATCTATCAGAAGATCGCGGATCGAGCCGCAGAGCGACGCAGCGAGCTCCTCGAGGTGATCATCATCGCGCTGATCGCGCTCGAGGTCAGCTGGGGAAGCCTGTTCGGCGGTATGCGCGATACGCTCGCGCGCTGGATCGCGAGCAGGCACGGTCCGTGACGCCGCGACCAACCCCGCGCGCTCAGGTCCCGAGCTCGAGTCTGCGGAACTCGCGCGGCGAGACGCCGGTCCAGCGCCGGAAGGCGTGCGTGAAGTTGGCGAGATCGGTGTAGCCGAGCTCGATCGCGACCTCGGTGACCTTGACGGCGCGATCGTGGAGCAGGCGCAGGGCGCGGTCGTGGCGCTCGCGGTCGATCAGCGCGGAGTAGCTCACGCCGGATTGCGCGAGCCGCCGCTGGAACGTGCGCACGCTCATGCCGAGCGCGCGCGCGGAGCGCCGGATGTCGGGATAGCGGCCTTCGAGCAACGCGCCGATCGCCTGGCGGACCGAATCGACGAAATCGCTCGCGGGCGCCGTGGCGCGCAGGCGCCGCTCGAGCTGCGCCAGGGATCGCGGCGCGACGCGCGGCGCGTCGAGCGCCCGGTGCAGGAAGCGCCGCGGGATCGCGACGCCGGTGGTCGGTCGCCCCACGGTGATCCGCGCGCCGGAGAGCGCCTCGCACCGATCGAGTCCTGCTCTCCAGCTCGCGCGAAGGTCGATCCGAGTCGCCGAGGCGCCGGCGAGGCGCACGAGCTGGAGCATCATCATCACCGTGAACTGCTCGGCTTCGATCTCTCCGACGCCCGCCCGGCGGCTGTCGACGTGGCGCAGCCAGATCCGATCCGGCTCGATCTCGAGCCAGACGCGCGCGCCCGTTCTGAACCAGGGGAAGAGCCGCACGGCGCCGAACAGCGCGTCGTGAAGGTTTCGGGAGCCGGTCACGAGCGTCCCGAAGGCGCCGAGCGACTCGAACGGGGTGCTGGCGCCCACGAGCAGCCCGAAGTCCGGAAGACCCGTGCGCCGCGATGCGGCGTGGATGAGCTGGCAGACGAGCGGATAGGGGAGCGGTCGCTCCGGGTCGGCGAGCACCGTCGCGGGCAGTCCGACGTCCGCGAGGAGCTCGTCGACCCGCACGTCCCGCTCGCGCAGCAGCGCGACGAATGGAATCAGCACGCTGGCGCGAACCTGAGCGACGTGGCTCACGCGGAAGCGCTCCTGGAGTCGATCTCCTTGCCGGGCTCAGCGCCTGAATCCTGCGTCGGGATTCGCCGCGAAGCAGGTGTTCGAGCCCTGCTGGCACATCACGACCATCGTCATGCGCTGGCCGCAACCCTCGATGCCGAAGGTGTACTCGAGCCGCTCGAGCCCGGCGACCCAGGGCCCCTGCACCGCCGGCTGGATGAAGTCTCGCGAGAGCACGACAGCCGTGGCGCCGGGACAGCCGAGCTCGAAGCGACCGCGTGCCAGCGCAGTCTCCGTGGCGACGCCCTGCTGCTGATCGAGCATCTGCTGCTGAGTGGCGCACGCGCCGAGCGCGACGGCGAGCGCCGCGGACACCGCCGCGATTCGAGTCGTGTAGGTCGACATGGATATGGCTCCTTCCTTCGCAGGTCGTTTAGCACGACGGGTGCCGCGAGAAAATGCGAGAGTGTCGTCCGGAGTGGCGAACCGGATTTGCGCGAGGCAGTACGCCTCGCCGGGGCCCATCGGCCCCAGGACAGGCGCTCACTCGCTCGCCTTCTGGCTCCGCTGCGCCTCCATCAGCTTCTTCTCGTCCTCGGGCATGAGCTTCGGGCGGTCGATCGTGAGCGTCACCCGGTCGAGCTTGCCTGTGAAGGCGAAGGGGGGCTGATAGTCGAGATCGTTCACGCCGGTCAGCGTGTCGGAGCCGATGTCGAGACTCTCGTCGATCGGCATCAGGAACGGGATCGTGTGCTCCATCTTCTGTGTCGCGACCGCCTTGCCGTCCACGAGGAGCACCCCCGTGCCGCCCTGTCCGACACCGGCGAGGCTGTCGAACGCGAGCGTCCCCATGCCCATGCCGTCGTACTTGAAGTCGAACTCCAGCACGTGCCGGCCAGGCGCCAGGGGCTCGGAGCCTTCCCACTTGAGCTTCCTCAGGCCCACGAGGTTCCAGAAGAACACGGGCCTGCTCTTCAGCAGGTAGAACCCGTAGCCGCCGAAGCGACCGCCCTGAGTGATCAGCATTCCCTCGGCACCGCCCTGCGGGACCTCGATGTCCGCCTCGAACGCGTATGACGTGTTGAGCACGCTCGGCGCGACGCCCGAAGGCGTGCCCGTGAGCGGCTGCGTCCAGGTGAACGCGTTGCGACCCGCGGTGATGCTCGGCCGCGGCGCGATGACTCGCGTGACCACCGTCGCGTCGAGTGGCAGAACCTGATACTTCCTCGCCTCCTGCATGAACAGCGCCTTGAGCTCCTTCACCTTCTGCGGGTACTTGGCCGCGAGGTCGGTCGATTGCGACCAGTCCTCGTTCAGGTTGTAGAGCTCCCACGGATACTGGAACGGGTCGGCGCCGACGCCGCCGGCGATCACCCAGGGTGGCCGCATGACCTTCGTCGCGCCCAGCCAGCCATCCTTGTAGATCGCGTGGTCCCCCATCATCTCGAAGTACTGAGTGCGGTGCCGCGTAGGCGCGTTCGCGTTCTTCGTGTCGAACGTGTACATCATGCTCACGCCCTCGATGGGCGCCTGCTTGATGCCGTCCACCACCTTGGGCGCCTTGATCTTCGCCGCCTCGAGGATCGTCGGCACGATGTCGATCACGTGGTGGAACTGGTTGCGGATGCCGCCCTTGTCCTCGATCACCGCGGGCCACGAGATCGCCATGCCCTGGCGCACGCCGCCCAGGTGCGACGCGATCTGCTTGGTCCACGGGAACGGCGTGTCGAAGGCCCAGGCCCACGGCACCGCCATGTGCGGGTAGGTCCGATCGGTGCCCCACGCGTCGTAGAAGAACTTGAGCTGATCCTCGACCGGCACCATCACGCCGTTGAACATCGCCGTCTCGTTGGGCGTACCGAGCAGCGTGCCCTCCGAGCTCGTGCCGTTGTCGCCGTTGATGTAGATGATCAGCGTGTTGTCGAGCTGGCCCATGTCCTCGACCGCCTGGATCACGCGGCCGATCTCGTGATCGTTGTAGGCGACGTAGGCCGCGAACACCTCGGCCTGGCGGATGAACATCTTCTTCTCGTCGGCCGCAAGCTGGCCCCACTCCCTCAGCAGGTCCTTCGGCCACGGCGTGAGCCTGGTGTTCGCCGGGACGACGCCCAGTCGCTTCTGATTCTCGAAGATCGTCTCGCGCAGCTCGTTCCAGCCCGCGTCGAAGAGGTGCATCGCGTGGACCTTGTCGATCCACTCGCGGGTCGGGTGGTGCGGCGCGTGCGTGGCGCCCGGCACGTAGTACACGAAGAAGGGCTGCTCGGGGTTGAGCGCGTGGATGCGGTTCATGTAGGCGATGGCGTCGTCGGCCATCGCGGTGACCAGGTTCCAGGTCCCCGGCGGCTTGCCTTCGAACGGGTAGATCTGCGTGGTGTTGCGGAACAGGTTCGGCTGCCACTGACTCGTGTCGCCGCCGATGAAGCCGTAGAAGTACTCGAAGCCCATCCCGATCGGCCATTGGTCGAAGGGGCCGTCCTGGCTCGACTGGAACGACGGCACGTTGTGGTCCTTGCCGAACCACGAGGTGCGGTAGCCATGGTCCTTCAGGATCCGGCCGATGGTCGCCTTGTCGCGCTCGATGATGCTGTTGTAGCCGGGGAAGCCCGTCGACTGCTCGGAGATCACGCCGAAGCCCGACGAGTGGTGGTTGCGCCCGGTGATGATCGCGGCGCGCGTCGGCGAGCACAGCGCCGTGGAGTGGAAGTTGGTGTAGCGCAGCCCGTCTCTCGCGACGCGATCGAGGGCAGGAGTCGGGATCACGCCTCCGAAGGTGCTCGGCACTCCGAACCCGGAGTCGTCGGTCATGATCAGGAGCACGTTCGGAGCGCCCTTGGGCGGCTCGATGCGCGCCGGCCAGTAGGGTCTGGAGTCCTGCGCGAGCGGCTCGATCACACCGCCGAACTTCTGCGGCGGTGCCGGGATCTGGTCGCCCTGGATCGTCGTCGTCGCGCTGGGCGATCCGGGCGTCCCGCTGATCGTCTGTGCGCGGGCCGGACTCGCTCCGATCCAGGAGAAGGAGGAGAAGGCGAGAAGAAGCGTGAGTGAGATCGCAGTCTGGCGGACCATCGACTCCGGACCTCCGAAGAAGCGCGAGCGCGCGCGGGCCAGGGAAACCGGGAGCATCCCGCGGCGGGAGAGGGCCGCCTTGTGCTCGCGCGCCACACCGCCCGCCCCCGCGTCGCACGGCGCCGGTCGTTGCCGGGAGGCCGTCGTGCGCCGCGCCTCGGATTTCGCTCGGTGCGGCGCACGGGTATGATGCGCGCCGTGTGTGCGAGGACCTCTGGAAGATCCGGAGGCAATGCGACTCTCCTCGCGCGTGTCTCTCCGAGCGGAGTCCGCGCTCGCCACGAAACGGAGAAGCCGTCGTGCAATCGAACCGCACGCTGCTCGCACTGAGCCTCGTCGCCGCTCTGATGTCCACGCCGCTGAGCCGACCCGCATCGGCCGGGCCCGACCCCGAGCGCGACGCCTACTTCGGCGAGACGCACGTGCACACGAGCTGGTCGCTCGACGCGTTCGCGATCGGAAACACGGTCACGACGCCCGCCGACGCGTACAAGTACTTCCAGGGCGAGCCGATCAAGCATCCGCTCGGCTACGACGTGAAGATCGACACGCCGCTCGACTGGGCGGGCGTCACGGATCACTCGGAATACGCAGGCGTGGTGCAGATGGCGAACGAGCCGGGCTCCGCGGTCGCGAAGATTCCCGCGGCGCAGCCCCTGATCCTGAAGGCCCGGACGGTGGAGGAGATGACGCGCGTCGCGCTGTACGCGATCAACGTGCTGGTCGCCGGGCCGCCCGTGAAGGCGCTCATGAATCCGGAGATCGCGGGCGCGGTCTGGAAGCGCAACGTCGAGCTCGCCGAGGCGGCGAACAAGCCGGGCAGGTTCACGGCCTTCTGTTCGTACGAGTGGACCTCGATGCCGAACAACATGAACCTGCACCGCAACATCTTCTTCGAGGACTGCGCCCACGTGCCAGCGACGCCGTTCAGCGCGCTCGACTCCGTCGACCCGACGGATCTGTGGAGCTGGATGGACGGGCAGCGCAAGGCGGGCAACGAGCTGCTCGCCATCTCGCACAACGCGAACCTCTCGGACGGCCGCATGTTCCCCACCGAGGTCGACACCAGGGGCCGGCCGATCGACGCCGCCTACGCCGCGTCGCGCACGCGCAACGAGCCGCTGATCGAGATCAAGCAGCTGAAGGGCACCTCGGAGACGCACCCGCTGCTCTCGCCGAACGACGAGTTCGCGAGCTTCGAGCTGATGTCGGTGCTGCTGGGCAATCCGCCGGGCCGCGTCCCGCACATCGTGGGCAGCTACGCGCGCCAGGCGTTGAAGGACGGGCTCGCGCTCCAGGACGCGAAGGGCTGGAACCCGTACAAGTTCGGCTTCGGCGCGGGGTCGGACTCGCACAACACCGCCGTACCGTACCGCCAGGACAACTTCTTCGGCGGTCACTCGATCGCGGACGGGACGATCGAGAAGCGCATGGCAGGCGAGATCGTCGGCGGCTTCTTCGATGCGCGCAACGAGGGCACGGGCGGGCTGACCGGCGTGTGGGCCGAGGAGAACACGCGGGCCGCGATCTTCGCCGCCATGCGGCGCAAGGAGACCTTCGCCGTCTCCGGTCCGCACATCAAGGTGCGCCTGTTCGGCGGATGGGAATACAGCGCCGACATGCTGCGCGACAAGGACTGGGTGAAGACGGGCTACGCGAAGGGCGTCCCCATGGGCGGCGATCTGCCGCCGATGAAGGGCAGGGCTCCGACGTTCATGGTGTGGGCGGTCAAGGACCCGACCTCGGGCAACCTCGACCGCATCCAGATCGTGAAGGGCTGGGCGAAGAGCGGTCAGAGCTTCGAGAGGGTCTTCGACGTCGTCTGGGCGGGGAACCGGAAGCCCGACAAGTGGAGCGGCGCGGTGCCCCCGATCGGCAGCACGGTGGACGTCGAGAACGCGACCTACACCAACACGATCGGGGTGGTGCAGCTCGAGACGGTGTGGACGGATCCCGAGTTCGACCCCAGCGTGGACGCGTTCTACTACGCGCGCGTCCTCGAGATCCCGACGCCGCGCTGGACCACGATCCAGGCGCACCAGCTCGGCATCGCGCCGCCCGACGTCGTGTCGCCGACGATCCAGGAACGCGCCTGGAGCTCGCCCATCTGGTACACGCCGAGCGCCGAGGCGCTGAAGGCCGCGAAGCCCGGGCTCACCGTGGCCGACCTGACGAAGCAGGGCGCGAAGCGGCTCGGCGACGCGGAGCTGAGGAAGCTGATCGTCGAGAAGTCGGTCTGGATGCACAACCACGTGACCGGCGGCAAGTACATGGTGGTCTACGGCGCGCTCGGCCAGGGCGGCAAGGCGGCGAAGCCGCTGACTCCCTCCGAGCCCGGGTACATCACCGAGCGGTTCCCGGCGAACCAGGGTCAGTTCCAGGTGCGCTACGTCGGGAAGGGCGTGTCGATGCAGAGCCTGACGGGCGACACGGTGGACGCCAGCTATCTCGGAACCACGCGGACGTACAGCATCCAGAACGGGAAGATCGTGACCGATCTCGCGGGCACGCCGATCGAGATCGCCGTCTACGATCTCGGCGGCAAGTACTTCGGCGCGCGCGGCAACGAGTTCGGCTACGCCAACTACGAGATGATCCCCGCGGTGACCGAGCTCGCTCCGATCCGCTAGCCGCGCATGCGACGTCTGCTCCGCGAGCCGCTGCTCCACTTCCTGCTGCTCGGCGCTGCGCTCTTCGGCTTCTACCACTTCACGAGCCGCTCTCCGGGCGGCGCCCCGCCGTCGCGCGAGATCCGGCTCACGCTCGACGATCTGACTCAGCTGGAGCTCTACTTCCAGTCGCAGTGGCGCCGCCCGCCGACGGCGGAGGAGCTGAGTCGCCTCGTGGAGCACAGGATCCAGGAAGAGGTGCTGTATCGCGAGGCGCTGGCGATGGGTCTCGACAAGGACGACACGATCGTGCGCCGGCGCATGGCCCAGAAGATGGAGTTCCTGGCCGAGGACGTGGGGGCGGCGCGCGAGCCGACGGGCGACGAGCTCCGGGCGTGGTTCGAGAAGCACCGGGAGCGGTTCGCGCTTCCCGCCCGCGTGAGCTTCCGGCACCTCTACTTCAGCCCCGACCGACGCGGCGCGCGCGCGCGCGGCGACGCGGCGGCGGCGCTCGCTAAGCTCGCGGGCCAGCCTCAGGACGCGAAGCAGGCCGCGTCGCTCGCGGACCCGTTCATGTTCCAGGACTACTACGGCGACCGCTCCTCCGAGCAGCTGGCGAAGGACTTCGGGCCCCGGTTCGCGCTCGCGGTCGTGAAGCTCGCGCCGGGCTCCTGGCAGGGGCCGATCGAGTCCGGCTACGGCTGGCACCTCGTCTTCGTCGATACCGCCGTCCCCGGCCGCGTGCCGGCGTTCGAGGAGGTCGAGCCCGACGTGAAGACGGCCTGGCTCGGCGATCAGAAGGAGCGGGCGCGCGACGAGGCGTACCGGGCCATGCGCGCGAAGTACACGGTTCTCCTGCCCGCGCCGCCGGCCGAGCCATCGCCCGCTCCGCCGGTCGGTGCGCCCGCGGCGCGCGCGGAAGCGGTGCCGCCTCTATGAATCGCGCGCTCTGCGCACTGCTCGTGATCCTCGCCGTTCGCACCGCCGCGGCGCACGAGTCGCGACCCGCCTATCTCGAGCTGAAGGAGACGGCGCCCGGGCGCTTCGACGTGCTCTGGCGCACGCCGGTGCTCGCCGGGATGCGCCTGCCCGTCGTGCTGAAGATGCCGGACGACCTCCGGAATCTCGGCGAGCCCATCGCTCAGGACCTGGCGGACTCGCGGCTCGAGCGGCGCTCCGTCGACGCCGGGCCGACCGGTCTGGCGGGCAGGCGCATCGAGTTCCCCGGCCTCCAGCTCACGATCACCGACGTACTGATCCGGGCCGAGCTGCTGGACGGCCGCACCTGGACCGCCATCGCGCGTCCGTCGCAGCCGTGGATCGAGATCCCCGCGTCGCAGACCGTCTGGGGCACGGTGGGGACCTACGCCGTGCAGGGCCTCCGGCACATCCTCTTCGGCGCGGATCACATGTTGTTCGTGCTCGGGCTGCTCCTGATCGTGCGCGACCGCTGGATGCTGCTGAAGACCGTGACCGCATTCACGCTGGCCCACAGCATCACGCTCGCGGTCGCGACGCTCGGCTACGCCGAGCTGCCCGTGGCCCCGCTGAACGCGGCGATCGCGCTCTCGATCCTCTTCCTCGGGCCCGAGATCGTGCGCTCGTGGCGCGGCGAGAGCAGCTTCACGATCCGGCATCCCTGGGTGGTCGCGTTCGCGTTCGGACTGCTGCACGGCTTCGGCTTCGCCAGCGCGCTCACGGGTGCAGGGCTGCCGCGGAGCGACCTGCCGCTCGCGCTCGTCAGCTTCAACGTCGGCGTCGAGCTCGGGCAGCTCGGCTTCGTGGGGCTCGTGCTGGCGCTCGAGGGCGCCTTCGGCGCGCTCGAAGTGCGCTGGCCGCGCTGGGTCCAGGCGCTTCCCGGATACACGGTGGGCTCGCTGGGCGCGTTCTGGACGCTGCAACGCGTGGCGGTGCTGCTCGGGAGCGCGCACTGAGCGGCAGGCGACGGCAGCGCGCGGCGCGAGCGCTGGCCGTGCTCCTCGCGCTGATCGCGTGGCCGGAGCATGCCCTGGCGCACGTGCAGACCGGAGAGGCGGTCGGATTCCTGACGGGCTTCCTGCACCCGCTCTCGGGCCCGGATCACGTCCTCGCGATGCTGGCGGTGGGCCTGTGGGGGGCGCAGCTCGGCGCTCCCGCGATCTGGCTGCTGCCGATCGCGTTCCCGCTGGTCATGGCGCTGGGCGGGATGCTCGGGCTCGTGGGCGTGCCGCTGCCCGGGATCGAGTACGGAATTGCCATGTCGGCGCTGCTGCTCGGCGCAGCCGTTCTGTTCGAGGCGCGTCCGCCGCTCGCCGTGGCCGCCGCGCTGGTGGGGTTCTTCGCGATCTTCCATGGGCATGCACACGGGACCGAGCTCCCGCCCGGGCAGAGCGCGCTGCTCTACAGCATGGGCTTCGTGATCGCGACCGGCTGTCTGCACGCGACGGGGATCGGCATCGGCGCGGTGCACCGCTGGCCGTGGGGACGCGCGCTGCTGCGCGCCGCCGGCGCAGGCATCGCCGCGGGCGGCGTCTTCTTCCTGTGGAAGGCGCTCTCGTGAAACGACGCAGGCTCTGTCGCCGGTCCGTCCCGGCTGTCGCCGCGTGGGTGGCCGCGATCTGTCCCGCCGCAGCCGAGGCGCACCTGAACTCGACGGGCATGGGGCCGCTCTACGACGGCTCGCTGCACTTCCTCACCAGCCCCGAGGATCTCGTTTCCGCACTCGCGCTGGGACTCTGGGCGGGGCTGCGCGGCGCGGACCACGGGCGCAGAGCGCTGTTCGTGCTGCCCTCCGCCTGGCTGCTGGGAGGTCTCCTCGGCGCGACGGCCGCCGCGACGCCGGACAGCGCCGTGGGGTCGTCGTTCTGGCTTCTGCTGCTCGGCGGCCTGCTCGCCGCGGACGCGAAGGTCTCGTTGCGTCTCACCACCGTTCTGGCGGCGTGCGTCGGTCTCGCTCACGGATACGCGAACGGAGCCGGGATGGGGGCGGCGTGGGACGCGGCCGGTGCGCTGCTCGGGCTCGGCGCCGCCGTGTTCGTCCTCGTCGCGCTCTCGGCGGCCTTCGCGACGAGTCTGCGCGCGCCCTGGACCCGCATCGCCGTGCGCGTGGCCGGAAGCTGGATCGCTGCGAGCGGCCTCCTGCTGCTGGGCTGGTCAATGCGGAGCGGCTGGCGCTGAGCGGGACCTGCCCTGGGCAGGCTCCGGGCGTTGTGATTGACTGGCGCCCGTGAAGTTCTGGCAGGCGCTGTCCTTCGTCGAGACCGATCAGCTCGTGGAGATCGCGCGCTGCGCGGAGGCCTGCCGCTTCGAGGGCGTGCTCGTCTCGAACCATCTCGTGCAGCCCGAGAAGATCGAGCCCGCCTATCCCTATAGCGCGACTGGCGATCCGGGCTTCGCGTCCGATACGCCCTGGCCCGAGCCGTTCGCCAGCATCGCGGCCATGGCGACCGCGACGACGCGCCTGCGCTTCGCGACGCTGGTCTTCATCCTCCCCCTCTACGATCCGCTCGAGGTGGCGAAGTCGGTGTCGACTGCGGCCGTGCTCTCGGGCAATCGCCTGGCCCTCGGTGCGGGCGCCGGCTGGATGAAGGAGGAGTTCGACATCCAGGGCGTCGATTTCCGCACGCGCGGGCGCCGCTTCGACGAGCAGATCGAGGTGTTGCGCAAGCTGTGGAGCGGCGAGGTCGTGGAGCACCACGGCGCGTTCTTCGACTTCCCGCGCCTGCGCATGCTGCCCGCGCCGTCGCGTCCGGTGCCGATCTGGATCGGCGGGATCAGCGACGCTGCGCTGCGCCGCGCCGCGCGCCTCGGCGACGGCTGGATCGGATCGGGGCAGACGCCCGCGGAGGTCGAGAAGATCGCCACGCGCCTCCACGCGCTGCGCCGCGAGGCGGGCCGCGCGGCCGAGCCGTTCGAGATCATCGCGCCGCTCTCGATCCCGCTGGACGCGGACGCCTGCCGGCGCCTCGAGGACTGCGGCGTGTCGGGCACCGTCAGCTACCCGTTCAGCTACACGATCGGTCCGCACTCGACGCTCGCACGGAAGCGCGACTACCTGGAACGCTTCGCGAACGACGTGATCGCCAGGTTCGGGTGAGCGAGTGGCAGCGTCCGAGCGCCCCGTCGCGTTCGTGACCGGCGCCTCGCGCGGCATCGGCAAGGCCTGCGCATTGTGGCTCGCGTCGGCGGGCTTCGACGTCGCGATCTCGGCGCGCAGCGTGCACGAGGGCGAGGCGCGCGAGCACTCGTCCACTCTGGCGAAGTCCAACTCGAAGCCGCTGCCCGGCAGCCTTGCCACCACCGCGCGCGCCGTGGAGGAGCGGGGCGCGCGCGCGCTGATGCTGCCCGCGGACCTGCTCGATCGCGCGTCCCTCGCCGCCGCGGCGCGCACGCTGCTGACGAGCTGGGGGCGCGTCGACGTCGTCGTCCACAACGGCCGCTACATCGGGCCCGGTCACATGGATCGCTTCCTCGACACGCCCCTCGAGCTGATCGAGAAGCAGATCGAGGCCAATCTGATGGCGCCTCTGCTGCTGAACCAGCTGCTCCTGCCCGCGATGATCGCGCGCGGCGGCGGCAGCGTGGTGGACATCACGTCCGCATCGGCCTACGCCGACCCGACGCAGCCGGCCGGGAAGGGCGGCTGGGGCCTCGGCTACGGCGCGTCGAAGGGCGCCTTCCAGCGGGTCGCCGCGTTCCTCCACGTCGAGCTCTTCGAGCAGGGCGTCCGCGCCTACAACGTCCAGCCGGGCTTCGTCGCGACCGAGCGCATCGCCGCGGACATGGGCGAGTTCGGCTTCCAGAGCGACGGTGCGCCGCCGGACGTGGTGGGCGCCGTGGTGGCCTGGCTCGCCACGTCGAGCGAGGCCTCCGCGTACAGCGGGCGAACGATCGAGGCGCAGTTCTTCTGCCACGAACGCGGACTGCTGCCCGGCTGGCCGGGCCCGCGGCCCAACCGGCACGCGCTGGCCTACGAGCGCGCGGGCGCCGAGCTCGAGCGGCTGGAGCGCGAGCTGGCGGAGCGCAGCGCGTGAGCGAGCGCTCGGACTTCGATCCGTTCGACCCGCGCTGCTTCGCCGATCCCTACCCGTGGTACCGGGTGCTGCGCCGCGAGCACCCGGTCTACGTGCGCGAGATCCCGAAGTACCGCGTCTGGCCGCGCTACTGGATGCTCTCGCGCGCCGCGGACGTCGACGCTGCGCTCGCGGACTGGAGGACGTTCTCCTCGGCGCGCGGCACGCTGATCGACACCGACGTCAGCCTGATTCCTCCCAACATCTTCCACATGGATCCGCCGCGTCACGACGAGCTGCGCGGGGTCCTGGCCCGCGCGCTCACGCCCGCGCGGGTCGCGAGCCTCGAGCCGCGGGTGCGAGAGATCGCGCGCGAGCGCGTCGAGTCGTTCCGCGCACACGGGCGCTGCGACGCCGCCGGCGACTTCGCGCAGCAGATCCCGACGCTCACGATGTGCGAGCTGCTCGATCTGCCCGTCAGCGAGCGCTCGAAGTTCCTGAAGTGGAACCTCGACACGCTGGCGGGAGCCGACTTCACCAGCGAGGCGGCGCTGCGCGCCTATGCCGAGATGGATGCCTACTGGAAGGGTCTCGTCGCGGAGCGGCGCAAGCGCCCGGGCTCCGACCTGATCTCCCAGCTGCTGCACAGCCGCGTGGCGGGCGCGCCGCTCACGGACGCGGAGATCGGCGGCTTCTGCTCTCTGCTCCACGACGCGTCGCAGAACACCACGATGAACATGATCGCGCACGCGGTGGTGGCGCTCGGCCGACACCCGGACGCGCGACGCGCGCTGCTGGCGGATCCGGCGCGCTGGCCCGGGGCCCTCGAGGAGCTGCTGCGCTACGTCTCGCCCGTGCAGGGCCTCGCGCGCACCACCACCCGCGAGGTGACGCTTCACGGTGTGCGAATCCCGGCCGGCGAGCAGGTGCTCCTGCTGTACGGCTCGGCCAACCACGACGAGACGGTGTTCCGGGATCCCGACGCGCTCGACCTCGAGCGCGACGTGCGCTCGCACTGGACCTTCGGACGCGGCATCCACCACTGCCTCGGCAGCTCCGTCGCGCGCCTCGAGACGCGCGTGGCGCTGCAGGTCCTGCTGGAAGCCATCTCCGACTTCGAGGTCGACGAGGCGGGAGTCGTCTACAACCAGCTGGTGCCGACGCGGGGCGTCGCGAACGCGCCCATCAGGTTCTGATCCCAGGGGAGAAGGCGATGGG
>Ga0335070_10001694_pt1 | contig 25532 bp, 28 predicted proteins | sample Lox_Sample_13_FD_206722 | JGI IMG/M metagenome (GOLD analysis project Ga0335070, IMG submission 206722) | Soil microbial communities from Loxahatchee National Wildlife Refuge, Florida, United States - Lox_Sample_1.3 | ecosystem: Environmental > Terrestrial > Soil > Wetlands | place: USA...
TAGGAAAGAAAATACGGAACAGTGAGGGCGGGGCGCCGGTGAACACCTCTTCCGGCCCTAGGGGTCCTTCGACTCCGCGGCTGACGCGCAACGCGCGTCAGCTGCTTCGCTCAGGATGACAGGGAAAGCAGTAGCTCAGGCCTGCAGGACGGGGTGTTTGAGGGGGGCGGGGCCGGAGAGGCGGGCCTCGAAGAAGCGGTCCACCTGCTCGATGACGGCCTGGGGAGTGCGGGAGTCGTAGATGGCTTTGCGCAAGGCGGCGCCGCCGGGGACGCCGTGGGTGAACCAGGAGGCGAACTGCTTCATCTTGCCGATGGCATCGGGGAAACCTTCCTCCATCAGCATGGTGAAGTAGGTGTGGATCATGCGGTAGCGGTCGCGCTCCTCGGGCAGATCGTAGCGGCCGGAGGCGGTGTACTGGGCGATCTGGCGGAAGATCCAGGGACTGGAGGAGGCGGTGCGGCCGATCATGACCGCGTCGCAGCGGGTCTGGGCGACCATGGCGCAGGCGTCCTCGGGAGTGCGGATATCGCCGTTGCCGATGACCGGGACCTTCACCGCGTCTTTGACGGAAGCAATCCACTCCCAGCGGGCGGCGCCGGTGTATCCCTGCTCGCGGGTGCGGGCGTGCAGGGCGACGGCGTTGAGGCCGCAGTCCTCGGCCAGCCTGGCCAGTTGGGCGCAGACGATCTCGCTGTCATTCCAGCCGGCGCGGAATTTGACGGTGAAGGGGATCCTGACCGCGGCGCGCACCGCTTTGAAGATCTCGCCGATGCGGGGCAGATCGCGCAGCAGGCCGGAGCCGCCGTTGCACTTCACCACCTTCTTCGCCGGGCAGCCGAGGTTCAGGTCCACCAGGTCGAAACCCAGGTCCTCGATCAGTTTGGCGGCGTCGGAGAGCACCTGTGGGTCGGAGCCGAAGAGCTGGGCGGAGATGGGGTGCTCGTCCTCGTAGAAGTGCAGGTAGCGCTTGGCCTTCTTGTCCCTGGCGCGGAGGACGCCGTCGGCCGAGGTGAACTCGGTCATGATGAGGCCGCATCCTGATTTTTCGCCGGAGAGCTGGACGTCGTGGTGCGGCGTCAGGTTGACGTTGCGGATGAAGCGCCGAAAAACGGTGTCGGTGACCCCGGCCATAGGAGCCAGCACGGTGGCGGGGCGGATCTCGACCGAGCCGATGCGAACGAACGAAGGCACCGGCGCCTGGGCGGGCGCCCGCTCGGGAGCCGGGGTGGTCCAGTGCTTGCGCATCGACGAGCCCCTATTCTAGCCGCAAAAAGCATGGGCCCGCGCCAGGGCGCACGGGCTACATTGACCAGATCCTTCGCTTCGCTCAGGATGACGCCGGCGGGCTCAGACGCCCGCCAAACAGCGTCACTTCTGCTCGGTCTTGGCGTACTTGCGGCGGAAGCGCTCGACGCGCCCGGCGGTGTCCACCAGCTTCTGCTTGCCGGTGAAGAAGGGGTGGCAGTTGGAGCAGATCTCGAGGTGGATGTCGCCCTTGTGGGTGGAGCGGGTGGTAAAGGTGTTGCCGCAGGCGCAGTGCACGCGGACTTCGTGGTAAGCCGGATGGATGGCAGCCTTCATGGAACTTCAGACCTCGCTGTGCAAAATATTGATTCTATAGGAGGGCATGCGGATGCGGCAAATCGCGGAGGCGGGTGCGAAGATATGGAGAGGAGAGGGCCCATTCCGAGATTTGTAATCGGTAATTTGTAATTTGCAAAGTAAGGCGGGCGCTGCGGCAGGCGCGGATACTTTGCAATTTACAAATCGAACTTTACCAATGAAAAAGGCAGGGCGCGGTGCCCTGCCCGGATGCGGATGGCCCGGTTCAGCGCTTGTTGACGGATTTCTTGAGCTCCGCGCCGGCGGTGAATTTGGCAACGCGCTTGGCGGCGATCTTGATGGGCTTGCCGGTTTGCGGGTTGCGCCCGGTGCGGGCTTTGCGCGCGGAAGTAGAGAAGGTCCCGAACCCTACTAAGGTGACGCGGTCGCCCTTCTTAAGGGCGCCGGTGACGGCGTCGACGACGGCGTCGATGGCAGAGCCGGCTTGAGCCTTGGTGATACCGGCGGAAGCTGCGGCGCGTTCGACCAGATCGGCTTTGTTCATGCACACGCTCCAGGGCGAGAGGCGTCCGGTCAGCGTTGGAGAGAATCGGCGCCCATCGCCAGTGTCGGGGCGTAATTAAGCGCCCGTTGGCAGAGGATGTCAAGTGTGGAAACTGTGGAAATGCGCGCCCAATCAGGCATTTGGGAGATCGGGAGATTGGGTGATCGGGTAATTGCGTAATTGGCAAACATTTCCTCAGGCCTGTGGCGGGTTGCGGAAGGGCGGGGCGGGGTATAGATTCGGAGTTCGAGACACCCCAACACGCCAACAGCGGGCGTGCCGGGGGCCCCGGCCAGCCGGAAGGACATGATGTGAGCACCCCTCAGCAGGCAGTGTGCCCGCAGTGTGGCGGGACAGGATGGAAAGAGATGGGCACGGGCGGGGCGCGGCGGGTCGCGCGTTGCGACTGCGTGGCGGGCTCGCGGGCACAGCGGCTGCTGGAGCGGGCGCGCATCCCGGCGCGCTACGAGCACTGCGAGTTCGACAGCTTCGAGCCCGGATACGCCGGTCCCAATCCGTCCCTGGAACGCGCGCTGCTGGAGGCCCGGCGGTTCGTCAGCGATTACCCGGTGGAAAACAACGGGCTGCTGTTCATCGGGCCGATCGGGGTGGGCAAGACCCACCTGGCGGTCAGCATCCTGAAGGAGCTGATCGCCGGCAAGGGCGTACCCTGCCTGTTCTACGACTACCGTGAGCTGCTGAAGCAGATCCAGAATTCCTACAACCCCTCGGAGCCAACCACCGAGATGCAGGTGCTGCGGCCGGTCTTCGAAGCCGACGTCCTGGTGCTGGACGAACTGGGCGCAGTGAAGCCCACGGAGTGGGTGTGGGACACGGTCAGCCACATCCTGAACACGCGCTACAACGACAAGCGGACCACTCTCATCACCACCAACTATCCCGACCAGCCGGCGGGGGAAGCGGTGCGGCGGAGCTTCTCGCAGAGCGAGGCGGCACGGGCGGCGGCACGGGACGAGACCCTGGGAGACCGCATCGGGGAGCGCATGCGGTCAAGGCTGCACGAAATGTGCCGGACGGTGGACCTGCGGGGGGAGGATTTCCGGCAGAAGGTGCACAAGGCGTCACGAAGAGATTTCTAATCGGGTAATTTGGTAATCGGGTAATTGTCAGCGGTTGATGGAAGACAGGGCTTGTTTGAAGAGCGTCTCGAAAGAGGCGCTCTTGCCGTTTGCGCCGGCAGCGGCGGCGATGGCCTTTTCGGCAGCAGGGCGCTGATAGCCGAGATTGAGCAGGGCGGAGAGTACGTCCTCTTCCACGGGCGAGACGGCGCGGACGGGGGCGGCGGCGAAGGCCTCGAGCTTGTCGCGCAGCTCCAGCACCATGCGCTCGGCGGTCTTCTTGCCGATGCCGGGGATGCGGGTGAGGCGGGCGACAGCGTTGCCGCGGATGGCGGCGACCATCTCCTCGGCGGGCATGCCGCTGAGGATGGTGATAGCCAGCTTGGGGCCGATGCCGGAGACTCCGATCAGGCGCTCGAACAGCCGCTTTTCTTCGGACCTCAAAAAGCCATAGAGGGCGAGGGCGTCCTCGCGCACGTGGGTGTGGATGAAGAACGAGACCTCGGCGCCGACGTTGGGCAGGTCGGAGAAGGTGGGGACGGAGATGGCCACGTCGTAGCCGACGCCGGCGCAGTCCACGACCGCCTGGTTGGGGTGCTTGGCAACGAGGCGGCCGCGGAGATGGGCGATCATTTCAGTCGTCAGTCGTCGGTCGGCGGCGACTGAAGTCCGAAGCATCGTACAACAGATTCGATGAAAACAAGCCGCGGCTGAGTGCGGCCGCGCCACGTGGTCCCTCTAGGTTCTGCGGCGGTAGTAGATGGCGAACTCGAAGCCCGGGTTCGGGGGGAAGAGCTCGTGGACCCTGCGCAGGCGCTCGGCCAGGGGAGCGGGAGCGAGCAGGGGGTAATCGCGCTCGCGCAGTTCGTAGTAGTCCACGTCGAGGAACATGGAAAGCATGTAGATGGCGATGACGTCGGAGAAGGTGGCTTCGAAGTACTCGTTGCGGGCGCGCTCGGCGTCGGGGCCGGAGCCGCCGGCGATCTTGCGGAGCTCGTGGGCGTCGAGCGAGGTCTCGCCGCGGGCCTTGTCGAGCACCTGCTTCCAGGCCAGGTCGGAGAATTCGCGGGAGACGCCGGCGCGTTCCACGAAGGCGTGCCCGACGTTGATGTAGAACTCGAAGGCGACGGAGAACTTGTCGTCCATGAGGCGGGTGGAGATGAAGACGCACTGCGCTTGTCCCATGTCGAGATTGCGATGGCAGACCGCCTGGTCGCTGAGGGCGACGTCATAGCGGTCGGCGATGAGGGTCTCGTCACCGCGGCTGACGGTGAGCGGGACGAAGTAGTAGGCCTTGCGGTCGAGGGCGGCGGCGATGGCGCGGGGCACCACCGCGACCATGCGCTCCAGGTCGTGGGCGGCCAGGGCGGTCTCGCCCGCCATGGCGTAGCAGACGCCGTTCGGCCCCTGGGAGACGGCGACCGAGCGGACGACTTCGGCGGCGGGACGGGTCTCGGCCTGAGTGGCTTGTGACATGCGGAAATCATTCTAACAGCCGGGGAAACACAAGGTCCTTCCACTCAGGCTGAAGCCCGGGAGGGCGGGGTGGGGGGGGCGAATCGGTCGTGGGGCGATAATCTTGCCGGCAAGTCTTGACAGGGCGCCCCGGTTTAAGTATCTTACTGCGATACAAAACGACCGAAGGGTCCCGTGCCCCGGGCAGGAACCATATCCTGCCCTACATCCCCTGGATCCCGGTCGGACAGCAAGGGCCAAGAGCGCGCGGACGACTGACTCCTGACGGTCGTCCGCGCTGGGGTTTTAGGCGGCTCAATTCCCTCTCACAGAAGCCAAGACCATGCGCGCTGCGCGCGCAAGGCGCCCGTGTGGGCGCCAACCGGGGCCGCTCGAGGGCGAGCGGCCTACAACTGCTTAGGGTTCGAATTCGATAATGGCGCCCGGGAGGTGCTGGAACTCGAACTGGCGCAGGGCCTCGGTGAGCACGCGCATCTGCTTGTCGCGCTCCCCGGCGGCGCCGAGGACGCGGCCCAGGGTGTTGCCTTTGGGGTAGACGGCGCGGGGCGGGCGCATGGCGCGCGATTCCGCGGGAACGACCGTGATGAGCACGGTGGGGATGCCTCTGGCTTCGATCTCTCGTTGCACCGCAACGATTACCCGGTGGCAGACCGGTCAACCGCCGGTGAGGACGACCGCGTCGGCCTGGGAGCGCTCGATCTCGCTGGCGATGCCCGGGGCCATGACCTCGTACTGCTTCTTCAAGTCGGTGGAGAACCCTTTGCAGCCGATGTGCTTGTTGGAGACCGCCTTGATGAATCCCTCGGCGGCCAGTTCGCGCAGGCGCTCGATGGGGAAAACGGCGTTGGGGTCCTTGAGGGCCTCGGTGATGTCGTAATGGCCGTGCTTGAAGCGGAGCTGGGAGACGTCGAGGTCGCCGGGCAGGATGCGGAAGGTCTCGTCACCGTTATCGGTGAACGGAGGCTGGCCTTCCAGATAGACCCCGGTCGAAGAGACCAGGGCGATGGTGAGTTCGCGAAGCTTGGAGGTGACCGGCGTGTAGGGGACGCACTTGCGGGACATTTGCAGCATCGCGAGTCAGATGCGGCGTAGCGCGGGCGAGTCGCAGGAATTCGTGATTGGTGATTTCTGATTTACGATCTGTGATTCCAAATCGGGATCACTTCTTCGCTAAGCGGGACATGAACTTGCCGACGCTGACGAAAGCGCGGTCCACGGTGCCGGAGCCGATCTCCTGCCACGGGCCGCCGTTGTTCGACATCCAGGCGCGGACGCGCATGGTGTAGAAGCGGCCGCTGGGCGCTTCCAGGACCGCTTCGGCCTTGACCCGAGCGCCGATGCCGGTGGCGGCGGTGTGGGTGACGTGGATGGCGGCGCCGACGGTGATCTCGTCGCCTTCGGCGAAGGGCTGGAGCGCGAAGAAGCAGGCGGTCTCCATCAGCCGCACCATGTCGGGGGTGGAATAGACCGGAGGCAGGTCGGGGTGGCGGGCGGTGAGGGTGAGTTCGTGGGTGACGGTCTCTTCGACCTCGGCGCGGGCGCCGGCGGGGACGGGCTTGGACATAGCGCATAGTGCATAGCGCATAGTCCATAGCGGATGCAAGCCTCACTATGAACTATGCGCTATCGACTGCTCAGGCGGCGACGCGCGCTTTGCGCTTGCGGTCGATGCCGTCGAGGGCATGCCACAAGGCCTTAGCGGCGGTCTCGGCGGCCTGCAGGGCGGCTTCCTCGCTTCCCGGGTTGTCGCGCAGCTCGTATTCGAGCTTCCGCTTCCAGGTCGAGGAGTGGTAGACGTCGGCGATGGCGTGCAGATCGAAGTAGCCGCAGGTAACATCGTCGGCGCCGTACTTCTCGCGCAGCTTCACATACTTCTCCCGGGCGAGGCGCGGGACCTGTGATTCGTAGGCCCAGAGCGCGGCCAGCACCTCGGGGTTCGAGCCGGTGCGGGCGATGTGCATGAAGGTGTCGATGAGCTCGCGAATCTCTTCCACCGGCTGGTGAGCGCGGACCTCGGCGGGACTGGCGCCCATGCCCTGGGCGAAATCGAGCCAGATCTCGTGGTGGGGACGGCCGTCGGGCGAGCCGACGCCCATCTCGTCGTCACGGTTGGCCGTGACGGCGCGGAGCAGCGGGCCTTCCGACAGGTGAGACTGGAATTCGCTGAGGTAATCGGGAAGACCGGCGACGTGATGGAAATAATCGCAGGCGTATTCCTTCAGGTCTTCGCGGGTGAGCTCGCCTGCGCTCCAGGCCTTGTAAAAGGGATGGCAGAGCAGGTCGTAGGGTGCGATACGGCGCCCCATCTGGCGCCAGAACTCTTGCGGCTGCATGATGTGCCTCGGAACAGACACTCGCCCGGGACGCTGCCTCGGGGGAGGAAATGTCGGCGCAAAGACTATACGGCAGCCCCGGTACGGCAACAAGTACGAAGTACCCGGTGCGCGGTGATCGGCGTCACCGACGGTACAATCGTAGATCGGAGGGCGGATGAGGGGACGAATCTTCTTCTTCCTGCAGGTCATTCTGCTGCTTGCGGCGAGCGCGCAGGCGCAGCAACCGGTACGGTTCCAGATCAGCGTGGCTCCGGAGGTCGCGGACAAGGCCGTGTCCGGCCGGCTATTGGTCTTCATGACCCAGAGCGCAGCCGACGGCAAGCTGCTGGCGCCGGATCTGATGAATCCATCAAGGGTGTGGGTGGAGGCGGTCGAGGTGCATGACCTCGAGCCGGGGACGCCCATCGAGGTAGCGCCCACGCTGTCGTTCCCCAAGCCCTTCGCGCAGGCCAGCGTCGGCGACTACCGTTTCATGGCGCTACTGGACGTCAACCACAATTACAGTTACAAGACGCGCGCCGACGGCGGAGACCTGCACAGCGACGTCATCGAACAGCATGGCTTCGATCCGGCGAAGCCGGCGGCGGTAGCGCTCACTTTGAGCAAGCGCGTGGCGGGGCAGGAGTTCAAGGACACGGTGAGCCAGAAGCTTGTGTCGATGGAGAGCCGCGTGCTCAGCAAGTTCTGGGGACGCCCCATCACGGTCGAGGCCGTGGTGCTGTTGCCGCCGAGCTACAGCAAGGAGCCGAGCCGGCGCTACCCGGCGGTGTACGAGATCCACGGGTACCAGGGAAACTACCTCGACAGCGCACATTACCGCGGGCGCGAGATTGCGGCGGCCATGTCGTCGGGGAAGACCCCGGAGATGATCTACGTCTTCCTCAACGGCGAGTGTCCCCTGGGCCATCATGAGTTCGCCGACTCGGTGAACAACGGGCCGTGGGGCGAGGCGCTGACCCGAGAGTTCATCCCGTACCTGGAGAAGAAGTTCCGCATGGACGGGGTGCCGCGGGGGCGCTTGCTGACCGGGCACTCGTCGGGCGGATGGTCGTCGCTGTGGCTGGAGATCAACTATCCGGATGTGTTCGGCGGGACGTGGTCCACGTCGCCCGACCCGGAGGATTTCCGCAGCTTCACCGACATCGACCTGCTGAAGGGCGACAACTTCTACTACGACGCCGGCGGCAAGGAGCGCAACCTGTTCCGTTTCCATGGCAAAGAGATCATGAGCATGAAGGAATTCGTGCAACTGGAGCAGGTGCTGGGCGACTACGGCGGGCAGATGCAGTCATTCGATGCCGTGTTCAGCCCGCGCGGCGAGGATGGACGGCCGATGCAGGTCTTCGATCACCAGACCGGCAAGGTGAACCCGGAAGTGGTGAAGGCGTGGGAGGAGCGGTACGACGTCTCCACCTACTTGCGCAAGAACTGGAAGCAGATCGGACCGAAGCTGAAAGGCAAGATCCGCGTGTGGGTGGGCAGCGTCGACAATTTCCACCTGGAGGGTTCGGCGCGACTGCTGGAGCAGACGCTGAAGGAGCTCGACGCCGGGGCGAAGGTCACTTACCTGGAGGGGCGCGATCACTTCGACCTGTACCGGGGCGGTCTGGCGGAAGAGATCGCGAAGGAGATGTATGCGGTGGTGAGAGCGAAGCAGTCGCCGGCCGTCAGTCGTCAGTCGCCAGCTCCCGCTGCAAACCGCGTGGGGGGAGCCGATACACGCTAGCGCGCTGCCAACCTGGTCCGAGGTCCTTCGCGGGCTGAAGCCCGCTCAGGATGACAGACGTGAAGGGTTGGGAGAAGGAGTAGCGGTATCTTTCGTTGAGGCCGCGCGTGGATCGTGGACCTCGCTGCGGGCGTAGTAGAGGCCTTCCACCGCCTTCTGGACTTTGGCGGCGAGCTGGTTCATCTGCTTAGTGGTGTAGCCGGCGGTGGAGATGGGCTCGCCCACCACCATTTCGAGCGTGCGCGGCTTGATGTGGTAAGTGTTCATCGGCAGCAGCTCGTAAGTCCCGACCAGCGCGATGGGCACGACGTCGCGTTGCGCCTTGATGGCCACGTAGAACGCTCCCGGCATGAAAGGCTGGACCTGCCCGGTGGCGGAGCGGCCTCCCTCGGGAAACACCACCAGCGGCATTCCGGCCTTCAGGCTCTCGGAGGCGCGGTTGAGGGCGCGGATGGAGGCAATGGCGTTCTCCCGCTCGATGGGCACCTGGCCGGAGCGCTTCAGGTGCCATCCCATGAAGGGATAGCGGAAGAGTTCCTTCTTGGCCATGATGCGGAACTGGAAGGGCAGGTGGACGTAGAGCACCGGGATGTCGAGGGCGGAGATGTGGTTGGAGGCGTACACCGCGGGCCTGGAGGTGTCGATGCGGTCGAGGCCGGTGACGCGCACCGGCGACATGATGGTCTTCAGGATGAGCCACGACCAGAGGCGGGCGAATCCGTGCTGGATGCGGCCGGAGCGGTCGAAGAGCGAAGAGATGAGCGAGAGCGTGCCCAGGACGATGGTGTAGGTGTAGATCAGCGGGTTGAAGAGGAAGATGCCGCGGACCCAGCTGAGCCGGTCGTCGAATTTGGATGGTTGAACCAAGAAAGACGATTGTAGATTTCAGAGTGCAGATTTCAGAAGTCAGATTTGGTCAAATCTGAGATCTGCAATCTGAAGTCTTCATTCTGCGATCGATTTCGACACCGCTGCCGAGGCTTTCAGCTCGCCGAGTACTTCCCCGACCAGATAGATGGAGCCGGTGACCACGATCAGGCCGTCCTTGGGCGTCAGCTCGCGGGCACGGGCCAGGGCGGCGGGAACGGAGCCGGCGAGTTCGATGTCGGCGGCGGCGCGGGAGGCGGCTTGCCGGACCTCCTCCGGGGACGCGGAGCGCGGGTTGCGCGCCCGGGTAGCGACCACGTGGGAGGCGAGCGGAAACAGGATCTCGGCGATCTCGCCGATGGCTTTGTCGCGCATGGCGCCGAAGACGAAAGTGAGTGGGCGGTCGGCGGCGTATTCGGACAAAGTCGAGCGCAGCGCCCAGGCGCCGGCCGGGTTGTGAGCGACGTCGAGGATGATCTCCGGCCAGTCTTCCGGCTGCATGCTCTGGAAGCGGCCGGTCCAATGGGTGTTCCGAATACCGCGTTCGATGTCCTGGGCGCTGACCCGATGGCCGAAGTTGTTAACCTGTTCGGCGGCGGCGATGGCCAGGGCGATGTTGCGGAGCTGGTGGCGGCCGAGCAAAGGGGAATCCACGAGTATTTGCGAACCAAGGACCTGGAGCGGATAGCGGTTTCGTGCAGAAGAAGACAAGTCGTCGGTCGTCGGTCGTCGGTCGTCAGCAAAGACGCTCGCCGCGCCCGGAGAAACCGGGGGCACATAGGGGACGGCGCTGATGGCGGTGGCGCCGCGGTCGAGGATGGTGTTGCCGATGACGTCGTTGGCCTCGGGGTGCTGGGGCAGGGTGACCACGACACCGCCGGGGCGGATGATGCCGGCCTTCTCGTGGGCGATCTGGGCGATGGTGTCGCCGAGGAACTTCTGGTGGTCGAGAGCGATATCGGTAATGACGGCGACGATGGGATCGACGACGTTGGTCGCATCCAGGCGGCCGCCCATGCCGACCTCGAGCACCGCGAGCTGCACGTCGCGCATGGCGAAGTACTCGAAGGCCATCGCGGTGAGCATCTCGAAGAAGCTGGGATGCCAGGGCAGCACGCCGAGCGCGAGCAGCTCCTGGACCACGTCTGCGACGCGCTCGTATACGGCGGCAAACTCGGAGTCGGAGATCTCCTCCCCCTCCACCCGGATGCGCTCGTTCACCCGCTCCAGGTGGGGCGAGGTGTAGAGAGCGGTGCGGTGACCGGCGGCGCGCAGGATGGATTCGAGTGTGGCCGCGGTCGAGCCCTTGCCGTTGGTGCCGGCGATCAGGACACTGACGAAGCGGCGTTCCGGATGAGATAGGGCGTCGAGCATCAGCCGCACGTGGGCGAGGTCGAACTTGTTCGAGGGCGTGTCGTGCAGCTCGTGGCCGAGGGCGAGCAGCTTTGCGACTGCGTCCTGATAGGTGATCAAGCGGGATTCTCCGTCTCGCGGGTGCGGGCCAGCCAGTATTCGCGGGCGGCGGTCTCCAGGGCGTCGGTTTCCGCCTTCTCGCCGCGGAAAACGCGGGAGACGCCGCGCACCAGCTTGCGGTAGGGCAGCTCGCCCGCTCCTTCGACCAGGAACAGTTCGCCCACGCGCGCCGAGCGATAGTACCAGCGTTTGAGGATGGCCAGGTGCTCCATCAGCTCCAGGGCCGAGGCGGCGCGAGCGCGGGGCGCCGCCGCGAGCGCCTGCTGCAGCCGCGACTCCATGGAGACGCTCTTGCCTTCCCGCTGCTGGACGGGAAAAGGGACGCCGCTCGAGATGTGACCGCCGGCGACGGGAAACAAAGCGACCGCTCCCTCTTCAGCCGAGGGTTGCACCATGACCCCGCAGACACGTTCCAAAGGACGGACGATTTCGGGCAGGCGGGTGGTGGCTTTGATCTTCTCGATGCGGGCGTGGAGTGCGGACGCCTGCTCGAACTGGAGGTCTTCCGACGCCTTCTCGCGCTGGGTCTCGAGCTCGCGCACCAGCGAGCGCCCGGCGGAATCGAGGAAAGCGCGGACCCGCTCCACTTCCCCGGCGTACTGCTCGGGAGTGCATCCGGCAAAGCAGGGCGCCAGGCACATCTTCATCTCGGAATAGATGCAGCCCGGATACTGTGGGTCGGGATAGATCTCGAAGTCGCAGCGGCGGATCTTGAACTGGTCGAGGGCGTCGTTGAGGAATTTGTCGGCGGCGGCGCGCGAGGGGAACGGGCCGTAATACTGCGACGCGCCCCTCAGCGAGGCGATGCGGCGGGTGACGTAGGCGCGCGGGTACTCGTTCTCGAGCAGGAAACGCACCAGCGGAGCGAAGCGGAGCTTGAGCCGGTCGCGGTATCTGTCGGGAAACAGCGAACGGACGGCGGAGTAGAGCGTGAACTGCGATTCAAAGTCGGAGCCGGTGAGGGTATATTCGACGGTGGTGGCGACGTCGCGCAGGGAGAGCTTGCGGGTGTGCTCTTCGGGACGCCCCAGCAGGCGCACGAGGCGGCGCTTGAGGTTCGCCGTCTTCGACACATAGGGCTCCCCCGAATCGCCGCGGATGAGGAAGACGGCGGGCGCAGCCGGGACTTGGTCGAAGAGCTCGGCGTCGCGGTCCGGTGAAAACGCGAAAGAGTCGGAGAGCACGGGGTAATTCTATTGAAATGGTCGTCAGTCGTCAGTCGTCGGTCGTCGGCAAAGCATGCGCGCTGGGCGCGCAAAGCGTCCTGCGGACGCCAATCGGGACCGCTCGAGGGCGAGCGGCCTACAACACCACATCAGGATGACAGAAGGGGAAGGGCATCGGCTAGAATCCATGATTCCGTATGAGTGAAAAAGGTAAACAGACGACGAGGTATTGCGTGACGCTGCATGGGTTGCCGCTGAGCATCGCGCTGGAGTGGCCGTTCAAGCCGTCCACGGCGGGAGCGGATTTCTTCGTGCTGCACGGTGACATCCGGCTGGAGGACGGCCGCGGGCAGCACGCCCTGATCGCGCTGCAGATGACGCGCACCGTGCGCGAGGTGCTGCCATCGCTGGAGCCGGAACAGACGGACTCACCGGCGGTGAACACGCTGCGCAAGGCGGTGGACAACAAGGAACTGGAGTTCCTGCCCTCGCCCAAGCGTCTGCCGGTGCCGCTCTCCAGCCGGGCCTACGACTTCAAGCGCAACTGCTGGGCCTTCGCCGAGGCCAGCACCGAGGCAGTGCGGGCATTCCTGCTGCGCAAGATGTACTGGTCCACTGTCGGGCGGGGCGCGCCCGGGGAGCGGGTGTGGCTGACCGACCCGGTGGACCTGGAATATCTGAACACCACCGCGGGCTCGCTGCTGGAGCAGGCCCGCGCGCTGGGGGGACTGTTGCGGATAGAGGGCGAGTACGCCTATGCCACCGAGCAGCTTGCGGCCGAGTCCGAGCGGGTGCGAGCGGCGGCGCGGCAGGCGGCCGAAGAACTGGAACGCAAGCACGCTTTCGAGCGCGGCTAGGCTAGGCCGAGGGCTGTTGCAGGCGGCGGGCCTGGATCTCGATGTACACGTTCACCAGGCTGAGAGCGGCGGGCGTGACTCCGGGGATGCGCGAGGCCTGGGCGATGGTGCCGGGGCGCACCCGCTGCAGTTTCTCCCTCATCTCGCGCGACAGGCCGCTGACCGCGGCGTAATCGAACCACTCGGGGATCTGGCGCTGCTCCGCCTTCTTCAGGCGCTCGATGGCGCGCTCCTGCTGCTGCAGGTAACCGGCAAACTTGATCTCGGTCTCGACCGAGCGCATCTCGTCGAAGGTCGACCCATAGCCTTCGGGCAAGAGCTCACGGAGGAGCGGCGTGAGTTGCTCGATGGAGAGCTCCGGGCGCTTCAACAGTTGGGAGAGGGGGGCGCCAATGCTGGCGCGGAGGGATTGGGAAGAGGGTAGGGGTGCTTCGACTGCGCTCGGCTGCGCCTCGCTCCGCTCAGCATGACAGGAGGAAGAAGCGTCCAGGCGTTCCAGCATCCCGGAGGTTACGCGGGTCTTTTCCAAAGTCTCGCGGAGGGCCTCCATGCGCTGCTGCTTGGCGAGATAGAGCTGCCAGTGGTCGTCCTTGACCAGTCCGACGCGTCGCCCGTGCGGGGTGAGGCGGCGGTCGGCGTTGTCGATGCGCAGGTGCAGGCGGAATTCGGCCCGCGAGGTGAACATGCGGTAGGGCTCGTTGGTGCCCTTGGAGATGAGGTCGTCGATGAGGATGGCGGTGTAGGCCTCGGTGCGGTCGAGGACCAGGGGCGGCTCGCCCTTCACCTTCAGGGCGGCATTGATGCCGGCCATGATGCCCTGGCAGGCGGCTTCTTCGTAGCCACTGGTGCCGTTGATCTGGCCGGCGAGGAAGAGGCGCGCGATCTTCTTGGTCTCCAGGGTGCGCTCCAGTTCGGTGGGGTCGATGGAGTCGTACTCGATGGCGTAGCCGGGGCGGAGCATCTCGGCGTCTTCCAGCCCGGGGACCGACTTGACCATGGCGAACTGCACGTCCACCGGCAGCGAGGTGCTCATGCCGTTGACGTAGATCTCGTGGGTGTTCAGGCCCTCGGGCTCGAGGAAGAGCTGGTGCTTCTCGTGGTGGGGGAACTTGACGATCTTGTCCTCGATGGAGGGGCAGTAGCGCGGGCCAATGCTCTTGATCTGGCCGGAGTACATGGGCGAGCGGTGGACGTTCTCGCGGATGAGGCGGTGGGTCTCCGGAGTGGTGAAGGCGATGTAGCAGGCGACCTGCTTGTCGTGGTGCGCGACCTTCTGGGTGCGGAAGCTGAACGGCGTGGGCTCGGCGTCGCCGGGCTGTGGGGTGAAGCGCGAGAAATCGATGGTGCGGCCGTCGAGGCGCGGGGGCGTGCCCGTCTTGAGGCGGCAGCCGCGCAGTCCGAGCTGCTTGAGCGACTCGCCGAGCAGGACCGAAGGCGGCTCGCCACTGCGTCCGGCGGGATACTGCTGCTCGCCGCAGTGGATCAGGCCATTAAGGAAGGTGCCGGTGGTGATGACCACGGCGTCGGCGGCGAAGGTGCGGCCGTCGCGGAGCTTGATGCCGCGGCAGATTCGGCGTTGGTCGTCGGTCGTCGGTCGTTGGCCGTCGGGAGCTGCTTCCTGCGCCCTGCCTCCTGCTCCCTCAAGGATGAGCTCCGCGACTTCCGCCTGTTTGATCTTGAGGTTGGGCTCGGATTCGAGCACCTGGCGCATCTTGAGGCGGTAGGCCTGCTTGTCGCATTGGGCGCGGGGCGACCAGACGGCCGGGCCGCGCGAAGTGTTGAGCAGGCGGAACTGGATACCGACGGCGTCGGTGACCAGGCCCTGGATGCCGCCGAGGGCGTCCACTTCGCGGACCAGGTGGCCCTTGGCGATGCCGCCCACCGCGGGGTTGCACGACATCTGCGCGATGAGGTCGAGGTTCAGGGTGACCAGGGCGGTCTTCAGGCCCATGCGGGCGGCGGCCATCGCGGCCTCGCATCCAGCGTGCCCGGCGCCGACCACCACCACATCGTATTTTTCCGTGAAACTAACCATCAGAACTTTGCTCGGCAGGTCCTTCGCTGCCGCTCAGGATTTCGCGTGCGGGCTCCCGCTCGACTACCGTCTCGCTCACGCCCGCAAAGCCGCTCAACCTCGCATCCAGCGTGCCCGGCGCCGACCACCACCACATCGTACTTTTCCGTAAACTGCATGAACTGGGAACGGGCTACCCCGCATCCAGTCCTATTCTACCAACCGATCCCGAAGGGTTCGCCGGGGGCGGCGGCGATTTGTAATAATCAGGCGGAGGGGACGGTCATGCGGAATGCGGTGATTGCTCTGCTGGGGTTGGTCTTGGTGGTCGGGCCCGCCGTCGCGCAGACGCAGGATGCGGCGCCCTCCACGGCGGAAGAGCGCAAGCAGATCGGGGAATTGTCCAAGAAGCTGGAGCAGAACCCGCTCGACCGCTCGCTGACCAAGGACACGCGGCGGCTGTTCCAGCGCATCATCGACGTCCCGGACATCACGGTGACGCTGTGCAACGACGTCATGCCCTGGCTGCGCGAGGACTACAAGTACGCCCCGGAGCTGTCGATGACCTACACCTTCGGAGCCGCGGCGTACGTCATCGAGCACCCGGCCGCCGACCCGGGGACGTCGAGTTGGGCGGGGCTGGAATCGGCGCTGCGTGGGTACCAGAACCTCGTCAAGCGCGACCCGAAGGCCAAGTCCAGGCTCATGGAACGCGCGCTCGACCAGCGCGACCTGGGGACGCTGGAGCCGCGGGTCAAAGACGCCTGCGGGCCGGAGAAGCAGCGGCTGTAGGAGGCACATGAAACCGCGGGTCGCCATCCCGGTTCCACATTCGCTCGACCCGGATTACGCCAAGCGGGCGCTGCCCCAGTACCTGCAAGGGATCGAAGCCGGCGGAGGCACGCCGGTGGTCATCGCCCTCGACCTGTCGCCCGACGAGATCGCCAAGAAGCTGGCGGAGTGTGATGCGGTCCTGCTGCCGGGCAGCCGCGCCGATATCGATCCCTCGAAGTACGGGGAACCGCGCCATCCCAGGACGGCGGAGACCGATGCGCGCCGCGACATGGCCGACGAGCTCCTGCTCCAGGATGCTTACAACGTGCGCAAGCCCATCCTGGGAATCTGCTACGGGATGCAGATGCTGAACGTGTACCAGACGGGCACGCTGGTGCAGGACATCCCCGAACAGGTGAAGAGCCCCATCAACCACTCCGCCGGACGCGCCGTGCCCAAGGCGCACTCCGTGGCGGTGGAGGCCAAGTCAAAGCTGGCGGGGATCCTTGGGCCGTATCTCGACGCGCGCGGGGAGCTGGTGGTGAACTCGAGCCATCACCAGGCGGCGGCCGAGGTGGGGACGGCGCTGCGGGTGGTGGCGCGCTGCCCCGACGACCAGGTGATCGAAGCGGTCGAAGGGGTGGACCCGGAGCACTTCGTGCTCGGAGTGCAGTGGCATCCGGAAAGGACGCTGGAGGAGCCGGCGTCGGTGGAGATCTTCCGGCGGTTCATTCAAGCCGCAACGGCGGTCGCAAGTCGCAAGTCGTGAGTCGCAAGCAAGGCTTCCCTTATAATTCCCGATTCGCATGAGCAAGGGAGTCGAACTGTCGCTACGGGGAAGGGTGGCGCTGATCACCGGGGGATCGCGCGGCATCGGGGCGGCCTGTGTGCGGATGTTCGCGCGCGCCGGCGCGAAGGTGGTGTTCAGCTATCAGAAGGCCTCCGGCCGGGCCAAGGAACTGGTGCGCGAGTGCGGTGACAAGCGGTGCGCGGCGCTGCAGGCCGACCTGGACGACGCCAAGTCGGCGAAGAACCTGGTGGCGGCGGCGGTGAGGAAGTTCGGGCGCCTGGATTGCCTGGTGGCAAACCACGGGATCTGGCCGCCGGAGGACGTCCCGGTGAACGAGATGTCGGACGAGCAATGGCGGCGCAGCATCGGGGTCAACCTCGACAGTGTCTTCGGGCTGGTGAAGCACTCGGTGGCGCAGATGAAGCGGCAGCGCGGCGGGCACATCGTGATCGTCAGCTCCACCGCAGGGCAGCGTGGCGAGGCCTTTCATTGCGATTACGCCGCCACCAAGGGAGCGGTCATCAGCATGGTGAAGGGACTCTCCACCGAGCTGGCGCCGGACGGCATCTACGTGAACTGCGTCGCGCCCGGGTGGGTGGACACGGAGATGGCGGCGCCGGCGCTCAACGATCCGCGCCTGCGCGAGCGGGCGATGCGCACCATCCCCCTGGGACGCGTGGGCAAGCCGGAGGAGATCGCCGCTCCCATCCTGTTCCTGTGCACCGAGCATGCTGGGTTTATCACCGGGGAGATCTTTAACGTGAATGGCGGGGCGGTGCTGGTGGGGTAAGAAGTCGCCAGGCGCCGGGCGCCAGTCGCCAAAAAGCAGCCGAGAGATTGAAAAGAGCGTCTAACCTGAGCAGCCGATGAAGCCAAAGTACTTCCTAGCCTTCTCGCTGGTGTTGTGTGCGGCTTGCACGGCGCAGAGCGCGCCGACGAAGGCTCGCGTCCCGGAAGATGCCGGCGACAAGAAAGCGCGAGCCGTTCTCGACCGCATGATCCAGGCCATGGGCGGCGATGCTTTCCTGAATTACCGCGACATGAGCCAGAGCGGGCGCACCGCGGCCTTCTACCACGGCAACCCCTCGAGCATGAGCACCCCCTACTGGCTGTTCTGGAAGTGGCCGGACATGGAGCGGGTGGAGTTCACCAAGCAGCGCGACGTGGTGCTGATCCACAACGGAGACAAGGGCTACGAGACCACCTACAAGGGCACCCGGCTGGAGGATCCGGAAGACCTCAAGAGATATCTCCGCGACCACCAGTATGCCCTGCAGGTAGTGCTGCGGCGCTGGCTCCGGCAGCCGGGGACGGTACTCATCTACGACGGCGTGGGCATCGCCGACCAGAAACAGGTGGACAAGGTCACCATCCTGAACCCCAACAACCAGTCGGTGACCCTTGCCATCGACACCTTCAGCCACCTGCTGGTCCGCAAGAGCTACCAGTGGCGCGACCCGGAGACCCGTTATATCGACGAGGAAGCCGAGGTCTACAGCAACTACCACCTGGTGCAGGGCATCCAGACGCCGCGCAGCCTGGTGACCATGCATAACGGTGACGTGACCCGCCAGCGCTTCATCGACAACACCGCCTACAACACCGGCATCGCCGATTCCCAATTCCAGGCCACCGTCACCTATGACCCGTTGGAGAAGAGGAAGTAAGCGCATAGGTCATAGCGCCTAGTCACAGACCAGGGACATCGGTGTGGCAGAATGACCACACTTTGTGGGCCACCATAACATGCCACGAACTGTGGCAAAACTACCACAGTCAGACTTGCGGCCCGGGCGGTAAACTACTCATCGAACAAGCGTTGGGTTACGAACAGACAATTCGTGCGTCCGTGCAGTGTCAGGGCGTCGGGCTCCACAGCGGAGCCCCGGTGCGACTGCAGATCCTGCCGGCCCCGGCGGGAACGGGCGTGGTCTTCCGCCGGGTGGACCTGGACGGCTACGAGGTGGAAGCCACCGGGCGGAACGTCGCCAAGGTGAGCTACGCCACCAGCTTGATGAAACAAGGCGTGCTCATCTCCACCACCGAGCACCTGCTGGCGGCGTTCGTGGGTATCGGGCTGGACAATGCCGTCGTGGAACTGGACAACCTGGAGCTCCCCATCCTGGACGGCAGCGCCAAGCCGTTCGTGGACATGGTGCTGAAGGCGGGGCTGCGGCGGCAGCGGCGGCGCCGCACATACCTGAGCATCCGCCGCGAGCTGGAGCTGCGCGAAGGCGACAAGTTCATCGCCGTGTATCCGCACCAGGGATACTCGGTCTCGTATCACATCAACTTCCCCCATCCGCTGATCGGCAACTCGGCCTTCGAGATCGCACTCAGCAACGGCGCGTTCCAGCAGGAGATCGCCCCGGCGCGCACCTTCGGCTTCCTGCACGAGGCCGAGGCCATGCGCAACATGGGACTGATCCGCGGGGCCTCGGAAGAGAACGCCATCGTGCTGACCCGCGACGGCATCACCAACCCGCCGCTGCGCTACCCGGACGAATTCGTGCGCCACAAGGTGCTCGACCTGATCGGGGACCTGGCGCTGCTGGGCAAGCAGGTGCGGGGGCGGGTGGTGGCCGACCGCGCTGGGCACGCCATGCACACCGCATTAGTCCGGCGCCTATTGCGCGATCACTCGCTGTGGGAAGAGACGACCGCCGATGAAACGGCGGAGACCGAAACCGCGGTCCTCACCGCGCCTGCCGGCCCGCCAGCCTAGTTTCGCCCGAGGATCCTAGGCCTTTTTCGCCTCCAACATCTTGCGGTCGGCTTCGTCGAGCACATCCTCGATGGTCTTGCCCTTCTCGTAGCGGGCGACGCCCCAGGTCAGGCCCATCTTGTAGTCGAGGGTGTTGGTCGCGTTCCAGGCGGCGATGTTGGCGGCGAGGCGGTCCAGGGACTTCTCGGCATCGTGCTCGCGGGGGCTCTCCAGGATGAGCAGGAATTCGTCTCCGCCGTAGCGCACGATGGTATCGGAGCCGCGGAAGGTGGAGCGCAACACGTTGGCCACCTCGTTGAGCAAGCGGTCGCCCATCAGGTGGCCGAAGCGGGTGTTCACTTCCTTGAAGTCGTCCACGTCGATCATGACCAGGGTCAGGATGGTGCCCAGGCGGTCGGCGCGTTGCACGTCCTTGGCGATGATCTCGTCCAGGTAGCGGCGGTTGAACACCTTGGTCAGCGGGTCGGTAAGGGTGAGCTGCTCTACGGTGCGGGTGTACATGAGCTGGTGGACCAGCTCTTCGCGGGTGCGCCGCAACATGATGCGCTGCTTCAGCAGATAGATATTGAACAGGATGACCAGCGTGATCAGGCCGTACAAGAGCTGGGGCAGGTAACGGGCGTCGGCGCGCAGGATGCGGTTGTTCCAGATGACGTTGGGGAACAGCAGCATGGCCACACCGGCGGCCAGGACCACCAGCACCAGGGCGGCGATGGACCAGAGCTGGAAGTCGCGGTCCTCCAGCGACTGGACGCGCTTCTGCACATCCGAGACCTGAAGGCTATCCTGGTCGGTCGCGGTTCGCGGAGGGGCAGTCATGGGGGCCAAACCGGACTATAGTCCACGCCACCCCCCGCAACAACGGGGGTACCCTCGAAAGTAATCAGCGGACATCGGGGCCAAGGTGCGTAGAATCGGGAACCGGTGAAGAAGGCTGTTTACTTGTCGCTGGGCTCGAACGTGGGCGACCGGCGAGCGCACCTGGACATGGCCATCGAGAAGCTGCGCCAGTTAGGCGCCGTCGCCGCGATCTCCTCCATCTACGAGACCGAGCCGGTCGAGGTCAGGCAGCAAGGCTGGTTCCTGAACTGCGTGGTCAAGCTGGAGACGGAAGCCATGCCGCGACAACTGCTGAGGCGCGTGCTGGACGTCGAGCAGTCCATGGGACGGAAGCGCACCCAGGCCAAGGGCCCACGGAACATCGACATCGACATCCTGCTGTTCGGATCGTCGGTGGTAGAGGCGAAAGGGCTCACCATCCCCCATCCCGCGATGCATGAACGGCGCTTCGTGCTGGAGCCGCTGGCCGAGATCGCCCCCGAAGTACGCCACCCGGTGCTGAAGAGGACGGCGCGCGAGCTGCGCGACGCGCTGCCTCCCGGGCCAACGGTCCGCAAGATCGAGACGTCCTGACGGGCGTCTCTACCGGGAATCACGGCGGAGCATGCCGCAGGTCACAGCACGGCGTTTCTCATCCCACTAACATGAACGGTTTCGCGGAGGGCGCGTGTCCTTACGCAGCCGTGAACCCCTGCTGTGGCTGGCCCTGGCGTTCGCCGCCGGGATCCTCGCAGGCAACTGGGCGTGGCGGCCTGATCCGTGGTGGTGGGTGGCGTTCAGTGCGTCCCTGGGCGGGTCCGCCTACTTCCTGAGAAGGTACGGCTGGCTCGCGGCCGCGCTGGCGATGATGTCGGTCGCATGCCTGGGGGCGCTGGAGGCGCAGCTAGCCGTGCCTGGGCTGCCGGCCGGCGATTTATCACGCTGGTGCGACGGCCGCCAGGTCATGGTGACCGGTCGCGTGGTGCGCGATGCGATCGAGCGCGCACCGAAGTTCGGCAAGCCCCGCCAGGCAATCGAGGTCGAGACCGAGAGCGTGGCCGATAGCCAATCCTCTGAGGCGGTCCCGTGGGGCTTGCGGATCACCCTCTACGGCGACGACGAGGACCGGCCGCTCCTGTACGGAGAGCGCGTCCGCTTCCCGGTGCGGTTGCGCCAGCCGGCGAATTATGAGAACCCGGGGGCGCTGGACTACCGCAGCTATCTGCGCGGCCAGGGGATCGTCGCCACCGGGTCGGTGTCAGCGGAGAAGCTAGAGCGGCTCCCGGGATTCAGCGGCTCGCGGTGGGAGGACTGGCGCAGCCGGATACGGCGCTCGCTGGTGTCGCGCACGCTCGAACTCTGGACCCCGGGCGACGCGGCGCTGCTGAACGCCATGCTCATCGGCCAGCGGACGTACATCGACCGCGACACCCGGCTGGACTTCCAGCGGACCGGCACCTACCACATCCTAGTCGTCTCCGGGATGAACGTCGGCATCCTGGCGCTGGTGGTGTTCTGGGCGCTGCGCCGGCTGCGCGCGTCGGAGGCGCTGACCACGGTCATCGCGGTGCTGAGCACCGGCATCTATGCCGTGCTGACCGATGGCGGCCCGCCGATCCTGCGCGCCACACTGATGCTGTGGCTCTACCTGGGAGCACGGCTGCTGTTCCGCGAGCGCGCGCCGCTGAACGCGGTGGGGACGGCCGCCCTGGTCCTGCTAGTCATCAGTCCGGCGACGCTCTTCGATGCCAGTTTCCAGCTGACGTTCCTGTCGGTGCTGGCGATCGCCGGCATCGGAGTCCCGCTGCTGGAGCGCACCTCGGAACCCTATCGCAAAGCCCTGCGTTACCTGGAGTCGGTGACCTACGACCTGAGGCTCGCGCCGCGACTGGCGGAGCTCCGGCTCGATCTGCGGCTGCTGGAGGAGCGCCTGGCGGAGTTGCTGGGCAGGCGGATTGCACGCGGGCTACTGTTGGCCGCGGTCCGCACCGCAGTCGCGCTCTTCGAGCTGCTGGCCATCGCCGCCTTGATGCAGGTAGCCCTGGCATTGCCCATGGCGGTCTATTTCCACCGGGCGGCGGTCCTGGCACTGCCGGCGAACACGGTGGTGGTGCCGCTGGCCACGCTGCTGATGCCGATCGCGATCGTCGCGGTGCTGCTCAGCTATGTCTGGATGGCAGCGGCCAAGGCCGCGGCCGCACTGACCGGCGCCGTACTGCACGGAATCACGGGGGTAGTGCACCTGCTCGGAGGATGGTCGGTGGCCGATGTGCGACTGCCCACCCCGAACGTCGCGGCGGCAATGGCAGCCGGCATCGCATTTGCCTTGTGCCTGGCGCTGGCGCGACGCAAACCGGCCTGGGCCGTGCTGGGACTGGCGATGCTGGTGGGCTCGGCGGCCTGGATCACTGCTTATCCGGCGGGAGAGCAGTTGCGCTCCGGAGTCCTGGAGATCACGTCCTTGGACGTGGGACAGGGTGATTCCCACCTGGTCATCACGCCGCAAGGACGGAAGCTGCTGCTGGATGCGGGGGGCTCGGTCGGAGGCGATCCCAGCAGCGCCTTCGATCTCGGCGAAGAAGTCGTCTCGCCGTATCTATGGTCTCGCGGCTTCCGGCGGCTGGACGCGGTGGCGCTCAGCCATGCGCACGCCGACCACATGGCCGGCCTGGGCGCCGTGATCGCCAATTTTCGGCCGCGTGAATTATGGATCGGCTCCGCACCGGACACCGCGGAGATGAAAAACCTGCTGCAGATCGCAACGAACGCCGGCCTGCGGGTGATGCGTCGCAAGGCGGGCGATCGCTTTGAGTTCGGCGGAGCGGTCTTCGAAGTGCTCTCCCCGCCGGCGGACTGGGATGCGACCCGGAAGGCGCGCAACGACGATTCCATGGTGCTGCGCGCCAGCTATGGCAACACTGCGGCGCTGCTCGCGGGAGACGCGGAAAAGCGGATGGAGCGACGACTGGCGGCGCTGGCGCCGCGCGCGGACTTGCTGAAGGTGGCGCATCATGGCAGCGCGACCTCCAGCCAACCGGAGCTGCTGGCTGCGGTCCGGCCCAGCCATGCCGTGATCTCAGCAGGACGGCGGAACCAGTTCGGCTATCCGAAGAGCGCGGTCCTGGAGCGGCTGCAGGAGGCGCGAGTGCGCACCTATCGCACCGACCTGACCGGCGCGGTCACGTTCTACCTGGATGGGAGAGCAGTGGAGGTCAGGCTGCCGAATCGTCGTTGACGTCGTCATCGTCGGCGCCGGCGCTGTTGCGGTAGTCCTCGATCAGGCTGCGCGCTTCCTCAGCACGTTCCGGGCTCACCCGCACGAGCACGCCCCCGACCCCGGGAAGGATGTCCTGGGGGGCCTGGCGGGCGGTGATGATGGCGTCGATACCCGCCGATTCCAGCAGGCCGCGCACTACCATGGCTTCGGACTCTTCCATGGTGTCGAACACGTCTACCAACTCTTCGTGCGACTGGGGACGATCGTCGGCCTCGGCGCTCATCGGGGACCTCCCTGTTTTTCGACGCTATATGCTAGTCCCGCGGCGGTAGAAAAGCGAACCGGCGATTTCCTACGCGGAGAAGACGGGAGGGGGAAAGTACGGGATAAGACCAGCCGGCAGTCGTTAGTCGGCAGTCGTCAGCAGAGGATGGGGCCGGGCGGGGACGCCCGGCCTACGTGTTTCCTTTATGCCTTGGCGGCCTCGAGGGGCTCGATCATGACGAACTTGCCCGAGGAGCCCTTGTCCACGAACTTGATGACGCCGGTGACCTTAGCAAAAAGCGTGTCGTCCTTGCCGCGGCCGACATTGAGGCCCGGCTTGATGCGGGTGCCGCGCTGGCGCACGATGATGCTGCCGCCGGGGACGAGCTGTCCGCCGAACGCCTTGACGCCCAGCCGCTGCGCATTGGAATCGCGGCCGTTCCGTGAGCTGCCTAAACCTTTCTTGTGTGCCATAGAGATCCTTCGCTTCGCTCAGGATGACGGCTGCGGGCTCAGACGCCCGCAAAACGCCGTCAGTTTCTCGTTTCTAGTTACTTCTTCTTGCCCTTGCCGGGCTTCTTGGCCAGCGGCTTCTTGAGGGCCGCGGCCTTGTGAGGCGCAGCGTGCTTGGGCGCGGCCGCCTTCTTCTTGTGGACCGCCTTCTTCTCGTGATGCTCAAGGGCCGCTTCCACCTCGCGGGGCTCTTCCGGCGCCGGCTTGGCCTTCTTTTCCTTCTTCGGCTTCTCCGGCTCCTGGGGAGCGGTGAACTTCTGGCCGTCGAAGGCGATCTCAGTGATGCGCACCGCGGTGAACGGCTGGCGGTGTCCCTGCAGCTTCTTGTACTGCTTCTTGCGCTTGTAGTGGAAGACCAGGACCTTGTCGCCGCGGCCTTCCTCGACCACCCGCCCGACCACCTGGGCGTCGCCCTGGGGGCGCGAGACCTGCCCTTCCGAGGCGCTGACCGCCAGGATGTCGCTGAAGACCACCTGGCCGCCATCGGCGGGCGTCCGTTCCACCCGGATCACGTCGCCGGGCGCGACCCGATATTGCTTCCCGCCGGAGCGGATGACCGCGTACATAACAATTCCTCCGTCGTTCCAAGAGCCAGTGCTGACTGTAGGGATTGGTGCTACAGGCAAACCCAATGATTTTAGCGTGTGCAGCGGGAAAGGGTCAACTTGAGCCGCTTTGGAGACGTGAGCGAGGCAGCCAGCCGAGCGGGAGCTTCCAGCCGAAATCCTGAGCGAAGCAAAGGACCTCACGACAGCCGGCTGCCGCAATCGACTTGCTGCCCTCCAGTCCTGGCGAATAGAATCCGCCGATTCTTCCGGAGGATGCCATGAGACGAGCCCTGCTGCTGATCATGTTGCTGTTCCTGAGCGTCTGTTCGAATGCACAACTGACCACCAAGAAACACAAGCACGCGACAGCGGAGCACAAGGCCGCGGGCGTGGACGCCGCGCTGCTGCAGAAGGTCTGGGATGCCTGGTGCACTCTCGACGCGGCCAATGCGGCCAAGTACTACGACGCGGCGCCGGGGAACGTCTTCTTCGACATCACTCCGCTCGCCTACCACGGCTGGTCCGAGTACGAGAAGGGAGTGAAGCCGGTGCTTGCCGGCTTCAAGTCGGCAAGCGCCAAGCTCGACGACATCCGGGTGCATCCCGCCGGCAACGCCTACTGGGCGACGGCGATCGTGCACATGGCCTACGAGACCAAGGACGGCGCCAGCGTCAAAGGCGATTGGCGTTACACGTCGGTATGGGAGAAACGCGGGGGCGAGTGGAGAATCGTTCACGACCACGCCAGCGTCCCGCTGCCGTCGGAGGAAAAGAAAAA
>Ga0335070_10001696_pt1 | contig 25527 bp, 24 predicted proteins | sample Lox_Sample_13_FD_206722 | JGI IMG/M metagenome (GOLD analysis project Ga0335070, IMG submission 206722) | Soil microbial communities from Loxahatchee National Wildlife Refuge, Florida, United States - Lox_Sample_1.3 | ecosystem: Environmental > Terrestrial > Soil > Wetlands | place: USA...
ATGCCAAATCCTAGGAGGGCTCTGAGGAGGTCTTTTGATGAATCCATCGCGGGTCATACGAAAGCGCTTCACGGTGGAGACGGTGACGACTTCAAGAGAGACCCCTTCATCCCCTCAGGGCAAAGGGAGCGAGTCATCCTTCGAAGCTTCCTTGTGGGTGAGGTGAGAGGAAGGTTTCACGATTATTCTTTCAAAGGATGGTGGAAAACTCATGCAAAAGTTGCTCAATGCTTTTGAACTCGTGATGGTTTGTGTATCGTGCCTGTCAACGTTTGTTCTGATGCTGCTCACAACGGCAGATGCAGGGGGACGGTACCTCTTCAATCGGCCTATCACAGGTGCTTATGAGATTACGAGCAACTATCTGATGATAGCGGCGGTCTTCCTGGCGGTATGCTACGGCTATCGAACAGGCGCTTACATTCGGGTCACCTTTCTCGCAGACCGCCTGCCTCGAAAAGTGAAACTCTATGTGGATTACTTCGTTCAAGTTGTTTCTATGCTCTACGGTGTATCGCTTATCGTTGCGACATACCAACAGGCCCTGCGTGTCATCGCCAATCACACAAACTTGAGCTCCTTAGAATCCGTCCCCCTAGGACCAGCCTACGTGATTGTGCCCGTGGGGTTATTCTTCATGTCTTTAATGATGTTGCTTGACATTCGAAAGGTGAGAAAGGGAGAGTCTTCTCTCTTTAGTGAAGAATCCCCTACTATTACCTGATCCAGGCCGGAAGCATTCACTCAACAGAGGTCGAAGGAAATGGTTGCTCTCCCTTTTTTGGTTATGACGATAGCTCTTGCCCTCGGAGTGCCTATAGCCTTTTGTCTGGCCGGTTCAGGTATGCTGGGTATCTATCTCATGACGGGCAAGTGGAATATTGTCATGGGTATCCTGGGGATGACATCCTTCAGTACGGTTGCCGACTACGGGCTGATGACCGTACCGATGTTTATTCTGATGGCTTATTTTTCGTCTTCCAGTGGTCTTGCCAGGGACCTCTACAAAGCCGGGGCAAGCTGGCTAGCACACTTACGTGGCGGCCTCGGGATTGCCACGGTGTTCGCGTGCGGAATGTTTGGGGCCCTGTGTGGGTCAAGCATCGCCGCGGCCTCCGTGATGTCAGCGATTGCCGCGCCAGAAATGCGCCAACACGGTTATTCGGAGGAACTGGCGGCTGGCACCATTAGTGTGGGAGCGACCCTCGACATTTTGATCCCTCCCAGCATCCCGATGGTGATCTACGGCATCGCGACGCAAAATTCGATCGCAAAATTGCTCATCGCAGGTATTGTGCCGGGTATTATTGTCGGTATTTTTCTGGCCGCAATCGTTTATATTTGGGCGCTCATCAGACCAAAGGACGCTCCCAGGACTCCTCCGGTACCATGGGTCGAACGCTGGTTGAGTTTACGCGCTGTCTGGGCAAGCCTTGTCCTGATCGTCATTGTGATCGTCTTTTTGTATGGAGGCTTCTGTACCCCATCCGAAATCGCTGCCCTCGGCGCCTTTTTCGCTGGGTTGATCGGGGTATCCACGGGACGCCTCAAATGGCCTGGTATTTGGGAGGCTCTGAAAGCGACCATACGCACGTCAGCCATGATCTTTATGATATTGATTGGGGCTAACATCTTTGGCTACTACATGGCCTTGAGCCGAGTTCCTCAGCACGTTGTTGAGATTGTCAGCGTGATGCACCTCAGTCGCTACATGGTTATTATCGGCATCGTCGTGGTTTACTTTGTAATTAGTATGTTTATGGATGAGATCCCGCTCATGCTTCTCATCTTACAGTTGACCTACCCATTGATCACTTCCATGGGTTTCGACCCGATTTGGTACGGGGTCCTGATGGTGCAGATGATCTGCATGGGGCTCGTTTTTCCACCTGTCGCCGTAGTCGCCATTGTCGTCAGCGCAACAGCAAAAATCGGTCTTTTGAAGGTGTACACGGGTTGCTGCGTCATGGTCATCGCAATTATCCTTGGCACGATTATACTCATCCTCTTTCCAGAAACTGCCACCTGGCTCCCATCGATGATGCGTTAGCCTGCGTCTTCAAACGTAGAAGAACACCCTCTTCAGAATTTCACCGTTCCCATCAGACCTCTTCCTCCCTCGGCGGGACGAGGTGTGGTAAGATCAGAAGAAATGTGGAAAGGGACCAGGAAAAAAGAGAAAAATGTTTCCATTTCGTAAGAAGTCTTTTATGCATTTGGGCAAAAATGAGGGTAATTTGACTGAGTTCATGTAAAAGCGCCGTATTGGCATAGAACTTGGAGCTCCTAATCACCAGGAGCTCTTTTGAAGAATGCGGATGTTAATTCTCATGGGGGGCTGGAAAAAGGATTGGGCAGACCGGGCGCTTAGGCTGCACTTGCATGGTGCACAGAGAATTCTCTTAAAAAAGGAGCGTGGGTTATGGGAGAGAGATCCAATTCCGGAGTCGTTTTAAAGGAAAAGTTCGTGAAGCTTCGAAGAAAATGGATTGTCCGATTCGTCCTTGTAAATTTGGTTTATATGATTGCCATCGCTGGTCTCGTGAGGATTGCCTTTGAAAAACAAAATATATCCCCTTCTATCTCCGATGTCATGCAGATCGTCGAGGAGTATCGGATCAAGGATAAGCTTTACGGGATCCTGAGAACCAAAGGGTACAGCCTCGGTCAAGGGCTCGACATTGCGGAGGCGATCGTCAAGAAATCAAAAGAACTGGAGTTGCCACTGTCGCTGATTATGGCCGTGATCCACCAAGAGTCCGAATTCTATCCGAACGCCAGATCCTCTAAAGGGGCTCAAGGACTGATGCAAATCATGCCTTTCAAATGGGATGCCTATGTGGTTAAACTCAATCTGAATGTGGATCGGAGGGCGATGACCGATCCGTATTTGAACATCACGGTAGGATGCGAGATTCTCAAGGATTTCTACGACCAGAATAAGCACCTCACCAATTACAAGGTCAGAATGGCAAAGACCCTGACGGATTACAATAACGGTGAAAATGCGACGAATCCGAACTTGAACTATGCCGTTCAGGTCAATCAGAAACAAGGAGAGTATGAGAAAAGATTGGAGTAACCGTCCGCTGGCGATGTGCACCTTATCCTAAAGGATGCGGGGTCGCAGCCGAAAAGGCTATTTCATCGAAGGATCATGCAGACGACTATACTTGAAGACATTTTGATTAATATCCTCATTTGCGTCGTGGTGGCACTCATTCTCCTTTGGGTTATTTTAGGCTATTTGGGGCTCGGTTGAAGGAGGTTTCTAAAAGTTCCGTGATAGTTGAAGTAGCAGAAATCGAAACCGGAGAAAAGCACGGGGACTGTCATGTGGGGTTCTAAAGTTAGAGTTTGATTTCGATGACGGCCTTCTCTTTCAAGGTGCTGAGATATTGCTTGAATGCCTTGTCCATCTCGCCCTCATAATAATCTGCCTTCACCCTCTCAATCACCTCCTCAAAGGCGAGAGGGTTTGTTCCCTTTCGGTCAAGAAGTTTAATGATATGGAAACCAAAGTCTGTCCGAATGATTCCACTCACCTCTCCGACCTTGAGGCGCAACGCCTCTCTCTCAAAAACGGGAAGGAGCTCCCCCTTCCTAAAATAGCCTAAATCCCCACGGCTTCTGCTCGAGGAATCCTCTGAATAGAGAAGGGCCATTTCCCCAAAATCCTCTCCTTGTCTAATCTTCTCTAAAACCCTCTGACACTTTTTCCTAATCTCACGGATCTCCTCCGGCGTTGACTCTTTTGGAATGATGAAGAGGATCTGAGCGGGTCGATAGGTTTCGTTGGTTCGATAGCGACTGATATTGTTTCGATAGAATTCCCTCAGCTCTTTTTCCCCGGGTTTCTCTTCAACCTTCACCGACCACGTGAGCAACTTCTGTCGCTGAAGACTTTTTTCGATCTGTTTCTTGTAGGTCTCCATCGTCAGACCTTCGACGGCTAACGCTTTCTCCAAGTCTTCCTGGGTCGCATTACTTCGGCGCTTGATTTCGTCCAAGGTGGCCTCTATGTCTTTGCTGGAAATCTTGATTCCGGCTCTTTTCGCCTCTTGGTCAATCAATTTTTCCTCAATCAGCCTTTCCAACACCTGTCGACAGAGCGTTTGCATTCGTTCCTGCTTCTCTAAACGATTCTCGGTCACAATCTCTTCTTTCGGCGGAGGGATCAGTTTTTCGACTTCGGAGAGAGTGATAATCTCTTTATTCACCACGGCCACGACGCGATCCATAATGGCTTCACTCAACGGGATCGGTCCGCATAAAAAAAGAATGAGTCCCAAAAGGCAAAAGAGCCTTTTCACGTCCCCCTACTCCTTTCCTCATCCGAGCCATTTCTTGTTGATCTTTACCTTCGCTCTCCCCTTGAGGTCTTTAATCCACTTCTGATAATTCTCCTCGCTCTTTTTTTGCCCAAGGGCTTGCAGAATCCCCAATTTGGCTTCCGCGAACGGAACCTGCCTGGGTTCGATTTTCTCTTCCAACTTAAAAATATGATACCCGTAAGGACTTTTGATCACTTCACTGACCGACCCCACCTCCATATTGAAGACAAGGTTGAATTCCGTGGGTTTCTCTCCTGGGCTGAAATAACCCAGATCCCCCCCTTGGACCTTTTCGGGTCCCAGGGATTTTTCCTTGGCCACCTTCTCAAACGACTCTCCTCTTTTCAGTCGTTTCAGAATCTGAATCGCTTCTTCCCCATCCGCCACAACGATCTGACGTGCCCTCACTTTCCGGTCAATTTGAAACGAGGACTGATGATCCTCGTAATATTGAAGGGCTTCCTTTTCCTCGACTTTCTCCTGGGTATGGAAGGCCCCTCGGATGGCCTTCTCGGCCAATAACTTCTCTTCAAGTCGAACTTTCCACTCCTCCAAGGTCACTCCCTTGAGACCCAATTTCTCTCCGAACCCCTGTTCAGGATAATCGGTTTCGATATCCGCAATGGCCTGATTGAGCTCCTCCGGGGAAACCTTGAGGCCTAAGCGTCGGGCCTCCTGGACAAGAATCTTCCGTTCGATGATCTGATCGAGACAGGCCCGCCTCAGGTTTCCGAGATCCGCCCCCTTGGCGTCCTTATCCGATTCCAAGATCAACTCTTTAAACTCCCGGTCAAATTGTTCAACGGAGATTTGCTCCTCATTGACTTGAGCGATCATCTGGTCGGGCAGTCCCGCTCCCCAAGGGTTACATCCCCCCAGGAAGGACAAAAGGAGGCCTAAGATGAGGAGGGTCGGGGATCGCTTCATTTCTTGCCTTCGGCTGGCTTCGCCTCCTTTTTCTCTTCTTCAGCCCACAGCTTCTCATTGATAACAATTTTGCTTCTTGATCTTGTCTCCTTCACATAATCAAGATAGGCCTCCTGCTTCTTTTTCGGCTGTAGAAAAAAGCGGATTCTTTCCTTGACTCGATTCAAGGGCTTCAAGGTGCTCCCCCGGAAATCTTCCAATCGGACGATATGATACCCATAAGGCGTGCTGACGACTTCACTGATCTCCCCTCTTTTCCTGAGGGAAAAGGCCGCTTCTTCAAACTGAGCAAAGGGAGGGGCCAACTGCCCCCGGCGAATGTAGCCGAGATTTCCCCCATCTTCTTTGAAATGACCGATATTGTAGGTGGAGGCTAACTTCTCAAAACTTTCACCCTGGGAGAGCTTCGTTAACACCTCCTTCAGAGCGGGCTCCGTATTGACCACGATGTGGCGAACCCTTACCTCCTGGGGTTCCGTGAAGAGAGCCGGGTTCTCTTTGTAGTATCGTTGAATTTCCTCTTCTGAAACCTCCCCTTTTTGTCTCAATGCCTCTTCGAGGAGGGCATCGATCAAAATGGCCCTTTTTGCATCCTCGATTTTGGCCAGGATTTCTTTGTCCTTGTCCAGGCCTTTTTTCTTTGCCTCCTGATAGAGAACCTCCCGGGGGATCACATAGTTTTCGAGAAAATCTCTCGTCCCCTTTTGGCTCAGCAGCTTCATCTTCCCTTCCAAGGGCTGTCTTTCCAGCATCTGCTGAAATTCTCCCAACGAGATGGTAACATCGTTGATCTTCACCAGATCTTTTTCCCCCAGTCCCTTCTCCTCTGATTTCTGACAGCTCAAGAATGAAAGGGCCAGAAAAAGTAAAATCCATAATAACTTCAACCTTTTCACCATCTTCTTCACCCAATGGATCTTTCCGGAAACGAATCTCTGCCTCTGACGAGAAAAGACACCACGTTATTTACCATATCAGGCCAATGCTTGCAATAGCTTTTTGGCTGCGCCGAAAGGGTCTTGTCTTGCGCCGGGCCAGTCCTCGATGACCAGCTTAGAGTCTGGGGTAAATCGGTATTTCCCCCCTCCCCGATGGACAAAATCCACGACCTTCTGAGGAGAGACCGGGGTGCTTTCGTCAAAGGTGAGGACGAATTGAGAAGAGGTCTCCTCAAACTTCTTGATCGACAATCTCGTCAGAAGAATTTTTACCTTGATCACTTCGAGAAGATGATCCACCTCTTCGGGATTCTTTCCAAATCGGTCAATGAGTTCCCCTCGTATCCTCTCCACTTCCTCATCAGAACGTGACAGGGAAAGCCTTCGATAAAGGCTCAACCGCTCACCCGGATCCTCCACATAGGTCTCCGGGATGAAGGCAGGAAGATGAAAGCGGATCTCCGGAGTGATCTCTTCAATGACTTCCTCTCCTTTTAATTCCTTGACCGCTTTCTCCATCATTTGGGTATAGAGTTCGAACCCCAGGGCTGCGATGTGTCCGGATTGAGAGGGTCCAAGGAGGTTCCCTGCTCCCCGAATCTCCAAATCCTGAATCGCGAGCTTGAACCCTGACCCCAGTTCGCTCAATTCCTGAATGGCCCGAAGTCTTCTCATCGCGTCCCTGGAAAGGGTAAGCTCTCCGGGAATGATCAGATAAGCATAGGCTTGATGGCTCCCCCGGCCCACCCGACCACGAATTTGATAGAGGTCTGCCAGGCCAAACCGCTCGGCATGATTGATCAGGATGGTATTGGCAGCTGGGATATCCAAACCGGATTCGATGATGCTCGTGCAAACGAGAAGATTCACTTCCCTCCTCACGAATCGGAGCATCACCTTTTCCAATTCCTTTCCCTCCATCTGACCGTGGGCAATGGCCAGGGAGGCCTCCGGAACCATCTGTTTCAAATGATTCGCGATCGTATGGATGTTTTGGACTCGATGGTGAACAAAAAAAACTTGACCTCCTCGCTGGAACTCCCTCTGAATCGCGTCCCGGATGACTTCCTCATCATAACGGATGACGAACGTCCGGATCGAGAGGCGGTTTTCAGGAGGGGTCTGGATGAGGCTGAGATCCCGAATTCCGGAGACAGCCATCTGGAGTGTTCTCGGGATGGGAGTCGCCGTGAGGGTGATCACATCCACCAGTTTCCTCATCTGCTTCAATTTCTCCTTATGCGAGACGCCGAAGCGATGCTCCTCGTCAATGACCACCAGTCCCAAATCACGGAAGGAAACGTCTTTCTGCAAAAGCCGGTGGGTCCCGATGAGGATGTCCACCCTGCCTTCCTTCGTCCGCTGAAGGATTTCCTTCTGGTCCCGGGGGCCTTTGAAGCGGCTCAAAACCTCGATCGCCACCGGATAGATCTTGAATCTTTCACTAAAGGTTTGGAAATGCTGCTGGGCCAGAACCGTGGTTGGGACTAATATCGCAACCTGCTTGCCACTCATCACAGCACGATAGGCCGCCCGGATGGCCACCTCGGTCTTTCCGTATCCGACGTCCCCGCAGATTAGCCGGTCCATGGGTTTGGGTTTATCCATGTCCTTCATCACTTCATTTATCGCCAGCATCTGGTCCTGGGTTTCCTCGTATTCAAACGTGGCTTCAAACTCTTTATACAATTGATCCAAAGGGGGGAATTTGAAACCCTCGAAAACCTGTCTGGCCGCATACAGGTCGAGGAGCTCTTTCACCATCTCGGAAACGGCGGCCTTGGCCCTCTTCTTCGCCCTCTCCCATGAATGGCTCCCCAGTTTATCCAGCCTGGGAGGCTTCCCGTCGCCTCCGATATAGCGTTGAATGAGATTGAGCCGGTCCACGGGGAGGTAGAGTTTATCCCCGTCTTGATACTCCAGAAGGAGATAGTCGTTCGAGACCCCCCAGATTTTCAAATGCCTCAGCCCTCTGTAGTGGCCTATTCCGTAATCGATATGGACGATGAAATCGTTTTCTCGAAGCTCACGGTAGGAGGAGACGGCAGGGGTCCCTTTTTCCCACGACGTCGAGGGGACGGAAGCCCGGCCCTTTCCTTCAGCGAGCCTTCTTCTCTCACCAAAAATTCCCTCTTCCGTCAGAATCATCCAGCCCTCTCCGGGGTTTCGAAACCCTGACGAGAGGGAACCGACAAGGAGGACGAGGCTTTCCTTGGACTGGTCCAGGGCCTCTCTGAACTTTTTCGCTTTTTCCAGTCTGGGTCCCAATCCGTACTCGGAGAGAAGGTCCCTCAATCGCTCGGCTTGACCTTGAGTGTGAGAAGTAATGAGAACCCTCATTCCTTTTTCTCGCCAATCCTGAAGGCTCTTCACGAGGATTGAGAAGGGAAACGTTTCAGATGAACCTGTTTTCGCGGAGAGGAACGCTTTCATCTCCCTCTGGAGATTTTCGTTGGTCTCCATCTCAAAAGAGAAGACTCGCTGACAGGGGGCTGGAGCAACGGGCCCTCCTTGGAGATAGATCCTTCTATATCTTTCGAAATAGAGCGAAATTTCTCGGTCGAGGAGATAAGAGGTCTCCGGCGGAGGGACAAACCCTCTTTTCGAAGAAGCCTTCTCATAATGTTCCTCGATCAGACGGGAAAAGGCCTGGGCCTCTTTCTCCACTTCATCCCCTTCATCCACAAATAGGACATTATCCCGCTTCAAGTAATCGAAAAGGGTCTTCAAGGGTTGAAGGGCTGCATCGGCTGAAATATCTCTCGCCGGGAGGAGAAGGGCATTTTCCATCATCCCTTTTGGAAGGGACCGCTGAGTCTCCGTTTCGAACCGGCGGATCGACGTGACGCGGTCCCCGTCAAATTCCAGTCGAAGCGGTTCTTCATAGAAAGGAGTATAAAGGTCGATGATGGCTCCCCGGACGCTGAAATCTCCCCTCTCCTCTACAATCTTGACTGAGTTATATCCTCCTCCTTGTAGGAAATGGATCAATCGGTCGCGATCCGCCTCTTCCCCGACAGCAAGAGAAAAAACAGACTTTTTTAAATCCTCCGGACTCAGGACTTTTTGCATCAGTGCTTTCGTGGAGGAGACGATCAACGCCTCTTCGCCTCTCAGGAGAGAGAAAAGGGCTCTCACCCGCTCTCTGATAATTTCAGGGTGAGGCGGAATTTCATCATAAGGAAGGGTTTCCCATTGAGGGAATAGAAAAGTTGGAACTTCTGAATCTTTCAGAAAGAACCGAAGATCTTCGAGAAGAATCTCAGCATCTCTCAGATGCGGCGCTACCACCAGCAACGGTCCCCTGACCTTCTCCCTCCAATGGGATAAGAAGTAGGCCTTGGAAGAACCTGCAAGACGGGTCACTCCGATCGGTTTCCGGTCCCTCCAAGGCTCGGAATCGAACCATGAACCCAAGGAAGGGATATTTCTCTTAGACCAATCCTCCATATGTATTTATTGTCCATTCAAAAGGCAGAAGGTGTCAAGATGGAAAAAGCTCCGCGATAGGGGTTGCGAAATCGCGGAACGGGAGTATACTAATAAAGGGAATGGACACTCAAACGAAATATATCCGATTACGCCGGGAAGATATCGCCTATTTCAAATTCATCATCGAATCCTATGAGGGAATGGCTGTGGTGAGGACCAAAGATCCCTACGAAGCGGTTGTGGAGTTGACGGTGGCTCCGGGATGGGAAAAAGACTTAGAGGAGGTTTTAGAAGGGCTGGGGAAGGAAATAACCTTTGAAAACTTGTCCAATTTCAAATTTCAAAATCCAAATGTCAAATGAATGTCAAAGTCCAAAATCCAAGCTTCCTTGAAGTTTGAGCTTCGGATTTGATTTGATATTTGAGCTTTAGCATTTGAGGTTTAAGATGATCGAAACTATTCCATACCAAGAAATACTGCGTGAGGCCCTCCGAGAGGGCGGGGAGTTTGCAGATCTCTTTTTTGAGCAGACCCATTCGGTGGTCATTACCTGTGAAGAGGATCGAATCGAGAAAGTGGTCTCGGGTCTGGACAGTGGAGTGGGACTTCGAATCCTCTTCAACAGAAAAACGTTTTATGGTTTCACAACGGACCTCTCTAAGGAATCTCTCCTTGATTTAGCAAGGAGGATAAGCCGGTCTGCAAAAGAGGGCGGAGGGGAAAGAACCATGTCCTCTTCTCAATCAAAACGACCGGCACTTTCGTCTCTTCCGATTTCCAATTCCCTTTATCCGATTCAGAGACATCCCGGGAAACTCTCGATCGAAGAGAGGGTTTCCGTGGTCAAACGGGCCAATGACGTGGCCCGCAGATTCGATCCCCGTGTTCAACAGGTCAAGGTCCTCTATCGGGATGCGAGTCAGAGACTTTCGATTGCGAATTCAGAGGGGCTCTCCGTCGAAGGGGAGAGAGTGGGAACAGTATTTACGGTTCAGGTCGTTTCCGCAAAAGAGGATGTGATTCAAACCGGGTATGAACCGGCGGGTGGAACGATGGGTTTTGAACTCTTTGACCTTCATCCTCCGGAGGAAGTGGCTCAGGCGGCCGCCAAGAGATCCCTCATGATGCTCTCTGCCAGAAAGGCCCCGACGGGGAAAATGGCGGTGATCTTGTCGAGCGATGCCGGAGGAACGATGATCCATGAAGCGATCGGCCACGGACTGGAAGCGGATCTTGCCCAGCAGGGTCTCTCTGTCTATTCCAAGAAAATCGGAGAGACGGTCGCTTCCTCTCTTATCACCGTTGTCGATGATCCCACCCTGCCTCAGCGAAGAGGGTCCTATTTCTTTGACGATGAAGGGGTGGCCTCCCGAAGAACCATCCTGGTGGAGGAGGGAGTTTTGAAGGGATATCTTTATGACCGGCTCACGGCGCTGGAAGACGGGGTGGAATCAAGCGGCAACGGAAGAAGGGAGTCCTACCAGGACAAACCCATTCCCAGGATGAGCAATACGATGATCCTTCCGGGGAAAATGAAACCCGAAGAGATTGTGCGTTCCATAGAGAAGGGACTATTCGTCAAGAAGATGGGCGGCGGACAGGTTAATACGGTCAACGGAGATTTTATTTTTGAAGTCAACGAAGGATACTTGATAGAAAAAGGAAGCATCGGAGAGCCTGTCCGCGGTGCGACATTGATCGGCAACGGACCTCATGTGCTGAAGGACATTGATATGGTCGGAAATGATCTGGGTTTCGGGATCGGAACCTGCGGAAAAGACGGCCAGGGCGTGCCGGTCGCCGATGCCCAGCCTACACTGAGAATTCCGGAATTGGTCGTTGGCGGGCAGCAAGAGACTCCCTGAGTGGGGAGATAAGGAGATGGGGAGGTAGAGTGATAGGGTGAAAAGATCAAAACAACATTAAGTTGCAAGAAATGCCCACTACCAGTTTATCCAGGATTCAAAAGGACTTTTTTGAAAAGCGAAAGGCCTGGCGTTCAGGAAAAAGATGACAGCAACATAAGAAACAATGTTATAGGTAAAGCATGAAGAAATTGAATTGGAAAATAATATTACCAAATATAAAGGAAGCACGCGAAGAGTTGGCAGAACTGGAGTCGCAAATAGCCTCCACTAAGAAACCAGTTGAGGTGGAACTGGAGCTTTCCCTCAGACATACGTACCATCACTTAAACACCGCGTGGAATGTAAGACATACTGCGACGAAAAGGTACAGGAATCTGACACGTTCTGATTTCAAAAAATGGGGTAGGTTCCCAAAAGGATTTGATGGCCTAGAAACATATGGAGAGGAAAATTGAGGACCTATTACAAGTCACTAAAGCCGATCCGTGATATCTCTGTACTTTTCCGCAACACTTGCGGCCGGTCGTTTTGGTTCTAGCGTTCTATCCCTCCATCGGAATGGGCGAATCTCACTCCGCCGGTCTTCATCCCATGCGGGAAAAGTCGATGAACCCTCGCTCGACGTCCGTCCCGGTGAGCTCGACGCGAACCCGATCTCCGACGTCAAGACCCTCAAATCCTTCTAACAGCTTGCCTTCCACGGGCGGATGGAATAGGCGAACCCAGGTTCCTTTTTCCGAAGCGCCCGTCACGATGGCATCGAACCGTTCTCCGATGCGCGGTTCCAGGAGCAGGGCGGCAGCCGATTTCCGGACCAATCGCTCAACCTTGGTGGCGTCGTCCTCTTTTTGGGTGCAGTGCAGTGCGAGGCCTGCCAGCTTGTCGTTGCTGTAAGGAACCGGCCCCCCTGCCATTGCGGCCTTCAGGAGCCTCTGGGTAATAAGATCAGGAAATCGCCGATTGGGGGCGGTGGAATGGGTATAATCCTTGACCGCCAGCCCGAAGTGGCCGGGAGGGGCATTGCCGGGAAGATCCACGACATACTCCCCTGAACCCATCAGCTTGACCACGCTCAGGGAGAGATCGGGAAATCGAACCGGGTCGGTCTTCTTCTGCTTCGACAGGAACTCCTCAAGTGCGGCTGAGTCTGGCTCCGGGGGCAGGTGCCCGCCCAGAGCCGACGCCAGATCGACGATTCTTCCCCAGCGCGCCGGGGAGCGAAGAACGCGGCGAAGAGACGGAAATCTTTTTGCGTCAAGATACCTCGCGGTCACCTCATTCGCCACAATCATGAAGTTTTCTATCAGCTCTTTGGCCCGATTCGTCTTGTCCACCTGAAGATCGACGAGAGAGTCATCCTTAAACACCGGCCTGGCTTCGATGGTTTCGAGCTGGAGAGCACCGCACTCGAGCCTGAGAGTCTTCAATCTCTGGGCAACTTCATCCTGAATACGGATCTGTCGGTCCAGGCCGGGCAGTGCCGCGACCCGGTCCGGAACAGGCCCCATGCCTTCAAGCCATGCGCCAACACCATGATAGGTGAGCTTTGCTCGGTTACACACAAGGGCCCGGTACAGATCTCCTTTTACAATGGACCCGTCCTCGCCGATGAGGATTTCGACGATCATCGCCAACCGTTCTTCGCCCTGACGAAGTGAGGTCAGATCGGTTGAGAACCTCTCGGGCAGCATGGGGAAGATTTGCGCAGCGGTGTAGACGGAGGTGGTGTTGTGCTCGGCGTGGCCGTCCACGGCCATCCCCTTCTTTACAATCTCGTCTACATCCGCGATTGCGACCAGAATCTTGACCGCTCCTCCTGACAGGGGCTCGGCCACGGTAAGCTGATCCAGGTCTTCGGAGTCGTCGTTGTCGATAGAGACCCAAAGCGAATTCCGCAGATCCCGGATCTGAGGATCCTTTTCGATGGCAGGTGACGTGGTTCTCCCAACTTCTGCCATCACCCCCTCTGAGAAATCAGGCAGCAGGCCCCGGTCAATCATTGCCCGCCGAGCAATCGCCCTGAGATCCGCTCGATGTCTTCGATGGTTACGGCCCATGGACGCCCTCTTCACTGCGGTCCTTCAGCGGGTTGGAGAATTTTTTCCAGTTTGACCTTTGAGATTCTCTGCCCCACCATTTCAACGATTCTTATACGCTTTCCTTCGATTTCCACCATATCGCCCGCTTGGGGAATTTTTTGCAGAGTGGTCATCAAGAAACCGCCCAGGGTGTCATAGTCAGAAGACTCCGGAATGGGAATATGATAGTCTTCTTTTAAATCCTTCAGACTGATCGATGCATCGATCAGCAAGGTTCCATCCGAAAGCTGGATCACAGGGCTTTCGATGTCATGCTCGTCTCTGATCTCTCCAACGATCTCCTCCACCAGATCCTCCATCGTGACCAGTCCTGCAACCCCGCCGTATTCATCGACCACCAAGGCCATATGAATTCTTCTCTTCTGCATCTCCTTTAAGAGGAGACTGATCTTCATGGTCTCGGGGATGAAAAAAGGGGGGCGAATGATCTTTCGGACATCCACCTGGCCTGTTTTTCCAAGGAGAGTCAGGAAGTCTTTCGCATTGAGGATTCCCCTGATGTCATTCAGTCCCCTCCCGAAAACCGGGTATCGGGAGAACTGCTCCTCTTCGATGATCGAAAGGATCTCCCGGGCAGGCCGATCGATCTGGATGGCCACCATCCGCGTATCGGGAACCATCACTTCTTTGACCGACATGTCGGTAAATTCAAAAACGCTCTGAAGGATCTTTTCCTCTGACGGCTCAAAGACCCCATGCTTCCCTCCCTCTTTTATTAAGAGTTTCACCTCTTCCTCGGTAACGTAGGCTCTCTCGGTAAAGGGTTTCCTGCCGAAGGGACTGAGCACGAGGGAGGTGCTGAAGGTGAGCACCTTTACGAAGATGGAATTGATCTTTGAAAAGGCATCGATGCTCCTCGCCGTCCAGAGACCAAAGTTCTCGGGATGCATCAAGGCAATGGACTTGGGTACCAGCTCCCCGAAGATTACGGTAAAATACGTAATCACGACTGCGACCATCACGATGGAAATGGGTTCGGCAGCGAGGGAAATGGTTTCGACCGGGACCGCCTGAAGGGCGGGTTTGATGACCTTGACCGCTGCCGCGCCGCCAACCGCAGAGGCAAGAACGCCCACCCCCGTGATTCCAATCTGAATGGTCGCCAGAAACCGATCAGGCTCCTCTTTCAGCTTTAGAAAGATTTTCGCACTTTTCTTCCCGCTTTCGGCCAGCTGTTTGATGGTGCTCTTCCTCGACGTCACCACAGCGATTTCGGTCCCGGCCAGGTAGCCGTTCAAGAGAATGAGGATCGCTATGAGAATGGCATCATAAAAAAGGTTTTCCACGGTGCCCCTCCTGTTTCCCCCAAAATCTCCTCTCCCCTTGCGGGAAGGAAACGAAGTTTATCCCCCCCTTTCCTTCCCCATCAAGGAGAAACGGATCGTCCGGTTCGATCATGGGGATGCTAGTCTTGTGGAAAGTTAGGCCCAGAAAAAATTTCTAAAACGTAATCCCTTTGAGTCTCTCGATAGCTTCTTTCAGCCTTTTTTCACCTACGGTAAGAGCCATCCGGATGTAGCCTTCTCCTTCGTCTCCAAAACCGGTTCCCGGAGTGGCCACGATTCCTACACGGTCAAGCAAGAGAGCGGCGAATTGGGCAGAGGTATATCCTTTCGGAACCCGAATCCAGAGATAGAAGGTTGCCCTGGGTTGATCCACTTCCAACCCGATCTCCCGTAGCCCCTTCACCATCACATCCCTTCGCCCCTCATACACTTCAATAATTTCAGGGAGGGGAGTGTCGAAGTGGTTCAACGCGGCTATCCCGGCTTCCTGGATCGCCTGGAAAACCCCGGAATCGATATTGGTCTTGACCCTTCCCAGAACAGAGATGATCTCGGAACACCCCACAGCAAACCCGATTCTCCACCCCGTCATATTGAAGGTCTTAGAGAGGCTATGAAATTCGATCCCGACCTCTTTTGCTCCCTCAATCTCGAGAAAACTGAGGGGGCGGTAGCCGTCAAAAGCCAGCTCGGAGTAGGCCGCATCATGGCACACAATGATCTGATAGCGCCGAGCGAAGGCGACCACCTCTTCGAAGAAAGATTTTTCAGCGATGGCGGAGGTGGGGTTATTCGGGTAGTTAATGAAAATGAGTTTTGCTTTTTTGGCGATCGATTCGGGAATTTCTGAAAGCCGGGGCAGAAAGCCATTCTCCTTGCGAAGGGGCAAAAAATAGGGAATGCCTCCGGCGAAAAGAGTTGAAACGCGGTAAACGGGGTATCCAGGACTTGGCACCAAGACATAATCTCCTGGATTGACAAAGGCAAGAGGAATATGAGCGATGCCTTCCTTTGAACCAATCAGGGCAAGGACCTCTGATTGCGGGCTGCATTTGACACCAAATCTTTTCTCAAACCATTGGGCCACCGCTGTCCTAAACTCGACCATTCCTTCGTAAGAGGGGTAACGGTGGTTCTTGGGATCGTCCGAAGCCTTTTTTAACCGCTCAATGATCGGCATGGGAGTGGGGAGGTCTGGATCCCCAATCCCCAGGTCAATGATGTCTATTCCCTTCTTCCGCATCTCCTCTTTCTTCTTATCGATCTCTGCAAAAAGATAAGGGGGAATCTGATCAATTCTTTTCGCTGCCTCAATCTTCATCGGTTTTTCTCTCTTTCTTCGGAATCTTCCTTAAACAAAGAATAGGGTTTGATGCTATCTTAAGGGCTTTCCCCTCCAAATTCAAGGCAAAAAAAAGGTCTATCCAACCGCGTCTTTTACCCTTTCCTTCAGGCCGCGAAAGGGATTTTTGTGTTGACCTATCCTGTGGCGACGAGCCCCCTTTTAAGGCAGGTTAAGAAGCGCCGCTTCCTTCGGCGAGCTCAGGACACTGAGTCTATCGAAGTGCAGGGTCAACCCTTGCCTACCGGTAGGCAGGCTGAGCCGTCGGTCTGAGCCCATCGATTTAACTCAGAGCCCTGAGCCTGTCGAAAGGCTCAGATCGAGGGCAAGCCTACGCCTTCAGGCTGGGGAGTTGAAGGGTTGACATCCAAAGCCCTTCCTATCATAATTATGGAGTTTTTGGGAACTTTTCTTATGAAAAAGAGGACTTTTATAAGGTGGCCGGTCTGGGTGTCCATCCTGGTCTTCCTGCTTTTGGGATGTAGCGGAAAAGGGGTGGATCTCAAAAAGATCGAGGGAAGCCCTGAAAGCCTTTATCGAGAGGGATTGGCTCGATTCAATAAAAGAGATTATATCGAAGCCCAAAAGAAATTCGAAGAATTGAAGTCGAGCTTTCCGGATAGTCCTCCTTACACCGTTTGGGCGGAGCTGAAGGTCGGCGATTGCCATTTCTTGAAAAAGGAATATGTGGAAGCGATCGCGGCCTATGAAGAGTTCAAGAAGACCCATCCCAGCCATGAAGAGATCCCTTATATTCAGTTTCAAATCGGAATGTGCTACTTCAGTCAGATGCTCACCCTGGATCGGGATCAAACGTCCACAAAGAAAGCTCTTTCCAGTTTTGAATATCTCATCGCGAGCTATCCCCCCAGTCTCTTTACGGAGAAGGCAAGGGAAAAGGTTAGCGTTTGCAAAAGACGATTGGCCGACCATGAATTCTATATCGGGAATTTCTATTATAAGCACGAAAGGTTCGAAGCGGCTGCTTTGCGTTTTGAGGGATTGTTGGAGAAATACCCTAAAGTCCCTGATGAGGATAATACCCTCTACCTCCTGGGGAAGAGTTATATTGAACTCGACCTGTGGGAAAAGGCCGAAGTGGTTTTCATGAAAATCGTCACGGAATATCCCAAGAGTCCCCATTTCAGAGAAGCCAGAGCCATTCTCGACAAGGGTGTAACGGACAAGGAAGTCTCTCGCGGTAAGGCCAAAGGCAGAAAGTCAAAAAAAGACGAGGCGGCTGCAATCGATCCCGAAAAGATGACCTGGATCAAATTCGAGGAAGAGGGGAAACAGCCTGTTTCTCTTCAGGAGGAGAAAAAGATTGACTTGAGAACGGAGGACGAAAAATCGACCTCCCTCGGCGCCATCGGCAATCCGGCCCAGGCAAGTTCTTCAAAGAAAAAGAAAGCTAAGGAATCAGGTTCGCCACCGGCCATTGAGCCCACTCAGGAGGACCGAGCCCGTGCCCTTCCTCCCTCTGCTGACACGAAGAAATTAGAATTCGCTTCGACGGTGGAACCGATGAAGGAAGATCGAGCGCAAGCCTCTCTTTCTCCCCTCTCCGCCGACACGACATCCAGGGCAGAAGTGACACCTGATGAAGAGAAGAACGGAGCGGCCCTCCCGGCCACTCCGGCGCCTTCCAGCGACAAAGAGGACGCCCAGAAGAAGGCTCTCCCGGAGACGACCACGGCCAAGCTTGTGAACCCGGTGGAGAAAGGCCAGCCCGTCGACGTTGCCTCTGACATTGAGCCCATTCAGGAGGAGAAAGCCCATGCCCTTCCTCCCTCTGCTGACACGAAGAAATTAGAATTCGCTCCCCCGGTGGAGCCGACGGAGGAAGATCGAGTGCAAGCCTCTCTTCCTCCCCCTTCTGCCGACACCGTATCCAAGATGGAAGTGAAACCTGATGAGGAGAAGAGGAGAGCGGCCCTCCCGGCCACCCCACCGCCTTCCGGCGACAAAGAGGTCGTCCAGAAGGAGGCTCTCCCGGAGACGACCACGGCCAAGCTTGTGAACCCGGTGGAGAAAGGCCAACCCATCGACGTCACGTCCGACAAAGTGGAAACCCGCTGGAAGGAGAATTTGGTCATTTTCAGAGGGAACGTGATTGCTCGACAAAAAGATATCGTGATCTATGCTGATTCTTTAGAGGTCGTAACCAATGAAGACGGTAAGGGAATCGATCGGGTAACTGCCGGAGGAAATGTGAAAATCCAACAAGGTCTTCGAGTCGCCAATTGCGAGAGGGCGGTCTTTTACAATCTTGACCAAAAAATGATCCTGACGGGTGACCCGAAAGTTTCAGAAGGAGACAATGTTGTATTAGGAGACGAGATCATCTTTGACATCGATAAGAATCGCGTCGAGGTGAGAGGAGGGCCGAGCGGACGAGGAAAGGCGAAGGTCCTCCCGGGGGAAATGCAAAAGTTGAAATGACAAAATGTTTTCTCTCCGTTCTCCTCCTGTTCTTTTCTTCCTGGCCTTCCACATTTCTGAAGAAGAGAAAATCTATCAAACGCTGAGTCGAAGACAAGAGGCTCTTTTGAAAAGAGAGCTCTCCCTTCACCTCTTTTGCGTCTCCAGCGTCTATCAGGGTAAGGAGGAAGATACTTGCCGGCTTTAAGAGCGCATCGTGGGTTATTTCAAAGCCTTCGCCCGGATCACCTATCCCGGTTGGGACGATCGGAGTGAAGGCAGGAATCCGTAAGTTTTTAACCTTGCTGGACTCCTGCTTAATTTTATCCCTTGCCGGATACGGGGCAGGAGCAACAATTGAGAAATGATCAGAGGGTCGTGACAATCTGACAATGAGTCAATTTGACAATTTTGAAAAAAATTAATAAAATAAGTTATTTATAATGTTTTCAGTGTTAAAGTATGTTTGAAAATCTTTCGGCAAAATTAGATTCGGTATTTAAAAAGCTGAGAGGCCATGGAAAGTTGACGGAGCAGAACGTCCAAGAAGCCTTGAAGGAGGTAAGGATTGCCCTCCTGGAGGCGGATGTCAATTTTAAGGTCGTCAAGGATTTTATTCAGCAAGTTCAGGGAAGGGCCATTGGCCAGGAAGTGATGGGAAGCCTTACGCCCGCCCAACAATTGATCAAGATTGTGAGAGAAGAGATGACCTCCCTGATGGGGGTCGAAGAGCAGAAAATTCAACTTTCGGGAAGTCCTCCCGTTCCAATTATGCTGGTCGGCCTCCACGGCTGTGGAAAGACGACCACCGCGGGTAAGCTGGCCCGATATTTTCAAGAAAAGAGAAAAAGACCTTATCTTGTCCCCGCGGACGTTTACCGGCCTGCAGCGATTGATCAATTGCAGAAGTTAGGCGAAGAGTTAAAGGTTGATTTCTATCGTCCCGAAGCGTCTCAAACGCCGATCGACATCTGTCTCAAGGCCAGGGATGTCGCCCTGAAGGGAGGGCATGATTTGATGCTCATCGATACCGCCGGGAGGCTGCATATCGATGAGGCCCTTATGCTGGAACTACGGGAGATCAAGAGTCAGATCAAGCCGAAAGAGGTTCTCTTGGTGGCCGACGCTATGACCGGCCAGGACGCGGTCAACATTGCTAAAAATTTCAATGACCGCCTGGGCATTGACGGAGTCGTTCTGACCAAAATGGATGGAGATGCGCGGGGAGGAGCCGCTCTTTCGATTAAGTCCGTCACACAAAAACCCATCAAATTTATGGGAGTGGGAGAAAAGCTAGATGCCTTGGAGGCCTTTCACCCCGATCGAATGGCTCAAAGGATTCTCGGGATGGGAGACGTCCTCACCCTGATTGAGAAGGCTGAGGCTGCCTTCGATGAGAAGACGGCAAAAGAGCTGGAGAAGAAGATCCGAAAAGATTCCTTTACCCTGGAAGATTTCCGGGACCAGATCCAACAGGTTCGGAAGATGGGGTCCTTGGAATCGATCTTGGGAATGATCCCGGGACTTCCAAAAAAGATGAAAGGGATGGGGGGCCTCGATTTCGACGAGAAGGAATTGGTGAGGGTAGAAGCCATCATCAATTCGATGACCCCTCGGGAGCGGGCTAATTATCAGATCATTAACGGAAGTCGAAGATTGAGAATTGCCCGGGGAAGTGGAACGAGCGTTCAGGACATCAACCGGCTTCTCAAACAATACGCCCAGGCCCGGAAGATGATGAAGCAATTTACGAAGATGGGAGAGAAAGGGTTCGGAAGAGGACGGGCACCGTTTTTTTCTTGACGAGGTGACAGCTCTATTAAAACTCAACGCATGAAATCCGAAACCCTAAACTCCAAACAAACTCAAATGTCTAAAGCACAAAACTCAAAGCCGTAGAATTTAGAAAATATTCGGGTCAATTGTTGAAAGGTAAAAAATGCCTTTTGAGTTTCATGTTTTGTATTTGTCTAGGGTTTAGAGTTTGGTGTTTAGAGCTTAAGCAATTTCGGATTTCGATATTCGAATTTCGGATTTTATTCAAGCAAAGGAGGTGGTACAAAGCGATATGGCTGCATCCATGAGATTGATGAGATTTGGAGGGAAGAAGACCCCCTATTACCGGATTGTGGTTTCGGATCGCCGCTCTGCCAGGGGTGGTAAATTTATTGACCAGGTGGGAACATACGATTCCAAGAAGAATCCAGCGGAGGTTCGGTTCAAAGAAGAAAAGGCGATTCAGTGGCTGAGAAAGGGAGCCCAGCCTACCCCGACCGTTCGTCAACTTTTGATCCGATCTGGAATTTCAAAAAAGCTGGCTGAAGGGAAGACCGAATAAGCCGCCTTTTCCAAAACCCTTGCTGGCCGTGAATCTCTTCTGGGACTGATGCGAAAAGTGGAGGTGGGGTCATGAACGCAAAGGAGCTGGTGGAGTATATTGCGAAGGCATTGGTCGATCATCCGGATCAAGTCAAGGTGTCCGAAATCGAAGGTGAAAAGACTTCTGTGATTGAGCTTTCCGTGGCCAAGGAAGATTTGGGGAAGGTGATCGGAAGACAGGGCCGAACGGCCCGGGCCATCCGGGTCATCCTGGGAGCCGCTTCAGCGAATCTGGGGAAACGTTCTGTCTTGGAAATCATCGAATAAAAGAGGTTCGAAGAAATTTCCCTGCCCTCTCGATAACACAGATTTCAAGAAAAGATGACACCGATTTCCCCGATGGGTCAATAAATTTCATCTCGGTGTCATCGGTTTCTACTCAACGGGATCAGAGATTTCTGAATTTCGTCAGGAATCTCAATGAAAGTCTATGGAGAAAAATCTTTTCCCCATTGGCAGGGTGGTCAAACCCCACGGGGTCAGGGGAAAGATGAAGGTGGAGTATTTTGGAGACGACCTCGACCGTTTTTTTTCTTATCGAGAGATCTTTATCGAGAATCAAGCGAACCGAATGGAACCCTATGAGGTTTTAGAGGTTCTTCCCCAGCCCCCTCGTCTGATCTTGCGATTGAAGGGGGTCGAAAAGATTGAAGAGGTCGAGCCTCTGATCGGAAAGAATATTTTCATCGAGAAGGAAGCCCTCCCTGAATTGGAAGTAGGGGAATATTATTGGGCCGATCTCCTTGGGATAGAGGTAGAAACCCAGGAAGGGAAGAGGATCGGAAAGGTGAAGGAAATCTTTCCAACGGGAGCTCATGACGTCTATGTGGTCGAAGGAAAAAGAGGAGAAATCTTACTCCCGGCGATCGAAGGGGTGATCCAGAGCATCCATCTTAAGAAAAGGGTGATGAAGGTTGCCCGAATGGAAGGCTTGTGGGAGGATGAGGATGAAGTTTGATATTCTTACCCTCTTCCCCAACATGTTTTCTTCTCCCCTCCGGGAAAGCATTTTAGGAAAAGCCGTCGAAAAAGGGCTCATCCAAATTCAAACCACCAATATCCGGGACTTCGCGTTGGACAAACATCAGGTGGTCGATGATGCCCCCTATGGAGGAGGCCAGGGCATGGTGATGAAAGTGGAGCCCATTGCTCGGGCGGTCGAGTCCGTCAAGTCCCAATATCCGTCTGCCTGGACCATTTATCTGACTCCCCAGGGGAAACCTTTCGATCAGGATTTGGCCAGGAGGCTTTCCACCCGGCCCCATCTTGTCCTTCTTTGTGGGAGATACGAAGGGGTGGATGAAAGAGCGAGAGAGTTTACAGACGAGGAAATCTCGATTGGGGACTACGTCCTGACAGGGGGAGAATTGGCCGCAATGGTCCTGATCGATGCGGTCTCAAGATTTATTCCCGGAGTTTTGGGATCCGACCGGTCCGCCGAGGAGGATTCCTTTTTGAACTCCCTTTTAGAATATCCTCAGTACACGCGCCCCGTCGATTTCAGAGGGAGGCGTGTTCCGGAAGTGCTGCTTTCGGGAAATCATTCGGCGATTTCTCTCTGGAGGAGGAGGGAGGCGATCAAGCGAACTTCGTTGAGACGGCCGGATCTTTTAGCTAAAGCTGGTCTCACCGAGGAGGATAAGAGGCTTTTGGAGGAGGCTCTTCAGTCGGATGATGAACGCACCTGCCTACTGGAGTCAGACTGAATGTCAGGAACGGGATCTAACCTCTATATCGGACTGGTCCACTATCCCATTTACGATAAGAGAAAGGAAGTTGTGGCCACCGCCATCACCAACTTTGATATTCATGATATTGCTCGCTGCGCGAAGACATTTGGAGTGGGGGGCTTCTTCATTATCACGCCATTGGAGAGTCAGGTTCAGTTAGCGGAAAGGATCATCCGACACTGGGTGGAGGGGTCTGGGTCGGTGTACAATCCAACGAGGAAGGAATCTTTGTCTCTGGTCCGGGTCTCAAGGACCATTGACGAAGCCGATCGAGCCATCTCCGACCTCTGGAAAAAAGAGGTAAAAAGAGTGGCCACAGGCGCTTCTCCCCATCCCAAGAACATTGATTTCGGTTTCTTCAAGAAGTTATTGAGAGATGAAACAACGCCCTATTTTATTCTTTTTGGAACAGGATGGGGTTTGACCCGGGAGGTTAAGGACGATTCCGATTATGTCCTGGCGCCGATCGAAGGAAAAGGGTATAATCACCTTTCAGTGCGCTCGGCAGTGGCCATCGTTTTAGACCGGTTACTAGGAGAAGACCGTTAGGATCGCTGAGAGGGTTAAGATCGTCTTGCTCGTTTAAGGGCTGCAAAGATTTTATCGATATTAACGACCTAAACGTTCCAAACGATCTGAACGATAATTTTTTGGAGGAGAAGAAGATGAATCCGTTGGAAGTCGTTGAAAGAGAACAGTTGAGGACAGATCTTCCGGACTTCAGGGTGGGAGATACCGTCAGGGTCCATGTCAAGATCGTGGAAGGGGAAAAGGAGAGAATACAGCCCTTCGAAGGAGTGGTCATTCGCAAAAAAGGCGGAGGAATTCGATCCTCTTTCACTGTGAGGAAGATCTCCTACGGGATCGGTGTTGAGAGGGTTTTTCCCACTCACTCTCCCCGGGTGGACCGGATCGACGTGATCAGCCGGGGAAAGGTGAGACGGGCCAAGCTTTTCTACCTTCGGGGCTTGAAGGGAAAGGCAGCTCGTATTCGAGGCGAAAAGAAACAAGTCGCCTGAGAGAACCTTGGAATACTGGAACAGTGGAGTAATGGAGTGATGGAAAAAGAAGAACTTCTTTGAATAACCCATGTTCCGTTATTCCATCACCGCATCATTCCGGATGGAATTCTGATGCTCTTTCCTTTTCTTCCGCCCCAACCCATGGATTATTTTGAGAAGATGTACTCTCGCCGGGGTTATCATCGGATTGCCGGTGTGGATGAGGTGGGAAGGGGCCCCTTAGCCGGGCCGGTTGTCGCTTCCGCAGTGATCCTGCCTCCAGAAGGCATCGGAGAGAGGCTTTTCGATTCAAAACAAATTTCGTCAAAAAAACGAGAAGAGCTTTACAAAACAATCTTTACAAGGGCTGAAGGAGTGGGCATCGGCATTGTCGGCCAGGAGGAGATCGATCGTATCAATATTCTCCAGGCCACACTGAAAGCCATGGCCCTGGCCATTAAAAATCTCCCCTCCCCTCCCGATTTTATTCTTATCGACGGTTCCCAAGGTGGCCTTGAACTCTCCATTCCACAGAAACCCATCCGAAAAGGCGATCGACTCTGCAACTCCATTGCGGCAGCTTCCATCATAGCCAAAGTGACCCGGGATCGAATGATGTCGGAATGTCACCAAAAATACCCACAGTATAATTTTGCCAGGCACAAAGGTTACGGGACAAAAGAACATCAGAGGGCGATTGAAAAATTCGGTGTTTGTGAGCTCCACCGTAAGACCTTTCGAGGAGTGAAGGAATATTTATGATGGGGAGATGGGGGGATGAGGAGACACGGAGAAAATGAGAACGGCGAATTAGAGACTTTGGATCTGCAATATGATTTGTAGAATTTACACTTGATTACGTAGCGCACAGCGCAAATAAATTTGTTTTCTGGGAGATTTATTACGGACACGGATCACGGACGCGAGGCACGAACAGAAAAGAAAGAGCTCGGCAGAAAGGGCGAGGAAAAGGCTCTTCGTTTTTTGAAGAAGAAAGGCTATCGTATTATCGAACGAAATTATGTCTGCAAACTGGGAGAAATGGACCTCATTGCCAAAGAGAAGGATACCCTGGTCTTCATCGAAGTGAAGACGCGGACATCGATGGCCTTTGGCCCTCCCCAGCTGGCGGTCACCCCATTCAAGCAGAGGCAACTGTCTAAGGTGGCGCTTAATTTTTTGAAAGAGAAAAAGGTTGAAGACGTAAAAGCAAGGTTTGATGTCGTTGCCATCCTCCTTCCCCCCGAAAAAGAAGAAATAGAACTGATCCGTAATGCCTTCGATTTACAGTATCCTTAGACCGGGTGTAAACCATAGCCCCTTCCGTGCACGCATAGGACTGCAAAGAAAACCATCTCCATATCCCCAATTCCATCCGTTCCTCCCTTGACTATTGTCCCTGAATAATGAATTGAATGATTTAATTACATGAATATAGCCGTAATATTTTAACAAACTGTTTCAGATTCAACCGGTGTCCACATTCATACCCAAGAGACCAACGACTTAAAATCACATAGATAAGTGTCAATCTGATACCAGAGATAATTTCACGGGCGCCTGAGAATTTGTTTGACAAAATCAACTCGTAAGAATAGGATTCTAGCAAATTACGACCTGCAATCCGATTATTGTTGGACAAAGTGAACGACTACCGCCTAGAAGGCGGTAGCTTCGTGTCTTGGTCAATTACAAATTGACTTTCATCATGAACGGGTTCCCCTTCTTGTTCGGCAATGTACTGCTCAACCATCTGATCCGTAATGGTT
>Ga0335070_10001697_pt1 | contig 25526 bp, 25 predicted proteins | sample Lox_Sample_13_FD_206722 | JGI IMG/M metagenome (GOLD analysis project Ga0335070, IMG submission 206722) | Soil microbial communities from Loxahatchee National Wildlife Refuge, Florida, United States - Lox_Sample_1.3 | ecosystem: Environmental > Terrestrial > Soil > Wetlands | place: USA...
GCCGAGCGCGTGCGCAACTTCCACAAGCTGCAGCGCGAGGCCCGGCGCGACACGATGAATGCGCTGCAGATGCGCGAGCAGCGACGCGACTGGAAGCTGCGCGGTCGCGAGGGCGCGATGCGCGCCGGAGCCAAACGAGGTTGAGGATGGGCCTAGTAATTCAGGCCCATCGCGTCGCGCACGTCCTTCATGGTCGATTTGGCGATCGTGCGCGCGCGCTCGGTGCCCATCTCGACGATCCAGTGCACCTTCTTCGGGTCGGCCAGCAGCGACGCGGCGCGCTCGCGCCAGGGCTGCTGCTCACGGATGACCGCGTCGATCACCGGCTGCTTGCAGTCGAGGCAGCCGATGCCCGCGGTGGTGCAGCCCTTGACCACCCAGTCGCGCGTGGCCTCGTCGCTGTAGACCTTGTGGAAATCCCACACCGGGCACTTCTCCGGGTTGCCGGGGTCGGTGCGGCGCACGCGCGCGGGGTCGGTGGTCATGCCGCGGATCTTGCGCGTGACCTCGGCGGGCTCGTCGCGCATCAGGATCGCGTTGCCGTAGCTCTTGCTCATCTTCGCGCCGTCGAGGCCGGGTAGCCGCAGCACCTCGGTGTGCAGCGCCTGCGGCTCGGTGAGGATCGCCTTGCCGCTGCCGCGCAGGTGACCGAGCAGCAACTCGGTGTCGTCGGCGCTCCAGCCGGCTGTTGCCGTGGCGGCGCGCTTGACGACGGCCTCGCCCTTGGCAAGCGCGTCGGCGGCGCCGGTCTCGCCGAAGGTCTTGCGCTGCTTCTCGAAATAGCGCTGGTCGTCCTTGGACAGGCGCGCCAGCGCAGCGGCGACCTTGGCCTCGAAGTCGCCCAGGCGACCGTACAGGTGGTTGAAGCGGCGCGCCACTTCGCGCGTCAGCTCGACGTGCGAGGCCTGGTCTTCGCCCACCGGCACGTAGGCGGCCTTGTAGATCAGGATGTCGGCCGCCTGCAGCAGCGGGTAGCCGAGGAAGCCGTAGGTCGCGAGGTCGCGGTCTTTCAGCTTCTCGATCTGGTCCTTGTAGGTCGGCACGCGCTCGAGCCAGCCCAGCGGCGTGCCCATCGCCAGCAGCGTGAACAGCTCGGCATGCTCGGGCAGCCGGCTCTGGATGAAGATGGTGCTCTTCTCGGGGTCGAGGCCCGCGGCGAGCCAGTCGACCACCATGTCGTACACGGTCTTCTCGATGACTTCGCGCTCTTCGTAGTGGGTGGTCAGCGCGTGCCAGTCGGCGACGAAGTAGAAGCAGTCGTAGTCGTCCTGCAGGCGCACCCAGTTCTTCAAGGCGCCGTGGTAGTGGCCCAGGTGCATCGAGCCGGTGGGGCGCATGCCGGAAAGGACGCGGGGTCGCATGTCGATCGCGCTGGCTGAGAGGGACGTGCATTCTCGCAGACGTACACTCACGCGCCTTCCATGAGCCGCCGGGCCGCTGCCAAGGCGAATTCCGCAGTGCGCAGCACGAAGGATGCCCAATGACCACCCAGCGCATCGTCATCCTGATCTCGGGCCGTGGCTCCAACATGGAGGCCATCGTGCGGCAGTGTGCGCAGGAGCGCTGGCCGGCGCGGGTGGCGGCGGTGATCGCCAACCGCGCGCAGGCCGCCGGCCTGCTGTTCGCGGCGTCGCACGGCATCGCCACGGCGGTGGTCGACCATCGCGCACACGCGTCGCGCGAGGCGTTCGACGGCGCGCTGGCCGAGGCGATCGACGCCCATGCGCCCGATCTGCTGCTGCTGGCGGGTTTCATGCGCATCCTCGGCCCTGCGTTCGTGCGCCGCTACGAGGGCCGCATGCTCAACATCCATCCCTCGCTGCTGCCGGCGTTTCCGGGGCTGCACACGCACCGGCGCGTGCTCGAGGCGGGCTGCAAGGTCAGCGGTGCCACCGTGCACTACGTGACCGCCGATCTCGACCACGGGCCGATCGTCGTGCAATCGGTGGTGCCGGTGCGGTCCGACGATGACGAGGACACGCTGGCCGCGCGCGTGCTGGCCAGCGAGCACCGCATCTATCCGCTGGCGGCGTCGTGGTTCGTGCGCGGATGCCTGCGCGTCGAGCGGGGCATCGTGCGGCAGACCGAAGGCGCCTCGCAGCTGCTGATCGCCTGAGCGGCGCGCGATGCATCCGAAGGCGCTGCTGGAGCAGGCCACCGAGCTGATGCGCGCGGTGCTGGCGTTCGAGCAGCCGGCCGACGCCGTGGTGTCGGCGCACTTTCGCCGGCACCATGCGCTGGGCGCGCGCGAGCGCCACGCGCTCGCCGAGACGGTGTACGCGGTGCTGCGGCGTCGCCTGCTGCTGCAGCACCTGGCGCAAGGCGGCCGCGGGCCGCTGGAGCGGCGGCTTGTGCTCGTCGGCTGGCAGGGCGAGGCGCGCACGCGCGACGCGGCGATCGACGATGCCGAGCGGCGCTGGCTGGCCGAGGTCGCCGCGGTGGATCCGGCCACGCTGGCGCCGAAGCTGCGCCACAACCTGCCCGATTGGCTGGCCGGCGCGCTGCATGCGCAACTCGGCGACGCCGGGTTCGACGCGCTGACCGCGGCCCTGCTGCAGCCGGCACCGCTGGATCTGCGCGTCAACACGCTGAAGGCCAAGCGCGAGCAGGTGCAGCAGGTGCTGGCCGCGGCGGGCATCGACGCGGCGAGCACGCCGTACAGCCCTTGGGGCCTGCGCATCGAAGGCCGGCCGGCGCTGCAGTCGCTGCCGGCGTTTCGCGACGGTCTGTTCGAGGTGCAGGACGAGGGCAGCCAGTTGCTGGCGGCGCTGCTCGATGCGCACCGCGGCGAGATGGTGGTCGATTTCTGTGCCGGTGCCGGGGGCAAGACGCTGGCCATCGGCGCGACGATGCGCAACACCGGTCGGCTGTACGCCTTCGACACCTCGGGTCACCGGTTGCATGCGCTGAAGCCGCGGCTGGCGCGCAGCGGCCTGTCGAACGTCCACGCGGTGCAGATAGCACACGAGCGCGACGAGCGCGTCAAGCGTCTGGCCGGCAAGATCGATCGTGTGCTGGTCGACGCGCCGTGCTCCGGGCTTGGCACGCTGCGACGCAACCCGGACCTGAAATGGCGGCAGAGCCCGCAGACCGTGGCGCAGTTGAGACAGCAGCAGCAGGCGATCCTGGCGGGCGCCGCCACGCTGCTCAAGCCGGGCGGCCGGCTTGTTTATGCGACCTGCAGCTTGCTGACGCTTGAAAACGAGGACGTCGCCCGGACCTTCGAGCAGAGCCATGCGCAGTTCGAGGTCGCTCCGGCGCGCGATGTCCTGGGGCGGGCCCGCATCGCCAGAGCCGACGAGTTGGTGCAGGGTCCCTGGCTGAAACTGTCGCCGGAACGACACAGCACCGATGGATTCTTTGCGGCTGTGTGGCAACGTAAGCGCTGATCGCCGGGACAGGGTATGGGACGCCCGGCATTTGTCCGTCGTCAAAGTCGGGTAAACCTGCGCAATTCCCCGGCTGGGCAAGTTGTAACCGTCGCCTAGAATCCCCCTTTCGAGAACCACCCCTGAAAGCCGCCGCGAGCGGCACAAGAGCGAGAACGAATGACCGACTTCAATGCGTTGTGGAACCGGCTGCTGCAATGGGCGAGCGACGGGCTGTGGGCCGATGTCGCCTGGTGGCAGATCGTGCTGTTCACGCTGATCACCACGCACATCACGATCGCGTCGGTGACCATCTTCCTGCACCGGGCACAGGCGCACCGCGCGCTCGAGCTGCATCCGGTCGCGGCGCACTTCTTCCGCTTCTGGCTGTGGCTGACCACCGGCATGGTGACCAAGGAATGGGTGGCGATCCACCGAAAGCACCACGCCAAGTGCGAGACGGTCGATGACCCCCACAGCCCGGTGACGCGCGGCATCCGCACAGTGCTGCTGCGGGGTACCGAGCTATACCGCGCCGAATCGTTGAACGCCGAGACGCTGGCGAAGTACGGCCACAACACGCCCGACGACTGGGTCGAGCGCAAGCTCTACAGCCGCCACACGATCCTCGGCGTGGCGCTGCTGCTGGTGCTCGACCTGGCGCTGTTCGGCGCCATCGGTGCCACCGTGTGGGCGGTGCAGATGCTGTGGATCCCGGTCACCGCCGCGGGCGTGATCAACGGCCTGGGGCACTGGTGGGGTTACCGCAACTTCGAGGCCCCCGACGCGTCGACCAACATCGTGCCGTGGGGCGTGATCATCGGCGGCGAGGAACTGCACAACAACCACCACACGTATCCCACCTCGGCCAAGCTGTCGGTCAAGCCATTCGAGTTCGACATCGGCTGGGGCTACATCCGCGCGCTGCAAGCCCTCGGGCTGGCCACCGTGCGCAAGACGCCGCCCAGGCTCGAGCTGGGCACGGTGAGCAAGCAGGCCGACTCGCGCACGCTCGAAGCGGTGATCGCCAACCGCTACGAGGTGATGGCGCAGTACGCCAAGCAGGTGCGCCAGGTGTGTGCGGCCGAGCTGTCGAAGCTGCGTTCGCAGGGCCGGTCGCACGGCGCGCACTGGGTCAATCTGCGTGCGGCGCGCCGTTGGCTGCACCGCGACGACGACAAGATCCCGATGGATGTGAAGCCGCAACTCGCCAGCGCGATGGAGGAGCACCCGATGCTGGCCAAGCTGGTGGCGATGCGCGAGGAGCTGCGCCTGCTGTGGACACGCACCAACGTCTCGCCGCCGCAACTGGTGGCCGATCTGCAAGCCTGGTGCCGCAAGGCCGAGGAGAGCGGCATTGCGATGCTGCACGAGTTCTCGCTGAAGTTGCGCGCGGCGCGGGCTCTCGGAAACGGCTGACGCCGAACACAGGGGCTGGGGCGCCGACGCGACCCCTGTCAGCAAGAAGGGCCGCATTCGCGGCCCTTTCTTCATGGCGTCTTCGTCGCCGTCACTTCAACTTCGTCTCTTTGTACAGCACGTGCTTGCGTGCCTTCGGGTCGAACTTGATGAACTCGAGCTTGTCGGGCGTCGTCTTCTTGTTCTTGTTGGTGGTGTAGAAGTGGCCGGTGCCGGCGGTGGACTCCAGCTTGATCTTCTCTCGTGCGCTCTTGGCCATGGTGTGCTCCTCGTCAGGCCTCGCCGCGGGCGCGCAGATCGGCCAGGACCTGCTCGATACCGACCTTGTCGATCAGGCGCAGGGCGGCGTTGCTGACGCGCAGGCGCACGAAGCGGTTCTCGCTCTCGATCCAGAAACGGCGGTACTGCAGGTTGGGCAGGAAACGACGCTTGGTCTTGTTGTTGGCGTGGGAAACGTTGTTGCCCACCATCGGGCGCTTGCCCGTGACTTGACAGACGCGTGCCATGACGCAGCTCCGAAACGGCTTGTTGGTTTGGCTGGCGGCCCCGACCGGGCGAACCCAAGGTCGCGGCGAAGCGGCGGATTATAGCCGAGCGGGCGGCCGGCGACGGACGCGCGGCTGCCTCTACTGGTCGAGAAAGCGCTGTGCGTCGAGCGCGGCCATGCAGCCGCTGCCGGCCGATGTGATGGCCTGCCGGTAGACGTGGTCCTGCACGTCGCCGGCGGCGAACACCCCGGGTACGCTGGTCATCGTGGCGAACCCGTCGTTGCCGCCCTTGGTGATGATGTAGCCGTCCTTCATCTCCAGCTGACCCTTGAAGATGTCGGTGTTGGGCTGGTGCCCGATGGCGATGAAGCAGCCTTTGACGGCGAGCTCGGTGGTGGCGCCGCCGTCGACGGCCTTCAATCGCACGCCGGTGACGCCGCTGGCGTCGCCGAGCACCGCGTCGAGCGTCCGGAACAGGTGCAGCTGCAGCTTGCCCGCAGCCGCCCGCTCCATCAGCTTGTCGACCATGATCGGCTCGGCGCGGAACTTGTCGCGCCGGTGGATCAGGTGCACCTTGCTGGCGATGTTGGTCAGGTACAGCGCCTCCTCGACCGCGGTGTTACCGCCGCCGACCACGCAGACCTCCTGGTTCTTGTAGAAGAAGCCGTCGCAGGTGGCACAGCCGCTGACGCCGCGGCCCATGAACTGCTGCTCCGACTCCAGCCCCAGGTACTTGGCGCTGGCGCCGGTGGCGACGATCAACGCGTCGGCGCTGTAGCGGCCGCTGTCGCCGGTGAGCGTGAACGGTCGTTTCGACAGGTCCACCGCCTGGATGTGGTCGAACACCACGCGGGTGCCGAAGCGCTCGGCGTGCTTGAGGAAGCGCTCCATCAGTTCGGGGCCCTGCACGCCGTCGGCATCGGCCGGCCAGTTGTCGACATCGGTCGTGGTCATCAGCTGACCGCCCTGGGCCAGCCCGGTGATCAGCAACGGCTGCAGGTTCGCCCGCGCGGCGTAGACCGCGGCGGTGTAGCCGGCGGGGCCCGACCCGAGGATCAGGACGCGGGCGTGCGTGAGGGTGTCGGACATACGGAAACGCTCGCAGGAATCGAAGGGCAGCGTCGCGTGCGCCCGACGCCGATTGTCACATGGGGGTGCGCCCCGGTGCCGGCAAGGCATGCAATCGGCACAATAGCGTCATTGCCGCGGGCGGCGCCTCGTCGGGCCTGCGGCGTGGCCCGGGCCGGGTGGGCGGGCCGATCGAGAACGCCTCAAAGGAAGGGGACCCCAAGATGTCGATGTTGTCGAATCTCGACCTGATCCGTCGTGTGCCGCTGTTTTCGATGCTCACGGTCGAACAGGCTCAGGCGGTGGCCGATGCCGTGGTCAAGCGGCGCTTTCGTCGCGGCGAACTCGTGGTCGAGCAGGGGCGCAAGAGCAACGCGCTGTTCATCCTTCTGAACGGCCGTGCCCGGGTGCTGACCTCCGACTCGCGCGGCCGCGAAGTGATCCTGGCGGTACTGGAGGCGGGCGACTACGTCGGCGAGATGAGCCTGATCGACAACGAGCCGCACTCGGCCACCGTGCGCTGCGAGGTGCAGACCGACATGCTGATCCTCGGCCGCAACGACTTCCAGCGCTGCCTGCCGGAGAATTCGACGCTGTCGTACGCGATTCTGCGCGGCCTGGTGAGGCGGCTGCGCCACGCCGACCGCCAGATCGAATCGCTGGCGCTGCTCGATGTGTACGGCCGCGTCGCCCGCACGCTGCTCGAGATGGCCGAGGAGGTCGATGGCATCAAGATCATTCGCAACAAGGTGTCACGGCAGGACATGGCCAAGGTGGTCGGCGCCTCGCGCGAGATGGTCAGCCGCGTGATGAAGGATCTCGAGGAGCGCGGCGTGATCGAGACCCAGGAGAACGGCTCGGTCATCCTGAAGGAGCGGTTGCACTCCGAGTGAGACGATTGGCCCGGGCGCCGCAGGCGCATCGGCCACAATCGCATTCATGACGTTTCCGCTCGGATCGCTGGCCGCAGGGGGTTCCGCCGCGCCGGCGGCGCGACTGCAGACGCCGGCCGGGCGCTGGCGCACCAAGCTGGCGCTGGTGGCCGGCGCCGTGTTGTGGCTGCTGGTGCTGCTGGCGCTGGTGACGCACGACGCCGGCGACGCGGCCTACTCCACCTCGGGCGGCAGCGCGGCCGTGCACAACAAGGCCGGGCAGCTCGGCGCCTGGGTGTCGGACCTGCTGCTGTTCTTGTTCGGCTACTCGGCCTGGTGGCTTCCGGTGATCGGCGTCCGCTGGTGGCTGTCGGCACTCGCGCAGTGGTTGCGCGGAGAGCAGGCGCAGGCCGACGAGCACAGCGCCTGGCCGCGCGCGGTGTGGGTCGGCGGCATCGTGTTGCTGATCGCTGCCAGTTGCTCGCTCGAGTGGACGCGGCTGTACCGCTACGACGGCCTGCTGCCCGGCGGGCAGGCCGGCGGTGTGCTCGGCGCGGTGCTCGGGCCGCTGTCGATGAAGTGGCTCGGCTTCGCAGGCTCGGGCGTCGCGTGGATCGCGGCGCTGGTGCTCGGCGCGTCGATGGCGCTGCGTTTCTCGTGGATTGCGTTGGCCGATCGCATCGGCGAGGGCTTCGACGCGCTGCGCGAGCGTCGACAGGAGGCGATCGAGCGCGCCGAGGACATCCGCATCGGCAGGGCCGCGCAGGACGAGCGCGAGCGCGTGCTCGCCGACGAGCAGCAGGTGATCGAGGAGCACGTGCCGATCGTCATCGAAAAGCCGGTGGCCGAGGTGCCGAAGTCCGAGCGCGTGGCCAAGGAACGACAGCAGCCGCTGTTTCGCGAACTGCACGACGCCAAGCTGCCGCAGGTCGATCTGCTCGATGCACCACCAGGACGGCTGGAGGCGGTGACACCGGATTCGCTGGAGATGACCAGCCGGCTGATCGAGAAGAAGCTGAAGGACTTCGGCGTCGACGTGCGCGTGGTCGCCGCGTCGCCCGGGCCGGTGATCACGCGCTACGAGATCGAGCCCGCGGTCGGCGTCAAGGGTGCGCAGGTGGTCAACCTGGCGAAGGATCTGGCGCGCTCGCTGTCGCTGGTCAGCATCCGCGTGGTCGAGACGATCCCCGGCAAGAACTTCATGGCGCTCGAGCTGCCGAACGCCAAGCGGCAGACGATCCGCTTGTCGGAGATCCTCGGCTCCGCGGTGTACAACGACGCCCACTCGCAGTTGACGCTCGGTCTCGGCAAGGACATCGTCGGCAACCCGGTGGTGGCCGACCTGGCCAAGATGCCGCACCTGCTGGTGGCCGGCACCACCGGCTCGGGCAAGAGCGTCGGCATCAACGCGATGATCCTGAGCCTGCTTTACAAGGCCGAGGCGCGCGACGTGCGCCTGATCATGATCGACCCCAAGATGCTCGAGATGAGCGTCTACGAGGGCATTCCGCACCTGCTGTGCCCGGTGGTGACCGACATGAAGCAGGCCGCCAACGCGCTCACCTGGTGCGTCGGCGAGATGGAGCGGCGCTACAAGCTTATGAGCAAGCTCGGCGTGCGCAACCTCGCCGGCTACAACCGCAAGCTGCACGAGGCTACCGAGCGCGGCGAGCCGCTGACCAATCCGTTCTCGCTGACGCCCGAGGCGCCGGAACCGCTGGAGCGGCTGCCGTACGTGGTGGTGGTGATCGACGAACTGGCCGACCTGATGATGATCGTCGGCAAGAAGCTCGAGGAGCTGATCGCCCGCCTGGCGCAGAAGGCCCGCGCCGCGGGCATCCACCTGATTCTGGCCACGCAGCGGCCGAGCGTCGACGTCATCACCGGCCTGATCAAGGCCAACATCCCGACGCGCATCGCGTTCCAGGTGTCGAGCAAGATCGACAGCCGCACCATCCTCGACCAGATGGGCGCCGAGGCGCTGCTGGGGCAGGGCGACATGCTGTACCTGCCGCCGGGCTCCGGGCTGCCGGTGCGCGTGCACGGCGCCTTCGTCAGCGACGAGGAGGTGCACCGCGTGGTCGACTACCTGCGCCAGCAGGGCGAACCCAACTACATCGAGGGCATCCTCGAAGGCGGCACGCTCGAGGGCGACACCGCCGCGGCGATCGAGGGCGGCGCGACCAACGGCGACGGCGAGGCCGATCCGATGTACGACCAGGCGGTGGCCATCGTGCTGCAGAACCGTCGTGCGTCGATCTCGCTGGTGCAGCGCCACCTGCGCATCGGCTACAACCGGGCGGCGCGTTTGCTGGAACAAATGGAGCGGGCCGGACTCGTATCGGCCATGGCCACCAACGGCAACCGCGACATCCTGGTGCCCAAGCGCGACGAATGAAGCCCTGGCTGTTCGCGCTGACCTTGCTGCTCGGCACGGCGGCGCAGGCCGATTCGGTCGACCTGCTGCGCGACTTCGCCAGCCACGTGAAGTCGGGCCGCGCCAGTTTCACGCAGACGGTGACGTCGGCCGACGGCGCGAAGAAGAAGAGCTCATCGGGCCAGTTCGAGTTCGTGCGTCCGAACCGCTTTCGCTTCAGCTACGCCAAGCCGTTCGAGCAGCAGATCGTGGCCGACGGGCAGAAGGTGTGGCTGTACGACGTCGACCTGAACCAGGTCACCGTGCGGCCGCTGGCGCAGGCGCTCGGTGCGACGCCGGCAGCACTGCTGGCCGGCGGCACGCTCGACAAGGAGTTCGACCTCAAGCCGGCGCCGGCCGCCGACGGCCTCGAATGGGTGCAGGCCACGCCGCGCATCAAGGACGGCCCGATCCAGTGGCTGCGCGTCGGCTTTAAGGGCACCACGCTGGCGGCGCTGGACATCGCCGACGCGTTCGGCCAGCGCTCGCTGCTGCGCTTCACGGCGCTGGAGCAGAACATCAAGCTGCCCGACAGCACGTTCGAGTTCACGCCGCCCAAAGGGGCCGACGTCATTGCGCAGTGATTCGGCTTGGCGTTCGGCAGCGCGCTGACACAATCGCCCGATGAGCGCGCAGGAATCGCTGTTCGAGGCACCCGGTCGCGACGCGCGCGTTGACACGCCATCGCCGGACGCGCCGCTGGCCGACCGGCTGCGGCCGCAGCGGCTCGACCAGGTGATCGGCCAGCGGCACCTGCTCGGCCCGGGGCGCCCGCTGCGCGTCGCGTTCGAATCGGGCCGGCTGCACTCGATGATCCTGTGGGGTCCGCCCGGCGTGGGCAAGACCACGCTGGCGCGGCTGGTCGCCGGCATGGTCGATGCGCAGTTCATCGTGCTGTCGGCGGTGCTGTCCGGGGTCAAGGAGATCCGCGAGGCGGTCGAGCGTGCGCGCGCCGCGCGCAGCGCCGGATGCGCCACGGTGGTCTTCGTCGACGAGGTGCATCGCTTCAACAAGGCGCAGCAGGACGCCTTTCTGCCGCACGTCGAATCGGGCTTGTTCACCTTCATCGGTGCGACCACCGAGAACCCGTCGTTCGAGGTCAACTCGGCGCTGTTGTCGCGCGCCACCGTGCACGTGCTGCATCCGCTGGAGCCCGCCGAGCTGACCGAGCTGCTCGCCCGCGCCAAGGCGTCGCTGGGCAGCGGCGACCTCACCGACGCCGCGCGCGACCGCCTGATCGGCTACGCCGACGGCGATGCGCGCCGCCTGCTCAACGCCTACGAAAACCTGGTCGCGCTGGCCGGCGGTGCCACCGCGCACGACGAGGCACAGGCTCGAACGCAGGTCATGGACGAACGCCTGCTGGAGCAGGCGTTGGGCGAGATGCTGCGCCGCTACGACAAGGGCGGCGAGCAGTTCTACGACTCGATCTCGGCGCTGCACAAGGCGGTGCGGGGCTCCGACCCCGACGCGTCGCTGTACTGGCTGGCGCGCATGCTCGACGGCGGCGTCGACCCGCGCTACGTGGCGCGCCGCGTGATCCGCATGGCCAGCGAGGACATCGGCCTGGCCGATCCGCGCGGACTTCGCATGGCGCTCGATGCCGCCGAGACCTACGAGCGTCTCGGCAGCCCGGAGGGCGAACTGGCGCTGGCGCAGGCGGTCGTGTACCTGGCGGTGGCGCCGAAGTCCAACGCCACCTACACCGCCTGGGGTGCCGTGCGCGCATTCGTGCGCGAGGACGGCACAAGGCCGGTGCCGCTGCACCTGCGCAATGCACCGACGCGGCTGATGAAGCAACTCGGCTACGGCAAGGGCTACCGCTACGCGCACGACGAGCCCGAAGGTTTTGCAGCCGGGGAGTCCTACTGGCCCGACGGCCTTGAGGCGCAGCGCTTCTACGAGCCGGTCGACCGCGGCCTGGAGCAACGGATCCGCGAACGGCTGGCGCAGTTGCGCGGCCTCAACCAAGCGGGCTCCAAGCCCGACTGAGCAGCGGCGCCGCCGCTGCACGCGGGGGCCGGCGCACTCTGGGGTCGCCTGCGACCGACCGGCAAGCGGGTATCCCCCGCCTTGGCGCGAAAACTGCACTCCTACAATCGCGCCGTCCGTGCATGGCCCCATTGGGGCCGAGCGGCGAGGAACAGCTCGATGGACATACTTCTGCAGCAGATCATCAACGGTCTGGTGCTGGGCAGCGTGTACGCGCTGGTCGCACTGGGCTACACGATGGTCTACGGCATCATCAACCTGATCAACTTCGCGCACGGCGAAGTGCTCATGGTCGGCGCCCTCACCAGCTGGTCGGTCATCCAGGTGCTGGCCGACAGCGGCCTGCCCGGTTGGTTGAAGCTGCTGTTGTCGCTGGTGGCTGCGGTCGTGGTGTGCGCGGCGCTGAATTTCACGATCGAGAAGGTCGCCTATCGGCCGCTGCGCAATGCGCCGCGGCTGGCCCCGCTGATCACCGCGATGGGCATGAGCCTGCTGCTGCAGACGCTGGCGATGATCATCTGGAAGCCCAACTACAAGCCCTATCCGATTCTGCTGCCGAGCGAGCCGTTTCACATCGGCGGCGCGGTGATCAACGTGACGCAGATCCTGATCCTGGTGGCGACGGCGGTCACGCTGGTCGGTCTGATGTGGCTGGTCAATCGCACCAAGCTCGGCCGCGCGATGCGCGCCACGGCCGAGAACCCGCGCGTCGCGGCGCTCATGGGCGTCAAGCCCGACATGGTGATCTCGGCCACCTTCGTGATCGGCGCCGCGCTGGCCGCGCTGGCCGGCGTGATGTACGCGGCCAACTACGGCTCGGTGCAACACACGATGGGGTTCCTGCCGGGGCTGAAGGCCTTCACCGCCGCGGTGTTCGGCGGCATCGGCAACCTGGCCGGCGCCGTGGTCGGCGGCGTGCTGCTCGGCTTGATCGAGGCGCTCGGCGCCGGCTACATCGGCACGCTGACCGGCGGCGTGCTCGGCAGCAACTACCAGGACATCTTCGCGTTCATCGTGCTGATCCTCGTGCTCACTGCGCGGCCACAGGGTTTGCTCGGCGAGCGGGTGGCCGACCGCGCCTAAAGGCTTGCGCAGATGAAGGACAACAAGAAGCTGATCTGGTTCCTGGCCGCGGCGTTCCTGCTGCTGGTGCTGCCCTCGGTCGCCCAGTACGCCGGCAACTTCTGGGTGCGCATCATCGACTTCGCGCTGCTGTACGTGCTGCTGGCGCTCGGGCTGAACATCGTGGTCGGCTACGCCGGCTTGCTCGACCTCGGCTACATCGCGTTCTACGCGGTGGGCGCCTACACGTTCGGCCTGCTGGCGTCGCCGCACCTGACCGAGGCGTTCCCGGCGATCGGCGCGATCTTCCCCAACGGCCTGCACACGCCGATCTGGGTTGCGATTCCACTGGGCGCGCTGCTGGCCGGCTTCGCCGGAGCCTTGCTCGGTGCACCGACGCTGAAGCTGCGCGGCGACTACCTCGCGATCGTGACGCTCGGCTTCGGCGAGATCATCCGCGTGTTCCTCAACAACCTGGACGCGCCGGTCAACATCACCAATGGACCGAAGGGCCTGCTGCAGATCGACAGCTTCAAGCTGCCGCTGGTGGGCTTCGACTTCGGCCGCCCCGGGTCGCTGTTCGGCCTCGAGGTGTCGTCGGTCACCAAGTACTACTTCCTGTTCCTGGCGGTGGTGGTGGTCAGCGTGCTGATCTGCTATCGCCTCGAGCGCTCGCGCATCGGTCGCGCCTGGATGGCGATCCGCGAGGACGAAGTCGCCGCCAAGGCGATGGGCATCAACACACGCAACCTCAAGCTGCTCGCCTTCGGCATGGGTGCCACCTTCGGCGGCGTCTCGGGGACCTTGTTCGCCACCTTCCAGAACTTCATCTCGCCCGAATCGTTCGCGCTGAACGAGTCGATCATGGTGGTGGCGATGGTGGTGCTCGGCGGCATCGGCCACATCCCCGGCGTGATCCTCGGCGCGCTGCTGCTGGCTGCGTTGCCCGAGGTGCTGCGCTGGGTCTCCGGCGAGCTCGACCTGCAGTCGATCACCGGCGGCCGGCTCGATGCGGCGATCCTGCGCCAGCTGCTGATCGCGGTGGCGATGATCGCGATCATGCTGGCGCGGCCGCGCGGCCTGTGGCCACAGCCGGAGCACGGCAAGGCGGCGCCGACGCCGGCCAGCTGAGGCGATGCCGATGGCCGACGTCGTCCTCAACGTGACGGGCGCCTCCAAGCGCTTCGGCGGGGTGCAGGCGCTGTCGGACGTCGGCATCACGATCCGGCAGGGCGAGGTGGTCGGGCTGATCGGTCCAAACGGCGCCGGCAAGACCACCTTCTTCAATGTCATCACCGGCCTGTACACGCCCGACTCGGGCACGTTCGAGCTCGGCGGCAAGCCCTACAAGCCGAGCGCCGTGCACGAGGTCGCCAAGGCCGGCATCGCCCGCACGTTCCAGAACATCCGGCTGTTCCCGGAGATGACTGCGCTGGAGAACGTGATGGTCGGACGCCACCTGCGCACGCACTCGGGGCTGTTCGGTGCGGTGTTCCGCACCCGCGGCTTCAACGACGAGGAGCGCGCCATCGCCGATCGCGCGCGCGAACTGCTGGAGTACGTGGGCATCGCACGCTATGCCGAGTTCAAGGCGCGCACGCTCAGCTACGGCGACCAGCGGCGGCTCGAGATCGCGCGCGCACTGGCCACCGAGCCGAAGCTGATGGCGCTCGACGAGCCGGCCGCGGGCATGAACGCGACGGAGAAGGTGGTGCTGCGCGAGCTGATCGACCGCATCCGCAAGGACGGCCGCACCATCCTGCTGATCGAGCACGACGTCAAGCTCGTGATGGGCCTGTGCGACCGCGTCACCGTGCTCGACTACGGCAAGCCGATCGCCGAAGGCAGCCCGTACGACGTGCAGCGCAACGAGAAGGTGATCGAGGCCTACCTCGGCGCCGGCCACAAGGCGCACTGACTTTCGACCATCGCATGGCGGACTCCGACACCCTGCTGCAGGTGAGCGACCTCAAGGTCGCCTATGGCGGCATCCAGGCCGTCAAAGGCGTCAGCTTCGACGTCCGCCGCGGCGAGCTGGTTTGCCTGATCGGCGCCAACGGCGCCGGCAAGACCACGACGCTGAAGGCCGTCACCGGCACGCAGCCGGTGCGCGACGGGCAGATCGTGTTCATGGGCAAGGCCATCCGCGGCCAGGGCGCCTGGAACCTGGTGCGCCAGGGCCTGGTGATGGTGCCCGAGGGCCGTGGCGTGTTCGCGCGCATGAGCATCGTCGAGAACCTCTTGATGGGCGCCTACGCACGCGACGACGACGAGATCGAGGCCGACATGGAAAAGGTGTTCGGCGTCTTTCCGCGTCTGAAGGAGCGCGCCTCGCAGCTCGCCGGCACGCTGTCGGGCGGGGAGCAGCAGATGCTCGCGATGGGCCGCGCGCTGATGGCCCGTCCCAAGGTGCTGCTGCTCGACGAGCCGTCGATGGGCCTGTCGCCGATCATGGTCGACAAGATCTTCGAGGTGGTCGGCGACATCCACTCGCGCGGCACGACGATCCTGCTGGTCGAGCAGAACGCGAGCCGTGCGCTGCAGCTGGCCGACCGCGGCTACGTGATGGAGTCCGGCGAGATCACGATGAGCGGCGATGCGAAGGCGCTGCTCGACGACCCCAAGGTGAGGGCAGCCTACCTCGGCGAGTGAATGGAGCGCCGGCGTCGGGGAACCGACGCCGCCCCCCGCGCAGAGCGTCGGCAGGGTGCTCAGTCCAGCGTCGCGCCGCTGGCCTTGACCACCGGCCCGTACTTTGCCAGCTCGGCGCGCACGAAGGCCGCGAACTGCTCGGGCGTGTTCGGCGACAGCTCCGCCATCAGCGCGGCGGCGCGCGCCTTCACGTCGGCCGACGCCATGGCATCGACGAACGCGCGGTTCAGCCGCTGCGTCGTCTCGGCGCTCAGGTGCGCCGGGCCGAACAGGCCGAACCAGGTGTCGATGTTGAAGTCGCCGAGGCCGAGGTCGCGTGCGCTCTCGGCGATCGTCGGCACGTCGGGCATCACGCTGGAGCGCCGCTCGGTGGTCATCGCGATCGCGCGCAGCTTGCCGGCGCGGATGTTGGCCGACGCGGTGGCGAGGTTGTCGAACGTGAGGTCGACCTGGCCCGACAGCAGCGCCAGCTGCGCCGCCGGCCCGCCCGCATACGGGATGTGCACCATGAACACCTGCGCCTTGGCCTTGAACATCTCGCCCGCGAGGTGGCCGGCGCTGCCGTTGCCGCCGGAGCCGTAGTTGAGCTTGCCCGGGTTGGCTTTGGCGTATGCGACCAGGTCGCGCACCGAGGCGATGCCCAGTCGCTGCGCGGTCCCTACGTTCATCACCAGCACGTTGGGCACGCGCGCCACCAGCGTCAGCGGCGTGAAGTCGCGCACCGGGTCGTAGGGGATCTTGGCGTACAGCCACGGGTTGATCGCATGCGTGGCGACCGCGCCCATCACGATGGTGCGGCCGTCGGGCGCGGCCTTGGCCACCACGTCGGCGCCGATGTTGCCGCCGGCGCCGGGGCGGTTCTCGACCACCACGGTGCCCAGCGTGTCCTTCGCCTTGTCGGCCAGCGCGCGCGCCATCACGTCGAGCGGGCCACCGGCGGGGTACGGCACGATCAGGCGGATGGCCTTGGCCTGGGCACGGGCGATGGGTGCGGCGGCAACGAGGGCGAGGAGGGGGCGTCGTTTCATTGCTGTGTTCGCAGGGGCCGGGGTCGCTTGTGGCATGCGGACGGGCTTGTGGCTCGGGACGGCGCTGGCGCGCCTTCACGTCGCTGCGCGACGTGAGCCTTCGCGGCAAACAGGGCGCCGCTATGCGTCATGCTTGTCTGCCTCGGACGTGAAGGCATCCGAATAGAACTCTTCCTCGGGCAGCCTGCACGACGCGACGAAGTCGCGCTTGGCCGACTCGACCATGATCGGCACGCCGCAGGCATAGACCTGGTGGCCGGACAGGTCGGGCAGGTCCTGCATCACCGCGCGGTGCACGAACCCGCTGCGGCCGTCCCAGCGATCGTCGGGCCTGGCCTCCGACAGCACCGGCACGTAGCGCAGCCAGGGCAGCTCCTGTGCTGCCTGCAACGCCCACTCGTGCCGGTAGAGGTCTGCCCGCGTGCGCGCGCCCCAATAGAGCGCCGCAGGACGCTCGATCGCCTTCGCGCGCATGTGCTCGATGATCGCCTTGATCGGTGCGAAGCCGGTGCCCGAGGCCAGCAGCACGATCGGCCTGTCGGAGTCCTCACGCAGGAAGAAGCTGCCGTACGGGCCCTCCATGCGCAGGATGTCCTTCTCCTTCATCGCGCCGAACACGTGGTCGGTGAACTTGCCGCCCGGCATGTGGCGCACGTGCAGTTCGATCGCCGGCGGCGCGCCCAGCTGTTCCGGTGCATTGGCCATCGAATAGCTGCGCCGCGAGCCGTCGCGCAGGATGAACTCCACGTACTGCCCGGCGCGGTACTGGAATGCCTGGTTGGCCGGCAGCTGCAGCCGCAGCACCGCCACGTCGGCGGCCGCGCGCTCGATGCCCATCACGCGACAGGGCATCTTCAGCACCGGGAACTCGCCGGCGCCCGGGACCATGCGCGCCTCGATCACGCAATCGGTCTGCGGCGTCGCGCAGCAGGTGAGGATCAGGCCGGCTTCCTCCTCGGCCAGCGACAGCGCCTTCTGTTGGTGGGCGCCGTGGATCACGCGCCCCTCGAGCAGCCGGCTCTTGCACGAACCGCAGGCGCCGTCCTTGCAGCCGTAGGGCAGGCCGATGCCGGCGCGGATCGCGGCGGCGAGGATCGGCTCGTCGCGCGCGACCTCGAAGGTGCGCTCGGCCGGGCGCACGGTGATGCGAAAGGTCATGGAGCTCGTCGTTCAGGGGCATCGTCAGGCGTCGCTGCCGTCGCCCCTACACTTGTCTTTCAAACCCGATTGTGCCCGTTGGCCGTGCGGCGCCGGGCCGCGTGCCGGAGCCGATGGAGCCGCGTGCCACCCGAACCCTGCGAAGACCCCGCCTGCTGATCGTCGGCTGCGGCGATGTCGGCCTGCGCGTGCTGCGCCTGCTCGGACGCCGCTGGCGCGTGTTTGCGGTGACGCATTCGCCGGCGCGCATCGCGCTGCTGCGTGCGGCCGGTGCCGTCCCGTTGCTGGCCGACCTCGACGACGCGGCCTCGCTGGCACGCCTGGGCCGTCTGGCCGACGCGGTGCTGCACCTCGCGCCGCCGGCGAGCCATGGCACAGGCGACGGGCGCACGGCGGCGCTGCTGGCCGCGCTCGGACGCGGCACGCCGAGCCGGCTCGTCTACGCCAGCACCAGTGGCGTCTACGGCGATTGCGACGGTGCCTGGGTGCGCGAGACGCGGCCGTTGCGGGCGGCCACCGACCGTGCGCGGCGTCGGGTCGACGCCGAAGCCCGCGTGCGCGCGTTCGCGCGCGCGCACGGCGTGCGCACGACGATCCTGCGGGTGCCCGGCATCTATGCGTTCGACCGCGATGGCGGCGACCCGCGCGAACGCGTGCGCCGCGGCACGCCGGCACTGGTGCCGGCCGACGACGTGTACACCAACCACGTCCATGCCGACGACCTGGCGCGCGCCTGCGTCGCGGCGCTGCTTCGCGGCCCGACCCTGCGCGCCATCCACGTCAACGACGATTCGGCGCTGAAGACGGGCGAGTACCTCGACCGCGTGGCCGATCGCTGCGGGTTGCCGCGCGTGCCGCGGCTGACGCGCGAGCAGGCGCGGGCCCGGCTGACACCGCTGCAGATGAGCTTTCTCGACGAGTCGCGGCGACTCGACAACACGCGCCTGAAGCGCGAGCTGCGCATCGCGCTGCGCTATCCGAGCGTAGAGACGGCGCTGCAGGCGCTGAGCGACCGGTCCGGCGCTACACGCCCTGCGAGCGCTTGAGCGTCTTGGCGCGCTCGACGGAGTAGACCTTCACCGTCAGGTTGTCGCCGTCGCGCTGGATCTCGAGCTTCACCTCGCGTTCGGGTGGCCCGTTGCGCCACAGCGCCAGCCACAGCTGATCGAGCGAGCGCACCGCGGTGCCGTCGATGCGCAGGATCTGGTCGCCCTTGAGCAGGCCGGCCACGTCGGCGGGGCTGTCGTCGCTGACGCCCACGATCTTCACGACGCCGTCGTCCTCGACGCAATTGATGCCGATCCAGGCGCGTCGGCTGGCCGCGGAAGTCCCGGTGCGGCGCAACTCGTCGAGGATCGGCGGCAGCAGGTCGATCGGCACGAACATGTTGCCCGGGTGGCGCGGCTGGTCGTTGCCCAGTGCGTACGCGACGATCAGCGAGCCGATGCCCACCAGCTCGCCGCGCGCATTGAACAGGCCGGCGCCGCTGTGGCCGCCGAGCGGCGGCGCGGTGAACAGCGCATCGTCGATGCGGTACTCCCAGTAGCCGGCGAACGGCCGCCGCGACACCAGACGCACCGGGCTCACCGCGCCGGTCTCGCCACCGCTGACCGCCATCAATGGCTCGTCGGTGGCGACGCGGCCGGACTGGCCGAGCGGCGCGGCCTCGACGCGCAACGGCGCGAGGGGTTGCACGAGGCCGAAGCCGCTGGCGGAGTCGTAGGCCACCACGCGGGCTGGAATCTCGCGTTCGTCATCGGTGACGAGCTGCACCTGATCGGCCTCGAGAATCAGGTAGCCGATCGTGAGCACCAGGCCATCGCGGTCGATCACCACGCCGGAGCCTTCGCGCTCGCGGCCTAAGATCTTGCTCGAGCGGGCCTCGTCGACCGCCTGTGCCCTCACACCCACCACCGCGCCGGCGGCACGGTCGAGCAGGCGCGACTGCGCCACCACGTCGACCGCCTGCGCGCCCGCCGTCGTCGCGGCGAGCGCGGCGGCTGCCGCCAGGCCGCGCTGCCATCGTGCAGCGAGCCCGGCAACACCAAGGCGCCAGCGCATCGTGACCTCCCGGACTGCAGAACCCACGGTTCGCGTCCGGCAGCATGATCGCAAATTCGCCGCTTGTCAGCCGGCCGCCGGGCGTTACCCCCGTGCGCCGCGCGACCTTCTGCGCAGGGCTGGCCCGGTCAGCGGCGCCGGCCGAACGGCAGGCGGCCGCGCCAGTACAGCAGCATCAGCCAGGCGCCGAGCATGCCGCCGAGGTGCGCGAAGTGCGCCACCGCGGTTTCGCCGGCCACGCCGAGAAACAGCTCGAGCGCGCCGAACACGATCACGAAAGTGCGCGCCTTCATCGGGATCGGCGGGAACAGCGGCATGATGACGCGGTTCGGGAACAGCACGCCGAAGCACAGCAGCAGGCCGAACACCGCGCCCGAGGCGCCCACCATCGGCGCGCGCGACATCACGAAGAAGCTGAACAGCAGCTGCACCAGCGCGGCGGCCAGCACGCTGGCCAGCAGCATCTGCAGATAGCGGCGCTGGCCCCACAGCCGTTCGAGCTCGGAGCCGAACATCCACAGCGCCAGCATGTTGAAGAACAGGTGCAGCACGTCGGCGTGCAGGAAGGCGTAAGTCACCAGCTGCCAGATCCCGAAGTTGCCGCTGCCCAGCGGCCACAGCGCCAGCCACAGGCCCAGCGGCACGAAGTAGTTGACGCACAGGACCGCCGTGCAGATCAGCATCAGCGCTTGGGTCATCGGGGGCAGGGGCAGCATGCGAACGCCAATTCGGCCAGGGCGGGGCATCATAGTGGAAGCCCGCGTCGCTCTGGATGCCGGTGTGGGCGACGGTTACGATGGCCGCGCGCCGGCGCCCCGGCGGGAACGGCCGTTCCTCACGTGCAACGGACTGACGCATCGTGCACCCGGCTTGACGACGCTCAAGCCGCGGCGGTGCGTTGTCGCTGACGATGCCGTCGCGATGCGACAAGGCGCCCTGAGCACGACGCTGCGCCTGCGCGGTCAGGAGGCTTGCGTGCAGCCGCCCGAGCAGGGCAGCCCCGGCAGCGGCATTGCCGAGGCGTCGCTGCGCATCGACGGCATGCACTGCGCGGCCTGCGGCCACACCATCGAGGCCGCGCTCGGCGCCGTCCCCGGCCTGCTGAGTGCGCGCGTCAGCGTCGCCGGCGGGCACGGCACCGTGCGCTGGGATCGTGCGCGCACCACGATCGAGCGCCTGCAGCAGGCCGTGGCGGATGCCGGCTACACCGCCAGCGTCGACCGCGGCGGCAGCGCGCGCCTGCAGCGCGAGCGCGAGGCGCGACTGGCTTTGTGGCGGCTGTTCGTGGCGGCGTTCTGCGCGATGCAGGTGATGATGTTCGCCACGCCGGCCTACGTGAGCGCGCCCGGCGAGCTGGCGCCCGACCTGGCACGCCTGCTGGCTTGGGGCGGCTGGCTGCTGTCGTTGCCGGTGATGGGATTTGCCGCCGCGCCGTTCTTCGCCGGCGCCTGGCGCGCGCTGCGCGCGCGGCGCATCGGCATGGACGTGCCGGTCTCGCTGGGGATCGTGGTGGCCTTCGTTGCCAGCAGCGGCGCGGCCTTCGACCCCGCCGGCCCGTTCGGCCACGAGGTGTACTTCGACTCGCTGACGATGTTCGTCGCCTTCCTGCTCGCTGGCCGCTGGCTCGAGATGCGCGCGCGCCACCGCGCCGAGGCCGCGCTCGAGGCCACCACCGCGCGGCTTCCCGAGCGCGTGCTGCGGCTGCGCGACGACGGCGGCGTCGACGAGATCGACCTCGGCGACGTGCGCGTGGGCGACGCGCTGCGCGTGCCGCTGGGCCAGGCGTTCGCCGCCGACGGTGTGCTGGTCGACGGCCGCACCGAGGTCGATGAATCTCTGCTCACCGGCGAGTCGCTGCCGCTGCCCAAGCGCGTCGGCGACGCGCTGATCGCCGGCAGCATCAACCTGGGTGCGCCCGTGGCGATGCGCGTCGAGCGCGTCGGCACCGACACCCGCTACGAGGCGATCGTCGCGCTGATGCGCAGCGCGCGCAGCGAGCGGCCGGCATCGCTGGCCCAGGCCGACCGCTGGGCGGGGCTGTTCCTGTGGGGCGTGCTGGTGCTGGCGGCGGCTGCCGGCGTGGCGTGGCACGCCATCGAGCCGTCGCGCGCGCTTTGGGTGGTGGTGTCGGTGCTGATCGTCACGTGCCCGTGCGCGCTGTCGTTGGCGACGCCGGCGGCGCTGATCGCCGCCGCGGGTGCGATGGGGCGGCGCGGCGTCGTGCTGCGACGCCTCGATGCCATCGACAAGCTGGCCCGCGCGACCATGCTGTTCCTCGACAAGACCGGCACGCTCACCGCAGCGCGCCTCGAATGCGTGGCGATCGAACGCGTGGCCGTCGACGACGCGGCTTCCACCGCAGCGCTGCAAGGCGTCGCCGCGGCGCTGGCCGGTTGGTCGCACCATCCGCTGGCGCAGGCGATCGCGCGCGCCGGCGCGCCGGCTTGGGCGCCGTCGCTGGACGATCTGCGCGAGGAGCCCGGCCACGGCATCGAGGCCAGCGATGCGCAGGGCCGGCGCTGGCGGCTGGGCGCACCGTCATGGGTGAGCCGCGCGCCGGTGGCCGACCCCGCCGGGGCGCCGCAGGTGCTGTTGGGCCGCGACGGCGTGGCGCTGCTGCGCTTTCGCTTCGACGAGACGCTCAGGCCCGGCGCGGCCGATGCGGTGGCGGCATGGCGCGCGGATCGCGTGCAGGTGCAGGTGTTGAGCGGCGACAGCGCCGCGCAGGCGCAACGCCTGGCCACACGGCTCGGCCTCGATGGTGCGCGCGGCGGCTTGTCGCCGGAGGACAAGCTGGCCGTCGTGCAAGCGGCGCAGGCACGCGGCGAGGTGGTGGTGATGGTGGGCGACGGCATCAACGACGCGCCGGTGCTGGCTCGCGCGGACGTGTCGTTCGCGATGGGCGAAGGCGCCGCGGTGGCGCGCTCGCAGGCCGACGGCGTGCTGGTGTCGAACCGGCTGCAGGATCTGCACGCGGCGCGTGCCCTGGCTTGGCGCACGATGCGCGTGGCGCGGCAGAACCTGGCGTGGGCGCTCGTCTACAACGCAGCATGCGTGCCGCTGGCACTGGCCGGCCTGATGCCACCTTGGCTGGCGGGCCTCGGCATGGCCAGCAGTTCGCTGCTGGTGGTGCTCAACGCGTTGCGGCTGGCCCGCTGAACGACCGCGACCGCCGATGGACATCCTGTACCTGTTGATCCCGCTGTCGGCGGTGCTGGTGCTGGCCATCATCGGCGTCTTCGCCTGGGCGCTGCACACCGGGCAGTTCGACGATCTCGAGCAACAGGGCGCCCTGATCCTCGATGCGGCGGACACGGCGATTGACGGCCATCAAGGTGATCGCGCGGCGGGCGGCAAAAAATCGCCGCTTCGGCCGGGCAAGGCAAAGACGGAGAAGCCATGACAAACAAGACGACGACAGCAGCGGTGAACTACACCGACGGCCCGGTCCGCGCGTTCGCGCTCGCCGCGGTGGTGTGGGGCATCGTCGGCATGCTGGTGGGGGTGATCATCGCCACCCAGCTGGCATTTCCCGACCTCACCTACGGCGTGCCGTGGCTGAGCTACGGCCGCCTGCGGCCGCTGCACACCAACGCGGTGATCTTCGCGTTCGGCGGCTCGGCGCTGTTCGCCACCAGCTACCACGTGGTGCAACGCACATGCCAGGTGCCGCTGTTCCTGCCCAAGCTCGCGATGTTCACGTTCTGGGGCTGGAACGTGGTGATCGTGGCGGCCGCGGTCACACTGCCGCTGGGCATCACGCAGGCCAAGGAGTACGCGGAGCTCGAGTGGCCGATCGACCTGCTGATCGCGGTGGTGTGGGTGGCGTACGCGATCGTCTTCTTCGGCACCATCGGCATCCGCAAGGTGCGCCACATCTACGTGGCCAACTGGTTCTTCGGTGCCTTCATCATCGCAGTGGCGCTGCTGCACATCGTCAACAGCGCGGCGGTTCCCGTCAGCCTGTGGAAGAGCTACTCGGCCTACGCCGGCGTGCAGGACGCGATGGTGCAGTGGTGGTACGGCCACAACGCGGTGGGCTTCTTCCTGACGGCGGGCTTCCTCGGGATGATGTACTACTACATCCCCAAGCAGGCGGAGCGGCCGGTGTACTCCTACCGGCTGTCGATCGTGCACTTCTGGGCCCTGATCTTCACGTACATGTGGGCCGGGCCGCACCACCTGCACTACACCGCGCTGCCCGACTGGGCGCAGTCGGTCGGCATGATCTTCTCGCTGGTGCTGCTGGCGCCGAGCTGGGGCGGGATGATCAACGGCATCATGACGCTGTCGGGCGCGTGGCACAAACTGCGCGACGACCCGATCCTGAAGTTCCTGATCGTGGCGCTGTCGTTCTACGGCATGTCGACCTTCGAAGGGCCGATGATGTCGATCAAGACGGTCAACGCGCTGTCGCACTACACCGACTGGACGATCGGCCACGTGCACAGTGGTGCGCTCGGCTGGGTGGGCCTGATCTCGATGGGCTCGCTGTACTACCTGATCCCACGCATGTTCGGCCGCACCACGATGTACAGCGTGAGCGCGATCAACCTGCACTTCTGGATCTCGACGCTGGGCATCGTGCTGTACATCGCCGCGATGTGGATCGCCGGCGTGATGCAGGGCCTGATGTGGCGCGCCCTCAATCCCGACGGCACGCTGGTCTACACCTTCGTCGAAAGCGTCAAGGCGACATTCCCCTTCTACCTGATCCGCCTGACCGGTGGCCTGCTGTACCTGATCGGCATGGGCGTGATGGCGTGGAACGTCGTGATGACGATCAGGAACGGCGCCGCCAAGCCGTCGCCGATTCCGCAGCTGGCGCACGCCTGAGGAGCCCAGAACATGTCGAACGCACAACAAGTGCAGGCGCCCGGTGGCCACGAGCGCATCGAGACCAGCAACTTCCTGATGATCGTGCTGATCCTGATCGCGGTGGCGATCGGCGGCCTGGTGGAGATCGTGCCGCTGTTCTTCCAGCGCTCGACGACCGAGCCGGTGCCGGGCCTCAAGCCCTACACCGCGCTGGAGCTGGTCGGCCGCGACGTCTACATCCGCGAGGGTTGCTACAACTGCCACTCGCAGATGGTCCGGCCGCTGCACGCCGAGACGCTGCGCTACGGCCACTATTCGGTGGCGGGTGAGTTCGTGTACGACCACCCCTTCCAGTGGGGCAGCAAGCGCACCGGCCCCGACCTGGCGCGCGTCGGCGGCAAGTACAGCGACGACTGGCACCGGCTGCACCTGGCGTCGCCGCGCGACCTCGTGCCGGAGTCGAACATGCCCGCCTACACCTGGCTCGACCGCGCGGCGGTCGATCCCGACAGCGTGGCGCCGCGCATGCGCGCGCTGCGCCATGTCGGTGTGCCGTACAGCGACGCCGACATCGCCGGCGCGGCCGAGGCGGTGAAGGGCAAGACCGAGATGGACGCGATCGTCGCGTACCTGCAGTCGCTCGGCCGTCACGTGAAGTGAATTCGAGGGAGCATCGGCATGGACATCAATGACCTGCGCAGCGCCACCACCGTGGTGAGTCTGCTGCTGTTCGTCGGGCTGATGGTGTGGACGTGGCGCCCGCGCGCCCGCAGCGAGCACGAGGCAGCCGCGAGGCTGCCGTTCGAAGGCGAAGCGCTCGAAGCCGAGCGCATCACGAAGGAGCGGCCGTGAGCGATTTCGTCAACAACGGCTGGTCGCTGTACGTCGCGATCACCACCATCGTCGGCCTGGTCGCCTGCCTGGCGCTGCTGGTCGTTGCTGCACGCCGGCGCGTGATGGCCGGCGACAACACCACCGGGCACGTCTGGGACGAGGATCTGCGCGAACTGAACAACCCGCTGCCGCGCTGGTGGCTGTGGCTGTTCGTGATCACCGTGGTGTTCGCCGGCATCTACCTGGCGCTGTATCCGGGCCTCGGCAGCAACACCGGCACGCTGCAGTGG
>Ga0335070_10001698_pt1 | contig 25520 bp, 24 predicted proteins | sample Lox_Sample_13_FD_206722 | JGI IMG/M metagenome (GOLD analysis project Ga0335070, IMG submission 206722) | Soil microbial communities from Loxahatchee National Wildlife Refuge, Florida, United States - Lox_Sample_1.3 | ecosystem: Environmental > Terrestrial > Soil > Wetlands | place: USA...
TTGTTCTCACATTTTGTGTGTACTGTGTTATCGTGGCGTTAAGGAATGGTTGTGGAAATGTTGCTCCTGCACCATTCAAGGTTGCAGCTTCAAGTTGCGTGCCACCTTGAGAAAGGTACATGTAACTTGCGATGGCGGCTACGATTACGGCGATTGCAACTATTCCAATCGCTATTTTACTTGTGTTTTTCATTTTTTATTCCTCTTTCAATGATTGACGCTACGCTGATTATATAGATATACGTCATAAACTCTATAGACTATAGATCTCTTGAATATATACAAGAATACTATTTAGTGGTTCTTGTTGGCACTAGACCATATCTGAAAATCCCCAAATTGAGAGAGCAACAAGTTTGCATTACCGAGAAATCTGACTAGACTGAAGCACAAAGAAGCTTTCTGATATAGAGCGAGTTCAATTTTTGTCATTCTGCATAGTTCTAAGTAGATTAGCTCAAATTCTTACACTTGATCAAAAGCTCGAGCAGGATATTTTCTTTCACAATAGAACTAATAAACTATATAGATAAGGGATATATTAATAGTCGACTACGACATTTACCAAGTGTTATTTAGATTGCAAAAATCCAATATCAGTGAAGAAACGAGGAAACTGCAATTTACTGGCGGATCAACCTACATACTTTCATTGCCAAAAAGGTGGATAACGCAAAATCAGCTTAAGAAAGGAAGCGTAATAAAACTACGCGAAGAGGAAGGCGGCTTACTATCAATAATGCCCACTGATACGACCTTACAACTAGAGAGATCCGAGGAAGCCACAATCAGGGTCACACCTAGAGATTCTCCAGACGCCATAATAAGAAAAACTGTGGCCACTTACCTTGTAGGGTACAACATGATACATATAAGAGCTGAAGGTCAAAAACAGCTTTCGGGAAAACAGAGGCATGACGTAAAAGACTTCTCGCGGCGGATGCTTGTTGGAACCGAGATAGTAACCGACACTCCGCAAGAACTAACGCTGCAGGTTTTGTTAAGCTATCCTGAACTTTCCATTCAAAGTGCACTCAGGCGAATGAGCATAATCACTTCTTCAATGCATAAAGACGCCTTGTCCGCCTTGAGAGAGCTCGATCATCAGCAGGCAAAGGAGGTGGCAGCTTCAGACAGTGAGGTGGACAGGTTCAATTTATACATAGTCAGGCAACTGAAAACTGCGATACAAAATCCCAGATTAATAAGAGAAATAGGTCTGGAAAACGCACGCGATTGCTTGGGTTATCGTCTGGTTACGAAATCCGTGGAAAGAACCGCAGACCATGCAGCTAACATCGCGGAAAATGTTCTACTACTGAAAAAGCGACTGAAAACTGAAATACTTGAGAAATTGGAAGAGATGAGCAAAATAGCCATTTCAATGTTTGAAACCTCAGTAGAAGCTCTCATGAGACAAGACTACACCCTAGCTGAAAGCATAATTGAGAAAACAAGAGAGGTTATTTCGATTGAAAAAGACGCTGTTATCATTTCTCAGAAGTTTGAAATTGAGGAAGCACCGTATTTGCGATTGATTATTGAGAGCATTCGGAGAACAGCAGAATACGCCAGCGACATTGCCGAAATTGTACTCAATCTGACTGTTGAATCCATACTGGTCTAAGAAAAATAGTTATGTATGACGCAAAAAAAGTTAGACTTGACTAACCAAACTTACCTGTTATGTACTTCTCTGTAAGTTCACTTTGTGGATTTTCAAAAACACTTGTCGTATTACCATACTCAACGAGTTTGCCGACGTACATGAAGGCGGTGAAATCAGAAACTCGCGAAGCCTGCTGAAGATTATGGGTAACAACTATTACCGTATACTTCTCAGTAAGATCTCTCATGAGAGTCTCTATCTTTGCCGTCGCACTGGGATCCAACGCGCTGCAAGGTTCATCCATTAATATGATCTCTGGGCTTACAGCCAAGGCTCTTGCAATACACAATCTCTGCTGTTGTCCACCCGAAAGGCTCAATGCACTGTCGTTTAACCGATCCTTGACTTCATCCCATAGAGCGGCTTCTCTCAGACTCCTCTCGACTACTTTAAGTAGTTCCTCTTTCTGAGCCATGTTGTGAATTCTTAGCCCGTAGGCCACATTCTCACAAATGGTTTTTGGAAAAGGATTAGGCTTCTGAAAGACCATGCCCACTTTTCTTCTAAGTTCATACACATCTGCATGCCTATCGTAAACATTCTTTCCATCAATGACTATCTCCCCTGTCGTTCGACTGCTCGGAATCACGTCATTCATCCGATTAATTGCCCTGATTATCGTTGTTTTTCCACAACCAGAAGGACCCATAATTGCCGTCACAGCGTTCTCTTCGATATTGATGCTGACGTCCTTCAAGACATGCTTGTCTTTGAACCAAACGTTAAGGTTCTTAATCTCCACCTTAAACATGGTTGCTTTCTCCAGCAATGTATTCTGAAAGGTGTTCTCAGAATTACAGAGATCCAAAGAGTCTTAAAACCCCGCGATTAAAATGTATTGTCGGCACTACTGCTAATTTGCGTTGGATTCATCTAGGTGCTGAGCTTACGATTAGTTCGTAACCCTGTTGCACCAACCTTTGTCTTTTTCTTGACTAATATCACAACACTTACAGCAGCAGCGAAGATTACCACGAAAAGCAATGAGCTTGGGATTTCAGGTACTGTAACAATGACCGTTCCGTTGCTCACCGTTGCGGGAATTGTTGTCTCGTCAAATCTGAGTAGTGAAGTCTCATTGAGCGTTATACCCGTTTGACCAACTGCGAGAGCTTGGAATGTCACGATGCACAAGATACCGCTACCATTTGCGGTAGATGATGTTAGCAGGGTGGACCCAAGATCCTTAAGGTATCCGGTTCCCCGGGTAGGCGGTAGGAAAAGCGCATTGCCTGCAGACTTGAGGAATGGCCCTTCTTGTACGCTTGTGGCGTTCACTACATCTGGATTCCAGTTCAGACGCACACCCCAGGACCACAAGTTCGCAACGTTGGTTATGTTGATGTTCAATGTGAAAGGCTGTCCAATTTGAGCTTGAGTTGTCGAGTATAGTGAGGGGTCAATGGCGATTATCGTTCCTTGAGCGTTGACGAAGCTAAACATGTTAACGCAGAGAGCGAATGCAATAATTGCGCAGATTGTTACGATCTTCACTTGGTTCACATCATCTAGTTGAATCAAATCAATGCCTAATAGGATTTCCCTCCATAGTGTATTGACTCAACATATGAGCTATATAGTTTGTATTCAAGAAGATCAGGATCATAAATGCCGTCTCTTTAGCATTTTTTATTTCAGCAGTCAGAAGCTATGCTGAAAGGGTCTCCAGATACGTCTGAACTTATCGCTTCATTCTACCTAAACAATTCTCGACGCTTGATAAGAACGTAGAGCACCAGTCCGTTGATAAGAGCACCGGGCACCGACATTGGAGCGCCGAGTAAGCCTTGGAACAAGAATGAAACCACATCGAAGTATGCTGCCAATATGAGAGTGACCACTGCGATCCACAAGGCTAATCTGCTTTTCACACGGAGACCCCGGCAAATAACAAGAAGGTCTAACCCCGTAATAGACGTGGCAATTCCAATCGAAGTGATACTGGTATTGACCATTTGGTTTACAGGCAGAGGAAAACCCAGAATCTGATCTATACTTTGAAGCGCAATGAATATCGTAGAACGTGTCGCATCAGCATTTATTGGCAAGATTGCATCTGAAACTATAGAAAGCACTCCTACAAAAATCATGGAGATCGCAATAATCGCAAAAAGAAATGAGACAAAACGTATGTCTAGGAATCGAGGTATGCCTAGTTGGACTCTAGTCTTAGGCATTCCCCTTCGCGCGACAGCTCCTGTCTCTTGACCTGTCAAAGACAACATTTCTCTCTCCTATGATTTACCTCTCAATAGGGTCCGTTCTATATTTTGAAAGTGAAATCAACGAGTGAAATCACGAGTTGTCAGGTTTCCTTTAATGTTTTTGCCTCATGTCCAAGATATTTGCGTGTAAATGTTATTGCTACGTTGCAGACAGTTTTTTGCTTAGACGGTTTCTCACTAGCAAGGCTACAATGGTAATAGCAAGGAAGATAGCAATGAGTATTAATGAGCCAGCGAAGGCTACATCTTGCGCTCTAACTCTTGCTAATTCATTCGTTGTTTCACCTCTAAAGATCTGATATATCCAAGCGGGCAAGGTTGGCATGTTCGAGTTTGTCAGTGAAATCTGGCTAGGTAAATTGTAGAATGCATTCCCTGCAGTGAAAATGACTACGGCGGCTTCGCCGAATGCTGCTCCAAAACCCAAGAGAATTCCTGTCAAAATTCCTGGACTAGCTACTTCAAGAACAACACGTCTGATCGTCTGCAATTTAGTCGCTCCTAGAGCATAAGAAGCGGCTTTAAAATCGTCCGAGACTGTTTTGATTGCTTCTTCAGTTACTCTAATGTTCCATGGAAGTGTCATGAAAGCAAGGCAAAGTGCTCCTCCAAGTAAGCTTTGGCGTGCCCAGTTGAAGCTGTAGTAAAAAAAGGTGTAACCGAATATTCCTAGTATTATGGATGGAATCCCTGCTAGTAGTTCTACAAAAAAATGAATTATTCGTGAGAACATGTTCTGAGGAGTATATTCAGCAAGGTAAACGGCAGAGCCTAAACCTAGCGGAATGGTAGTTAGCTCACAGACGCCGCACACGAGTAGAGACCCTACTATCGCAGGTCCGACGCCGAAAACTCCGGTTTCAAATCCACCGAGAATTGCCGCAATCTTCTGGAATTGTCCCGGTGGCGTCCCACTGACAAGAAAACTCGGGGAAACGTAATGCGCTCCTCGGATGAAAACAACTGCAATTATGGTGAAAAGACTTCCAACAGCTATCAGTCCAGCCATTTGTAAACAAATCTTGATTAGGTTTTCCTCAACAACTCGTGGAGAAGTTCTGACAACCGGAGATTTCCTCCTAGCCAGAAAACCCATAACAGCTCCGAAAATGCAGAAAGAACCCGTGGCGAGACCCAACAAGATGTCTGCTTGTCTGAACAATGAAATAGAAATAAAACACAGTCCAATTGCGCCTGCCATCAGTATCCCGACAACTTGAGATTCCGTGAGCGAATATCCTGACAAAAACAGCAAAATTGCCATGAAAAGAAAAACAATGGACCACACAAGATTTGCAAAAGTGTCGGTTAATGGAAGCGCTCCGAACGGCAATGTGTTTGTCACGGAAAAGATCAAGTCTTCGAATAGTATAGTAATCGCATAAGCTGCGACGAGTCCGGCACCTGCATAGACTGCGATGGCTGAAAGAACCGTCTCTTTCTTGAGACCTTTGAAATAGGCGCGTGGGATCATTAGTTTCCAACTTTCCTCCTTATCCTTGTGTCTTAGCGTATACTCGTCGTCTTGCAAGCAGAGCGACTGTAATGTTGATTGCTCCAATCATCACGAGAAGAATAAAACCTGCCCCATAGAGAGGTGTGAGATCTCCTACGGATTCCTGTCCGTAAATGTATCTTGCAATGTAAGTTGAGATGACATCTGCTCTCAACAATGGGTTCAATGAAATCGTCGGAACGGTGTTACCGATAACCATCCAAACGGCCATCGTTTCCCCTAACGCACTTGCAAGCGCCAATAGAATCGCCGCAAGTATGCCTGATCTCGCTTCAGGTAAGACAACACGAAAAGTGGTCTGCCACTTGGTTGCCCCTAGACCTTGCGAAGCTTCTCTGTAAGAATTTGGAACTGCTCTGAGAGCGTCTTCTGAGATGCTCACCACGAAGGGTAAAGACATTATAGCCAACACGATCCACGCAGTTAGGACACAGAGTCCGCTGGTTGAAGAACCACCAAAAAAAGAGGTCACAGCGGGAGCTATCATGAATGCTCCTATAACTCCCATGACGACCGAGGGTATTCCTGACAAAGTTTCCATGCTTGGTTTGATGAGATTTCTGATCCTGAGCCCTGAAAACTCGGCTAGGTAGATTGCGGTAGGAAGTCCGATTGCCGTCGCAATTGCCACTGCTCCGACTCCAACGTACATGGTAGTGAACATATAAGGAACCAAAAAACCAAATCCGTTAAGTAACCAATTTGCGACGGCGGGGTAACCCTGCAAACCTAGATATCCAATTAGTAAGAATACTATCACGATAGACGAGATGGCAGACAGCAAAAGGAGCAACTCGAATATTCTTTCGCTAATCCTGCGCTTCAAAGTTTGTTTCCCCTGCTTCCTTCCTTTTCACTATTTGCATGCAAGTGATTATCAGTTTTCAATATAGTCTCTATAGTCCTACTGCCGTCTATTTGCCACTTCAGTTTGCGTGATGTGCTAATTAGACTATTTGGGCAATGAAGATATTTCGCAATGTCAAAAACAATAGCAGAACGGGAGAAAGGCTCGTTCGATAAAAAGAAGAATAAACAAAGAGGAAAAGAAAATGAACAAATCCAAAAACAGGGCAAGAACGATAACAGCGGTCATAGCAGTATTAATGATAGCATGTACCACTTCACTACTGATTAACAGATCGTATGCACTCTTAACACCTGGCGTTTTGAAAATTGATGGCTCGTCCACCGTATACCCGGTCAGCGTAGATGCACAAGCAAACTTCTCAAGTTGGCTTGCAGATCCAGCCAATGGATGGGGAATATCAGGACTAACCGTGAACATCCCTTATCCGCCTCCAGGAAGCGGAACAGGACTCAACGAATTAGTTGGTGGAACGATCGACATGGCTGCAGCCTCAAAGTTCCCAACAGCAGCAAATGTGGCTGCACTTCCAACCATGAGGCTTTTCCCAATCGCAGTTGACAGCGTTGCCATAATAGTTCACAGTGCAGGTGGACAGACCCCAGGTAACCTCATAACGCAACTCACAGCTCAAAACGTATCAGACATTTTCGTTGGCGCTGTCACTGATTGGAACGCTTTTAACCCAGCCATACCTTCAGGGACTACGATAAATGTAGCCGTGCGTGTCAGCACCTCTGGAACCGCAGACTGCTTCCAGAACTTCTTCCTTAAACCATTCCACAGAACCACAGCCAACATTACTTCAAGTGCATCAGTGGAAACAGACAACCAGGACATAATAAACCTGATGACCAATCCCTCAAGCAACTGGTTCATCGCGTACGTGGGCCTAGGTTTCACGGACGTTGTTCCGCCACCAAACGTTCAAACTGTCAGCGTATCTTTCAATGGAGGACCATATGTTTCGCCGACTAAAACAAACGTTAAAAACGGCTCGTATTTCCCATACAGATATCTATTCTATGACACTGCCGGCGTACTTAACGCAACAGATGCAGAAATGCGAGCATGGATCAGCTATGTCAGATCGCCTATCTGGAGTGCTTGGCCTAATCCAAACCCAATTGGAAATGTCAGTGCGATGACATGGGTAGACAAAGAAGGCTACATTCGGCTACCATGGGCAGATTTAGCTAACAGCACCAATGTGCCTAGCGTAATCCTTGGCGGCGGTTCAGATGCTTGTCCACCTAATCAGCAGAATTACCCTGACCAACTGGTTAACTACGATGACATAGTCTACTTCTCCAAAGCTTATGTCGCAGCCCACAACGGTGGCGTCGTTGACCCACTTTGCGACTTCAACGCCGACGGCAAACTGGATCTCACAGACATCCGTGGTTTCGCTCAAAGCTTCATCGCAGCTAATTCATAAATGGAAACATGAGGAGGAAAATGAAATGAACAAAAGAATCTTTGCAATTCTCGTCGCGATATGCGTGATTCTTCCAGTACTGGCAGGAACCTCGAGAAACGTGAAAGCTGACTCATCGCCAGTTTTGAGTCTACAATCAGCGTACACTCCATCAACAAATGTGGCACCGCGTGACATCGGTCAAACGTTCACGTTGAAACTACATGTTGACAACGTAACGAACCTGTGGAGCTGGAAGGTCAAATTGACATGGGATCCTACCTATCTAAATATGACAACTGATCCGACTGAAAATCCCTTCCTAAACAATGTGAACGGCACGCTATTCCTTTCAACGCCATATGCTAACACTCCCGGAACTATCAACTTGGTTTCGGACACGAGTCTCGGATCGCTCGGAGCGAGCGGCAACGGTGATCTGGCCACGTTCAACTTCACACTCATAGCTCACGGCTACAACTACACAACAATAAACATCACGGACGCAGTTATGCAGGACTTCAACAACCCAATAGCATTCACAACAGTCGGCGCAATTGTACGCAACACTGTTCCAGGCGACGTTTCTGGCAGTACCTTGGGTGTAACTGACGGTACAGTAAATATGAGAGATATCGCTTATCTCGTCTCACTGTTCAACACCAAACCAAGCTCGCCTAACTGGAATCCGAACGCAGACGTAAACGTCGACGGCGTCGTCAACATGAGAGACATAGCTATCGCCATAGCCCACTTCAATCAACATATATAATCCCTTTTTTCTTTTATCAAAAACATCGTTAAATAGCAGAGTATTCGCGTACTTATATCCCGATTACCAGGTGTTGCATAGAGAGGCAGTGTCTGCATCGTGAACAAAACGATGGAATTCCGAAGAAGTTTTACAAGTGGGAAGTTCACGAGGGAGAAGACTGAATCACTCGTACAGTATCTCATTCAGAAATTCACTGACATCATAAAACACAAACGGTGACAGCGCTAATGAAAAGTAAGGAAAGCAAGATTCCAATCGCCTTTTGCATCATTATGATTGCTGCTGCTATCGCAATAGATTCGGTATCCGCGCAGACGCAGATAGCTGTTCTGGCCATAGCACCCTCAAACTACACTGCCCACATTCTCGGAGAGAAATTTTCCGTCAACATAACGGTTGCTAACATTAATAACCTCGCAGGATGGAAAGCTCAAGTTTCTTGGGATCCAAGTGTTCTAAGTTTCGATGGAGCATCCGAAGGAGCATTTCTCATAGATGATCAAGGAAACTTGTTTGTTTGGAATATCCCGAAATCTGGCGGCAAATTAGTCAATGACAGTGTTGAGATTCAAGACAATCGCTTGTCTAGCACAGGAGTGAGCGGCAACGGAGTTCTTGCAACGCTGGTTTTCGCAATCAACAGCCCATGCGTGGGCAGCCCAATTACACTGAATAACACGCTTCTTGAGGACCCAAACTCGAACAATCTTGCGCATCAGGTTCAAAATTCAGAAGTGACCTTTACCCCAGCCGGATCGCTCGTTGCAAACGCTGGAGGAGATCAACTGGTCAATGAGGACACTCCTGTAGCCTTAAACGCCTCAAGAACCTACCCTCAAAATGACAGCCTCACCTTCACATGGACTTTCTTCGACCAAAAAACAATAGTCCTTGACGGCATAGTCGTGACCTACGTATTTGACACACCCGGGATTTATCCCGTCATTTTGACAGTCAGAGACACTGAAGGAAACGTATCAAGAGACTCGGTCGATATCACAGTCAGGGACACAACGCTACCGAAAGCAATAATCGAGCTTGAAGGTGTTTCGCCAAATCAATCAATTACGGTGGGACAACAATTAACTTTCAGTGGTGTCGCCAGTTTTGACCCAGAGAACGGAACGATAACCAGCTACTACTGGGACATAGGAAGTTTCGATATTAACGACACGTATAAACAGTATACTTCTGTCGTTACAGGCGAATACCATCAAGCTGGAACGTACAATATCAGCCTCACAGTCACCGAAGATGGAGGAAACAACGGCACGGCAACATTCACTATTACAATAAGACGAGCCAGTGATCCGTTAGATCAGACGGATTTTGCAATTCTTGCTGGAGTAACCGTCCTCGTCCTCGTGTGTTCTCCGACTTGGTTGCTGCGCAGAAGAAGTTGCAAGCACGAAAGCTAAGGAGAGTTTCATTGAATAATGCCGGAAAGCCGCCGTTCAAGAGCCAGCAAAGAGTTGACCCTACGGAAGCGAGAATTTCAGAAATCAAAGAGTGGAAACTCGCCATTCACACGTTACGAAAAAGATTTCAGTTTAATGGAAAAAAAGTGATTCAGTTTGATAGGTGTGATCAATCTATGAAGGGTGAATTTACGGAAGAACGAGTGCTCTCGCTAGCAAAGAAAGCCTACGAAGAAGGAAACGTGGATTTTGAGGTCGTTCCCGCAAGATGCGTCCTTCTCGTCATAGATATGCAAGACGAGTTCATCAAACCAGGATGGACACCCTATTGGGTCCCGGAAGCAACCAGACAAGTTCCGCGCATAAAGAGACTGATACAACACTGCAGGAAAAAGCGCATACCGGTCATCTTTACTGTCTTCTCAAGAACGCATGATTATCTTGACCGACCAACAACAGGGGCTTCGATGCCTAACCGATATTCTGACCTAAAGATTGACCAGTCATCATTCTTCGTCAAAGGACAGATATGGCATGAACTAACACCTAGCGTTGAGGACATAGTCATTCACAAACCGTCCTACGGAGCCTTCTATGACACACCATTGGAGACAATACTGAAGAACATGGGAAAAGACACCGTCATAATAGCAGGAACCCTGACGAACTACTGCTGCGGAATGACGGCTCGGCAAGCCTACGAGAGAAGCTTCAAAGTAGTACTCGGAAGCGACGTGACATCAACAGATGATCCAGACATGCAGGAACCTGAAATCAAAGTCTTGAGAAAAGGCTTCGCTAAAATACTCACTTCCGACAAAATCATCGAATTGTTAAGGTAGCATGAGCACGCTACAGAGCGTACTGAGGAAAGGTGAAGTCCACGCACGTGCTATATAGAGATGGTTAGACAACATAGTCTATTTGGAAAACGGCTATGTGCATCAAAGCGTGAAGAGATTTTAATTGTGGCTATTGTGTCGACGGTCAGTACGATTCAGCAGAATTGCAAGATGATCCGCATGATGGGAGGGAGAAGAAGAGCGCATGTTGAGTTGATTCTTGAAATACTTAAATCGACAGAACAACGAAAGTCAAAGACGCGCTTAATGCAAGAAATCGGAATGAGCTCTTCTCAGCTGAATCACTATCTGCGTTTTCTTGTAAAAAGAGGTATGATCGTTGATGACGAGAAAAAATACATGACAACCCCCAAGGGGTTAGTTTTCATAAGAAGATTCCAAGAAATCATATTGCTCCTCGCCTGACTACTTCACCCGTGCTTGGAATTGAGTGAATCATCACCCGACCGCGGTAGAGGTTTGAATTTTGACGTAATGCAAGACGTGGTTTCAGATACTTGAGAAAAGAAAAGAGGATTTAGGGCTTTCTGTGGATCTCATGATGTATCCACCAGATTGCCCCTATGGTTGCAGGGATTCCGAATATGACTGCAGTCCAAGCTAGTATCGTGATCGTCGAACCCACTACATAGTCTAAAGTGTAAGTCGAGATAGCTGCATTCCAGTTTCCATCGACATAGACCTTAATTGCAAAAGCAACAAAAAGCAACGTCGATACTGCTCCGCCAGCGTTCCTCGACCGTGAGCCCCTGCCAAAGAAGTGATAATTCTTTTCTTCTTCAGGCAGTCTTTTCCACCATTGCCAGCCTATTATTGCACCTATGATCGCTGGAATCCCAACGAATACGAATTCCCAGAAAATCAGATACAGAATGAAGTAGACCAAGTTTGCCATTGACCAGAGACCCAAACTCGAGGGCACGAGGCTGGTAGTTTGCGCGTAACCTGTGAACCACCAAAACACATAGACTGCGTCCACGACAGCCAAAATGATTGCCACCAAAAATACGGCAACCACCTTCCAGTGCTTTCTCATAAATGTCTTCCAATCAGAATCCTTACCTGTTTCAACTTCCGACATCTTCAAATTCCTCTCCTACTAATATTATCCTCGTTTTTTGAAGCAATTGATCGTATATATTTTTTCAAATTCATTAAGTCACTCTCCCAAATTTCTCGCTGCGCCCTACACTGAAGGCTGAGCAGATGGCGGCGTGTTGGCATTTGCTTGTGGAGTGTATTGTTGATATTGTCGAGATTTCATGGTGAAGAAACCGATGGTCGCAAATATCCAAGCAACGAATATCAACAGCAGACCGACAACAATTATCGTCAATATCGCTCCCCACCAGAGCAGACTACCTGCAGTAGTGAATGATGCTTCTCCCGATCTTTGTGCAAGCGTGTTGAAAGTCTTTCTCAAGTGTGATGTAGCAAGTATGTAGAACACGAAAGCAACAATGAGCCCCGCGAAGAAAGCAAATAGACTGATTCCAAAGCCCACGGTGGGTACAAAGTTAGCATTGAAAGTGAAGCCTGTTGCGGACCCCACGCCGACCACAATTGCTGCGATTGCTACAGCTGCTGCTATCAAAGCGATTATGTAGAATTTGACGCCAGTTAGCGAGTCTTGGTAGATTCTTTCATCTTGATAGTAGTATGAGAGTTCTTTCATCCCGCGTAGGAGTAGGACTATACCGATTATGCCCAGTATCCACCCAGCGTAGGGAATTAAGCTGAGTAGAAGCAGGATTGAACCTTCGCCAGCCAAAGTTTTAGCGTACTCGAAATTCACATTCATTCTTTCTTCCTCCATTTTTTGGAAACATACTTGCCAATGAAGGATATAGCCCTAACATTTAGAAAGAAAATCCTGGTACAACTCCAAGATTTAGAGCGGCAACTCTAAGAATAAGAGTCTTAAGCAAGAGGATCATCCATACCGCGAACACACACAAGAGCTTGGTTTATTTCTATCTTTGGTTCTTAGCAAGAGACGTTGATGCGATGGCGAAGCCACGTGGAATAAGCACAGAAATTCAGTCACCTAGGACCAAACTGCTTTATTTTATTTATTCTGCTCCAGGCAGTAGAATCAAGGCTGGACCGGGGGTGAAATCCAGCATCAGTTCTGCTCTGGGCTATAAGTCTGATGGCCATTTTCACTACGATTGGAACTACTTGACCAATGCGGGCATGATCGAAGAAAAAAACGGGTATTTTCTAGTGACCGATTCTGGAAAGAAGGAGTTCGCTTTGCAATCAACGGCTTCCATGAGTAACTCAATAATGGTTGTCATGGGAATTACAATGGTTCTCTTCACCATTGGGCTCGAAATTGGCTTTTTGCCAAAGGAGAGCGTCGCCTTCTTCGGATTGGTGCTGATCCTTATTGGATCCTTGTTCTTGGCGATCAGCAGGAGAAACAGCCCCAAACTTTCAGTTGAAGCCAGAACTCTGTTAAAAGAACTAAATCGACAGTAACGTCTCATATGAATATGGAAATGGGTGTAACGCATGGCTAATGTTTTAGTTGTTTATTGGACTCGATGTGCGATCCAAGGTCCAATAATGATCGATCATCTTCTCTCGTAGTTCAAGAGGCCTTCAACAAGTCGATATTCAACAACCAATCAACCAAGTCTGACCTCGACACGTCTCCTTCGCGATCATCTGAAACCGAACAAGAAACCTTCTTTCTCTCTCGTCTGGTCATTAGAAACATCAGCCTCAAAAGTGAATGAAGTACCAAGGCTCGTTCAATTTCTCTTCACGTCGTCTTTTCTTACCTTTTGTCTGCATTTGATTAACCCTCAACTAAATCGACGACAACCTAAGTAATATTAAATTTCCAAATAGTCTCTAGCGGAGTATTTACTCTATATAGTAAGAATAAGATGGAGAAAGCAGATTCTTCAGACACAACTATCCTTCGCGTCGCTCCTCCGTCCAAAATGATTTCTTCATTCCTCTGCTCGTTGTGACTAGTTCTTTTTTAAAGATCGGAGCTTCCTTCTTGTATCTTTCAACAGCTTCTTCCAGGACAGGAAAAACTTGTTTTCGATGAGAGCCCGCAACGACAACGTAGACGAGATCTTCGCCAACGTCGAATTCACCTAGCAAATGGTGTATCTGAACGTTCACTATGCCTGGACTCTTCTCCAGATCACTGCAAATATTCAAGAGCACTCCGTCAGCCTTCTCTTCATACGCTTGCAATTCCAGCTTCTCAACTTTCCCATTGACGCTGGTTCCACGCGCCACTCCAACGAAGATGGCTAGAGCACCAGCCTTTTCAAAATCACTCAGTTTCTTGACGCCGTTTATGACATCTGTCAGTGACAGGGTGCCCTTTTCGTGAACACCTGCTTTCTTCAGTTAGAACACCGAGGTTATGATTTGGAAGTCTGGGCTTCTTAAACGATACTGAAAAACTATGATGGCTTCACATATTTTCTCATATCAGTGAGTACAGCTGATGGGATAGGAAGATCTTTCATCGTAAGCAAGCCTGGATGAGCATTGAGCACCTTCGGAATCATATTGACAATCATTGCGACTGTACCCAAATCACCGTGCACGCATGGCGATATCCTTTGATTTATCTCGGGAACCCCCTTGATTCGCACCGAATCATACTCTTTCTTGGCTCCGATGTATGCTTGAAAGTCCAAGACGACGGCTTCCTTGCCGTTCATCATGGCTTTTGCTTTCTGTCTAAGACCCGCTGCCGCTCCAATCCGAACTTTGATGTCGTTGCTCTGAACAGTTTTCTCGGCTACCACGGGTTGCACCGGTTCGATAATGACTGTGTCAAGCTTCCACGCCAGTGCATCAGCGATCATTTCAATTGATTGTTCAAGTCCAACGTGCCCCGTTATCTGCTTGTGTTTGATTTTTTGTTCAAATTCCTTCTTTGACAAACCAGCTCCAATCTTTTTCTGGAAGGGCAACCGTCTCGTCGCTGCATTCATGACTCTGCTAACGTGGATAGACTCTATACTCTGACAAGGAGCAGTTAGTATTATCACGAGAGCATCCATCAGAAAACCCGGATTGATTCCGGTTCCCAAAACGGAGACATCACACTCTTTTGCCGCTCTATCAATCTTTGCAGCTAGTTCTGGTTCGGATACAAAGGGATATGAAAGTTCTTCACATGTCGAAACAACGTTAAGCCCATGCTGCGCTAATGAGATGATCTGTGAACCTGTGTCTTTGAGATACGACGATGTGGCGTGTACAGCCACGTCAGCTTTTACGTTATGAGGAAGAGAATCCAGACTATCGGATACGGTCACACCAATCTTCTTCTCAAGACCCAAAAGTTGTCCCAGATCTTTGTTGATCTTGTCTTTTGCGACATCAACAGCGCCAACTATTTCGACCCCTTCTTTTTGAAGAAGCGATTTAGCGATCATGCCACCGACGACGCCCATTCCGTAACAGAGAACTCTGATTCGTTTCATCGTTGACGTTTCTCCCCGGAAGTTTTGTTCTATCATAGTCGACATATAAAATGTGTGTTTACGGACGATATTTTCAAATGGTCACTTAGGTGTCCATAAAAAACCTTTACATTTGTAAACTTTTATATCTTGGGCAACCGAAAGATTTAGAGAGGCACCCATCCTGGACAATTCGAACACTGTCTTGAAACAAGTTCGTCAAATGATTCTGGAGACTGAGAAGCTAAAGAACTGTTTTGAATGTGGCATATGCACAGCCAGCTGCTCTGTCGCCGAAATGCTGGGAAGCGAATTCAGCCCCAGAAAACTTCTCGAAGACGTTTACTCTAATCCGGAAGACGCTGTGAACTCGGAAGCAATTTGGGTCTGCGCATGGTGCTATCGATGTTACAATCGTTGCCCACAAGGATTGAAAGTGCCAGAAATTCTCCTTTCGTTACGAAAAAAAGCCGTCGAGCGTGGACGTACAGAGTCATTTGATAAAGCTTTACAGAAGATTGTTAAGAACATTCCTCTTCCATTAGTCGCGACTTTTGTTTGCTATCATCCAGAGAGAGCAGGACTCAAAAACGATGAAGTCATCAAGAGAATAGAACAACTTCGCCAAGAACACACCAGTACGGTAAAGAGAGAGAAAACCGGGAAAATCGCCAAGTTCAAAGCGGCAGTAATTGGATCGGGACCTGCTGGACTTTCAGCCGCGTATGAACTTGGACGGAGAAACATAGGTGTCACAATTTTCGAATCCATGCCTGATGCAGGCGGCATGCTCAAGAAAGCGATTCCTCAATATCGTCTCCCAAGAAAAATTGTCTCAAAAGAAATTGAGTTTCTCGAAACGTTAGGCGTCGAAATAAAAACAGAGGCTGAAATTGGCAAAGACTTGACGTTTGAAGACCTCAAGAAAAAGGGCTACAAAGCCTTCTTCATAAGCACTGGAGCCCACAAGAGCCAGAAGCTGAAAATTCAAGGAACTGATCAGAAAGGTGTGATTAACGCCCTTGACCTGCTATGGGAGGCAAATCTGGAAAAGAAAACAGAAATTGGCAACAAAGCCATCGTGATCGGAGGAGGCAACGTTGCCATTGACGCAGCGAGGACTGCACACTGCTTGGGCGCGAAGGAGGTTACTATTCTTTATCGAAGATCGAAAGACGAGATGCCTGCGAACCTCCGAGAGGTTGCAGAAGCAGAGAACGAAGGAGTGAAAATCGAGTATCTGGTATCTCCAAAGAAGATTCTAGGAGAAAATGGCAAGGTATCTGCGATTGAATGCATTCGCATGCGATTGGACGAACCAGACGAAAGCGGTCGAAGAAAAGCAGTCCCTATAGACGGTTCAGAATTCACACTTGAAACGGATAACGTGATCTTGGCGATAGGCGAAACTCCTGATTTGAGCTTCTTGCCTGAAGATGTCGATTTGAACGAAGACGGCACGCTCTGGGTCAATGCGATTACAATGGAAACTTCGTTGCCAGGATTCTTCGGCGGAGGCGATGCAGCAAGAGGACCTGCATCTGTAATCGAAGCCATTCGGGACGGAAAATACGCGGCAGAATCCATCGAGACTTATCTGAAATCTCTTCGGGAGGACTAGTTTGTGGCAGAAAATCAAAAACAGCAAGAGAAAGAAGATGAACCTCGAATCGGCGTCTACGTTTGTCACTGCGGTCTGAATATCGCTGGATCAGTGGACTGCGCAGAGGTTGCCAAGTTCGCCTCTACACTTCCTCACGTCGTCTTGTCCCAAGACAATCGCTACACCTGCTCAGATCAAGGACAAGAAGGAATAAAGAAAGACATCAAGGAACACAAGCTTAACCGAGTCGTCGTTGCCTCTTGTTCTCCGAGGCTGCACGAACCCACCTTCAGAAAGACATGTGAGGATGCCGGGTTAAATAAGTACCTTTTCGAGATGGCAAACATTCGAGAACACTGCAGCTGGGTTCATCTCTACGACCGCAAGGCAGGAACGGAGAAAGCCAAGGACCTCGTCAAGATGGCCGTGGCTAAAGCATCATTGCTGCAACCTGCTGAAGAAATTGAAGTCCCAATCGCGCGCAGAGCATTAGTCATCGGCGGAGGAGTGGCAGGTATTCAAGCTGCCCTTGATCTTGCTGATACTGGTTACAGAGTTTACCTTGTTGAAAAGGAACCGAGTATTGGCGGAATGATGGCACGGATCGACAAGACCTTTCCGACCATGGACTGCTCAATCTGCATCCTTGCCCCGAAAATGTCAGATGTTGGTCACCACCCAAACATCGATCTGTTGACTAACAGTGAAGTCTCAGAGGTCAAAGGATACATCGGCAACTTCCACGTCAAAGTGCTGAGAAAACCGCGATACGTGACAAAGGATTGCTCGGCATGTGGAGAATGCACCAAAGTCTGTCCAATAATAACGGCAAACGAATTTGACGTTGGACTGGCCACCAGACATGGCATTTACACACCTTTCGCACAAGCGGTCCCATCTACCTACATAATCGACATGAACCTTTGCCTGAACAAAGACGGCGTCGTCGTCTGCGACAAGTGCATCAAAGCATGCGAAAGACAAGCAGTCAATTTTGAAATGAAACCCCAAACCGAAGAAATAGAGGTCGGAACAATAGTCGTCGCGACAGGGGCAGACGTATTCGACCCATCTATCCTCCCCGACTATGGCTTCGGCAAATTCCCGAACGTTATCACGTCGCTCGAATTTGAAAGACTAATCAACGCTGGCGGACCGTCAGGAGGACACCTCATTCGCCCGAGTGACGAAGAAATTCCTAAGAGGGTAGCATTCATCCAATGTGTCGGTTCGCGCTCAGAAAAAAGTGGTAAACCATATTGCAGCAACGTTTGCTGCATGAACACGATAAAAGACAGTTTACTAATCAAGGAGCACTGGCCGGACACTGAAATTTACGTTTTCTACGTGGACATCAGAGCATATGGAAAAGGTTTTGAAGATCTCTACAAGAGAGCCAAGAAACAGGGCGTCGTCTTCATCAGAGGACTCCCTGCCGAGATAAGAGAGAACAAAAGAACTCACGACCTGTGGTTGATTGGAGAAAACACGCTGAAAAGGGAGATTTACAAGACAAGCGCCAACATGGTGATTCTTTCAATCGGATTGGAGGCTAGAAAAGACAGCGAGATGATTCAGCGACTGCTTACGCTTTCAAGAAACCAGGATGGATTCTTCTTGGAAGCCCACCCGAAACTGAGACCAGTGGACGCGGCCACGGGAGGAATATTCTTTGCTGGATGCGCCGAATCCCCCAAGGACATCAAAGACAGTGTCACTCAAGCAAGTGCAGCTGCCGCTCGCGCTGGTATACTAATGGCAAAGGGCAAAGTAACTGTCGAAGCAATCACGCCAATCACTTTTCCAGAAAAATGCAAGGCATGCGGCCTTTGCGTCAAGGTATGCCCTTACAACGCGCTGACCTTGGACAAGGATAAGAAAAAAGTCACGGTAATCGAAGCAGCGTGCGGAGGATGCGGAACGTGCGCAGCAGAATGCGCGTTTGGGGCTCTGACACAAAGCCATTTCACAGATGAACAAATAATAGCGCAGATAGATGCTATAACAGAAAAGGACGCGGACAAGAAGACTGTGGCATTCTGCTGCAACTGGTGCTCTTATGCGGGCGCTGACTTCGCAGGAGTCAGCAGAATGCAATATCCAGCTCATGCACGAATAATCAGAACAATGTGTTCGGGCCGAGTCTCGACGAAGTTCATCGAAAGAGCCTTTGCAAGAGGAGCTGCAGCCGTTTTGGTAAGCGGTTGTCACATTGGAGATTGTCATTACATAAATGCTAACCTTCAAACTCAGAAACGTGTCGATCGAATGTGGAAAAAAATGGAGCAAAACGGATTGAACAAAGAAAGATTACAGCTCCTTTGGGCGTCAGCGGCAGAAGGAGAAAAGTTCGCCACGAAAATCCGGGACATGCAATCCATAGTTGAAAAGGTCAAGCCTGAAGAAATCGAGAAAGCGAGACAAGTTTTCGCAAAAGCGCTGGAGGATAATTAGAGATGCCCGAGAAAATTCGTCATCCACCAATAGACAAAGAAAAAGTGCAACAAGCTCAAGCGGAGATTCACCTGCTGAAAGATCAGTGCAAAGGATGCGGATACTGCATCGAGTACTGTCCACGGAAGGTTCTGGAAGAATCAGAAGAGATAAACGCCAGAGGCGTGCGACCTCCAAAAGTTGTGGACAACAGCAAATGCATAATCTGCAGTTTCTGCACGGCAATATGTCCAGACTTCGCGATTTTCGTTGAAGAAAAACCAACTCGAAAAACAAAGGAGGTTTGAAAATGCTACAAAAATTGCTTACCGGACCACACTTCTTGAACGGCGACCTCGCCTGTGCGGAAGGTGCATTGCTCGCAGGTTGCCGATTCTTCGCAGGATACCCCATAACTCCGGCAACCGAGATCGCTGAACACCTATCTCAAAGAATGCCTGAACTCGGCGGAATATACGTCCAAATGGAAGATGAAATCGCTTCAATGGCAGCGATAATCGGCGCATCGTACTCTGGCCTAAAAGCGATGACCGCAACGTCCGGTCCAGGCTTCAGCCTGATGCAAGAAAACATCGGTCTCGCAGTGATGACAGAAGCACCATGCGTAATCGTGGATGTGATGCGAGGAGGACCAAGCACGGGACAGCCAACGATGCCTGGGCAACAGGATGTGATGCAAGCAAAATGGGGATCTCATGGAGACTATGGAATAATTGCATTGACTCCAGCATCCGTTCAAGAGATGTTTGACTTCACGATCGAAGCTTTCAACCTTTCCGAAACATATCGCGTCCCCACACTCCTCATGGCCGACGAGATCGTCGGTCACATGTGGGAAAAAGTGGTGATCCCGTCTCCTGAAAAACTTAAGATAATCAATCGGAAAAAGCCGCAAGTGCCACCTGAGAAATACAAAGCGTTCAAACCTGATGATGATTTGGTCCCGCCAATGGCATGCTTCGGCGAAGGCTACCACTTCCATGCTACGGGGCTGACTCATGACGAAAGTGGTTATCCTAAGACTTCAAGTTCAGAAGTTCAATCCGAACTTGTCAATCGACTCTGTCAGAAAATCGAGAAGAACGCACACAAGATAATCAGATATGAAAAAACGATGCTTGACGACGCAGAAGTTGCAGTGGTTGCGTATGGAATAGTCGCCAGAGCCGCTTTGAGCGCAGTGAGAAAAGCAAGAGAAAACGGGATCAAAGCTGGGCTGCTCCGCCTAATCACGATTTGGCCGTTTCCAACTGAGCAAGTGGCAAAAGTTGCGAAGCAAACTAAGGGAATAGTGGTTCCTGAAATGAACTGTGGACAACTGGTAAGGGAAGTTGAGAGAGCTGCCAAGGAGACACCTGTCACCTTCATTTCAAAGCTTGGTGAGGAACCGCATACGCCAATGGAGATTCTCAATGCCATAGAGGGGGTTAATTGAATGGTCCTTGAGGAAGTACATCCATTTTCAAAATATCTCAGAGCCGAAATGATGCCTCACATATGGTGTCCTGGGTGCGGAAACGGAATTGTGCTTAACTGTTTTGTTCATGCCTTGGACGAATTGAAGTATGATATGGACAAGCTGGTCGTAGTCTCAGGAATCGGATGCATCGGAAGAACAGCTGGATACATCAACACCGATTCGTTCCACACGACACACGGAAGAGCGTTGGCCTTCGCGACAGGTGTGAAACTGGCAAATCCTGAATTGGACGTAGTCGTCATAAGCGGAGACGGAGACCTCTTTGCCATCGGAGGAAACCATTTCATCCATGCCGCACGAAGAAACATGGGCATAAAAGTCCTGTGCGCCAATAACTTGAACTACGGAATGACCGGTGGACAACAAGGTCCCACCACGCCGCTGGAATCATTGACAACAACCAGTCCCTACGGAAGCATCGAACACCCATTCAACCTGGTACACCTCGCAGCTGCTTCAGGTTCAACCTTCGTGGCCAGATGGACCACACTTCACGTACGCCGTTTGACGCAGTCGATCAAAAAGATGATGCAGAAGAAGGGATTCTGCTTCGTTGAAGTCCTCGCACAATGTCCAGAGATCTACGGTCGCTACAACAAGATGCGGTCAGGACTTGAAATGATGAGTTGGTTCAAGAGAGCTTCGGTAGTTGAGAACTTTTCCGACCCCTCCAAAGCTGAGATAAGTTCTGACAAGATCCCAGTTGGAGAGTTTGTTGACATCGAAAAGCTGAGTTACGAAAGAATGCTTCACGAGAAGATCTCTAAGATAAATGAGAAAGCAATGGAAAAGGTGTGATAAAATGAGAACTGAAATCAGGTTTGCAGGGTTCGGTGGACAGGGAATAATCAAGTCAGGAATAATCGTGGCCGCAGCTGCCTCCATACATGCCGGGAAAAATTCCGTACAGACACAGTCTTACGGCCCTGAATCAAGAGGAGGCGCCTGTAAGTCTGAGGTCGTGATCTCCGAATCAGAAATAGACTTCCCAAAAGTGATCCAACCCGACGTTCTCGTTATAATGTCCCAACACGCCTACAGCGAATTCGCAGACGACATCAAACCGGGTGGAATTCTGATTATCGACTCGGAAATGGTTCCCAGAGAGAAGAAGCTCGAAAACGTGAAGATTTTCCGAGTGCCAGCAACAAAGATAGCTGAGCAATTGGGCAGAAGAATAGTCGCTAACATCGTCATGCTGGGTGCGTTTGTTTCCGTAACAAAACTCTTAGACGAAAACGCGGTCAAGGAATCAATAAAAGAAAACATCCCGAAAGGCACTGAGGAACTGAATCTAGCTGCTTTCGAGAAAGGTTTTGAGTACGGAAAAACCTTGAAGGCTTAGATGCTACTCAGTTTCTTCAGCCTGAACCTGAGGAAGTTGGGTTACAACTTTGGAATTTCGAATCCCCACGTGTCTCAGGGGAGCAATCTTCTTTGCTTCGTTGTAGATGTCTGAAGCAATCTTTCCAAGCACCATCTCTTGTGCAAACTGGTCCATCGTCAACGCATCTGCTTTCTGCTTGATTATCCTGCTCATGATCCCGCGGAGGATACGCTCTTGAGAAGTCTTGATTCTTGAAAGAGTAAAAGCACTTACCGCCACTCTTAGTGTAAAACCGTCCTTGGTCGTTACGCCGAAAAGACCATCGACTTTTGTTGTTCTCCTTCTGACTAAGCTTCTGAGGTAATCCCTTGAATATTCATGTCCCTTGAACATTGTTTTGGCAGTTTTTCCATCAACTTCAGCGATTTGGAAACGCATCTTCAAGTACTGGTGGGCAAAATCGTTTGTGATGTCGTAAAGTGTTGAGTCCACAACTCTTCCAACGAGGCTTTCAGGCTCCTCAGCTGGAACAGACCCTAACTCAACGCTCCCGAAGTATGGTGGAGAAAGTACCATGTACCAGCCTTTTCCTCGCCACTTATCGCGCACACGCTTCGTTTTTGAAGACACGCCGACCCTCCGAATGTAGCTTGAAAATTCACTTCATAGTATTAAAAGGTTTACCGTTCAACCGTTATTTTGTCGATACCGCCCATAAACTTTCTTAGAACTTCAGGAATAACTATCGAACCGTCCTTCTGTTGATAATTCTCTATCAACGCAACGATGGTTCGTCCTGTAGCCAGAGCGGTTGAATTCAACGTGTGGACATATTCTTTGGGAGCTTCCCCCTCCTTTTCCCGATATTTGATGTTGAGCCTTCTAGCCTGATAATCAGTGCAGTTGCTGCACGAAATGAGTTCTCTGTACGCGTTCTGGGCAGGCATCCAAGCCTCCAAATCATATTTCTTGGCAGCAACAGTTCCAATGTCTCCTGTACACACGTTCACGATTCTGTATGCTAGACCGAGTTTTTGCACGAGCTCCTCAGCGTTATGAATTAGTTCCTCATGAAGTTTCCATGATTCTTCTGGTCTTGAAAATATGAATTGTTCAATCTTGTTGAATTGATGAGTGCGAAACACTCCTCGCGTGTCCTTGCCGTGAGCGCCAGCTTCTTTTCTGAAGTTCGTGCTGAAACCGCAGAGTTTGAGTGGCAGAACGTCGCCCATCAATACTTCGTCCATGTACATTGCCGCCATCGGATGCTCAGAAGTCGCTATCAAATAGAGATCCTCATTTTCAACCTTGTACAGCACTTCTTCGAAATCTCCAAGAGCTACGACACCTTCGTAGGGCTTTCTTCTCATCAAGTAAGGAGGCTCAACAGCCGCGTAGCCCTTGCGAGAAAGCTCGTCGAGAGCGAAATTTGCCAGAGCAATATCCAGAAGAACAGCTGCCTTTTTCAGGTAGAAAAATCTGGCTCCAGCGATTTTCCCGGCTCTCTCAATATCAATTATATCCAACTTGGTCGCAATGTCAATGTGATCCTTGATTGGAAAGCTGAATTTTGGTGGACTTCCCCATTTTCTTACTTCAACGTTGTCATTTTCATCTCTACCGAAGGGAACTGTTTCATGCAGAAGATTGGGCAGACGCATCAAATATTCGTGAACTTGCTGTTCAAGCTCATTCACTTGTCTGTCTGCTTTCGTGATTTCAACGTCGATGTTCCTCGCTTCAGCCAATCTGTCGTCTGCGTCTTCGCCTTTCTTCTTTGCTATCGCTATCTCGGTCGTGACTTGTTTTCTTGAGTGCCGAAGATCATTCAGCTTTGTCAGAGATTGGCGCCATCGTTTGTCAGTACTTATGAGCTCATCGAGCATTTTTTCGATTTGAGGATCTCCTCTCTTTTTCAGATTAGTTCGGATGAACTCCGGATTTTCACGAATGAGCTTGATATCAAGCATTTTCTCACTAGCAGCCTCTAAATGTACTTTTAAATCGACTATTTAACATTTGGATTCTGTTTATGTGTTAAACACCTGTACGGAAACGGTTACATACCCGCGTGCATCCATCGATTACGTTGGTTTAATCCTTCCAGACTTTACAAACCAAAAAGGATGAATAAGCCGAAATCGATGAGTAGAAAAGGGGGGGGGGTACCAGCTTTGGTAAGGAGATCTGTTTTCGATCGGATCCTCCGAGAGATGCAAGAAATACGCTATCGACTTGACGACATCGAGAATTCCATTTCAAAGTGGGATCCTCAACCATTGAAGATTCCCGAATCTGAGCTACTATCTTTACCCGATCACCTTCGGAAAACATACATGGCGGTGGCATCCAAGGGTGAGCCTACAGCAACCGAAGTTTCGAACCTCACTGGACGTTGCCGCGCAATCGAGAGCAACTATCTGAACCAGCTGGTTCGCATTGGTTGGTTGACGAAGCGAAGAAAATCCAAAGACATTTGCTTTCGTCTTGCCGCGGGGAAACCGGTTAAAATCCAAGATGCGGTCGATGCAGGGGAAAACAAACAGAAATCCGAGAGACCGCGGAAAGGCCTTTTGCCAGATCAGAAAGTCGAAGGCGAGAGAGCCGCGCCGCGAAAAATGAAAGTGGAGTGTCTGTCATCAGACTATGACGGAACGATTAGCCCTCTTAAAGTTCCGAGAAACGAATCACATGTGCCTATGGAAACGCGAGTAATGCTTCAGCGAATCGGCAAATTTTTGCCGATATCGATCTTCACAATGAAAGATTTGGGGTTCGTGATGGCGAGAACGCCCTTTGCCCATACGTGGTCAGCGATTGGCGGGCTTGAGACACGCATCGGTAAGAGAGTTTTAGAAAGAGAAGGCCTGGAACCTAAACTGTCGAACATCGCTTGTGCGCTTCAATTTGCCAGATCACATTTCACGACACCAGGTGTCGAAATCGAGCAGAAGCAAGATTCTGAGGGTCGCACAGTCGCTTTTTGTATCGATTGGCGCCGAGCAAAAGACCCAGACGCAGCGAAAAAGCAGGCCAGTGTAGTTGCTGATTACTGTAAAACGCTGAAACTCGTGTTGTTCCGTTATGAGAGTCAACCGTTTTATGACGTGTATCCTATCGTCCCTGACAAGGGCAAAGCTCTGCAAGAAACGCTCAACGAACTTGCAGTGAAGAGAGGCTCTCTGTACTTGGGAGATTCGGAAATGGATAATCCCGCGTTCAAAGCTTCAAGCATCAGTGTCGGCGTTGTCCATGACGAGACGCCCTCAAGACTGCTCGATTGCGACTATCTCGTGAAGTTCGAAAACGTTCCAAGTTTTCTGAAAACTCTCATTGACAGCAATTTTCAGTTCAGTTCAGATTTCCCCATGATCGAGGCTAATCCTTTTCGGGAAAAACGACTAAAACCTGTGAACAACGTTAAGAAATGATGCATAAAGTAGATTTATGAGTCTGT
>Ga0335070_10001699_pt1 | contig 25513 bp, 22 predicted proteins | sample Lox_Sample_13_FD_206722 | JGI IMG/M metagenome (GOLD analysis project Ga0335070, IMG submission 206722) | Soil microbial communities from Loxahatchee National Wildlife Refuge, Florida, United States - Lox_Sample_1.3 | ecosystem: Environmental > Terrestrial > Soil > Wetlands | place: USA...
TGCAGGACAGTGGGGATCTGCGCATGCTCTACGAATCCGACGAGGAAGTCCGCGCCCTCATCGACCTCGCCAAGACCCTGGAAGGCATCACCCGCAACGCGGGCAAGCATGCCGGCGGCGTGGTCATCGCACCGTCCAAACTGATCGACTTCACCCCCCTTTATTGCGAACAGGGCGGCGACAACCTGGTCACCCAGTTCGACAAGGACGATGTGGAGGCGGTCGGCCTGGTCAAGTTCGACTTCCTGGGGCTGCGCACCCTCACCATCATCGACTGGGCGGTGGACACCATTAACCGGCAACGGGCCGCGAAAGGCGAGCCGCCGGTCGACATCAACCTGATTTCCCGCAACGATCCCGCCAGTTACGCCCTGCTCAAACGCAAGGCCACCACGGCGGTGTTCCAGCTCGAATCGCGCGGCATGAAGGAGTTGATCGGGCGGTTGCAGCCCGACTGCTTCGAAGACATCATCGCCCTGGTCGCCCTATTCCGCCCCGGCCCCCTGCAATCGGGTATGGTGGATGACTTCGTCAACCGCAAGCACGGCAAGGCCAAGGTCCAATACCCGCACCCCAAGCTCGAAGGTATCCTCAAACCGACCTATGGCGTCATCGTCTACCAGGAACAGGTGATGCAGATCGCCCAGGTGCTGGCCGGTTACACGCTGGGCGGCGCCGACCTGCTGCGCCGAGCAATGGGCAAGAAAAAGCCGGAGGAGATGGCCAAGCAGCGCGAAATCTTCGTCGCCGGCGCAGTCGGCCTCGGGGTCGAGGAAACTACCGCCACTCACATCTTCGACTTGATGGAGAAATTCGCCGAATACGGCTTCAACAAGTCGCACTCCGCCGCCTATGCCCTGGTATCCTATCAAACCGCCTGGCTCAAGGCGCATTACCCTGCCGAATTCATGGCGGCGGTGCTATCCGCCGATATGGACAACACCGACAAGGTGGTGGTGCTGATCGAGGAATGCCGGGAGATGAAGCTGGCCATTGCCCCGCCGGACATTAACCAGTCGGAGTTCCGCTTCACCGTGCGCGAAGACGGCCGGATTCAATATGGACTCGGCGCGATCAAGGGGGTCGGCGAAACGGCGATCGAGGATATCATCCGGGAACGGCAGCGGCATGGCCCGTTCAAGGAACTCTTCGACCTGTGCAAGCGCATCGATCTGCGCAAGGCCAATCGCCGCGTCCTCGAAGCGCTGATCCGCGCCGGCGCACTCGATGGGTTCGATCCCAATCGCGCGCTGCACCTGGCGGAACTGCCCAACGCCCTGAGGGCGGCGGAACAGCATGGGACCACGGCCGCGACCGGCCAGGACGACCTGTTCGGCCTTTTGACCGAACCCGAGGAACAGGCCGAAGCGTCACGGCCGCGGGAATCAATGGATCCCTGGCCCGAAGATCAACGCCTGGCCCACGAAAAGGCGACCCTGGGCCTTTATCTCACCGGCCATCCCATCAGCCGGTACGAGGACGAACTCGCCCATTTCATCACCGACCGGCTCGGCAAATTGAATGTCGAAACCAATAACCGCGGCTCGGGTACAGCCCGGCAGGGCGAAGCAACGCGATTCAAGCGGCAGGAAAGCCGCGCTGCGTCGGAAGGGGGCGAGGCATGGAGGCCTCGCATGAGCAACGAAATCCGCGCGGTGGTGGCCGGTCTAGTGGTGGAACTGCGCACCAAGCAGAACAAGAACGGCAAGCGCATGGCGTTTGCGACCCTCGACGACCGCACCGGCCGCCTGGAAGTGGCGGTGTTTTCCGAGGTCTTCGAGAAATATCGAGATTATCTGTCCAAGGACGCCTTGCTGGTGGCCGAGGGCGCTTTGGCGATGGATGACTTCTCCGGGCAGTTGCGGCTGAGCGCCGAACGTTTGTTCAGCATCGAGCAGGCCCGCGCCCATTTTGCCAAACATCTTCTGATCCAGTGGTCCGCCGTCAACGGCGTCGATAGCAGCGACGGCAAGGACTTCGCGGCGGAACTTCAGGATTTGCTCCAGCCGTTTCAAGGCGGAGTCTGTCCCGTTTGCATCGAATACCGGGGCCCCACCTCGCAGTCTATGATTCAGCTCGGCGAAAGCTGGCGCATACATCCGGGCGATACGCTGTTGACCCGCCTGCAAAAGCGCATCGGTGCCGACAGGGTCAGGATGCTGTATCCGTAGAGGCCGTGCGATACGCTAGAATCAGTAGCATTTTGCAGACCGGCGCGTTCGAACCGCTTGGCCAATCGCCTCCAGCCGCTGACGGAAACACCCCATGAAAACACGCGCTTTATTCCTGGCCCTCGCGCTGCCCTTGGCTGCGGCCGAGGCCCAGGATTTGCTCGCGACCTACGAACTCGCCCTGCAACACGACCCGCGCCTGAGGCAAGCCGAAGCCAACCGCAACGCGGTGTTGGAAACCAGGCCGCAGAGCATCGCCCAACTGCTGCCCACATTATCGGTTACCGGACAGATGAACCGTAATTCCCTGCTCATAAAGCAACTGTCCCCAGCAACCGCTGCTATCCAGGGTGGCGCCGGTCAAATAACTCGGAACTTTTTCAACCTCAACTTTTGGAACAGTTCCGCCAGCATCAACCTGACGCAGCCGATCTATCATCACGAGCTTTGGGTGCAGCTCAGTCAGGCGGACAATCAGGTTGCCCAGGCCGAAGCGACCTACGCGGCAGAACAGCAGAACACGGGACTGCGCACGGCCCAGGCCTATTTCAACGTGCTATTGGCTCAGGACAACCTGGAGTTTGCTCAAGCAGAAAAACAGGCGATCGAACGCCAGCTCGAGCAAGCCAAAGCCCGCTTCGAGGTCGGCCTCATCGCCATCACCGACGTCAACGAAGCCCAGGCCGCTTACGACCAGGCTCGGGCCAGCGAAATCAAAGCGCAAAATGATTTGGATAACGCACGAGAAGCACTGCGGGAAATCATTGGCGAATTTGACGAGAAACTCAGCGCACTAGCGACGGAATTTATCCTGGACAGCCCGCAACCGGCCAACATCGACGACTGGGCCGAACGCGCGCAGCAGAACAATCTGGCCATCATCGCCGCCCAAAACCAGGCGGAACAGGCAAAAAAGGGAATCGACCTGCAGTTTGCCGGCCACCTGCCCACGCTCGATTTGATCGGCTCGGCCGGTTTTACCGATACCGACCGACCACGAACGCCAACGAACGAATCCGCAGTCATCGGCATGCAAGTCAACGTGCCCCTTTTCCAGGGTGGCGGTGTCAATTCCCGGGTTCGGCAGGCGCGCCACGAATTTGAGGCGGCGCAGGAGAATCTCGACACCCAGCGCCGTGCGGTCACACGGCAGGTGAAAGACGCCTATCGCGGCGTCCTCTCCTCCATCAGCCAGGTGGCAGCGCTCAAGGCGGCGGTGGTATCCTCGCAAAGCGCCCTGGAAGCCGCCGAAGCCGGCTTCGAAGTAGGCACCCGGACCATGGTCGACGTGCTGATCGAACAGCGTAACCTCTATCAAGCGAAACGGAATTACGCACAGGCCCGTTACGACTACATCATCAATAGTTTGTCGCTCAAGCAGGCCGCCAGCATGTTACGGCTCGAGGATATCGAATTAGTTAACCGCTGGCTGAGCCGCAGCTGAGCATTTCATCGCTAGTCCCCGTGCGACGGATCTCAGCGTAATCGGAAATGCCGACCCGGCCGGACAGCTTGGGCGAACAGTCCCGGACCAAATTTCCACAGACCCCGAGGGAGACCAGTCCATGAGCATCCAAACTCGCACCATCGAATACTTCGACAACGATATCCTTTTGGAAGGCTTCCTCGCCTATGACGAGGCGATGCCCCAACCGCTGCCGGCGGTGCTGGTTTCGCACGCCTGGGGCGGACGCGACGAATTCGCCTGCGAGAAGGCGCGCAAGCTGGCGGAAATGGGTTACGCCGGCTTCGCCCTGGACATGTACGGCAGGGGCATGCTCGGCAGCGGGCCGGAAGAAAATGCCAGGCTGATGCAACCCTTCATGGACGACCGCCGGCTCCTGCAAGGGCGCATGACCTCCGCCCTTAAAGCCGTTCGCGGCCTCAAGGAGGTGGATGGCGATCGGATCGCGGCAATCGGCTTTTGCTTCGGCGGCCTGTGCGTGTTGGACTTGGCGCGGACCGGAGCCGACATTCGCGGCGTCGTCAGTTTTCATGGCCTGTTGATTCCGCCCGGCAACACCCGGGGCAACCCGATCAAGGCCAAGGTGTTGGTGCTGCACGGCCACGACGATCCAATGGCCCCGCCCGAGCAGGTCCTAGCCCTGGAAAAGGAGCTGACCGAAAGCGGCGCCGACTGGCAGGTTCACGTTTACGGCGGCACCGTCCACGCCTTCACCAACCCTCGCGCCAACGACCCATCCTTCGGCACGGTCTACAAGGCATCTGCCGACCGTCGTTCCTGGCAGAACCTGCAAAATTTCCTCGCCGAGGTGTTACACTAGGCCATTTTTTCTCCTCCCCCACAGAATAACGATAACCATGGATCTGAAATTCTTGGACTTTGAACAGTCGATCGCAGAGCTTGAAGCCAAGATCGAGGAACTTCGCCATGTCGGGTTCGACAACGAGATCAACATCTCCGAGGAAATCGCCCGGCTCGAGGAAAAAAGCCGCAAGTTGACCGAGTCGGTTTTTTCGGACCTATCGGCGTGGCAGATTTCCCAACTTTCGCGTCACCCGCAACGGCCCTACACCCTCGACTACATCGACTTCATGTTCGACGATTTCCATGAATTACACGGTGACCGCGGTTTTGCGGACGATCCGGCGATCGTCGGCGGCTTGGCTCGCCTGGACGCGCAGCCGGTAATGATCATCGGTCATCAGAAAGGCCGAGACACCAAGGAAAAAATCTATCGCAACTTCGGCATGCCGCGCCCGGAAGGCTACCGCAAGGCTCTGCGGCTGATGCGGCTGGCGGAACGCTTTCGCCTGCCCATCCTGTGCTTCATTGACACGCCCGGCGCCTATCCCGGCATCGGGGCGGAGGAGCGCGGGCAGAGCGAAGCCATCGCCCGCAACCTTTTCGAAATGTCCAAGCTGCGCACCCCCGTCATCTGCACGGTCATCGGCGAAGGCGGCTCCGGCGGGGCACTGGCCGTTGGCGTGGGAGACCGCCTTTTGATGCTGGAATACAGCACCTATTCGGTGATTTCGCCTGAAGGTTGCGCTTCCATCCTGTGGAAAAGCGCGGAAAAAGCGGAACTGGCCGCCGAAGCCATGGGCATCACCTCGGAGCGTTTGTTTGAGCTGAAACTGGTCGACGAAATCATTCCAGAGCCCCTCGGAGGCGCCCATCGCGACCGCAGGATCACGTCGGAAAACCTGAAAGCGGCGCTGAAAAGACACCTTAACGAATTACAGGGGGAGCAGACGGAGACCCTGCTGGAACGCCGTTACCAGCGCTTGATGGCTTATGGTGTTTATGAAGAATCGGCCGCCTGAGCAACTAGCCAGCTCCCTTCGATCGGGGCGGGCATGACCTCCCTACCACATGAGGCTGACGCTTGATAGCTTCCGGGCGACGCTGCAGCGACACCCTCCCCCTCAGCGTTACTGGATCGCCTACAGCGGCGGGGTTGATTCCCATGTCTTGCTGCACCTTTGTGCCCGTTTGCAACGATCCATGCAAGCCGCTCCCTTCTTCACCGCCGTTCACATCCATCACGGCTTGCAAAGGGAGGCGGACGCCTGGGCCAGCCACTGCGAGCTTGCCTGCCGAGAGCTGAGCATCCCCTTTTTGCTCGTCAAGGTCGATGCAAGCGCCGAACCGGGTGAAAGCCCCGAAGAGGCGGCCAGGCGCGCCCGTTATCGGGCCATCCGCTCCCGACTCTCCGCGGAAGAGATCGTCCTGACCGCCCAGCACCGCGACGACCAGGCGGAAACTCTGCTGCTCCAGCTGATGCGCGGGGCGGGATTGGCGGGACTGGCGGCGATGCCGGAATGCTCGAACCTAGGGCCGGGCTTCCTGTTGCGGCCGCTACTGAACCATTCGCGGCGGCAATTGCAAACCTATGCGGAAGAACACGATTTACGATGGATCGACGACCCCAGCAATTTGAACCTCGGTCATGATCGAAACTTTCTGCGCCACCAGGTCATTCCCTTGTTGGAGAAGCGCTGGCCCGGCGTTGTCAAAGCCCTAAGCAGAACCGCCGGCCATTGCGCTGAAGCGCAGCGATTGCTCGGCGATTTGGCGGACGATCTTTGCCGGTCGACCCGGCGCGCCGATGGCATCAGTCTCGATGTCGCACGGCTGAGCTTGCTCCGCGCGGAGGACCAACGCCTGGTGCTGCGCGCCTGGTTGCGCCGCGCCGGCTACCGCATGCCGCCCGCCGTGGTCATCGAAAGAATCCTGAACGAGGTCCTCCCCGCCGGGCCGGACAAAACGCCTATCGTCAGTTGGCGCGAAGGCGAGGTACGACGCTATCGGGACGGACTTTTCCTGCTCCGACCTCAGTTTCCTATCGATCCGTCCGTGAGGATTTCCTGGGATGGCTCATCCGCCCTTGAACTTCCCGACAATAACGGGGAGCTCGATGTCTCGGTCACCAGCGGCTGCGCTGTCGATGCGGAAACCTGGCGACGCGCATCGATCACCGTTCGTTACCGGCAAGGCGGGGAAACCTGCCGCCTGGCCGGAAGAACCGGAACGCACACGCTGAAAAAACTTTTCCAGGAGCTCGGTATCCCACCCTGGCTCCGAGGGCGTGCTCCGCTGGTCTATATTGATGACGAACTGGCTGTCGTGGCCGGTTGGTGGGTCTGCGCGCCTTTCGCCGTCAAGCCGGGCGAATCCGGCATCGCCATTAGCTGGCGCAGTCCCTACGAAGGGGCCCAAACCGGTGCATGACCATCCCCGCATCATGATCCGGAGACCGGACGGCTCAAAAGCCATGACTCGAAACGGATGCTCGAGTAAAATATTTAATTATGCTTGATTGTGAGAACTCCCCGAACCATCGGGGCACGTCGCTCGGCGCCACACCTTGGGACGCAAAGTTTGAACGGTCTTCTCACCCGACCAGCTGTTTTCCATAGACTCGATGACCAAATACATTTTCATCACCGGCGGAGTGGTTTCCTCGCTGGGCAAAGGCATTGCAGCTTCTTCGCTGGCTGCGATTTTGGAAGCCCGCGGACTCAAAGTCACGATCACCAAGCTCGACCCTTACATCAACGTCGATCCCGGCACCATGAGCCCCTTTCAGCACGGCGAGGTGTTCGTCACCGAGGACGGCGCGGAAACCGACCTGGACTTGGGCCATTACGAGCGTTTCCTGAACACGACCATGCGGAAGGTCAATAACTTCACCACCGGCCAGGTCTACGAAAACGTCATCCGCAAGGAGCGCAAAGGCGAATACCTGGGCGCGACGGTTCAGGTCATCCCCCATATCACCGACGAAATCAAGCGACTCATCCGGGCGAGCGCCGAGGGCAAGGATGTGGCCTTGATCGAGATCGGCGGCACGGTCGGCGACATCGAGTCCCTGCCCTTCCTGGAAGCGATTCGGCAAATGCGGGTCGAATTGGGCGATGACAAATCCCTGTTTATCCACCTGACCCTGGTCCCCTACATCCATGCGGCCGGAGAGCTGAAAACCAAGCCCACCCAGCATTCGGTTAAGGAACTTCGCACCATCGGCATCCAGCCGGACATCCTGATCTGCCGCTCGGATCGGGTGATTCCCAAAGGCGAACGGAGCAAAATCGCCCTGTTCACCAATGTCCACGAAGACGCCGTGATCTCCGCCGTGGATGCGGATTCGATCTATCGCATCCCCATGCTGCTACACGAGCAGGGACTGGATCAGATCGTGGTGAAAAAGCTACGCCTGGACGTGCCGCCCGCCGATCTGAGCGAATGGAAAACCGTGGTCGCGGCCCTGGAAAATCCGCAGCGCGAAGTGACCATCGCGATGGTCGGCAAATATATTCATCATTCCGATGCCTACAAATCGCTCACCGAAGCCCTGATGCATGCCGGTATCCGCACTAGGACCAAGGTGCGGATCAAGTTCATCGAATCGGAAGAAATTGAGGACAAGGGTACGGGCAAACTGGAAGGCGTGGACGCCATCCTGGTTCCGGGCGGATTCGGCGAGCGCGGGATCGAAGGCAAGATCGCCGCCGTCAAGTATGCGCGCGAACAGAGAATTCCCTATCTCGGCATCTGCCTCGGCATGCAAGTAGCCGTCATTGAGTTCGCCCGCGACGTGGCCCACTTGGAAGGTGCGCATAGCACCGAATTTCTGCCGACCACACCTTACCCGGTCATCGCCCTGATCACCGAATGGCAAGACGAATCCGGCCAGGTCGAGCACCGCAACGCCGATTCCGACTTGGGCGGTACCATGCGCCTGGGCGGGCAAAAATGCCGAATGGCCCCGGACACGCTGGCGCGCCAACTCTATGGCAAGGACGTCATCACCGAACGCCACCGTCACCGCTACGAATTCAACAACCATTACCAGAAAAGACTGGAAGAAGCGGGACTGCGGATTTCCGGAAAATCCCTGGACGGCCGCTTGGTAGAGATGATCGAGATACCGGATCATCCCTGGTTCCTGGCTTGCCAGTTCCACCCCGAGTTCACCTCCACTCCGCGCAACGGCCACCCCCTGTTTTCCGGATTCGTGCGGGCGGCCGGCGACCATCAGCACCCCGTCAAAAAAGAGGCCCGGCCATGAAGTTGTGCGGTTTTGAAACCAGCCTGGAACAACCGTTCTTTCTGATCGCCGGCCCTTGCGTGATTGAAAGTGAACAACTGACGCTGGATACTGCCGGGCAACTCAAGGAAATCACCGAGCGGTTGGGCATATCTTTCATCTACAAATCGTCCTTCGACAAAGCCAACCGCTCCTCGCACGAGAGTTTTCGGGGGCTCGGCCTGGAGGCAGGTTTGCGCATCCTGGAAAAAGTCCGGGAAACCATCCGCGTGCCGGTTCTGACCGACGTGCACGAAGACACGCCGCTGGGCGAGGTCGCCGCTGTGGTGGATGTGATGCAGACACCGGCCTTCCTGTGCCGCCAGACCAATTTCATCCAGGCTGTCGCTCGCCAGGGCAAGCCGGTCAACATCAAAAAGGGCCAGTTCATGGCGCCCTGGGACATGAAGAATGTAGTCAATAAGGCCAAGGCCACCGGCAACGAGCAGATCTTGGTTTGCGAGCGCGGCGTCTCCTTCGGCTACAACAATCTGGTTTCCGACATGCGTTCCTTGGTGATCATGCGCGAAACCGACTGCCCGGTGGTGTTCGACGCCACCCATTCGGTGCAACTGCCGGGCGGTCAGGGTCATGTGTCCGGCGGTCAGCGCGAGTTCGTGCCGACCTTGGCGAAAGCCGCTGCGGCTGTGGGTATCGCGGGATTGTTCATGGAAACTCACCCCGACCCGGACCATGCCCTGAGCGATGGTCCGAATTCCTGGCCGCTCGCTCGCATGGCGGAACTGCTGGAAGTCCTGGCGCAAATCGACCGAACGGTGAAGAACAGCGGTTTCCTGTAAGCTCCGGGTACGATGGTATTACCCAGCTTACGTTGAATGAAGATTCCGCACCGATTGGCGTAACCTATCGTCTTAATCCCTCGACATCATGGTGTAAGCATGAACAAAATCGTTGACATCCGAGCGCGAGAAGTACTCGATTCCCGCGGCAATCCTACCGTCGCAGCCGACGTCGTTCTCGGCTCCGGGGTCGTGGGCTCGGCGATGGTCCCCTCGGGCGCCTCCACCGGCTCGCGTGAGGCGATCGAACTGCGCGATGGCGATCGATCGCGCTACCTGGGCAAGGGCGTGCTCAAGGCCGTCGAAAATGTCAAAACGGCCATTCGCTCGGCCATCGTCGGCATGAACGCGGAGGATCAGGCCGGCATCGACGCTCGCATGATTGAACTGGACGGCACCGACAATAAGGGCCGGCTGGGCGCGAACGCACTGCTGGCGGTCTCTCTCGCCGCCGCCCACGCCGCCGCCAAGGCCACCGGCAAACCCTTGTACGCCTACCTCAACCAATCCGGCGAATACCGGATGCCGGTGCCGATGATGAACATCATCAACGGCGGCGCCCACGCCGACAACAGCGTGGATATGCAGGAATTCATGATCCTGCCGGTGGGTGCGCCGAGTTTCCGCGAAGCCCTGCGTTATGGCGCCGAAGTGTTCCACGCCCTGAAAAAAGTGCTTTCCGACCAGGGTCTGACCACGACAGTGGGCGACGAGGGCGGCTTCGCCCCCAACCTGCCATCCAACGAAGCCGCTATCGGCATCATTCTGAAAGCCATCGAAAAAGCCGGATACCAACCGGGTCAGGACATTTGCCTGGGGCTGGACGTGGCCAGCTCGGAGTTTTACCAGAACGGCTCCTATGTACTGGAATCCGAGGGCAAGCGCTTTAGCTCCGAGGAGTTCGCGGAGTACCTTGCCGGCTGGGTCGACAAATACCCTATCATCACCATCGAGGACGGCATGGCCGAGAACGACTGGCACGGCTGGGGACTGTTGACCGGCACGCTGGGCAAGCGCATCCAGCTGGTGGGCGACGATCTATTCGTGACCAACCCGGCTATACTGAAACAGGGCATCGAGGCGCAAATCGCCAATTCTATCCTAATCAAAGTGAACCAAATCGGCACCCTCACGGAAACGCTGGAAGCCATTCGCCTGGCTCAGGCCGCCGGCTACACGGCGGTCGTCTCGCACCGGTCGGGGGAAACCGAGGATACCACCATCGCCGATCTCGCAGTCGCTACCTGCGCCGGCCAGATCAAGACCGGCTCGCTGAGTCGCTCCGACCGCATCGCCAAATACAACCGCTTGCTCATAATCGAAGAAGAACTAGGCGGCCTGGCAATTTATCCGGGCCGTAGCGCTTTCACGCGGTCGTTCTAATCCCAAAGATCAAAACCTTCGCCCGTAACCGGAGTGAACAAGCTCACCGCACTTTTGTTAGTTCTCATCGCCGTGCTCCAATACAGACTGTGGTTTGGCGACGGCAGTGTCCGGGAATTGCACCAACTAGGCGAGCGCATTGAAGAACTCAAGCAGGAAGGCGCCAAACGCCGGGAGCGCAATATTGCCTTCGAAGCCGAGGTCATGGACCTCAAGGAGGGGACGGACGCCATCGAGGAACGCGCCAGACATGATTTGGGGATGATCAAAGAAGGCGAGGTGTTCATCCAGGTGATCGATCATCATCATCCTGAAGTCCGACGCCAGTCCTCCCCCCCTCCGGCAGCGACGGAGAAACAACTCGGCGAAAACGGGAAGCACAGGCGAAGATTGCACTGGGAACAGCAGTCCCAGGAGGCACGTATGACGCCAACCGTCGATCCAGGGGGTGAAACGCACCCGGCCGGAAGATGACATCCCAACTTCGATTCTGGGGCGTCGTCCCTGCTGCGGGCGTCGGCAAACGCATGGGTGCCGAGACCCCCAAACAATATCTCGAAGTCGCTGGCAAGCCGGTGCTCCAGCACACCCTGGAACGGCTGTTGAGCGTACAACTGTTTTCCTGTGTGGTCGTCGCGCTCGGTCCAGAGGATGGTTTCTGGCCCGATCTTCCCATGGCGGCAAATGCCCGGATTGTCACCGCCGAGGGTGGCAAGGAGCGATCCGATTCTGTCCTCTCCGCATTGGAAAGACTATCGGACCTTGCCGCCCCGAACGACTGGGTGCTGGTACACGATGCCGCCCGTCTGTGCATCACGCCTAGCGACGTACTCAAGCTGATCGAGGAATTACGCAATGATCCGGTCGGCGGCATCCTCGCCCTCCCCTCGTCCGACACGCTGAAAGGCGTCGAGTCGGGGCGTATAGTCGACACCGTGGATCGTACCCATGTTTGGCGCGCCCTGACGCCGCAGATGTTCCGTTATCGAGCGTTGAAACAGGCGCTCATCGACGCCGCCGGGGAGGGAGTCGCGGTCACCGACGAGGCCAGCGCACTGGAATTTAAAGGCGAGAGACCAAGAATCGTCGAAGGGCGTCCCGACAATATCAAAATCACCCGGCCGGAAGACTTGGCGCTGGCCGCGTTTTATCTGGAGCAGCAATGTTGCGAATAGGGCAAGGCTACGATGCGCATCGTTTCAAGGAAGGTGACCATATCGTCATCGGTGGCGTGACGATCCCATTCGAGAAAGGCATGGCTGCGCACTCGGACGGTGATGTGGCGCTGCACGCGCTGTGCGACGCGCTACTGGGCGCGGCGGCGCTGGGCGATATCGGCAAGCATTTCCCCGACTCCGACGCGAAGTTCAAGGGTATTGACAGCCGTATTCTGGTCCGGGATGTCAGCGCCAAACTCGCGGAATTGGGTTTTGCCATCGTCAACGTAGATCTGACCATCATCGCCCAGGCCCCGAAGTTGGCCCCACATATCCCGAAAATGCGTGAAAACATCGCCGCCGATCTCGCTGTACCGGTCGATTGCGTCAACGTCAAGGCTACCACGACCGAGGGCATGGGCTTCGAGGGTCGGGGCGAGGGCATCTCGGCCATGGCAGTCGCGTTGATAAGGCATACAAAGACGGCTTCAGCCATCCGGAGCGAATGAATTCACCCCTTCCGTACGCCTATGGAGGGCCCGCTGCACGCGGGCGGATCAAGGCCGGGCTGAACGATTTTATCGTCGATGAAATCCTGGGGTTTCAGCCTGCCGGCGAAGGCGAACACGTTTTTCTCCGCATCGAAAAGTGTGGCGAGAATACCGACTATATCGCCCGCCGGCTCGCCCAATTCGCCCGGTTGCCGAAACAGGCGGTGAGCTATGCCGGCATGAAGGACCGGCATGGGAGAACCACCCAATGGTTCAGCGTGCACCTGCCCGGCAAGGAGGAGCTGGAGTGGAGCGGATTCAACTCGCCGACGGTGACCGTGCTGACAGCACTGCGTCACCACCGCAAACTCAGGAAAGGCGCGCTTGCGGGCAACCGGTTCGAAATATCGGTGCGCGAGCTCGAAGGGGAACCGGATCGAATCGAGGCACTGCTGAACCGTATAACGGCGCAAGGCGTTCCCGATTATTTCGGCCCCCAACGCTTCGGGCGCGATGGCCAAAACCTGGATAAGGCCCGGGCCTTGTTCACGGGCGAACTCAAGATCAAGGATCGTAATCTGGAGGGTATTTATCTCTCCGCCGCGCGCGCCTTCATCTTCAATCAGATACTTGCTCGCCGGGTCGCGGAAGACAGCTGGAATCGCGCCATTCCAGGCGATGTGTTCATGTTCGCCGGCTCTCACAGCTTCTTCAAAGACGCGCTGACACCTCAAATCGAGCGGCGTATCGCCGCGCTGGAAATCCACCCCAGCGGGCCGCTCTGGGGCAAGGGCGAGTCGGCCGCCGGCGATCAGGCTCTGGTGCTCGAGACTGAATTGGCAGCGGCCCATCCCATTTTCAGTGAAGGCTTGGCCCGCAGCGGCGTCGAAATGGCGCGCCGTCCCTTGCGCCTACCGGTTGGTAATCTGCAATGGGATTTACCGGATTCCAGCAGCCTACGGCTGCGCTTCGGCCTGCCGGCCGGGGCTTATGCCACCGCCGTTTTGCGCGAGGTCGTCGCCTTCGACATGGGCACGGAGTGATCGATCCCATGGACGACAACCAACTCCTACGCTACAGCCGACAGATCTTGCTCCCCCAAGTCGATGTGACGGGGCAGCAAAAACTGCTGCAATCGCGCGTTCTCATCATCGGCCTGGGCGGATTGGGTTCGCCCGCCGCCATGTATCTGGCCGCCGCCGGCGTCGGTGATTTGGTACTGAACGATTTTGACACCGTGGACTTGTCCAATCTCCAGCGTCAGATCGCTCACTGTACCGACAGCATCGGTTTGGACAAGGCGGAATCGGCGCGGGATACTCTCCGCCGCCTCAATCCCGAGATTCATCTGGCCACCATCAGCCACCGTTTGCAAGACGAGGAACTGACGCGGGAAGTCTCGGCAGCCGATGTCGTGCTCGATTGCTCAGACAACTTCGCCACCCGCTTCGCGGTCAATGGCGCCTGCGTCCGAACCTTGACGCCGCTGGTTTCCGGCGCGGTCATCCGCTTCGAGGGACAGATCGCGACATTCACCCCCGGCTTGGCCGACAGCCCCTGCTATAACTGCCTTTACGCGGATCAAGGTGAATTGGCTGAAAGCTGCGTCCGTAGCGGCGTGATTGCGCCCCTGCCTGGTATCGTCGGCAGTATGCAAGCACTGGAGGCCGTCAAGCTGATAGTCGGTATCGGGGAACCCCTGCGTGGAAGGCTCCTGCTCCTGGACGCACTCGGCATGGAATGGCGCTGCATGAAACTTCTCAGAAACCCGAAATGTCCAACTTGCGGGTCTGGGAAAAGGACCTGAAGCCTAGTGATTCCGCCCCGCGCGCAGTGGTTGCGTTGTATAAAACCCCGACGTATACTCTGCCGCGAGCTTTCAAGAGCTATGTTAAGACTCCTAACATAACAAACAACCGGAGGTAGACGACATGAGATGGGAAAAACCGAGCTACAACGATCTGCGTTTCGGCTTTGAAGTGACGATGTACATCTACAACCGTTAATTCAAGCCTGATTCAGGAACGGGGCTCACACTGCAGGTGTAGCCCCGTTTTTCGTTTGAGCGGTGGGCTACGCGTCCACCCTCACCATTTCCTCACAATCCCTATCGCCAGAACGTACCACATGAAAGTAAGAGTCTTAGGCGCGGGCGCCGGCGGAGGTTTCCCTCAATGGAACTGCAACTGTTACAACTGCAAACGAATCCGCGCGGGCGAGATGCACGCCAGTCGCCGCACCCAGTCATCTATCGCGCTCAGCAGCGACGGCCGCAACTGGCTGTTGTTCAACGCCTCGCCGGACATCCGCGCACAACTGGAAGCTTTTCCGGACATCCAGCCCAAACAGGGCCTGCGCGATAGCGGCATCAAGGCCGTCATTCTCATCGACAGCCAGATCGATCACACCACCGGCCTGTTAATGCTGCGCGAATCCACCGCGCCGCTCGAAATCTATTGTAGTGAAATGGTAAAACAAGACCTTTCCACAGGCTTCCCGCTGTTCAACATGCTGGCGCATTATTGCGGGGTCAACCATCATCCCGTTCCGCTGGACGGTAGCGGTTTCGCGATTCCGCTGATCGATGATCTGCGCATTCACACGCATGTACTGAAAAGCAAAGCTCCGCCTTATTCGCCCCATCGTCACGACCCGCACCCGGGCGACAACATCGGTGTCATCGTCGAGCAGATTTCTACCGGCAAGAAACTCTATTACGCACCCGGTCTGGGTGAAATCGAACCGCACGTGTACCGAGCCATGCAGGATGCTGACTGCGTGCTGGTCGACGGCACCTTCTGGCAGCACGATGAAATGGCCCGAGCCGGCATCTGCGAGAAACTGGCGCTGGAAATGGGCCACTTGCCGCAATCGGGCGAGGGCGGCATGATCGAAACCTTGAACGCCGCTGGCAAGCCTCGGAAAATCCTCATCCACATCAACAACACCAATCCAATTCTGGACGAGGATTCGCCGGAGCGGAAAACGTTGGAGCAGGCCGGTATCGAAGTCGCCTTCGACGGCATGGAAATCAACTTGTGAGGGGAACCATGAACATCGACAAACAACCCTGGAGCCGGGAAGAATTTGAAGCGCAGCTGCGCGCAAAGGAAAAGTATTATCACATCCAGCACCCCTACCATGTGCTGATGCGCGAAGGCCGACTCAACCGGGAACAGATACAAGGCTGGGTGGCCAACCGCTTCTATTATCAGATCAAGATCCCCGTCAAGGACGCGGCGATTCTGGCCAATTGCCCCGACCGTGAAGCCCGCCGCAAGTGGATACAGCGCGTGCTGGATCACGACGGATTCGGCGAGGACGAGGGTGGCATCGAAGCCTGGCTGCAGCTGGGCATCGCCTGCGGCCTGAAGCGGGAAGACATGCTCTCCCTGAAACACGTTCTGCCCGGCGTGAAATTCGCCGTGGACGCCTATGTCAATTTCGCCCGCAGCGCGAGCTGGCAGGAAGCCGCCTGCTCCTCGCTCACTGAAATGTTCGCGCCCACCATCCACAAACAGAGACTGGCCGGCTGGCCGGATAAATATCCCTGGATCGCCCCGGAAGGCCTGGCTTATTTCCGTAAGCGTGTGACCCAGGCCAGCCGCGACGTGGAGCACGGCCTCGCTATCACCCTGGATTATTTCAGGACCCGCGAGCAGCAGGAAAGAGCTCTGGAAATCCTGCAATTCAAGCTCGATATCCTGTGGACCATGCTGGACGCCATGTCCGCAGCCTACATCGAGAACAAGCCGCCTTATTTCAATATAACCGGGTGATCCGATGTCCCTGGACGCCAAGACGCTTCTGGCATTCTCGCCCCTGCATCGTTTGCAGTGGGAGCAGGCCCAGCAAAGACACGTCATTCTCTATCCCGAAGGCATGGTCGAACTCAACACGACGGCCGCGGAGATCTTGCAGCTCTGTGACGGCACACGCAATCTGGAGGGCATCGTCGAGGAGCTGGAACGAAAGTTCGAAACCACGGGTCTGATTGACGACATCCGCGAACTTCTTGAGACCGCGCTCGAAAATGGCTGGATCAGAGAGATCTAAGATCACCAACCCGCGCTGGTTACTGGCGGAGTTGACCTACAGCTGCCCGCTGCAATGCCCGTATTGCGCCAATCCGGTCGACTTCGCCGACATCAAGGACGAGCTGACGACTTCCGACTGGCTCAGGGTGTTCTCGCAGGCGCGGGCGATGGGCGCGGTGCAGCTAGGTCTTTCCGGCGGCGAACCGCTGATCCGGCCAGACCTGTCCGTTCTGGTCCGGCATGCCCGCACGCTCAACTATTACACCAATCTGATCACCTCTGGTTACGGGATGAGCGAACGCAAAATTCTGGAGTTGAAGGAAGCCGGACTCGACCATATCCAGGTCAGCATCCAGTCGCCTGAGAAAACCCTCAACGACCAGTTGGCGGGCACCGAATCCTTCGAGCACAAGAAGGAAGTCGCGCGTCTGGTGAAAAAGCACGGCTACCCGATGGTGCTATGCGTGGTTATCCATCGCCAGAACATCCATCAGATGCGGGACATTTTGGAAATGGCGATCGAGCTGGGCGCCGATTATCTGGAACTAGCCAACACCCAGTATTACGGCTGGGCGCACCTCAACCGCGACCAGTTGCTGCCCACACGCGAGCAGTTCGAGAAAGCCGAGGCCGTGGCCCAAGGGTATAAGGAAAAACTCAAGGGCAAGATGAAGATTTACTACGTCGTGCCGGATTTTTACGAAGACCGTCCGAAAGCCTGTATGAACGGCTGGGGTACTACATTCCTGACAATAGCGCCAGACGGAACCGCCCTGCCCTGCCATTCGGCGCGCGAACTCCCGGGATTGAACTGCCCGAACGTGCGGGCGATGAGCGTAAGCGACATCTGGCTTCATTCCGAGGCCTTTAACAAATTCCGCGGTTTCGGCTGGATGAAGGAGCCCTGTCGCAGCTGTCCGGAGAAGGTCAAGGACTTCGGCGGCTGCCGCTGCCAGGCCTATCTCCTCACCGGCGACATGACCAATACCGATCCGGTCTGCAGCCTGTCTCCCCTCCATGAACGGGTATTTGAAGCGGTCACATCGGCCCGAGCGGCTACCGAAATTGGCGCAGCCAAACCGATGGTCTTCCGAAACGTCAGGAACTCTAAGAATCTCAACGCTTAGCCGAACTGACGGAAACCTATCCAGCTCGAATGGCCGTCCTACAACGGCTTCGTCCCTGTCGAATGCGGCGGTTCCCTTCACCTTAACAGCGCGTTATGCCAGACTAGCCTCAAGGAGGAGGTTCGTTAAGATGCATCCAACATTATTCGGCGCTTTGGCCATATTTTGTTACGTCGCGGCTACCGCCGCGCTGATCCAATCGCTACACACCGACTATCTCGCCGCCCCGGTTTCAACGCAACAACGGCTCAAAATCCTCGGTCTTGGCTGGCTTGCCGCAATCGTACATGGGGCGAGCCTTGCCGGCACGCGCGATGGCGCGGGCAATGTCGACTTCAGCTTCCTGAGCGCCTCTTCCCTGGCTTCGCTGAGCATCGTTGCAATCCTGTTGATCGTCTCCGCAACCAGACCGGTAGACAAGCTGGGCGTCATCGTTTTTCCCATGGCCAGCCTGATCATCCTGTTGAAAATGGTTGTGCCGGAAGGATCGCATGTATTGAAAACCCATTCCTGGGAGATGGATCTACATATCGTGACCTCGATGCTGGCTTACAGTTTCTTGAATATCGCTGCACTGCAGGCGGTGCTAGTTGCCTTCCAGGATTGGCGCTTGCGCACCCATCACCCCAGTCGTTTCGTGCGTTCGCTGCCACCACTCCAAACCATGGAGTCGCTGCTGTTTCAATTGATCGGCGCAGGATTCGTCCTGCTCAGCCTCTCCTTGCTGAGCGGATTTATCTTTCTGAAGGACTTGTTCGCCCAGCATCTGGCACACAAGACTGTTCTTTCCATTTTGGCCTGGGTAGTTTTCGCGGTGTTGCTGGGTGGGAGAGCCCGGCAGGGCTGGCGCGGGCAAATTGCGATCCGCTGGACGCTGGGGGGATTCGTCTCCTTGATGCTGGCCTATTTCGGCAGCAAGATGGTGCTGGAATGGATATTGAAAAAGACCTAAACGTGCACAGCAGTGACGACAACGTTCGATAATTTCAAGAAGAAGGCAATACAAAGCAGGTTTAAGGACGCCTCGGGCATCGCTTTGCAATCGGTGCCAAGGACTGTAACGACGAGGCATTAATCTCGGTTCATCACATCGAGGTATGCTGCGTCGGCCTTGCGTGAAGCTTTGAAGGAAGTTAACTCTCCTGCGGCTCTGTCGCGCTCGCGGAGAGCCAGTTCCACTAACGCCCCATTGAGGACTTGCACGTCGCGTACGATGGAAATCCAGTCGTCATCGCTCACACAACCGGGCGTTAAATCGTCAAAAAGCGCAGCGATCACCCGCTCGCGCCTTTCTTGCATTTCCGCCAGTTCCTCCCATCGGTTTTCTCGCATAGCTGACAGCATCTCCTTGCTCAGGTGAAGCAACTCTTCGGCCACGCGTCTTCTGTCGATGGCCGGTCTCATTAGCCGATCGCTGAGGCCAGTTCATGATTGGGCGCCTTGTTGGCAACCACTTGGATCGTCGCCCAGGCAGCGCCAATTTCTCTCACTAAGCTGCTCACTTCATCCAGCAATCCACTTGAGTTCTGAGAACTCGCGCGCAGCAAACACCCCATCATATACTCATAAAGCGTATCGAGATTATGTGCTATTTCTCCGCCTCTTTCCTTGTCCAGGCAGGCCTGAAGATAAACGATGATGTCTATGGCTTTTCCGATCGCTGCGCCTTTGACGGCGAAATCCCTACGTTCCATCGCGCCCTTAGCCACCGCCAGCTTTTCCTGTAGACCGTCGAACAACATGGTGATTAAGGTATGTGGATCGGCATAGGCGGCAGCCGCGGCCACATTGGTTTGTTTGTACTCGTTTAAGGCATGGCGGATCGGGCTCATGACAGTTCTCCTGGGTTCCTGTTCATCATTGGGAAATTCTTCCCGGTTCTAGCCCAATTGAGGCTAATTGTTCTTCGAATTCGCCTGCGTGGCATAGGGCAAAGTCGCCAACTGTTGGGTCATGTAGTTTCCAATCGCTTGGAACTGGCCCACTAGGGCATCCATGGCGTTGAACTGCTTCAACAGGCGATCCTGCAAGGCTTGCATACGGTCGGCAAGTTTCGTTCGCTCCTCGCCGATCTGATCAACGCTTTTCTGCAAACCGTCCAGACGGGAGGCAACGGTGCCACCGCTGTCGAGAATGCCGGACAGCACCTTGTCGAACTGTTCCACCAAACCGCGGGTGAAACGTACGCTTCCCCGCGCTCCAGTTAAGTCGTCGTTCAATAGGAGTTTCAGACCGTCTGTGTTTCCCGATCCGGTCAACTGGCGCCCGGATGCGGTTGTCGCCGCGCCGTCGAGGCTCGCCTGGGCGTCGGCACCCGCGGTTCCTGTCCACGGCCCTAATCCCCCAACCGTCTGGCCGCTGCCCGAGGCCCCAACCTGGGTGATCTCCACCGTGGAGGCCGCGCCGTAGCTCTGGGACTGGACAACAAAACGCTGATTCGCGCTGTCATAGGAAACGGCCACACTGACGCCTGCAGCCTTCAGGGTGGAATCGCCGCTGACGCGGGATTGGAGTTCGGCGGCCAGCGTCGTCGTGCTGTAGTTTGCGCTCTGCGTCAGGGTAATCGTTCCCGAGGCGACGCCGTCGACCTTCACTTGCAGCGTGTTGTTGGTGCCGTCCACGACCAAGGAAGCTGGGTTTACCGCACCGTTCAGCAAGCCATGGGTAGCGGCGGCAGAGACGTTCAAGGCGTAGCTGCCTACTTGGGTCCGGTCGGTATTGCTGAGATAGGTCACGCCGCTGTCGGATGCCAAACCCAGCGGCGCGAACAGGGCGACCACGTCGTCCTTGCTCAAAGCTAGGGCTTCATTCAACTTGTCCGTATGCAGGGCCAGCTTGCCGTCCGACTGAGTCTTAATGCCAATGTCGATCAGGCTGCGGATGCTCCCAGTCAAGCCTCGCACCGGCTGGCTGATCAGGGAGCGAAGCTGGCTCATGGCCGAGCGCACGGTAAAATCGCCCGACAGCGCGCCAGCTGTCTTGGTGTTGAGGTCATAGCTCGAAACCTTCGCGATCGAATCCGCGACATTGTTGTACTTATCCACCATACCCTGGATTGCCTTGGCGATGTCGGCGTCGTTCTGCGCCACGGTTAGGCTGACGGAAGTGTCCGGCTGGGCCTTGAGCAGGTTGATGGTGAGGCCCTTCAGCGCGCTGGATACGGTATTGGTGCAACTGGTCACATCCAGGCCATTGATGTTGACGACGGCGTCCTGGGCGGCCACAGTCTGTGTCATCTGCGCGGAAGATGCATTGAAGGCGAACGCCGAAAGGCTGGGGTCGGACACACTGATTTCCATGCTATTCTTGGCGCCCGAATCCGCGGAGTTCAGCACTAGGCGGTAGCCCGTGCCGTCGTTGATGATGGACGCGTTGACGCCACCGTTGGCCTTGTTTATGGCGTCGCGAAGCCCGATCAGGGTGTCGTTGCTCGAATCGAGGGTCAGAGTCAGAGTACCCTTGTCCGGGTTCTGCGTGAAGCCGCTCGGGACCGGCGGCGTACCTGAATAGGTCGAAGTGCCGAACTTGACGGTAATAGTCCCGATCCCCACCGCGTCTGTGACATTGGCGTAAGCCTGGCTGGCCAGAGCATGAGCTTGGGCCCGCTTCTTCACCGCTAGCTCATAGTTGCCCGCATCGGCATTGCTGGTGGCCGTCGCGGTGACCACGCTCGAATCTCCGGAAGTCGCCTGAAGGGATGAAAAGCTGCTGGCACTTTTCAGTGCGTGCACGGCCGTCTGAAAATCGCTCAAGGCGCCCTTGATGGTGCCCAAGGCGGAAATCTTGGCCTGTAACCCGGCTTCCTTGGTATTTAGGCGATTGGTCGCTGGCGTTTGTTCGGCGGAAACCAGTTTGGTCACGAGTCCGTTGACGTCTATGCCAGAACCGAGACCGGTTGATGTGATACTGGCCATGATCTTCCTCCAAATACTCGTTTTTCCACGCCCGTCTTTGCCCCTTTTCCCTCTCGGAGTCGGCAAAGTAAATATCAGTTCCTTTGAATTTTCTCTCCCCCGTCCAACCTCTCCCGCTTGCGGGAGCGGTACGTTACGCCTTCTCCGCAAACAATAAACCCTTGAACTTATCCATCTGCTCGGCGAGCTTGAGCATGAATTCCGGTGGAATTTGACGGATTACCTGATCGGTCTCCTGATCCTTGATCTGCACCACGATTTTGCCGCTGTCCTCGTCCATAGAAAACTGCAGGGTCCGCCGCACCCTCTGCAGAAAATCGTTCATGTTCTTGACGGCGCACGCCACGTCTTTTTTGTCCGGATTCCTGCCCTGGTCTGAAAGACCTGAATTCTCGGCATTACCCGCGCCCGTTACTGTCTGGATGCCGACCTGAGTCACGCCGGAAGGCGGCGTTTCACCAACAGGTCGTGCGCTTGCTTCTCCGTTGGAAGGACGCCGTAACAGGCTGGAACCCACGGAATAAATACTCGAAATTGCGTTCGCGGTACCCATATGAGCCTCCGATTGATATGACTAGGCTGCGGCGGGATTCCCGCCGCAGCCTGGTTAACTTATCCGCGCAACAAGGTCAAAACGTTCTGGGTTGAGGCGTTCGCTTGGGCAAGCATGGCCGTACCGGCCTGCTGCAGGATCTGCGTGCGGCTCAGGGCCGAAGTTTCGGCCGCAAAGTCGGCATCCTGGATACGGCTGCGCGCTGCGCTCAGGTTCTCCGACGTAGCTTGCAGGGTGCTGATCGTCGATGTGAAGCGGTTTTGCGCCGCACCCAGCGAGGCACGCGAGTTGTTAACATTATTTAGGGCTGCGTCGATTACAGCTATCGCGTTGTTTGCTCCTGTAGGAGTGCTTCCAGTCATAGAACTCACATCGATGCTTGCCACTGCAGACAGGCTACTAGTCTGTGCAGTCGTCGCAGCAAATAGTCCGGCTCCACTAGAAGTCGCCGTGAAAGCGTTAGGAGAACTCAAACTGACCAAACCGCCGACCGTGACTGCATCGGCAGCGACGCCATTAGCTGTCAACGTTACAGCCGTTCCAGTACTACCGCCCGCTACGGTAGATGATCCCTTTACGGTGACACCGGTCGCCCCCGCACCTGCAGCACCGAGATTCACGACACCGATGTCATAACCTTGGGCCTGGTTTAGCGTTATGGTTCCCGCTGTCAGATCAGCTACCGCCGTGATACCAGTAACGCCCGTTTGTGCATTAACCGCGGCTGTTAATCCGCTTAAATCGGTCGAAGAAGTTATTGTAGCGCTGACGGTGACGGGGTTGGCTGCGCCCGTGGACGTTGGGGCACCCTGCAATAGGAACGAGACAGTGCCTGTGTGTGTAAAGTTACCCAAGGTCGCCGTTGTCGAAGCGCTAGCCGTCACACCGGTAGTGCCGGACGCAGTATTCACCGCATCAGCGACAGCCTTTGCAGAGGCGCCCGCCGCAAGTGTGCCAGTGGTAACACTCTGACCGTTCCCCTGGATCGTCACGGTCCCGCCAGCGTAATTATTAGCAATAATGTCCGCAGCAGTACCCGCGGTACCCGTACCAGCTTTAGCGTTGACGATTGTACCTAGACTCGAGTTACCAAGGGTGTTATTGCCGATAGCGGTCGCTTGGGCGCTGGTGATCGACACGTTAATGGTTTGATTGGCATTTGCGCCGATCTGGAATTGGGCGTTCGTGAGCGATCCGTCCAATACGTTCAGGCCGTTGAACTGCGTAGTGTTGGCCACGCGGTTAATTTCCTGTTGCATTTGAGAGACTTCCGACTGCAATGCGGCGCGGTCCGAGGCCGTATTGGTACTGTTGGCCGATTGCACCGCCAGATCACGAATGCGCTGTAACATGTCACCGATCGAGGACAATGCGCCTTCGGCTGTCTGTGCTAGCGAGATGCCATCATTGGCATTTCGCGCTGCCTGGTTCATTCCTCCGATTTGTGAGGTCATACGCTGTGAAATCGCCAAGCCTGCCGCATCATCTTTTGCACTGTTGATGCGAAGTCCGGACGACAGGCGCTCCATTGCCGTCTGCATGGCGTTGCCGGATTTAAGCAAATTGCGTTGCGCATTGAGTGAGGAAACATTAGTGTTGATGACTGAGGACATGACACATCTCCTTACATTACGTCTATCGAGGTTTCATTAGTTGGGGGATGCTTGACATCCCTTGTTTTAGCTCTCGAAACCTGTATCGGTACCGTACCGGGAAACTTTAAGCTCCCGGTCTATCCGGAATGAATAGTCGGAAGGGAAACGGTGGGAAGTATGGGCCAGGATAAGCCGTACGTTCCCGGCAAATGCCCAATCAAGGCATTCCGGACGTTTGGCTGTGGACGACGAGGAACAGGGGCGTTGGTCGGGTTCAGCCCGAACCGCACTAAGGTGGCTGCCTGTGGCAAGAGCTTGCTCAAGGCAGTGCTCCTTCAAAGCGCCCGAGACGTACTTGAAGGAAGATCAAGCCGAGGACGACATACTTTTAGTGTGCGGCGTCGAATTTTGCGGACAGCACATCCGCGGCGGAACGTGCGCGCCCTGGATGCGAATGATGAAGGCCGGGAAGACCGATCCGCCTGGGTGATATATCAGGCCGCCGTTTCCACCTTCACTTGCGCCGCCCGTTCCGCATACTCGGAAACCCGGTCGAAGTTCAGGTAACGATAGGTATCGCTCGCCTGCTTGCCAATCTCCCGGGCATATTCCATGTATTCCGGCACGTCGGGGATGCGCCCCCTGATCGAGCAGACCGCAGCCAGTTCGGCCGAAGCAAGGAAGACGTTCGCGCCTGCGCCCAAGCGGTTGGGGAAATTGCGGGTGGAGGTAGACACGACAGTACAATTGTCCGCCACGCGCGCCTGGTTACCCATGCACAGAGAACATCCCGGCATCTCGGCGCGCGCGCCGGCCTTGCCGTAGGTATCGTAATAGCCTTCGTCGGTGAGCTGTGCCTGATCCATCTTGGTCGGGGGCGCGATCCAGAGCCGGCCGGGCACTTCCTTGCCGAATTGCTCCAAGAGCTTGCCGGCGGCGCGGAAATGGCCGATGTTGGTCATGCAGGAACCCAGAAACACCTCGTCGATAGGCGTTCCGGCCACTTCCGATAGCGGCTTCACGTCATCCGGATCGTTCGGACAACACAGGAGGGGTTCGGTGATTTCGTTCAGATCGATTTCGATGATTTCCGCATAGTCGGCATCCAGGTCCGGCTCCAATAGCACCGGGTTCGCCAGCCAGCTTTCCATGGCCTGGATGCGGCGTTGCAGGGTGCGGACGTCGCCATAGCCTTCGGCGATCATCCACTTCAATAGGGTGATGTTGGAGCGCAGATATTCGGCCACAGGCTCTTTGGTCAAACGCACCGTGCACGCCGCCGCCGAACGCTCGGCCGAGGCGTCGGCCAGCTCGAACGCCTGCTCAATCTTGAGATTCGGCAAACCCTCGATTTCCAGGATACGGCCGGAAAAAACGTTCTTCTTGCCTTTCTTCTCCACGGTCAAAAGGCCGCGTCGAATGGCAGCGTAAGGAATCGCATGGACGAGGTCACGTAGGGTGATGCCCGGTTGCATCTCGCCCTTGAACCGCACCAGCACCGACTCCGGCATGTCCAGCGGCATCACGCCGGTCGCCGCGGCGAACGCCACCAGCCCCGAGCCCGCCGGGAAGGAAATGCCGATGGGGAAGCGGGTGTGCGAATCCCCGCCGGTCCCAACCGTGTCGGGCAATAGCATCCGGTTGAGCCAGGAATGGATGATGCCGTCGCCGGGACGCAGGGACACGCCGCCCCGGTTCATGATGAAATCGGGCAAGGTGTGATGAGTCTGG
>Ga0335070_10001700_pt1 | contig 25504 bp, 22 predicted proteins | sample Lox_Sample_13_FD_206722 | JGI IMG/M metagenome (GOLD analysis project Ga0335070, IMG submission 206722) | Soil microbial communities from Loxahatchee National Wildlife Refuge, Florida, United States - Lox_Sample_1.3 | ecosystem: Environmental > Terrestrial > Soil > Wetlands | place: USA...
GCAAAGAGGATCGAGACCTCGCGCGCCGGCGCCACGAGGCTCACCGGCGTGAAGACCATGGTGGTGAGCACCAGGATGTAGCTCATGGGAGACAGGATGGCGATCGCGAGCACCGTGCCGCGGCGCTCGCGCCATGCCGCGCCGATGGACCCGGGCGAGCGCCGGTGCGTGAGCGGCACCAGCACCAGGCAGCGGAACAGGTTGCAGCCCCAGTCGTAGACGAGCGGCGCGATGAGCCACTTGGCGACGCTCACCTTGTCCCAGAGCGTGTACACCGCGATCACGCAGCCGGTGAGGAGCGCGAAGCCCACCGCGTGGCGCGCTTCGCTCTTGTGCCACGCGAAAGGGTTCCCGGTGAGCAGGATCGCGGAGATGCCGATCAGCACGGCGCCGGCCAGCGCGACGGCGCTCGGGCGCTCGCCCAGGGCCACCACGGCAACGATGATGGTGATGAGCGGCCCCGTGGCCCGCGCGAGCGGATAGACGATCGAGAGGTCGCCCCCGCTGCGATAGGCGCGGTCGAGCAGGAGGAAGTACGCGGTGTGCACCGTGCCGCTGCCCAGCATCAGAATGAGGTGCGCGGGGCGGAACTCGTAGCCCGAGAAGATCGCCACGCCCACGGCGAGCGGGAAATAGACGGCGAGGGACGCGATGTTGGTCGCGGTGATGAGGCCCGCGCCGCCCCCGCTCTTCTTCAGCAGGTAGTTCCAGGCCGCGTGGATCAACGCGGCCAGCAGCACCAGCCCCAGCGCGAGGGCCGTCACGGCTTCATGAGCCGCAGCAGGTCCAGGTAAGCCGGGTCCTCGGGCAGCACCGCGCCCAGGCGCAGCAGCCCGTCGATCATCACCACGCCCGCATCGAGCGTGAACTCGCCCGCGAGGAGCGCCTGCAGCACTTCCTCCACGGGCAGGCATTGCAGCTCCGAGACCTCGCCGTCCTGGTTCACCGGCTTGAAGTCCTCGGCGAGCCACAGGTCGTGCACGAACAGGATCTCGCGATGCAGCCCCTCGGGCACCGAATACTCCACGCGCACGGCGCCCAGGCAATTGGTGTCCGCGAGCAGGGCCGGCGCGATGCCGGCCTCCTCCCACGCCTCCTTGCGCAGCGTCTCGTCCACGCTCATGCCCGCGGCGATGCGCCCGCCCACGAGGTTGTCGAGCTTGCCGGGATCGACGCTCTTGGAGGCGCTGCGCCGCGCGATCCAGGCGCACGCGCGCCCGCCGCGCCGGGTGAAGCCGTTCAGGTGCGCTCCGTAGGCCATCAGCCCGAAAGCGCGCGTGGCGCCGCGCTCGATGCGCAGGAGCTCCGGCTCGCCGTAGTGGGCGGCCACGCTCACCTGCTCGTCGCGCCAGCCGCGCAGCACGCCGTCGCGCGCGAGGTGGCGGGCCACTTCGTCCATGGCCGCGGTGCGGCCCTGCGGGGTGTCGGGCTTGGCGGCGAGCCGCACGTAGGCCGAGCTCACCTCGAAGATGTGCGGCCAGCGCCGCAGCTGGTCGGCGAACGAGGGCCTCACCCAGCCCACCGCATGTTCCTTCACGTAGAACGGCAGGACGGGCAGCTCGCGCTCGGCCTGGGAAGCGTGGGTGCACGCCACCCGGACGAAGCTCAGGAGGTCTGCATGCAGGCGCGGTCTCATGGACCGCAAAGTATAATCCCGGGCTCACTCGCGTCCCCCCATGAAAGTCCTCGTCCTCGGCGCCGGCGTCATCGGCACCTCCACCGCCTGGTACCTCTCCAAGCTCGGCCACGAAGTGACGGTCCTCGACCGGCGCGAAGGGGCGGGACTGGAAACCTCGTTCGCCAACGGCGGGCAGATCTCGGTCTGCCATGCCGAGCCGTGGGCGAACCCGGATGCCCCCCTGAAGATCCTGCAGTGGCTCGCCCGCGACGACGCGCCGCTGCTCTTCCGCCTGCGCATGGATCCGCACCAGTGGTCGTGGGGGCTGCGTTTCCTTGTCGAATGCCTGCCGTCGCGCACGCGGGCCAACATCGGCGAGATCGTGAAGCTCTCGCTCTACAGCCGGGCCTCGCTGCAGGAGCTGCGCGCCGAGACCGCGATCCAGTACGACCAGCTCGAGCTGGGAATCCTCCACTACTACACGGAGCAGGACGAGTTCGACCGCGCGGTGGCGGCGGCCTCGATCATGCAGCGCTTCGGCCTCGATCGCGAGGTGGAGAGCATCGACCAGGCGGTGAAGATCGAGCCGGCCCTGGAGGCCGCGCGCGGCAAGATCGTGGGCGCGACCTACACCTCCTCGGACGAATCGGGCGACGCGCATCTCTTCACGCAGCGCCTGGCGGCGCTCGCCCAGGTGCGCGGCTGCCACTTCGCCTACGGCAAGGGCATCGAGGCGATCGACGTGGCGGGAGGGCGCGTGGAGGGCGTGCGCGTGGACGGCGCCGTGATGAAGGCCGACGCCTACGTGGTGGCGCTGGGCAGCTACTCGCCGCTCCTCACGCGGCGCATCGGCATCGACCTGCCGGTGTATCCCGCCAAGGGCTACTCGGCCTCGGTGCCGATCCGCGACGCCTCCAGGGCGCCGCGCGTGAGCCTCACCGACGACGGCGCGAAGATCGTCATCACGCGCCTGGGCGACCGCCTGCGCATCGCGGGCACCGCCGAGCTCTCGGGCTACTCGACGGAGCTGAACACCGTGCGCTGCGAGGCGCTCACCCGGCGCGCCGCCGAGATGTTCCCCGGCGCCGCGCACTACGACCAGGCGACCTACTGGACGGGCCTTCGCCCCTCGACGCCGTCGAACGTGCCGCTCATCGGGGGCACGCGCTACCCGAACCTCTACCTCAACACGGGCCACGGCACGCTGGGCTGGACGATGGCCGCAGGCTCGGGGCGCGCGCTTGCGGATATCATTTCGGGCCGCAAGCCGGAAGTGGACTTTCGATTCGCACCGGGTTAGGGCATGAACCACGCAGACCACGGAGACCACGTAGGAATGTCCGTCACGCTCAAGGATATCGAGTCGGCAGCCGAGGTGATCCACGGCCATGTGGTGGAGACGCCGTGCCTCGAGTCGCGCACGCTCTCCGAGATCACCGGCGCGACCGTCTACCTCAAGTTCGAGAACCTGCAGTTCACGGCGTCGTTCAAGGAGCGCGGCGCGTTGAACAAGCTCGCGTCGCTCGACGCGGCGGCGCGCGCCAAGGGCGTCATCGCCTGCTCGGCGGGCAACCACGCGCAGGGCGTGGCCTATCACGCGGCGCGGCTGAAGATCCCCGCGGTGATCGTGATGCCGCGCTTCACGCCGTTCGTGAAGGTGGAGCACACGCGCCGCTTCGGCGCCGAGGTGATCCTCGAGGGCGACAACTTCGATGCCGCCAAGGAGTTCGCGGTCGCGGCCGCGGTCGAGCGCGGCCTCACCATGGTCCACCCGTACAACGACGAGAAGATCATCGCGGGCCAGGGCACCGCGGGGCTGGAGATCCTGCGCGCGCACCCCCAGCTCGACGCGCTCATCGTGGCGATCGGCGGCGGCGGGCTCATCTCGGGCATCTCCATCGCCGCGAAGGCGCTGAAACCCGCGGTGGAAGTCTTCGGCGTGGAGATGCAGCGCTTTCCCGCCATGTACCACGCGATGCGCGGCACCACGCCGCAGTTCGCCGCCTCGACCATCGCGGAGGGCATCGCGGTCAAGGAGCCGGGCACGCTCACGCGCCCGATCATCCAGCGCAACGTGCGCGAGATCTTCCTCGTCGACGAGGGCGACGTCGAGGAGGCGATCGTGATGATGCTGGAGATCGAGAAGACGGTCGTGGAAGGCGCGGGCGCCGCGCCGCTCGCGGCGCTGCTCGCCAACCGCGAGCGCTTCGCCGGCCGCCACGTGGGCCTGGTGCTGGGCGGCGGCAACATCGATCCGCTGCTGCTCGCCGCCATCATCGAGCGCGGCATGGTGCGCTCGGGGCGCCTTGCGCGCATCCACGTGGAAGTTCGCGACCTGCCGGGCTCCCTCGCGCAGGTGACCGCATGCCTCGCCGAGCAGAACGCCAACATCGACCAGGTGCACCACCAGCGCACCTTCACTTCGCTCGCCGTGCAGAACGCCGAGCTGGACCTGGTCCTGAAGACCCGCAACCGCGAGCACGTGGAGCAGATCATCGCGGCCCTGCAGAAGTGCGGCTTCAAGGCCCGCGCCTACGCCGACCACGAGCAAACCAACCTGCAGGGGGAACATATCCCATGAGCATCCAGCGTTACAACGTCGGCAAGCGCCTCTCCGAGATCGTCGTGCACAACGGCACCGTGTACCTCGCCGGCGAGGTGCCCGACGACACGGGCAAGGACATCACCGGCCAGACCGAAGAGGTGCTCGCCAAGATCGACAAGCTGCTCGCGCAAGCGGGCACGGACAAGACGAAGCTCGTGTCGGCGCAGATCTTCATCACCGACATGGCGGACTTCGCCGGCATGAACGTGGCCTGGGAGAAGTGGATCGTGCCGGGGCAGACCCCCGCGCGCGCCACCCTCGAGGCGCGGCTCGCGAATCCCGCGTACAAGGTCGAGATCATGTGCATCGCCGCCCTATGACCCCCAAGGAGGAAGACATGTCGTTCAGCAAGCTTGCGGCCGCCACCATGGCCGCGGCCGTCTCGTTCGCCGCCACCGCGGCGTCCGCGCAAGGCCCCGACGTCCCGCTCATTCCCCGCGCCGACATCTTCGGCAACCCCACGCAGACGCAGGGCCGCATCAGCCCCGACGGCAAGTGGATCTCGTGGCTCGCGCCGCGCGACGGCGTCCTCAACATCTGGGTCGCGCCCGCCCACGATCTCAAGAAGGCGCGGCCGCTGACGGCCGAGAAGGTGCGGCCGATCCGCCAGCACTTCTGGGCGCACAACAGCAAGCTCGTGCTCTTCATCAACGACAGCGGCGGCGACGAGAACTACCTCCTCTACGGCGTCGATCCCGCGGGCGGCGAGGTGAGGAACCTCACGCCCTTCCAGAAGACGCGCGTGCAGACGGTGGGCGACAGCCGCCGGCATCCGGACGAGCTGCTGGTGGGCCTCAACAACCGCGACCCGCGCTTCCACGACGTGCACCGGCTGAACCTGCTCACGGGCAAGCTCGACCTCGTCTACGAGAACCACGAGTTCGCGGGCTTCATCGCCGACGAGGACCTGAAGCTTCGCTTCGCGCAGCGCGAGAAGCCCGGCGGGGCCTCCGAGCTGCTGCGCTTCGATGCGGGCAAGACCACGCCGTTCGCGGAGGTCCCCCCCGAGGACTCCATCACCACCAACCCGCTCGAGCTCATGCCCGACGGCAAGACGCTCTACTGGCTCGACAGCCGCGGGCGCGACAAGGCCGCGCTGGTGGCCCAGGACGTCGCGAGCGGCGCCACGAAGGTGCTCGCGCAGGACGCCAGGGCCGACATCGGCGGCGTGATGCTCAATCCCGTCACGCGCGTGGCCGAAGCCTACTCGGCGAACTACCTGCGCAACGAGTGGCACCCGATCGGCAATGCGGTGAAGGCGGACGTGGAGGCCCTGAACCGCCTCTCGAAGGGCGGCCAGTGGTCGGTGGCGAGCCGCAACGACGCCGACACGCTCTGGATCGTGGCGATCGACGAGGTGACCAAGCCCCTCACGTACTACCTCTACGACCGCAAGGCGAAGAAGCTCGACATGCTGTTCGTCACGCGCCCCGAGCTCGACGGCAAGGCGCTGGCGCCCATGTACGGCGTCGAGATCCACGCGCGCGACGGCCTCGTGCTGCCTTCGTTCCTCACGCTGCCGGTGGGGGCCTCCGACGGCGGCCCCAAGCCGAAGAAGCCGCTGCCGATGATCCTCAACGTGCACGGCGGCCCGTGGGCGCAGGACGTCTTCGGCTACAACGCCGAGGCGCAGTGGATGGCCAACCGCGGCTACGCCGTGCTGCAGGTGAACTACCGCGGCTCGACCGGCTTCGGCAAGAAGTTCGTCGAGGCCGCCAACCGCGAGTTCGCCGGCAAGATGCACGACGACCTCGTCGACGCCGTGAAGTGGGCCGTGGACAACGGCATCACCACCGCGGACAAGATCGCCATCTACGGCGGCTCCTACGGCGGCTACGCCACGCTGGTGGGCATGACGTTCACGCCGACCACGTTCGCCTGCGGCGTGGACATCGTGGGCCCCTCGAGCCTCGTCACGCTGATCGAGAGCTTCCCCGAGTACTGGAAGCCGTTCATGGAGAGCAGCTGGTATCGCCGCGTGGGCAACCCGGAGAAGCCGAAGGACCGCGAGGAGCTGCTCGCGAAATCGCCCATCACGCGCATGGACCAGATCCAGCGGCCGCTGCTCATCGCGCAGGGCGCCAACGACCCGCGCGTCACCAAGAAGGAATCCGACCAGATCGTGGCCGCCATGTCCGGGAAGAAGATCCCGGTGACGTACGTCGTGTACGCCGACGAGGGCCACGGCTTCGCGCGGCCCGAGAACCGCGTGTCCTTCTACGCGATCTCGGAGGCGTTCCTGGCGCGCTGCCTGGGCGGGCGCAACGAGCCCTTCACGTCGTTTCCCGGCGCGCACATCAGCGTGCCGCAGGGCGCCGACGTGGTGCCCGGGCTCGCGCAGGCGCTGGCGGCGAAGTAGGGGGCATCGTGAGCGCTCGCACTGTCATCACCGGCGGCGGCGGCTTCATCGGCTCGCGCCTTGCGCGGGCGCTGCGCGCCGCCGGCGCCTCGCGCGAGATCGTGCTGCTGGACGTGGCCTTCCCGCCCGACCTCGCGAAGGATTTCACGTGCGTGGCGGGCGACGTCGCCTCGCCCGAAGTGATCGCGAAGGCGCTCACGCCCGGCACCACATCGATCTACCACCTGGCGGCCGTGGTGAGCGGCGGCGCCGAGGCGGACTTCGACCTGGGCTACCACGTGAACCTGGACGGCACCCGCGCGCTGCTTGAAGCGGCGCGCAAGGTGAAGGCGCCGCCGCGCTTCGTGTTCGCGAGCTCCGTGGCCGCGTTCGGCGGCAAGCTTCCGGACATCCTCGACGACTCGACCACGCCCGCGCCGCAGACTTCCTACGGCACGCAGAAGGTGATCGGCGAGTACCTGGTGGCCGACTTCACGCGCAAGGGCTTCATCGACGGGCGGTCGCTGCGGCTGCCGACGATCGTCGTGCGCCCCGGCAAGCCCAACCTCGCCGCGTCGTCGTTCGCGAGCGGCATCATCCGCGAGCCGCTCGCGGGCGCCGTGTCCGAATGCCCCGTGCCCGATACGACGGGCGTGTGGATCCTCTCGCCGCGGCGCGTGGTCGAAGCGTTCATGCTCGCGCACGACTTGCCCGCCTCCGCCTGGCCCACCACCCGCGTCGTGAACCTCCCGGGCATCACGCTCACGGTGCGCGAGATGATCGAGGCCATGGGGCGGGTCGCGGGGCGCGAGGCGGTGGATCGCGTGAAGTTCGTGCCGGATGCGCGCATCCAGGGCATCGTGAAGACGTGGCCCGTGCGCTTCCGCACGGAGCGCGCCAACGCGATGGGGTTCCAGGCCGACGGCGACTTCGATTCCATCGTGCGCGACCACCTCGCGCTTTGATCTCCTTCGTCGTTCCCGCCTTCAACGAGGAGGACTACCTCGCTCCCACGCTCGCCGCGATCCACGCCGCGGGCCGGGCCTGCGGCGAGCCCTACGAGGTCGTGGTCGCGAACGATTCCTCCACCGACCGCACGGCGCAGGTCGCGCGCGAAGCGGGCGCGCGCGTGGTCGACGTGCAGAAGCGCCAGATCGCCGGCGCGCGCAACGCGGGCGCCCGCGCCGCCACGGGCGAGGTCCTCTTCTTCGTCGATGCCGACACGCACCTGAACGAATCGCTCGTGGCCGAGGCGCTGGCGGCCCTGCGCGGCGGCGCGGTGGGCGGCGGCGCGCGCGTGGCCTTCTATGGCGACGTGCCGGCGTGGGTGAGCCGTTTCATGGTGGTCTTCACGCCGCTCTACTTCGGGCTCGGGCGCTGGGCGGCGGGCTGCTTCGTGTTCTGCACGCGCCGCGCATTCGAGGCGACGGGCGGTTTCGACGAGGCGACCTACGCAGGCGAGGAGATCGGCTACAGCCAGGCGTTGAAGCGCCAGGGCCGCTTCGTGATCGTCCGCGGCTTCGTCGAGACCTCGGCACGCAAGGCGCGTGGGCGCACGATGTGGCAGATGCTGCGCATCACGGCGGGCGTCCTGCGCAAGGGCGCGCTGCACGGCGGGCGCCTCAAAAGCCGCGAGGACGCGGCGTTCTGGTACGACGGGAAGCGCTAGCGCACCGGGCGCCCGCGCAGCGGGTACATCGGGTCGTTGTAGCCCGGCGTCGAGGGATGGCCGGGCTTCACCAGCGAATCGACCAGCGCTTCGTCGCCCGAGTCGAAGCCCTTGCCCAGCGCGGCGAGGTAATCCGTCCACTGCTCGAGCGTGCGCGGGCCCGCGATCACGCTCGTGACGATCGGATTGGCGAGCACCCAGCCGACCGCGAAGTGCCCGGGCGACATGCCCTTGGACTGCGCGTGCGCCTTCAGCTTCTGCGCGATGGCGAGCGACTCCTCGCGGAACTCCGTCTCCATGAACCGCTTGTCCTTGCGCCCCAGCCGCGAGTCGTCCGTGACGCCCTCGCCGGGCTTGTACTTCGCGGTGAGCACGCCGCGCGCGAGCGGGCTGTAGGGCACGACCCCGATGCCGTAGTGCTGGCAGGCCGGGAGGATGTCGTTCTCGGGCTGGCGGTTCATCGCGTTGTAGTAGGGCTGGCACGCCACCGGCTGCGGCAGCGAGAGCGCCTCGCACACGCGCATGGCCTCCGCGATGCGCCAGCCGCGGAAGTTGGAGATCCCGTAGTAGCGGATCTTGCCGGCGCGCACGAGGTCCGCCATCGCCTGGAGCGATTCCTCCAGCGGCGTGGACTCGACGTCCTTGTGGATGTAGTAGAGGTCCACGTAGTCGGTGGCGAGGCGCGCGAGGCTCTCGTCGATGGCCTGCATGATCCACTTGCGCCCGGTGCCGCGGCGGTTGGGATCGTCGCCCATGGCGTTCGCGACCTTCGTTGCGAGGACCCAGCGGTCCCGGTCCGATGCGATGAGCCTGCCCGTGATGCGCTCGCTCTCGCCCTTGGCGTAAACGTCCGCGGTGTCGATGAAGTTCACGCCCGCCTCGCGCGCCGAGCCCACGATGCGGCCCGCTTCGGCCGCATCGGTGCGGTCGCCGAACATCATCGTGCCGAGGCAGAGGGGCGAGACGTGCAGGCCGCTGCGGCCGAGGCTGCGGTAATCCATGGGACCTCCGGCTAGGTGCGTCCGAGCGAATCGATGAAGTGCAGCCCCGAGCGGATTCCCGCGAGGTAGAGCGAGACCTTGGTCGACTCGTTGGGCGCGTGGTTGTTCTCGTCGTAGGGCGCGAGCGGGATCACGATGGAGGGCAGGCCCAGGAGCTTCGTGAACACGAAGTCCGGCGTGGTCCCGCCGAGCGAAGGCACCACCAGCACCTTGCGCCCGAAGCCGCGTTCCACCGCGGTCTTCACGAGCGGCACCATGGGGTGGTCCAGCGCCGTGCGCGAAGGCGGCGTGCTCTTGAGGCACTTGATCTCGATGTTGCGGTAGCCGCGGTCGGCGGCGAAGCGCTTCACCGCCTCGAAGACCTGTTGCGGATCCTGGTTTCCCACCAGGCGCACGTCGGCCTTCGCGACGGCTTCCTTGTAGATGATCGTCTTCTGGCCCGCGCCCGTGTAGCCGGACGCGAACCCCGAGACGTTGAACGCGGGGCGCAGCATGATGCGCTCGTGGAAGAGGGCATCGTCGGTACCCGTCGTGGGCTCGCAGCCCACGCTCTGGCGGAAGTCCTGGTGGTCCACGCGCAGCCGCGCCACGGCCTCGAGGTCCGCCGGCGCGACCTGGATCTCGGCATAGCCCGCGCCCGGCACGAGCATGCGCCCCTCGCGGTCCACCATCTCGGCCAGCAGGTGGACCAGGTCCAGCGTCGGGTTGGGCGCCACGCCGCCGAAGTTGCCCGAATGAAGGTTGCGCTTGGCGCCCCGCGCGGTGAACTCGAGGCCGAGGTTGCCGCGCACGCCCATCAGCAGCACGGGCTGGTCCGAGGGGAACATCGGGCCATCGGAGTACACGCACAGGTCCGCCTTCAGGCGCTCGCGGTTCGCCTCGATGAACTTCGGCAGCGGCACGCTGCCGGTTTCCTCGTCGCCCTCGAGGATCACCTTCACGCGGATGGGCAGCTTGCCGTGCAGCTCGCGGTACACGGCGATCGCGTTGAGCAGGGCGAGGTGCTGGCCCTTGTTGTCGCCGGCGCCGCGGCCCCACACCCGGTCGCCCTCGATCACCGGCTCGAAGGGGCGCGTTCGCCAGCCCTCCTGCTTCTCGTCGGCGGGATAGACGTCGTAGTGGCCGTAGAGCAGCCACGTGAAGCGCGCGTCCTTCGGGCCCGCCTCGGCGTAGAGGATCGGGTGGCTCGAGGTGGGATGCACCTCGACCTCGAAGCCCCAGCCCGCGAGCTTGTCGCGCAGGAAGCCGACCTGGTCGGCGATGCCTTCCCCGGTGAGGCTCACCGAGGCGATGCGCACGGATTCGAGGAGGGTGTGGATGAGCGCGTCGGAGCGCTCGCGGACGGCGTCGTCGAACATGGGCGCCTATTCTACGCAACGCCCGGGGGAAAGCTTCGAGCTCTACTTGAATCGCGCCTTCAGCTCCTCGTAGCGCTGCATCATCTCCTTCGGGGCCTTCTCGGCGAGCTTGCCTTCGACCATCTCGCCGTGCAGCGGCATCTCCCTGCGCCATTCCTCCGTAGAGACCGCCGTGGCGGCCGCGAACTTGTCCGGTCCGAACGAGGCGAGCCCCGTCATGTCGAGGGACGAGGGCACGTGGCCGAGCGCGGTGTCGAGCGCCTCGGACTTGCCCTCGACGCGCTCGATGATCCACTTGAGCACGCGCATGTTCTCTCCGTAGCCCGGCCAGATGTACTTGCCGTGCGCGTCCTTGCGGAACCAGTTCACGAGGTAGATGCGCGGCTTCTTCTTCAGCTGCCGGCCGACCGCGAGCCAATGCGCGACGTAGTCGGCGATGTGGTAGCCGCAGAAGGCGAGCATCGCGAACGGGTCGCGGCGCACCACGCCCACCTGGCCCACGATCGCGGCGGTGGTCTCGGAACCGAGCGTCGCGGCCATGTACACGCCGTCGCGCCAGCTCTTGGCTTCCGTCACGAGCGGCACGGTGCTGGAGCGCCGGCCGCCGAAGATGAATGCATCCACGGGGACGCCCGCCGGGTTGTCCCAGTCCGGATCGATCGAAGGGCATTGCGAGGCGGCCACGGTGAAGCGCGCATTCGGATGCGCGGCGGGGCGCCCGCAGCCGGGCGCCCACTCCCGGCCGGTCCAGTCGGTGAGCCGCGGCGGCGGCTCCTTCGTCATGCCCTCCCACCACACGTCGCCCTCGGGCGTGAGCGCCACGTTGGTGAAGATGGTGTTGCGCTTGATCGTTTCCATGCAGTTGGGATTGGTGTCCCAGCCGGTGCCCGGCGCGACCCCGAAGAACCCCGCTTCGGGATTGATCGCGCGCAGCCCGCCGTCGGGGCAGGGCTTGATCCACGCGATGTCGTCGCCCACGGTGGTGATCTTCCAGCCCCTGAGCGCGGGCGGCGGGATCAGCATGGCGAAGTTGGTCTTGCCGCAGGCGCTCGGGAATGCCGCGGTCACGTAGTGCTTGCGGCCTTCGGGCGATTCCACGCCCAGGATCAGCATGTGCTCGGCGAGCCAGCCCTGCTCGCGGCCCATCACCGAGGCGATGCGAAGCGCGAGGCATTTCTTGCCCAGCAGCGCGTTGCCGCCGTAGCCGGAGCCGAACGAGACGATCTCCTTCGACTCGGGGAAGTGCACGATGTACTTGTGCTCCTTGTTGCAGGGCCAGGCCGTGTCCTTCTGGCCGGGGGCGACCGGCGCGCCCACCGAGTGAAGGCATTTCACGAAATCGCCGTCGCCCAGCACGTCGAGGACCTTGCGGCCCATGCGCGTCATGAGCTTCATGTTGACGGCGACGTAGGCGGAATCCGATATCTCGACGCCGATGTGCGCGATGGGCGAGCCGAGCGGGCCCATGCTGAACGGCACCACGTACATCGTGCGCCCGCGCATGCAGCCGGCGAACAGGCGCTCCAGCGTGGCGCGCATCTCCCCGGGCTCGACCCAGTTGTTCGTTGGCCCGGCGTCGTCCTCCGAGCGCGAGCAGATGAAGGTGCGGTCCTCGACGCGCGCCACGTCCGAGGGATCGGACCATGCGAGGTAGGAATCGGGCCGCAGCTTTTCGTTGAGCTTCTTCAGCGTGCCGGCCGCGACGAGCTCGGCACACATCTTGTCGTATTCACTATCCGTGCCATCGCACCAGTGGATGCGTGCGGGCTGCGCCAGGGCGGCGACTTCGTCGACCCACTCCAGCAACTTGCGGTTGCGGGTGGGGACGCCTCCCGTGACGGGGGCGGCTTGGGCGTGCATCGAGGCTCCTCGGGGTGTCTGTCTATGCCGGCTTGGCGGCACCGGCTCCCGCCATTATCTCGCGTCCGGCCTTGCTCTGTCTCGCGCTTCGACACGCGTCCCGCGGGATCATTCCGCGGAACCTACGTGAGGTAGGCCTTGCTCTCGCGCTGGCGCGGCCAGAGCGCCAGCAGCTCGCGCTCGTTGGCGCGCACCACGCCCTTCTCGGTGATGATCGCGGTCACGAAGCGGGCGGGCGTCACGTCGAAGGCGGGATTGGCCACCCGGGTGGTGCGGGGCGCGATCAGCACTTCCGAGGCGCGGCCCTCGGCGTCCAGCCCGCGCACGATGCGCAGCTCGTCCTCGGGACGCTCCTCGATGGGGATCTCGCGCATCGCGTCCTCGATGCCCCAGTCGATGGTGGGCGTGGGCACCGCGGCGTAGAACGGCACGTCGTTGTCGCGCGCCGCCACCGCCTTCAGGTAGGTTCCGATCTTGTTGCAGACGTCGCCGCGGCGCGACACCCGGTCGGCGCCCACCATCACGAGGTCCACGAGGCCGCGCTGCATCAGGTGGCCGCCGGCGTTGTCCGCGACCAGCGTGTGCGGCACGCCGTGGCCGGTGAGCTCCCACGAGGTGAGCAGGCCCTGGTTGCGCGGGCGCGTCTCGTCCACCCAGACGTGCACCGGGATTCCGCGGTCGTGCGCCATGAAGATGGGCGCGGTGACCGTGCCCCAGTCCACGGTGGCTATCCAGCCGGCGTTGCAGTGCGTGAGGATGTTCACGGGCCTCTTGAGGGCCTCGTGCTCGCGCTCGAGGATGGCGAGGCCATGGCGGCCGATCGCCTCGTTCAGCGCCACGTCCTCGTCGGCGATGGCCTGCGCCTCGTTCCAGGCGGCCAGCAGCCGCCCGGAGGCCGCCACGCAGGCGAGGCGCTCGCGCATCCGGGCGATGGCCCAGGCGAGGTTCACGGCGGTGGGCCGCGTGGTGCGCAGCATCGCCGAGGCCCTGGAGATGGATTCGTCCGAGGGATCGCGGGAGACCGCGAGCGCGATGCCGTACGCGGCCGCCACCCCGATCAGCGGCGCGCCGCGCACCCGCATGCCGCGGATCGCCTCCGCCATCGCCTCGGCCGAGGCGATGGTGGCCGTCTCGAACACGTGCGGCAGCCGCGACTGGTCGATGATGTGGACCACGCCCAGGGACTCGTCCGCCCACAGGCTGCGGTAGTGCTTCCCGGCGACTTTCATTGCATGATTTTACAGGGAGGAATCGGGCAGTTGGGCGCGAGATTCGGGCGGGGATATTGAACGCAGAGGCGCGCAGAGGCAACGCAGAGGAGTCTCTGGCGATCGGCATGGCGAATCGATCGAACCCTTCGGCCTGAACCCCAAAGTTTTTTCCTCTTGCGTGTCCCCTGCGTTCCCTCTGCGCGCCTCTGCGGTTTCAACCCGGCCTCAACTCCCCGCCGCCATCTATTGCTCCCGGAGCCTTTCCTGTAAAATAAGAATTTCCATCACGGAGTTCGGGCATGACCAAGTACGTCTTCGTGACTGGTGGCGTGGTTTCCAGCCTGGGCAAGGGCATCGCCGCCGCCTCCCTCGCCGCGATCCTCGAATCGCGCAAGATCAAAGTCTCCCTCGTAAAGCTCGATCCCTACATCAACGTCGATCCCGGCACGATGTCGCCGTTCCAGCACGGCGAGGTGTTCGTGACCGAGGATGGCGCGGAGACCGACCTCGACCTCGGCCACTACGAGCGCTTCGTGTCGGCCACGATGACCAAGGCCAACAACTTCACCACGGGCCAGATCTACGAGCGGGTCATCAACAAGGAGCGCCGCGGCGACTACCTGGGCGGCACGGTGCAGGTGATCCCGCACATCACCGACGAGATCAAGTCCTCCATCAAGGCCGCGTGCAAGGACGCCGAGGTGGGCATCATCGAGATCGGCGGCACGGTGGGCGACATCGAGTCGCTGCCGTTCCTCGAGGCGATCCGCCAGATGGGGATCGAGGAGGGGCGCGTCAACACCTGTTACATCCACCTCACGCTGGTGCCGCACCTCGCCTCGGTGGGCGAGATCAAGACCAAGCCGACCCAGCACTCCGTGAAGGAGCTGCGCGGCATCGGCATCCAGCCCGACATCGTGATGTGCCGCAGCGAGGTGCCGCTGCCCGAGAGCGAGCGGCGCAAGATCGCGCTCTTCACCAACGTGGACGTGCGCTCGGTGATCTCGGCCTACGACATGGATTCCATCTACAAGATCCCCGTGGCGCTGCACAAGCAGGGCCTGGACGAGATCGTCTGCCGCAAGCTCGACCTCGCCGCCTATCCGGCCGACCTCACGGCGTGGGAGAACATCGTCGAGGCGCTCGAGAACCCCGAGCACTCGGTGGACGTCGCGATGGTGGGCAAGTACATCGACCTCACCGACTCGTACAAGTCGCTCTCGGAGGCGCTCGTACACGCCGGCATCCACACGCGCACCAAGGTCAACATCCACTACATCGATTCCGAGCAGATCGAGTCGCAGGGCGTGGGCACGCTCAAGGACATGGACGCGGTCCTCGTCCCGGGCGGCTTCGGCAAGCGCGGCATCGAGGGCAAGATCGCGGCGGTGAAGTACGCGCGGGAGAACAAGGTGCCGTACCTCGGCATCTGCCTGGGCATGCAGATCGCGGCCATCGAGATCGCGCGCGACAAGTGCGGCCTCGAGGGCGCCAACTCCACCGAGTTCGACCGCGACACGCCGCACCCGGTGATCGCGCTCATCACCGAGTGGCAGGACAAGGACGGGCGCATCGAGAAGCGCGACGAGAAGTCGAACCTGGGCGGCACCATGCGCCTGGGGGCGCAGCCGGCGAACGTCAAGAAGGGCACGCTCGCGCACCGCATCTACGGGCGCGACGTGGTCGCCGAACGCCACCGCCACCGCTACGAGGTGAACAACCACTACGTGCCGCGCCTCGAGGCCGCGGGCCTGGTGATCAGCGCCAAGACGCAGGCCGAGGACCTCACCGAGATTTCGGAGCTCGCCGACCACCCGTGGTTCGTGGGCGTGCAGTACCACCCCGAATTCACGTCCACGCCGCGCGCCGGGCACCCGCTGTTCAAGTCGTTCATCAAGGCCGCGCTCGAGCAGCACAAGCTGCGCGTGCCGGAGCCCGCGCTCAAGGTGATCGGCGGCAGCGAAGCATGAAGCTCTGCGGTTTCGAGGCCGGGCTGGACAAGCCCTTCTTCCTCATCGCCGGCCCCTGCGTCGTGGAAAGCGAGCAGCTCCAGATGGATGTCGCGGGGAAGCTGCGCGACATGACGAAGGAGCTCGGCATCCCGTTCATCTTCAAGTCGAGCTACGACAAGGCCAACCGCAGCTCGGGCAAGTCGTTTCGCGGCCCCGGCATGCGCAAGGGCCTGGAGATCCTCGCCAAGGTGCGCAGGGAGATCGGCGTGCCGGTGCTCACGGACGTCCACACGGAGGCCGAGGTGCCGGAGGTGGTGAAGCACGTGGACGTGCTGCAGACGCCCGCGTTCCTCTGCCGGCAAACCGACTTCATCCATGCCGTTGCGCGCGCAGGCAAGCCGGTGAACATCAAGAAGGGCCAGTTCCTCGCGCCCTCGGACATGAAGAACGTGGTGGAGAAGGCGCGCGAGGCCTCGGGCGCGGACAACATCATGGTGTGCGAGCGCGGCGTCTCGTTCGGCTACAACAACCTCGTCTCCGACATGCGCTCGCTCGCGATCATGCGCGAGACGAAATGCCCCGTGGTCTTCGACGCGACGCACTCGGTGCAGCTTCCGGGAGGGCAGGGCACGTCTTCCGGCGGCCAGCGCGAGTTCGTGCCGGTGCTCGCGCGCGCGGCCATCGCGACCGGGGTGTCGGGCGTCTTCATGGAGACGCACCCCGATCCCGCCAAGGCGCTCTCGGACGGGCCCAACGCCTGGCCGCTCGGCAAGATGAGGGACCTGCTCGCCACGCTGAAGGAAATCGACGCGCTCGTGAAGAAACGCGGCTTCGCCGAGGCCACCCTGTAAGGATCGCGCGGCTCGCGCGACTCGAATGCCATGAAGATCCTCGTCCTCGGCGCCGGCGGCATCGGCGGCTACTTCGGCGGCAGGCTCGCGGAAGCGGGCAGCGACGTGACGTTCCTCGTGCGCGACAAGCGCCGCGAGCAGCTCGCGCGCGACGGGCTGGTGGTCGAGAGCCCGAACGGCAACATCCGCATGCCCGTGAAGACCGTGACCGCCGCGGGGCTGCGGCCCGGCTACGACCTCATCCTCTTCACCTGCAAGGCCTACGACCTCGACTCCGCCATGGACGCCATCGCGCCGGCGGTGAAGGGCGACGCGGCGATCGTTCCGCTGCTGAACGGCCTCGCGCACTTCGAGGCGCTGGATGCCCGCTTCGGGCGCGAGCGCGTGATGGGCGGCACGGCGCACATCAATGCCACGCTGCGCAAGGACGGCGTCGTGGTGAACGGGGACGCGCTGCACCGCATCCTCTTCGGCGAGCGCGACAAGCGCGAGACGCCGCGCGCGAAGGCCTTCGCCGCGGAGCTCGCCCGCGCCAAGGCGGACTGGAAGCTCTCGCCGGACATCGAGCAGGACCTCTGGGAGAAGATCGTCTTCCTGTGCGCGCTCGCCGCCACGACGTGCCTCTTCCGCGGCAACGTGCGCGAGATCATGGCCGCGCCCGGCGGCCGCGAGGCGATGCTGCGCGTGCTGGAGGCCAACCGCGAGATTGCCGCGCGCGAAGGACATCCGCCCCGGGACGCCTTCATCCAGTCCGCGCGCGAGCGCCTCACGGACCCGCAGGGCCTGTGGAGCGCCTCGATGCTGCGCGACCTCGAAGGCGGCGGGCCCGTGGAGGGCGACCACATCGTGGGCTGGATGCTCGACCGGGCGCGCAAGCACGGCGTGGACGACACCGTGCTCTCGCTCGCGTACACGCACCTGAAGGCCTACGAGGCGAGGCGGGCCGCCGGCCGCCTGCCCCGCTAGGCCCGCCCGCCCGGCCCGGACCTGTCGCGCGCCGCCGCGCCGTGATAGCGTCCCGGGTGTGAAGCGCGCGATCTTCATCAACAGCACCGACGATCCCAGCCTCGAGGACCTCGGGCTCTTCGCGAGCGCCGGCTACTACACGGTGCTGGTCGGCCTGGATGCCGGAGTGCAGTTCCTGCTCGATGCGGCGAGCGAGTTCGGCATCGACCTGCAGACCTCGTGGCTCGTCGGGCGCACGCGCGACGAGATCGAGACCGGCATCGGGGCGGGCTGCAGCACCGTGCTGCTCGGCGAGGCGAGCCCGGACCCACTCACGCGCGCCATGTCGCACCTGCTGGCGCGCGACTTTGCGGACGCGGCGGCGAAGATCGAGCGGCGAAGCCACCTGTAGGGCGCGGGAAGCGCGCCTGCCGCGCGCGGCCGCCGGTGCCTGCCCCATCCGAGGGTTGAATGGGCTAGCATCGGCACTCATGGAATCCTTCGGTGAGTACGACTACATCGTCGTCGGTGCGGGCAGCGCCGGCTGCGTACTCGCCAACCGCCTCACGAAGGACGGCCGCCACCGCGTGCTCGTGGTGGAGGCGGGCGGCCAGGACGACTGGTTCTGGATCGACATCCCGGTCGGCTACCTCTACACGATCGGCAATCCCCGCACCGACTGGTGCTTCCGCACCGAGGCCGACCCGGGGCTGAACGGCCGCAGCCTCGGTTATGCACGCGGAAAGGTGCTGGGCGGCTGCTCGTCCATCAACGCGATGGTGTACATGCGCGGCCAGAAGGTGGACTACGACCTGTGGCAGTCGCTCGGCAACCGCGACTGGTCGTGGGAGGACGTGCTGCCGTCCTTCAAGCGCGCCGAGCGCCATTTCGGCGGGGCCACCGAGCACCACGGCTGCGACGGCGAGCTCTGCGTGGAGGAGCCGCGCGTGCGCTGGGAGATCCTGGACGCCTGGCGCGACGCGGCGGCCGAATGCGGGATCCCGAAAGTGGAGGAGTTCAACCGCGGCGACAACTTCGGCAACGCCTACTTCCACATGAACCAGCGGCGCGGGCGGCGCTGGAGCGCCACGCGGGCATTCCTGCGCCCGGCGCTCTCGCGCCCGAACCTCACGGTGATCACCAAGGCGCACGTGCGCAAGGTGGTGCTGGAAACGAAGGACGGCGTGACGCGCGCCACCGGCGTGGACCTCGTGGTCGAGGGTCGCGGCGAGGGCACGGCCCGGGCCTCGAAGGCGGTGATCCTCGCCGCCGGCTCCATCGGCTCCCCGCAGCTTCTGCAGCTCTCCGGGATCGGCCCGCGCGACCTGCTGGAGAGATTCCAGCTGCCCGTGGTGCGCGAGCTGCCGGGCGTCGGCGGGAACCTCCACGACCACCTGCAGATCCGCATGGTGTGGAAGGTGGACGGGCCCACGTTGAACGAGCGCGCCAACCGCTGGCTCGGCAAGGCCGCCATGGGCCTCGAGTACCTGCTCTTCAAGACCGGGCCCCTCACGATGCCGCCCTCGCAGCTGGGCGCGTTCGCGAAGAGCGACCCGGCCGAGGACACGCCGGACGTGGAGTGGCACGTGCAGCCGCTTTCGCTCGAGAAGTTCGGGGACCCGCTGCACCCGTTCCCCGCCATCACGCCCTCGGTGTGCAACCTGCGGCCCACCTCGCGCGGGCACGTGCGCATCAAGGGGCCCGACCCCTTCGCGGCTCCCGAGATCCGCCTGAACTACCTCTCGACACCCGAGGACCAGGCGGTCGCCGCCCGCTCGATGCGCCTCACGCGGCGCATCATGGCCGCCCGCGCGCTCGCGAGGTATTCGCCGCAGGAATGGCGCCCGGGCCCGGCGGCCGAGAGCGACGAGGCGCTCGTGAAAGCGGCGGGCGACCTGGGCACCACGATCTTCCATCCGGTGGGCACCTGCCGCATGGGGCGCGATGCCCATGCGGTGGTGGACGACCGCCTGCGCGTGCGCGGCGTGAAGGGCCTGCGCGTGATCGACGCCTCCATCATGCCGCGCATCACGTCGGGCAACACCAATGCGCCAACCTACATGATCGCGGAGCGCGGCGCCGAGTTCGTCCTCACGGACGCGGCATGAAGCGCGGCGCCTGGCTGGGGCTCGCCGCCGTGGCCATGGTGATCGCGGGCGCGTGGCTGCTGGTGCGGCCGCCGGAGCTGCCCGACGATGGGTCGGCCGCCGGGCCCGCCGATTCCGCCACCCAGGCCACGGCGCGGCGCAAGCTCGGCGCGGCGAGCGTTCTGGCGATCGACCTGCGCACGGGCACCCGGCCCGCGCCGCCGGCGCGCCGCTCGCTCTTCAACGATTACCTGCGCTCGAGGAACTATCGCGCGATGTACGAGCGGCTCAAGTCCTCGCCCGAGGGCCAGACGCCGGAGGGCCTGTACGTCCTGTACGACCTGCTCAAGCGTTGCGCCGCCATCACCGACCGCACCTCGCGCCAGCCCCTCGTGCGCACCGCCGAGCAGCGCCGCGACGAGTTCGTGGCGGGCATCCCCGCCAACGATCCCCAGCGTGGAAAACGCATCGCCGCCTTCGAGGACATCGCCGCCAATCGCTGCGCGGGCATGGAGGGGATCTCGATCCGCCAGGCCGACCTCGACAAGCTGCTCGCGGACTCCGCGGCGCTCGGCGATCCGAAGGCGCAGGCCTACTCGCTCGAGCAGGCGCTGTGGGCGGAACGTCGCGCGGGCGGCCCGGACACCCGGTGGGGCCCCGGCAGCGTCACCGTGACCGACGCCCAGGTCGCCACGCTGCGCAGCCTCGCCGCTTCGGGCGATCCCGAGGCGATGGTGATCGCCGGGCGCGTGATGTCGAGCGCCTGGCACGACTTCCAGGTGCAGGTGGACGACCAGCCGGTGCAGCGCGCGGCCTTCAACGAGGCGTGGCAGCTCCTCGCGTGCGAATACGGCCACCCGTGCGACGCGGGGAATGCGCGCGTGCAGGCGGGCTGCGCCTACCAGGGCTACTGCGACGCGCAGAGCCTGCCCGACTTCATCTACTACTACGCCGCCTCGCCCAACGACTCGCAGCTCATGGCCCGGTACCGCGAAGTGCTGCGCGACGCGATCCTCACCGGCAACTGGTCGCAGGTGAACGTCGCGCGCGGCTTGCCCGACGCGAACCTGTGGCGTCCCGGCTCCGGCGGCTGACGCTGGGCTAGAATGCGTGCGATGACCTCGAGACGCCGCCTCGTCGCGCTGCTCGCCCTGTTCGCCGTCGCCTTTGGCGCGCTGTGGCCGCTCGTGTCCGCAGCGCGGCCGCGCTCGGTCGAGATCCCGAGCTTCATCTGCACGCAATCGGGCTTCCAGCATCCGGGCGATCCCGCCCGGCACGACGACGGGTTCCACTGCCCGCTGTGCGTGGTGGGCATGGAATCGCCGCCGCCGGTGGCGGTGCTTGCCGCGATCCCGGTGCGCGCCGGTTTCCTCGCCGTTCCCGAGGGTTTCGTCTCGGCACCGCGGCCTTCATTCTTCGCCCGTCCGCCTCCCAGCCGCGCCCCGCCCCGCCTCTCCTGATCGTCCGCACGCGCTGCGCGGCGAGCCGCGCGCGCTCTCTTCGTTTTCGGATTCCAGGAGGTGATCGAATGCGTCCAGTATTCAAGTCGGCCCTGATTTCGGCCATCGTGGCGTCTCCCGGGGCGGCGCTCGCCTGCTCCAGCTGCGGCTGCACCCTTTCTTCCGATTGGCTCATCCAGGGCACCGAGCATGGCGGCTTCCACGCCGACCTGCGCTTCGACTACTTCAACCAGGACGACCTGCGCTCGGGCACGAAGAGCGTGGATCGCGGCTCGATCGAGTTTCCCGCCGACCAGGAGATCCAGCAGGAGACCCTCAACCGCAACTACACGCTCTTCCTCGACTACGCGGGCATGGGCGACTGGGGCGTTTCCGCGCAGCTTCCCTACTTCGACCGCTACCACACGACGATCGCCGAGGGCGACACCGAGGTCTCGACGTCGCACACGAAGAGCATCGGCGACATGCGCATCCTCGGCCGCTACCACGGACTCGCGGCCGACCACAGCACCGGCGTCCAGTTCGGGCTGAAGCTGCCCACGGGGAGCATCGACAACAAGTTCATCGACGGACCGCAGGAGGGCGAGCTGCTCGATCGCGGGCTGCAGCCCGGCACCGGAACGACCGACCTGCTCCTGGGCATCTACAACTTCGGCGCCGTGAACCGCGACTGGGATTATTTCGCCGAGGCGATCCTCCAGCAGCCGCTCAACTCGCGCGACGACTTCAAGCCGGGCACTGGCGTGAACGTGAGCTTCGGGGCGCGCTACATGAGCTTCGAGAACGTCCGGCCGCAGTTCCAGGTGAACGTCCGAAGCGAGGGGCGCGAGTCGGGCGCCAACGCCGACGTCGAGAACAGCGGCGCGACGCTGGTGTACTTCAGCCCCGGGGTAAACTGGCGCATCACGCCCACGACCGCGGCGTACGCCTATGTGCAGCTGCCCATCTACCAGCGCGTGAACGGGCTGCAACTCGAGCCGCGCTACTCCGTTTCGATCGGGCTGCGCATGGCGTTGTGATCAGCGCGCATCGAGGAGCGGGGTGACGAGCTTCTCGAGCGTCGCTTCGTCAAGGCCCGGGTCGCCGTACCAGTCGGACTTGCGCAGCGTTCCCGAACGGTCGACGACGAAGGTGAGCGGCAGGCGCCAGATGCGCTGGTAGCCCTTGAAGTCGCTCTGCGGACCGAGTGCCGCGGCGAAGGCGAAGGGCTTCATGACCTCGCGAACCTTCGCTTCGTCCCCGGGATCGTCCATGCTGACCGCGAGGACGACGAGGCCCGCATCGCGATGGCGCCGGAAGTAGGCGTCCAGCGCGGGCATCTCCGCGCGGCATGGGGCGCACCATGTCGCCCAGAAATTGACGATGACCACCTTGCCCTTCGCGGCCTCAAGCGAGAAATGCGAGCCGTCGAGCAACGGGGCTTCCAGGGCGGGGGCGGGCTTGTCCTCGGCGATGTGCATGGCCGTGCAGGGAAGCGCGCAGGCCAGCGCCAGAAGGGCGATGCCACGAACGACGTATTCCAAGGGGCGGCGTAACGCGTTGAAAGGAACCGTTCGACGATAACACGTATGATTGCGCTTCCATGCCAACGCTGCGCCGCCTAGTTCCGGTCCTCTGGCTCGCCCTGGCCCTCGCGCTTTTCGCGGGCCAGATGGCGGCGCAGCTTCACGATCTTTCGCACGCCATCGCAAGCGTCCAGTCGGGCCCGCAGGACCAGCACCCGGGCTCGGACACCTGCGAAAAGTGTTCGCTGTATGCCCCGTTCTCGGGGGCGGCTGCGAGCTTCGTGGCCGCGGTGCCGCTGGTGGCCGGCACGATCGTGGCAGCTCTCGCCGCGAACCTGCCGGCGGCTTCCCGCACGTTCCTCACATGCCGCAGCAGGGCCCCTCCCGCACTCCTCTGAAGTCCCGATCCGTGCAGTAGTCCACGGCCGGCGCGCGTGTGCGCCGCCGCACATTCGCATCCGCACTTCGGAGGATTCATGATCGAGAAGCATCTCGCGGCAATAGCCATCGCCGCTTGCGCCACACCGCCAATCGCACTCGCGCAGTCGGCTCCCGCCCCTGCGGACGCCGACGTCAAGAAGCTGGAGAACATCGACGTCGTCGCCAAGCGCCTGGACGCCGCCCGCAACGCGCTTTCGCCCGACACCGGGAGCACGATCTATCGCTTCGACCAGACGGACATCCAGACGCTCCCGCTCGGGGATTCCACGCCGTTGAACGAGGTGATCCTGCATGCGCCCGGCGTGGTCCAGGACTCCTACGGGCAGCTGCACGTGCGCGGCGACCACGCCAACCTCCAGTACCGCATCGACGGCGTGGTGATCCCGGAGGCGATCTCGGGATTCGGCCAGGCATTCGACGCGCGCTTCGCCAACCGCATCAACGTCCTGACGGGCGCGCTGCCCGCCCAGTACGGCTACCGCACCGCGGGCATCGTGGACATCCACTCGAAGGGCGTCATCACCGAAAACGGCGGCACCCTGGGCTTCCTGGGGGGCAGCCACTCGCACGCCGAGGGTAACGGCGAGCTCTACGGATCGAGCGGCGCCTTCAGCTACTACATGACGGGCTCCTTCCTTCGCAACGACCTCGGCATCGAGAACCCCACGCCCGAAAAAGACGCCATCCACGACACGACGCGGCAGAGCCACGGCTTCGGACAGTTCTCGTACGTGATCGACCCCCAGAGCCGCTTGAGCTTCACCTATGGCAGCGCCGACAACAAGTTCGAGATCCCCAACAATCCCGGCCAGGATCCGTCGTATTCGCTCGCCGGCGCGCCGCCGATCGACTCGAGCCAGCTCGACGCGAAGCAGAACGAGAAGAACATCTTCCAGGTGCTCTCGTACCAGTATTCCTCCGGGGCGAGCCTCGACTACCAGCTCTCCCTCTTCCACCGCTTCACGGACGTCTCCTACCATCCCGACCCCGTCGGCGACCTGGTCTTCAACGGCGTGGCCGCGCAGATCCTGCGCAAGAACGACGTCACCGGCGTGCAGGCCGATTCGAGCTACCGGCTCGGGGCGAGCCACACGCTGCGCGCCGGGCTCTTCGCCCAGCGCGAGCACTTCACCGTGAACAATGCTTCCACCGTATTCCCTGCCGACGAGGACGGCAACCAGACGAGCGACGTGCCATTCACGATCCAGGACGACAGCCGGATCGTCGGCACGCTCTATGGCGCCTACCTGCAGGACGAGTGGGCGCCCAATCCCGACTTCACGCTGAACTACGGGGTGCGCGGGGACCGGGTCGACACGGTCGTGAAGGAGGGCCAGCTGAGTCCGCGCATCGGGTTCACGTACGACCTGTCGAAAGCCACGCGCATCCATGCGGGCTATGCAAGGTACTTCACGCCGCCACCCACCGAGAAGATCGATACCACCTCGGTGGCCCTGTTCCAGGGAACCACCAACGCGCTTCCCTCGGACGCGAATACGGCCGTGAAATCGGAGCGCTCGAACTACTTCGACGCGGGCGTCTCGCACCAGCTCACGCCGTCGATCACGCTGGGCGTGGACGCCTACTATCGGGACGTGCGCCACCTGCAGGACGAAGGCCAGTTCGGCAACGCGCTGATCTTCTCCGCGTTCAACTACGACAAGGGCAAGATCTACGGCGTCGAGTTCTCGGGCACCTACAAGCAGGGCGGCTTCTCCGCGTACGGCAACGTCTCCGTCTCGAAGGCGACGGCGAAGGGCGTGGAAACGGGCCAGTTCAACTTCGATCCCGACGAGCTGGACTACATCGCCAACAACTGGGTGCACCTCGACCACGACCAGCTGGTCGCGGCCTCCGCGGGAGCGTCGTACAAATGGCATGGCACGACGGTGACCGGCGACGTGATCTACGGAAGCGGCCTGCGCCGCGGGTTCGCCAACAGCGAGCACCTGCCCAGCTACACGACGGTGAACCTCGCGCTCGTGCAGGCGCTCGATTTCCTCGGCTTGGGCAAGCTCGAGGGGCGCATCGCGGTGGTGAACCTGTTCGACAAGACCTACGAGCTGCGCGACGGCACCGGCATCGGCGTGGGCGCGCCGCAGTTCGGGCCGCGGCGCGGGGTATACGGCGGCCTCACGAAGACCTTCTAAGGAGCGCGCGATGAACCTTCGCTCCTCTTGCGCCGCGCTGTGCGGCGCGATGCTGCTTGCGGCGAGCGCGCGCGCCGCGCCGCCCCACGTGCATGGTGTCGCCGCGCTCGACGTGGCGCTCGACGGCCATTCGCTCCAGCTCTCCATCGACAGCCCGCTCGACAACTTCGTGGGCTTCGAGCACGCGCCCGCGAACGACAAGGAAACGCAGGCGATCCGCGCGATGGCGCAGCGCTTCTCGAAGGCGCAGGAGCTCTTCGCGCCGTCTCCCGCGGCAGGCTGCGTGGTGAAGTCCGTGCAGCTCGGATCTCCAGTGATCGATGCGAAGCTGCTCGCGGCGCCGGGCGTGGCGCCCCTGCCGCCCGGCGCGTCCCACGAGGAGCCGGGGCACGCGGACCTCGACGCGCAGATCGAGTTCCGCTGCGAACGCCCGGGCGAACTGAGGAGCCTCGA
>Ga0335070_10001701_pt1 | contig 25499 bp, 21 predicted proteins | sample Lox_Sample_13_FD_206722 | JGI IMG/M metagenome (GOLD analysis project Ga0335070, IMG submission 206722) | Soil microbial communities from Loxahatchee National Wildlife Refuge, Florida, United States - Lox_Sample_1.3 | ecosystem: Environmental > Terrestrial > Soil > Wetlands | place: USA...
CTTCTTTTGCTTCCTGCCATACTTCAGCTTCAACGCAACCGCCGCCAATGGTGCCGAGAATCGTGCCGTCGTCGCGCACCAGCATTTTAGCGGTTGCGACCGAGGGGATCGATCCGCGCACATTGATAATCGTGGCCAGCGCGCAGGCGCGCCCCTCTCGCTGCAAACGGGCAATTTCATCGTAGATAGTCATCGCACGTCCCTCACTTATGACTTGATACGACGTCCTTTGGTTCAGATCGTTTGTAAAGCGGAGAAAGGTTCCGCAATCGTTGCACAGCATCGGGCAAGATATCCAGCAGGTAATCCACATCCTCGGCTGAATTTTGCTTCCCGAAGCTGAAGCGCAGACTGGCTCTAGCACGTTCGGGGCTGAGACCCATTGCCACCATTACGTGGGATGGCTCCCGTGCACCTGCAGAGCATGCGGCACCGGCAGACACCGACACGCCTTTCTCATCCAGCGCGATGACCAAGGCTTCGCCACCGATATAGTCAAAGTAGATGTTCGAGGTATTCGGAACTCGGCCCGCAAAGACACCATTGATGCCTATCGCATCAATCTCTTTCACCACTCCCGCTTCGAACCGGTCGCGCCATCTACCAATCCGCTCCATCGAACCGTCTTTAAGACCGGCGATGGCCAGTTCACAAGCGCGTCCGAATCCGATAATCCCGGGAACATTCTCCGTGCCCGGGCGTAGACCATGCTCTTGGTGCCCGCCGTGAAGCAGCGGTCTAAGAATCGTTCCGCGTTTCACAAACAAGGCCCCAGTGCCCTGTTGCGCGTGCATTTTGTGGCCGGAGATGGTGAGCAGATCGCAGCCGATCCGCCTAACGTCAATGGGCACTTTGCCCGCCGCCTGCACCGCGTCCACGTGGAAGCACACTCCGGCTTTAGCCGCCAATTTGCCAACGGACTCGACCGGCTGCAGCACACCCGTCTCGTTGTTCGCCAGCATGACGGAAATCAGTTTGGCTTTGGTGCGAAGGGCTTTGCGTACGTCGTCGGGATCGATATGGCCGTTGCCGTTCACCGGGAGATAGGTGACCTGACAACCCAATTTTCCCAGATACGAGCAGCAATTCAGCACCGCGCTATGTTCGATAGCAGATGTGATGATGCGATCCCCGGGGGATATCATTCCAAGGATTGCGAGGTTGTCCCCTTCGGTGCCACCGGTTGTAAATACGATCTCACTAGTCTCGCAGCCGAGCAGTTTTGCAACAGATTGGCGCGCTGTCTTGAGCGCGGCATGAGCTTCCCGGCCGCGGCTGTAAATAGATGATGCATTCCCAAACTTTTCCTCGAAGTACGGCTTCATCGCCTCAAGCACTTCGGGCAAGATGCGCGTGGTTGCATTGTTGTCGAGATAAACGCTACGCATAAGAACCGCCTTTCTGCCAATGGGCGAATTCAAATGGCCGCAACTGTTTCCCCTTCTGCCGCAACCTGAACCTGTTCACGTATGGCTCGATGCGGCACAAAGTTCAGCAATTTCACACGACATCCATGTGTTCCATACTCCAGGATATTCAGGCAACCGTATTCCTGGCCGATGTTGAAGATGTTTGCGATCGGAATTCCGAGGGCTTCACACAGAATGAGGCGATTCACTCCCGCATGGCCGACAATCACAATGTCGCCGCTCGCCGAGTCCAGAATTTCCTGCAGTGCCGCCAAGACGCGGATACGGCAATCAGCAAAGCTCTCTCCGGAGGGAGGACGGTAATGCTCGATATCCTGTCCCCTGGCATGGAATTCCCACGGAAAGTGAGTTTCAATGTCCTTTATCGCGCGGCCCTCCCACATCCCAAGGGAAATTTCGCGGAGACGGCCGCAAGCCGTAACTGGCATCCCCGACGGGCGGGCGATAATTTCGGCGGTCTCGCGAGAGCGGCAAAGATCGCTGCAGTAAATCCCAGTCACTGACCCCAGTTCGCAGCATTCGCACAACTCATGCGCTTGCTCTTTCCCCTTCGGGCTCAAGGGGAGGTCGAGTTGTCCGAGGAAATGGTGGCGCTCATCGATGATGAGTTCACCATGCCGAACGAGATATAGAGTCCTTGTCTCCATCACGCCACTCGCTGCTCGATTCGGCGTTTTCCGGTGAATGTCGAAGCTCGACGCTCCACTGCATTCACAATTACGTGAAGCTCTCCGGTTTTCTCTGCGACATCAATTTCAGGCACACGCTCGAGCACCGCCCGAGCTTGCTCCTGGAGATCTTCCTTTGCTCCAGAACCGTATACCGTGACAATAAGTTTGCTTGGCCTCCCGCTGTCGATCGATGCGGAAAAATCTTCCACCTCAGGGAGACAAAACAGCGCTTCGTCGAGAGTTGCGATGGTTATCTCCGTGTGAGCACCGACCGCAACTCGACCCGACTTTCTAGCGCACACACGATCCATGCGCCGCAGGACCGTGCCACATGCACACCTGTCCGGTAAAAAGCGGGAGAGATCACCGGTGCGGTACCGAATGAAAGGCATGCCTTGCCGCGTCAGGGTAGTGACGACAACTTCCCCGATCGCTCCCGGCTGGCAGAGTAAGCCACTCTCCGGATCAACGATTTCGAAGTACAAATCTGCTTCCCTCAGGTGGTATCCAGCATGAGCTTCACAATCGACTCCGCCGCCCAGTCCCATCTCCGTCATCCCGTAATGTTCGAATACCTCGCATCCCCATTTCTTCCGGATGGCCCGGACTATGCTGTCCGATACGTGATCGCTGCAAAGCAGTACATTGTTGAGGAAACGGCTCGGGACATCACGGCCGCCCGTGCGAACGAGGGAGAGAATCTCGACTGGAACGCCGATCACGCATTCGACCTGCTCGCGCTTCATCATTTCAATTGCCTGTCCGGGTTCAGTGATCCGACCGCACAGGATCGGCCTCACGCCCAGCTGCCGCACCGTCGTTGCCAGCAACTCGCCCACGCTGCCGGGGCGTTCGAAAGGAAGGGCGATCAAAACGCTTTGCCCATTTTTGAGCAACTGGGACATTCCCACGCGGAAGAAATCGATAGTTGATTCGTGGTCAGCTGTGGTGAGAAACACTCGTTTCGGCACTCCCGAAGTGCCGGAACTCTCAAGCGTCACTACTCGGTCGATGTCTCCTTGTGAAACACAGAGGAACTGCAATCCGTGCTCTTGAAGATCGGTGGCATTGGTAAAAGGTACCCTCTCGAAGGCAGCAAAAGATCCGGGCGTGCCCTCTGAAACTTTTCGCAGCCGTCGCGAATAGAAAGGACTGTGAGAACGAGCCCAGTCGAGTGTTTCACGAAGTTTGCGGAGTTGATATTCTGCGATGCTCTCCCGGGTAAGTTCGCCATCGCTGACGCCGATTTTCCGCGCGATCCAGGATTCGAGAGGCGTTGTCTTAGGCATGAACTACCTGCCTGGCTAGATGCTGACTGTGCCTTCTTCTATACAAAGCACGTCCTCGCGCGTCTGTAAGGTTGTATGCACACAAGGGCACTAGTCTGCGATCAGGGCTGACGACGTGAATGAAGCAATCGCGCAGGCGCTCAAGATCCAGGTTCCATGCATCCTGAAAAGCCATGCCCGAAATGGTCAGCGTGTTGAGTTGCAAGTCACGCAGGAAAGCATCGAGGCTCTCGATATGACTTGGAGAATCACGACCCGACAGCGACGGCTCCGAGACCGGAAATACCCATTGGCGAGCGACAAATTCGCGCGCTCGCTTCGATTCGTCTCGAGAGTCCAGGGATGGGCTCTCAAGCTGTACCAACCCGGACTGAGAACTGACCGGACTGCAGCACGAAGTCTGTCCCGGGTTGCAGGAAGGCGTAAGCTTCCCATCGGAGCACAGCGTGAACTTCCCCTGGAACGAGCAATATGCATTCTCGGCTGCAGGCGGATGGAAATCAGGCATTCGGATCATGCCATCCGTTTGACGTTCGATTTCACGCATGACTTCGGGAAGAGTAATCCGGTCAGCGTCCGACGGCGTCGCCGGATATCGCCCAAAGTAGCTGACCGGCTGGAAATGCACCGCCCGTACGGTAGGCATCTCCTCAATGGCCCAGCGAATAATGTCACCGATCTGGCCCGTGTTCACGCCCGGTACCAAAGTCGGAACCAACACTACGCCCAACTGCTGATCGCGACACCGTTGGATAACTTCGAGCTTCATGGAGAAAAGAGCCCGGCCGCGAATTTGTTCATATACTGCATCGGTCACACCATCAAATTGCAGAAACACACAGTCGAGTCCAGACGTCTTCAGGCGCTCCAGATAGGCAACGTCTTGCGCGAGCCGCAGACCATTCGTATTCAGTTGGATAAAGCTGAATCCCATCCCGCGTGCCCGAGCAATAATCTCGGGCAGGTCATCTCGCAGAGTCGGTTCGCCGCCTGAGAGCTGAAGATTGAAGGGACCTCCCGATGCCAACAACATACGCAACCAGTTCTCGATATCGTCGACGCCGGGGTCAGCTTGAGTGCTGGGACTTGAGGCAAAGCAAAACGGACAAGCAAGGTTGCAACGCTCTGTCACCTCTAGCAGTACGCAACACGTGTGCTGCCTGTGGTCCTGGCACAGGCCGCAATCAAACGGACACCCGAGGCTTTCTGCGGTTGTGGAGGCGGGCGGGCTATGTGATCGTTTGCTCGCGAGCGCCCAAGAGTGGTAGGCAGGCTCGCCGCGCCAAGTGATGGTCTTGAAACGACCATGCTCCGGGCAGTTTTTCACGAGATAAACGTTGCCGTTTTCGGCGATGCGATGTGCGTCAATCCTGGCAAGACACTGCGGACAAACACTCTCAGTCGTGCCAAGCAGGACCCCTTCCTCGTGTTGAGCAACAGGGGCCGCTAAGTCGCCAGCGCTCATACCAAAGATTTCAGCGAGACACATTCCGCAACGTCGCTCTACGGTCGCAGCTACTTGTAGCGCTGTCTCCCATTGTCTCTCGATGAGAGGCATCATCGCCGCGTCGTCGCAATACACTTGAAAAGACCGCTCGAAACGTTGGCGCAAGGTAACTAGCTTTTCGCCGCGTACAAGTTTGTCGGCAAGGTAGACCACTGCCGCCTCATCCAACACGTTCTCGCAAAATTGAAGATTGGTATGAGAGGCAATGATCTGGGCGATTCGCGGATAACCGAGTGCGTCGAGCATTGCTGCTCCTGCTTGCGCGTGGTCGGGTTTGCCTTTTGCGAGATCATGTAAGAGGCTGCCAGCCCGGATCAGAGCAAGGTTCAAATCTTCTCCGTGCTTAACCAGACAAATAGCGAGCTTCTGTGCAGCTTCCGCCACCACGCGACTGTGCCGCACAACATGTTCAGGTACTTCCAATTCCGCCAGCAGGGCTTCGCACTCCGATTCGGTGAGGACCTCTCGACTCAGAGCCAGCTCATTCATGCGGGCATAATCGGCGGGAGTATCCATATCCAGGTGAATTGCCTGGTCAAGCACACTGATGGTTGCGCTCTGGCTTTCGAAGGGTCTCAGAACACCACGCAATCCGTCGCTCGCATTACTCGATACGATGTGTGCAAACACCGTTCGGTCAATCAGAGGAGGGTGGCCACGGCGATGCCGGAATACGGGATAGGTGACCGGGGCTCGCCCGGCGTCGTATGCGGCCGCCAGTTTGGCGATGGTAGAAGGACGAACCAGCGGGATATCAACTGGAAGAATGAAGACTGCTTCAATTTCCACGGACAAGGCGTCAATTCCGACGACAATCGAGGAGTACATTCCGCTCGCATAATTCGGATTGAAGACGCACTTGACGCCTGGTTGTTCGAGAACACTCGCCAGTTCTCGTCCGCGGTGTCCAGTAATAATAATGATGTCGGCGATTCCTGCTCCCTGAAAGGCAGCGATCGCATGTTCAACAGCACTGCGACTGCCCAAAGGCAATCGGGGTTTGAACTGCCCCATACGTGCGGAGTAACCGGCGGCCAATATCACCGCAGCGAGTTTGGGGCGCGATCGAGACATCAGGAATGCCCTTGCGCGCAGGCAGTGCGCCCGCGGCTGAGGTCGTAGTGGCTACTCGTGAGAATCTCTGTCACTTTGTTGAAAGTTTCGGCCACGATTTGTGGACAGCGCGTCAACTGCAATTTCGGATCGTCGCCGGTGATGCCTGCGCAGTCGATACTGCCATAGCGGGACTTGTATTCCCCTTCGAACCACTCAACCAATTGGTGCAGCATCAGGTTCAGATTAGGATCGTCTTGCTCATCTTTGGCGCCTCTCCCGGCATACAACCCGAGGACACAGCAAGCCCCGGTGAGAGCGCCGCAGTTCTTGCCGCAATTCATACCGCGCAACAGCCCCGTCATAGCTCTCACCAGGTCGGGATCGCTCTTACCTTGTTCCTCCAAGGCCATCTGCATGAGGATTTGACTGCAACCGAATCCTTGCGTATGAAGTTCGAAAATACGAAATGCTGAATCATTCATGGTTGCTCTCCTCTATGAACTTCACCTTCTCGCTTCACGGCGATAAGCAAGAAGTACCCCGGCCGGGCTACTTTCAGCGTTTCGCTGAGTTCTTGTGATTCGTTCGGTTTCGCATCGCTTGATGCCCACATCTGTTCGAGGCTTCCTTGTTCGAAGACAAAACGGGCGGCCAATTCTCGCAACGCATTGCTATGGTCTTCCCACACTTCCATCGAGAAACCGTGCTCGGCCAGTTCACTTTGCAACTCTGGACGCCTGACGATTCCAGAAACGCAGGTCCCGTCCAGCGAACGCAGGCTCGTTCCATCGGGGCGTCGGGCATACATGTCGGCGATCGCGAGCCGTCCATCGGGCTTCAGAACCCGGTTGCACTCGGCAAGCGCTGCCGATCGGTCATCGATGAGCGAAAGCACGCATTCAGCGATCAACGCATCCATGGAGGCCGACGCGAATGGCAAATGGATAGCGTCAGCACGTACGATTGCGAATTCCGGACTTCGGCGACGGGCCGAGTTGCATGCGGAAACCGAAAGATCCGTGCCAATAGCATCAAAGCCAAGCATCCTGGAGAGACATTCGGTGCTCTCCCCGGAACCGCAGCCCACATCCAAAAGCCGGGCTCCGGGTTGCAAACGACAAAAGGCGATCGCCCGAGCCGTCAGATCAATCCCGCCAGGACGAAGCGAATGTCGGTTCTCCCACAGGCCGCTTTCATAGGCGGTGCGGTCTTGCCGAACTGGGCAACTGATCGTCATTTGTCTTCCAGAGCCTGTTCTACTTGCAGCATTCTTCCCGTTGCCAGATCTTCAGGTACGAACACCAGCCCACAACTCGGACACTTGAGCAAATCGACCGGAAAAGAATTGCCTAAATACGAGACCGTTACCTTTCCAGGGACCAGGTCCTGCTTGCACTTCGCGCAGCTCAATTGCGATGCTGGTGGTTTAGGCTCACTCATCTCAGCTGACTTCCATGCGATGGCTATAAGCGTTGTGCACCACAAACTCTTCTTGCTGAATGGTGTATTCAACCCAATAGGTCACGGCTGCCGGTCTGAAGGAGGCGACAAAACGACTCGTCTGCGGGTTCCAAATCTTTTGCCCGGTCGCTTCGGCGTGGGCAATGACCTTTCGCACATCGTCGACGAGGATCATCCGTTTCTCTAATCGAGCCGAAACATCAGGCGACATGCTCACCTTGAACTTCCGTTCTTCTTCTGGCACGGGTTCCCTCCAGACTTCATGTAACAGCCTGCGTTTCAACCGCGCACGGTTCTCCTGGCGTGCGGAAAACCCGGGATCAGGCCGCGCTGCGGCGTCGCCTCCGTCGTCTTGGAACACGAGATCCAGGATGTGCAACGCGCGTTTTCCGCGGCGGGCAAAGTTGTCGCGGCACATAGCGCAATAAGTCACGTAATCGGCATCGCTCTGGTGAATGCGGCGATTTGCGACCTTGTCCGCGACCTCGGGATTGACAAACTGCATCAGCCCACCATAGCCGCAACAGGTCGTGAGACCTCGCTCATTCAACTCGATCACATCCGCACCGGACTTCTTCAACAGGTTCCTCACGCTGTCCTGTATCCTCCCCTCATTTCTTGTCGTGCAGGGATCATGGATCGCCAGACTACGGGAAAAATCTGCAGGCCGATCTGGCTGGATGCCCTCCCGATCGAGTAGGGTCCACAACGATTCCACCTGGATATCAGGCAAATGGTCTTTGAACATGCGATAGCAGCTCGAGCACGCCGTAATCATTCGCGGGCTTTCCATGCGGATCAGTTCATCGCGCAGCGAACGCATAACTTCTTCGAACAATTCCTTCTCGCCGGACCAGTGCGCGGGAGCGCCACAGCATCCCAGGAACAATCCAATGCCTCCCGCGATTTTGTTCTGTAGATATTCGTAAGCGCGTACGACATGTCCCGGCGAGGAGGCGCTCAGCTGACAGCCGGGAAAGAACACGGCGTCGCTTGTAGCAAACCCCGGCTGATGACGCGCGAGCATGAAGGCTTTGCTCCTGCTGAAAGCCATATCGCGCAATGCGAAGTCATGAGCCGAGAGCGGCATTTTGCCCCTGCTAACCATGCTCTCGCGAGCTGCCAGACAAACCTCCGCCATGTTCAAATCCTCAGGGCAAGCAGCGGCGCAGAGCCCGCACAGGCTGCAGCTATTCACGAGTCGATTGGAGGGATGATTTCCGAGGACGATGCAATCGTTGTTATAGATCTCGCGCACGTAGCGCCTGGGATACGACTTGTAGTGCGCCAGATACTCGCAAACTTTTACGCATTCCAGACAGTTACATGGCAGACAGCGTTCGGCTTCTCGCACAGCCTCGTCTTTGGTGTATCCGTCAGGGCTTGCCGCAAGGATGATCCGCGAGCGTGCGAGTTCCCGTGTGTTCACGAAGAGCCGACTCTCGAATGCTCCCTGATTTTCGCGGCTCGCCGTGAGCGAAGCGCCTTGGAGAAACCGGTCAATCGAGGCGGCCGCATATTTGCCATCCTGCAGCGACGTAATCGGGGAGAAACTGTGAGGACCGTAGCGGTGTGTTCCCCCGGCAAACACTTTCGGATGACTGGTTGCAAACGTAAGGGGATCGACGGCAATGAAGCCATTTGGGCGCAAGGCGATGCCCATGCCGGCGTCAAGCGGCTCTGGCCCAGGCCCAAGATAGACAGCATCAAAATTCTCCGTCAGCGCGTGACACTGCCCACTGCTGACCCAAGTTCGAGTTCGAATTTCAATGCTCAGCTTTGGAAGTAATGCGAGATCAGCAAAGATCAAACTGCGCGGGAGAACCTTCTCGTCCAAATTCAGAAGGCGGTCGAGCAGGCGCGCCTTTGCTTCGAAGACGACGACCGCGTAGCCTTTCCTCGCCAACTCGATCGCCACAGTGAGGCCACTGATGCCGCCGCCGACGATGGCAACTCGCTTTTCTCGGCTCGGCAATGCCGCCGCTGCGAGCGGACTGTACGCATAGTCAGTGCAGGCCTGCTCCAAGGCGCGAATGCTTACAGCGTCTCCGATATCACGGAGCTTGCAGGCGGGTTCACAGGGATGATGGCAAATCCGGCTGATGATGCCGGGGAGCGGCACGCTGCGAGCCAGCACGGCAAATCCGCTTGCAAAATCGCCCCTGCGAATGGAATCAGCAAGGCCGCGAGCGTCCACGTGGACGGGGCAGGTCGCCGTGCAGGTGGGTGGCTGTTCCTGTATGCACTGCGCCTCCCATCCTCGGACCTGCTGGCCATCCATACATACGCCTCACTTCACAGCTCTTCGTCGCACCTTCGGAACATCCGAACAGACCAGAACCTGGGACGAACGTTGATCTGCTCGTCCCAGATTCCGTTCTCTCTCGCCGGGCTAGACATGTGCCAGTTCACGCTCTTTCTGCTTGTCGAGCGCTGCCTTCACCACCTTAGAAAGAGCCGGGACCTTGAAGATCCGGATTCCGGTGGCGTTGTGAATTGCATTCAGGATTGCCGGATGGGGAGCGGTGAGCGGTGCTTCGCCGCAACCCGCCGCGCCAAATGGCCCGAGCGGACGCGGCGTCTCCTGGTAGATGATTTCCATGTCATCGGGGATATCTACGCTGTAGGGGAGGCCGCAGTCTTTCAATGTAGTGTGTTTTTTCAGATCCTCGAAATCCTCGCGCAGCGCGAGGCCGATTCCCTGTGCCAGCCCGCCGTAAATCTGGCCATCAACGACGGACCGATTGATAATCGTGCCAACGTCGATTGCAACCGTGAATTTCACTACGCGAACGTCGCCGGTGCTCGTGTCCACCTCGACTTCCGGCATGAACAGCGTATACATGTAAACTGGGAAGGGTTTGCCCTGGCCTGTTTCGCTGCTGCACGCCGTACAATCTGCCGCCACCCACTTGCCGTTGTAGCGCAGCGGGATCTTCTCCGCCACCATTTCGTCGTAAGTGCGGTAGGTGCCATTCTCTTTGCGCATGGCGTTCAACAGCATTTCGCAGCTGACCTTGGTGGCGTTGCCGCTGAACACGTTGGATCGGCTGCCGCCCGCTGGACCGCTGTTCGTGTTGGGCATGCCCGTGTCGTTCATCATCAGCTTGATCTGTTCGGGTTTCAGGTGAAGAGGACGGAGAGTCTCGTGCGCAATGGTCTGAGCACCGGCGTCCGCTCCCTGGCCGTGATCCTCCCAGCAGTTGTACAGAGTGACTCCGTCCGGAGTCAGTTCTATAGCAGCTTCTGAACTGTCAGGACCATCGAGACCGCAGCCGTAGATGCCCAGCGCGATGCCAACGCCGCGTTTCTTCTCCGCCGTGGAAAGCTTCTTACAGCGTCTTTTAGCCTCTTCGTATTTTGGTTTCAACTTGTCGAACAAACCCTCGAGGCAGTACACATCGGGAGTCTGACCCGTGGGAGTAGTTGCGGGAGGACGATATATGTTGCGGTAGCGAAGCTCGAAGGGATCGATACCCATCTTCTCCGCCAACATATCCATGGCGATTTCCGATGCGAGGAAGGACTGCGGTGAACCATACGCGCGGAATGCGGATCCCCAGGCGTGATTGGTGCAAACCGTCCTGCCCTTGCCGCGGATATTGGCAATGTCATAACCCGCGCCAACAAACTGCGCCTGCCGGATGGTGAGTAGATCGCCAAACTCGGAATATGGGCCGTGATCGATCCACCAGTCGGTTTCCATCGCCAGGAGCTTGCCATTCTTGTCGGCGCCCAACTTGATCTTCACATTCCCTGGCGAACGCTTGCCGGTGTAGGTAATGTTCTGGAACGAAGAATACTTCAGCGACACGGGTCTTCCGGTCGCCAGACATGCCACGCCCAACAGAGCTTCCATCGTAGGTGAGAACTTGTACCCGAACGTTCCACCGGTTGGGTTCTGGATGAGTCGCAGGTTCTCGGGCTCAATCCCGATGCCCGGGCAGATCATGGCATGGTGGAGATGCAGACCGATGCTCTTCGATTGGATAGTGAGGACGCCATTGTCGTCCAAGAACGCGCAGCCGCAATCTGGTTCGATGTGGAGATGGGGTTGGCGACTGCAGTAAGTTTCCGCTTCGGCCGTAAAAGCTGCTTTCGCCATGAGAGGCTTGGTATCTTCTCCCTTGACGATGCCCTGTTCATAGTAGACGTTAGGCACGCCCGGATGAATCTCAAGCGCATCCGGAGCCATGGCCGCGGGAGCGCTCATATAGGCAGGCAACACTTCAAGATCGACCTTGACTTGTTCTGCTGCTGCCCGCGCGTGATCCTCAGTATCGGCGCATACGATCGCGATCGCGTCACCGAACTGGAAGACCTTTTCCTTGCACAGGATGGGCCGGTCCCATCCGTCTCCTTTATTCGTCGGGAATGTGATCAGGCCGGTGATCGCGTTTTTGCCTTTCACATCCTTCCAGGTGACAATCTTTGCGACACCGGGCATCATCTCCGCCTCGGAGGTATCAATGCCTTTGATGTTGGCGTGAGAAACTTTCGCCTGCACAAGGGCCAGTCGCAGGGTGTCAGGCGGCATGCGAAGGGCAACATCAGCACCGAAGTCCCACGTCCCTGTCACTTTCGCCAAAGCTGACGGCCGGTGGTATTTCGAACCCAGGATGCTGCCATTGTCCGGAGGCTCGAAAAGCAGATCTTCCTTCTTCTTTTCGCCGCGCAGCACGGCTGCTGCATCTATCACCGCGTCCACCAGCGGTTTGTAGCCAGTGCAGCGGCAGGCATTCTTATTGACGTCGAACCAGGTTCGGATTTCCTGCCTGGTCGGATTCGGGTTCTTCCTAAGCAAAGCATTGGCGGACATCAAGAAACCGGGAGTGCAGATACCGCACTGCGCACTGCCGTGCGCCATCCACGCCACCTGCAGCGGGTGCAGGTTGCCGGGAGTGCCCAATGCTTCGATCGTCCTGATCTTTGCTCCAGGTTCAACTTCAGCAATCGGAATCATGCAGGCGCGGATAGCTTCGCCATCTATCTCGACCGTGCATGCTCCACATTGTCCTTCGCTGCAACAGACCTTGCATCCGGTTAGCAGGAGTTGTTCGCGCAGCACGTCGGCGAGGCTCTTCTCCGGATCGACGATGAGCGTGCGCAGCACTCCATTAACATTCAGCTGCACTCTTTGCATGACTCGCGTCTCCTTTCCACTTCGCTGGGAACATATTGGGGTTTCGCTGGCGACGAAATGTCCACTGCACTCGGGGACACTTCGATCACTTTGTGCAATCGCGTTGCCATAAACTTCTATCTGCTACATCCAACTTCACGAGGTCGCGCTTCTGCCTCGAAACTCACTGACAAGAAACAGTCAAAGCTCTGGGCGTTCCAAAACGGAACATCCTTGGGAGAACAGAACAGTCGAATTGCGCATTACCGAAAATCCTGTCACCGTCCACCGATGATTTCTCATCCTCCAATCAGGCTCATCGCACTCGTGTTGTCCATGGATCGAGGCGGGAGTTTTCCGGCGAGATACAGGAACAACTTCTCTTCCGTTCTGCCGTCATTCGGTCCGCGCAGGACTTCAGATAAATCGAAAAATTTAGGGTCCATGAGACAGCGGTAGAGCCGTCCGCGACTGTCGAGGCGAAGCCGGTCACAGGACTGGCAAAAGGGCTCAGAGCGAGGCGTGATCCAACCAACCTTCAGATTCGCGCCGCCCCAGGAGATCAACCAACTTCGTGCCGGACCGTCTTCCCCGCCGAACCTGGGCAGGAACGATCCTTGGCTCGACAACCACAGCTGCACTCGTGACGCTGCTACGAACTCGGGGTCACACCAGGCCCGTGCAGTCCCGGTGCGCATGAGCTCAATAAAGCGCAACTCGAAATTGTTCGCCGCAGCGTAATCGAGCAGTGCGGGCACGTCTTCCTGCCAGCTTGAATGCCGGAGCACGGAGTTCAACTTAAGCGGGACGAGACCAGCAGCGACTCCTGCGGCAATGCCTGCCAGAGTATCTTCGAGCCGCCCTCCGCGCGTGAGCTCCCGAAAGCGGTCGGTATTTAGCGTGTCAAGAGACACATTGACGCGCTTGAGCCCAGCCGTCTTCAGTGCTGGTGCATGCTTGGCCAGACACGAACCGTTGGTGGTCATCGAGAGATCGGTGATACCCGTGAGTATGGCCAGTTCACGGATTAACGCTTCGAGCCCGCGCCTGACTAGTGGTTCTCCTCCAGTGAGCTTGATGCGTTTGATCCCTACGCGCGGAACCAGCCATCGAGCTAGACTGGCCAGCTCTTCCAATGACAACAAATCCTGGCGAGCGACTTTCGGCACGCCGCCCTCAGGCATGCAATAGCGGCAGCGAAAGTTACATCGGTCGGTGACAGAGATTCGCAGCAAACGAGCTGCCGGCTGGGTTGAGGAAAAGCTTGCCGTGTCCACAGGCGTGGGCAGCATGACACCAGACCTCTCGCACGAAACGTGCCATTAGCCGCTTGCGAGTACTCAGACCTGACTAACTCGGCCAAACGCTGGAGCGGGATTCGTCGTGCGTGCGCCGATTCCCTTCAAGGGGATCGAGGAGGTCTTTTTTGACAAACAGCCGCCAGGCTTTTTTGCGCGTTAAAGCCCGACTTGGCGACGACTCACGGCTGACGGCTGATGCTCACGATGCCGTGTTGAAATCTTCATCAACGGTGAAGGTGTCTCGGCTAACGCCTCGCACATGAAACTAGTCCCGCTACTTTATTCTCAGCCTTCGTGATTTAGAACTGCTGTGATTGCACTCACAGGTACAGGTGAGATGAGTGCAACGGCTGATCACATCAGATCATCGACGTGTCTTAAGGCGACTTTGCTTTGGCACATCACTTGCATAAATAAAGTCAAATGAATTTCACACCTGAAACGCTCGCGCTTCTTGCCCCCTGCTCGCTGATGGCGGGAGCAATCCTGCAACTCTTGTTGGCGCGGCTTCTCTCAGCGAGGGCGAAAGGCTGCCTGGCTCTCTTCTGCACTTTGCCGGCACTCGCTGCAGTGCTTGCTTTACTTCCGATCGTGAAGGGCGGGCAGGGCTTCGACACACACGCATTTTCCTGGGACGGTCCGCTTGCGCTTGTCTTGCACGTGGATGGATTGAGCGTGTTGTTTGCTTTCATGGGCACTCTCATCGGCGCAATTGTTTTGCTGTATTCCGTCGGCTACATGGCCGAAGATCATGCCACTACCCGCTTCTACGCAATCATGTTGACGTTCATTGCTGGCCTGGTCGGGTTGGTTTATAGCGCGAACTTTTTCCTGATGTACTTCTGCTGGGAGATCGTGGGCCTGTGTTCGTTCGGCCTGGTCGGTTTTTGGTACACGAACGAGGAAGCTGTGGCAGGGGCGCGCAAGGTCCTGCTGATGACACATCTGGCCGGCTATGGATTTCTTGTAGCGATTCTCATTCTATATGCCCGGACCGGCACTCCGCTGTGGACCGACCCTGCAATTCAGACGGCGTTTTCAACCGGGGTCTTCCTGCTCATGCTCGTTGCTCTGGTTGCAAAGTCTGTGCAGTTCCCGCTGCACACCTGGATTCCAGACGCGATGGCCGCGCCCACGCCTGTGAGTGCCCTTCTCCACGCGGCATGTTACGTAAAGGCTGGCGTTTACCTTGCGGCACGCATGCATAGCTTCGGCGTGTGGCCATCATCGTGGGGCACGATTATGGTCTCGATCGGCTCATTGACGATGATTGTGGGTGCCATGTACGCGATGGTCCAAAGCGACCTGAAACGAATGTTGGCCTTTTCCACCGTCAGCCAGATCGGTTACATGATTACTGGGATCGGCATCGGTACTCCCTTGGCAATCACGGCGGGACTTTTGCACTGCCTTAATCACGGCTTTTTCAAGGGGGGCCTCTTCCTTTCCGCAGGCGCAGTCCAACACGCGGCTGGCACACGCGATATGAACAAACTTGGTGGGTTGGCGCCGCTCATGCCACGCACCACCGCTGCATGGCTTGTCAACGCGGCCAGCATCATGGGCTTCCCGCTGACCAGCGGATTCGTCAGCAAGTGGATGCTGTACACCGCCGCGCTGCAAGCTGGTTTTCCATTTGCGGCTCTGGCTGCATGGGTGGCAAGTCTTGGAACCGTGTTCTATTTCGCACAATCGACCAGCAATGTCTTTCTGGGCAACCAGACAGCGGACACCGAGCACGCGCATGAGGCGCCGTCCTCGATGCAGTGGGGCTTGGGCCTCACGGCAGTGGGTAGCGTCGTGCTGGGCATCGCACCACAACTCGCTGTTACGCATATTCTGAATCCCGTTCTCGGAGCGTTTGGCCTGAGTTCGGCCGTGGGAGTCTCATGGCTCGGCATCACCTCTACCGCCGGCAGTTGGTTTACGACCGGCGGATTGATTCTGGCCCTTGTCTCGTTGGCGGTCGGAGCCTTGATTTACATGGTGGCGCGACCCTCACGTGTGGTCTTGGTTGGCAGTGCTGCCCTGGCCGGTGGCGGAGTCTTTACCGGTGGGGAACCCCTCAGCGGGGAAGGCAGACTTTCAGCCAGCGATTTCTCAAAAATCTTCAAAGAACAATGGGCCAAGTTTTTCGATTTGATCAATGTCGACGGCTATTATCTGGATGCATGGAAGGCGTTGCGCGCCACTGCCGGCGCCTTGGCGAGTTTAGTAAGCTGGGCCGAGCGGCGCGCGCTTGCATGGACACTGGGTGTTGCTCTGCTGATAATCGCGTACCTTGGTTGGCTCGCGCCGGTCAAGAGCGTTGTTGTGTCTGCTCCGCTACGCATGCCACTATCCCTGGCTTTGGCTTGCGGGTTGGCATGGTGCGCGTTGTGCTTAACCGGTTTTGCGCAAGGGGCCTGGCGCCGCTTCGTCCCGCTCATGGTCATCGCCGGAGCCGCCGCCTTTTTTGGATTACTCGTGCCACAGCCGCGGTTGCAGCTTACGCTGTTGGAGAGTTCGGCAGTCTTCGCTGTTCTTCTGGTATGGCAGTCTGCGACTTCGAAGATGGCCAAGTGGATCTACCTGGCGATTGTGCTCTATTCAGGAATCGCGATAGTAAGCGGCGATTTTCTTATCGAAAGTGGCAACACAACCTGGGCTCGTGCGCTCGTCATCAGCGGATTCTTCGTCAAGCTGGCCATCTTCCCGGTGTTTCTCTGGCTGCTCAGACTCGCTGACGACTTACCTTCCGTCGTACTTGGCCTCGTCATCTCTGTGGTCGACATCGCTGCCTTCGGAGAACTCTGGGTCGTTGTGCAAAGAGCTCCTTGGATCGCCACACCTGCTCATCTTTGGCTTGGTCTTGCAGTCTTGACCTCTCTGACCGGGGCGCTGCTCATGCTGGCGCAGCGGGATATGAAACGTTTGCTTGTGCTCTCGACGATTGAGGATCTGGGTTTTCTGCTGCTCGGCACCGCGTCTCTAAGCCAACTCGGGATCTCCGGCGCCTTGGTGGGCGCGGTAGTCCACGCGCTCGCCAAAGCGCTGCTGTTTATTTGCCTGAGCGCGCCGGAAGCCGCGGGAGACTTGAACGCCGATAGTGTAGGTCTAACGCGACTCTATCCTGTGAGCGGTGGCGGCTTCGTATTTGGCATGCTTGCGATGCTCGGAGTTCCACCTACGCTGGGATTCATAGCGCGATGGAAACTCTACGAAACCGCGGTGCTCAGCGGCCCCTGGGTTCTGGCGCTGTTCGTGCTGTCGTCTGGTTTCTCTCTGATCGCGTACACGCTGGCGCTCACACGGTGTTGGTGGGGGCCGGGCGCCGCTGACAGCGGACCCCGCACAGAACCCGCACTCTTGCGCGGGACTGTCATTGTGCTGGTGGCGCTGCTCCTGGCCGGGGGCTTCTGGCCGAACGCGATCCATGCTCTGACTGGGGGATTACGGTGAATATCTGGAAGCGAATCGTATGTGCGTGTCGTCGCCGCAGCCCATGGCTGTTTCATATGAATGCGGGCAGCTGCAATGGGTGTGACATCGAACTGGTCGCCAGTCTGACACCGCGCTATGACGTCGAGCAGCTTGGCATTCTGGTCCAGGGCAGCCCCCGGCATGCCGACATTCTCTGCATTTCGGGACCGGTAACGCATAATACGCAAAAAGCCATTCAAACTGTCTACGGTCAGGTCTGTGACCCGAAAGCGGTAGTAGCGATCGGCTCATGTCCAGCGTCTACAAATGCCTTCGTGGGAAGTCCAATGGTTGACGGCCCATTGAACCGCCACATCCCGGTCGACGTGTTTGTCCCCGGCTGTCCGCCGCGCCCGGACGCCATTATCGAAGGAATCGCCACAGCTGCGCAGATCGTGGCAGAAAGGCGCCGCCAAGCCGCAGTTAGCGAAGGGAAACCCGCGTCAGAGGAGCATGCGCAATGAACGTCACAAGGGCACTGATACGGCTCCTGCTCTTTCCCGGTTTGTTGTTCGCGGTTCCCGCGGCATGGCTGTTTCTCTGGGTGGAGAGAAAGTCCGTCGCCTTGATGCAGCAACGGATCGGTCCGCCGTTCATGCAGCCATGTTTTGATTTTGTCAAACTGCTGGGCAAATCGACGCCGCCTCGGCAGGGCATCAACGGAGTGCTCATGCGCAGCTGGCCCATCCTGGCGGTGGCGTCCTCGATCGGCGCTCTCGCCTTGCTGCCGGTGTTTGCGCGTTCCGGCGGATTTGCCGGTGATCTCATCCTGTTCCTCGGGCTGCTTGAGCTCCCGGCTTTCTTCGTCATCGCTGCCGGCTACACATCGCGCTCTCTGTTTGCAGAAGTCGGGTCGGTGCGCGAGGCCGTACTTAGCGTTTCCTATAGTGTTGTTTTTATTACCGCAGTGCTGGCCATCGCTCTTTCGCAACACAGCTTCCGTCTACAGGACCTGGCGGAAGCTCCGTTATCAGTTCTGCGGGTGCTAGGCGTGGTGGCGATCCTGATCTGCATTCCCGCCAAGCTTCATATCAATCCGTTTTCCCTGCCCAATGCCGAGCAGGAGATTTATGCCGGCCCCATGACCGAATACGCCGGGCCGGAACTCGCGCTATGGGAGATCTCTCATGGTTTGGAATGGGTAACCATGACGGGGCTGGTGGCCAGCCTCGCGCTCCCACGTACCGGGTTCTGGTTTGTGGATGCCTTGCTGTTCGTCACCATCGCGCTGGGCATTGTTCTGCTGCTATCCGGTGTGGCAGCCGCGACAGCCCGTCTTACGATTGACGCCGCAACCCGATTCTATGGGCGATGTGTCCTGGTACTTGCGGTTCTAATGGTCTCGTCCTTTGTCTTCATAAGGAGTGGTCTATGAATGTGGTGAACCTGCTGCTGGAAAATGTGTCGCATGGCTCCAGCACGTTTCGCTTCCCGGATTCTCCGCCCATCTGCGCGCGATTCCGGGGTCTGGTCGAATATGATCCCTCCAAATGTGACGGTTGCGGGATGTGCGCATTTGTATGCACGTCGAGTGCGATCAAGGGCAGGGCCACCAAGGACACCTATGAATGGAGCTACGACCCGGGCCAATGCACATTCTGCGGCCGTTGCGTTGATGTTTGCGCACCCCACAACCTGCACATGCAAGAGTCTCGTCCGCCCATCTACACGGTCAGCAGCGCACTAAAAATCTCTCACACCATTGCTCGAAAGCCACCCGGCCAGCCTAAGCCGGCCCCAAGTACGCCTGCAGCCTCTGGAACTGACACAACCCCGTCAGGAGGTGTGCAATGAGCGACATCTCCACCATACCAACCGAACTCGGAGTGGCGGAAGAATGGCAATTGTTGAACGGATCGCTGTGGCTCGCGCCCGAGTCCCTTGATATCCGCGGTATGGCGACCACCATGCTGGCGCGAGGGGCACGCTTTATCACGATCACTGCCATGCAACTTCCCGAGGACGAAGCAACGCGCTTGGACTACCACTGGGACTTGAACGGTGAACTGTTGACCTTTACGAGCAAGACCGCCGACAAAGTGGTCCCCAGCATTTGCGATCTGTGTCCTGCTGCTGATTGGATCGAGCGTGAAATTCACGAATATTTCACAGTCGATTTCGAAGGCCACGAATATGAGCCGCTTCTCGTGCGCGAAGGTGAACCGGTCGGAGTCTTGGTTCCCGAGGAGGACGCATGAGCTACCGCATTCCCATGGGCCCGTATCATCCCGCGCTGGAAGAGCCCTACAAACTGAATCTGATTTGCGATGGCGAGCGAGTGCGCGATGCGGAACTTCGTATCGGCTTCAACTTCCGTGGGATTGAGTATCTGGCCGAGCGCCGCAACTTCGTCCAGGTCATTGCCCTGATGGAGCGCGTTTGCGGGATCTGTTCCAACGTGCATACCCTTTCCGTCTGCCAAGCCCTGGAACGGCTGGCCGAGATTGAGCCTCCACCCCGCGCTCTATATATCCGCGTGATCATCGCTGAACTGGAACGCCTGCACTCGCACGTCTTGTGGGCTGGCATTGCCGGCAAGGTAATGGGCTTCAAGACCATGTTCATGACCTGTTTTCTACTCCGCGAGAAGGTCATGGAGGCGCTCGAAAAAATCTCCGGGAACCGCGTCAACTACGCCATGAACCGCGTCGGGGGCGTAAACCGTGACATCGCCCAACCTGACTCAGTCTTAGCCGTCGTTGATTTTTTGGAGCGCGAAGTCAATCGCGTGATCATTCCTGTATTTGCATCCAACCGTACGCTGCTCCAACGCTGCGCCGGAGTGGGCGTGCTCACCCAGGAACAGGCGAAAGCGTATGGCGTGGTCGGTCCTGTAGCACGCGCCTCAGGTGTGCCCCAGGACATACGTCGCGCGGCTCCGTACGCCGCATACAGTGACATGAAATTCGAAGTCCCGGTCCACACTAGCGGCGACGTGCGCGCCCGGCTTGTGGTGAGAGCTCTTGAGACGCTCGAAAGCTGCCGCATCCTTCGGCAAGCTCTGAAGAATCTTCCGGCTGGAGACTGGTGGGGACCGACAGAAGAGGTTGAAGTGCCGCAGGGCACGGGGATCAGCCGCGTCGAAGGACCCCGTGGCGAGGTCCTGTACTCGGTCACTGCCGATGGCGAAAACGACACGCCCCGACGCGTGAAAGTGCGCACGCCCACTTACGCCAACATGCCAGCGATTCGCCTCATGCTGAAAGGTGCTCGCCTGGCAGATGCCCCGTTAATTCAGGCTTCTATCGACCCCTGTTATTCCTGCACAGATCGCTGACGATTTCCCCGGCGCACGCGGTCTCATCCTGTTCCACACGCACGTGTACGACGCGAACCAGTGTTCCATTTTGGGACATCAAAACTCGTGCCTTTTGGCAATTCGGAAAAGCCAGCCAGAATCATCTGCCAATTTGTGGGCACCAGTGCCCCCGCGTGGGCAGCCGGTCTGGAACATCTCGCTTTCAAAATACGCGGAGCGACAAGCAGCACGCATTTGAACGCCGACCCAGCCCTTTTGCAGATCCCAAATTGGTGCGAATCAATGCCGGCTTTCTGAGGTCCTCGTGCCTGAGATGCGGACTGGAAGAGAAATTGCAAATTCCGGTTGCGAAGGAGTTATATGCCGAGCGTAATTACCGATGCATGCACAAAAGACAACAAGTGCGTTGCGGTCTGCCAACGCAAAAACATTCATCCCCGCGAAAATGAGCCGGACTACGCGTCAGTCAAGCAGCTTTTTATTAATCCGAAACGCTGCCTCGCGTGCGGGTCGTGCATTTCCGTCTGCGAGCATAAAGCCATCTACCCGCTCGACGAACTTCCGGAAGACAAGAAGCACTTCGCCGAAATAAACGCGGCGTACTTTCGCAAGCCGAAAGCGGGGGGAGCAAAATCCAGTCTTCCGTCCCCGGCGCATGCACCGGCGTAGTGGACCTCTAGGACGGCTTGTGCGGTAAGGAGCAATTCTCGTTTGAGCGCAGTTGCATTTGGCTTCTGTAGCGATTTCAAGAGCGAGGTAAACCGTATGAAGTCATTCCGTGGCGAAGTGAATCGATCTGCGTGGCCGTTGGTCGTAGCAATTGCACTTGCGCTGATTTTCGGCCTCGCGTCCACCGTCCCGTTACACGCACAGAATCTAGGCTGGGAAGGCGAAACCGGCGTCTTCGTTACGCCCCTTGCCTATACAGCCAATGTCGAGAAACAGAAGATCCATCCGGTTATTGGCTACCATTACTTGAATGCTGGTTCGGTCATCGGCGACTTTCACGAGGCCTCCGTCACTGTTGGGTTCTTACAGCGTTTTGAAATGGGTTATACACACGAATTTCACGTGCAGGGCAGGGATCCAGATTTGAGCCCACTGTGGCAAAGCGGGTTCGAGATCTTTCACGGCAAGGCGCTGCTAATTCCAGAAAACTTCCACCAGGAAAACTGGATCCCAGCGGTCTCGGTGGGCTTCATGGCTCGCGAAAACGTGCGCAATGTCGGCAATCTGGTATTCATGCCGGGAGGCGGCATCAGCGCGACCGATAACGGCAAGGCAAACGGCGATGTCTACATGGCTGCCTCTAAGCTGCTTCACACGCATCCGGTTCCCATCTTGATAACCGGCGGGGTCCGCGGAACGAATTCGATACTTTGGGGCATGGGCGGAAACGCTCCCGATTGGAAGGCGCGCGGCTTTGGATCTGTTGCCTTCCCGATCAAACTTCCCGGCGGGAGATCGATCGTTTTCGCGTCAGAAGTTGCCCAGCAGCCACATCATCCGCGCAACTTCCCCGAGTTGAACATTCCCACGACGTTGACCTATGCCGCGAGGTTTACGCCCAAAGAGAAGTACCACATCAATTTCGACGTCGGCGTAGCTCAGATCGCCGGAAAAGTGCAGCCCGGAGTGGACTTAAAAGCGCGTCACCAGATCGGCGCGCAGGTCTCCTGGGCATTTTGACAAGAAAGGTGCCGGGCCACCAGCTTCCAGGCAAGCGGGGGTCCGGCATCATCCCTCTACACAGATCCAGATACGTCGATTACGCTGCGCCATCGCGCCGGATTTCAGATCCCCGCGTCTTATGCTGCTAAACGCTCGTCGGCCTCGCACAGATTCTATTTGGCGGTAGATCGCACTTCAAAGACCGAGCTCCTGGCGGACATGATCGGGTCGCGTTCGGGATCGATGTGCAGGAGCACCAAACGTACGCCGCGACGAAGAGTGAAGTTGCCTCGATCAGATTCGAAGTCGACAAACGGCTCCGGGAGAATATGCGAGCGCACGCTGATGTGCTCCAGCATGGTGGGTCTGCCCCGGACCGCTCGGTGCAGATGGCGCCAGAGGAAATTGTCATCGGCATCGCTGGGTTCCACGCCGACCACGACGGCGTTCAGCGCTGTGCTTCCGCCATCCCACTCCAGCCGATGGAGCGAAATGCGCAGCACGGCGCCCGCGGATGCTGACCCACTTCGCACCTCTTCTACTCTGCCGAGGACCCGTGCGCCTCGAGGAACGACGATACCGTTGCCGATCAGCACCCCGGCAGTTGTCACAAACTGCAAGGAAGACCCGGGTTTGGCGGTCGCCGTCCGCGTATCCTGCCGGAGCAGCACCGGAAGTTGAGTATCACGCCTGACGGTCGGCTGTTCCGCCAGGCCGGAAGTCGCACAAAGAGATAAGAGACACAACCCCACCACCCCACATTTCATGGCTACGCATTATATATGCGTTGCCGCACGATTGCGGGGCCTGATTAAATTTCAATTGCTGAGCAGAGCTAGCTTAAAGCACAAGTTGAAGCAACCGGGAAAGCCCGCATGCACAGTGCGTCAGCTATAGGAACCACCGGCGTCCTGCTGTGTAGGCACTCGGTTGACCGGCATTGCTTAAGAAGGTGAAAGTCGCGGTTCAGTTTAGGCCTTTATGCGGCCTAGATCAGCTGAAATAGATATTACGGTACTATCTTCCGCTGTTGCCGACCATCAAATAAGCCACTACTATCGTGGGTGATCGGCGTTGTCAGCGACAAAGGACTGAACCACTGTATGCTCTTGTAACCATTTCGAGACGCGATCCTGTCCTTCGCTTACTTGCTTCTTGGTTAATATTTGCACAAGTTTATCGCGCGCATGCTTGGCTTGAGGATTACCCTGTGCTGCGGCTAATTGGTACCACTTGAACGCTTCCGCATAGTCAAGCGAAACACCGAATCCGTTCTCGCAAAGATAGCCCAGATTACCTTCTGCGGAGGCATGCCCCTGCTCAGCAGCCTTTCGCAACCAGTCTGAAGCTTCTCGATAGTCACCCCTTACGCCTAACCCTCTAAAGTACGCGTAGCCGAGCGCATTTTCACCGGAAGGTTCACCCTGCTCGGCGGCTCTGCGGAACCAGAGTGCAGCTTGACTGCTGTCCTGTGTTACTCCCCTCCCTTCAAAATAAAGGTAACCTAAGGCAGTCTGCGCGGTCGCATAACCCCCGTCTGCGGCTTGTCTATACAGGGCCGCCGCTTCTTGATAATTGCGTCGAACGCCGTTTCCGTGTTCATAGAGATAACCTAGTCCGTAGTAGGCGGGATTGAAGCCTTGGTTTGCGGCCTTTTGAAACCAATCCAAGCTCTTATTAAAATCCCGCTGCCTGCCTTTGCCGAACAGGTACATCGATGCCAAATTGAATTGTGCTGCCAGTTCCCCTTGTTCAGCGGCCATGCGAAGCAATCTGAATGCTTGACTAAAATCTTGTGGGACCCCCAATCCTTTCTCATAAAGCATGGCAAGGTTGTTTGTCGCTGCTAGGACACCCTGGCCGGCAGCCTTGGTGTACAAGTCTGCGGCTCGCTGATAGTCACGCGGCACGATACCGCCATTCTCGTACATACCCGCTAGGTTGAATTCGGCCGCGGCGTGACCCTGCATGGCGGCCGCTTCGTACCAACGAAAAGCTGCCGCTAAGTCCCGCGGAACTCCGCGCCCGGTCGTGTACGCATAGCCAAGCTCATTTTGTGCGTCAGCATTACCTCGCTCTGCGGCTCGTATCCACCACTTGACCGCATCTTCGTAATTGGACGGGATGCCGCGGCCCAGCGCATAAATCCTTCCTGCCAAGAATTGAGACCTCGCGTCCCCAGCTTCCGCACGTTGAAGCAGCGAAGCGACTTGGACCTTCTCCGTGGTATCGCGCTGAGCTACGGCTTGGTTAGGAACGTCGATAAAGCCGGGAGAACTCTGTGCGGGACTTCCTTTTCCGCATAGAACGATTGCCATAGAAAGCATTATGAAGAGCGACCGATATGTGCAACGAAGAAGACTCATATGCAATCTCGGCGATGCGCCCGTGTCCAGCACGTCGCGTTCACCAAGTCGTCATGCATGCAGGTTGCCAGCGTTTGGAGTATGCCGTGTCGCATGGCCTCGAAGCCACGTCCCTTCCTGTTCGTTCTGCCGTAATTGCTCAGGTGATTCCACGATGGCCTGCACCGTGCCTTGGGACTGCCAAAAATTGGGCAGGCTGCCAAGAGATCGGCGGGCGCGCAGCCAAATAAAACTATGCGACTGATGCAAGTTGCAGGCTGAAGTCGGGTGGCTTAAATCAAGAAGATCTGGCCCAATTGACTGCTGGCAATACAGAGGATACCCATTCCAATTACGCGAGGGCTCCGGCTTCACGCCATTTAACAAGTGCTTGTGGCAATGAACATGCGGAAGTAGGCCACGAGAACATGCAAAGCATTTTGTGCCAGTGCCAAGGTATTGCCGTCCCGGAAGAAACATGCCGGACAAGAAAGGCGTGCAGCAGGCGGCAGCAAACGTTGGAACCAAATCCACGGGCGAACGCCGGTTCGTCCAATTTGCTCTAAAAGTAAACTTCTAACCTCATCCAACCGTGGGACGGAGCACGCCTCCGTCCCGTTTTGCCGTAGATGTCGATACCGTGGCGCTCTTTTTGGCAAAAGATGTGCACAGCGAGGTAAGAGCCGGCATCGGCGGTCAAGGACTCTATGCTGCGCGTCACATTCGCAAAAGGCCCAGACCATACGATTGTCATGAGACTGGAAGGTCGCCTTGTCAGCAACTTTGCCGAAGTTGTCAGGATCGCGCTGACGCGCAGGAAGCTCAGGCGGAGAGTTCTCGTTGAACTATCGGACCTCACCTCGGTTGACGAGGCGGGTGAAGGGCTCCTGTTATGGCTGGGGCAAATGGGGGCGGAGTTTGTTGC